>SXGS01631725.1_pt1 | contig 23389 bp, 23 predicted proteins | sample 3174681 | NCBI WGS metagenome assembly SXGS01 (sample SAMN11356861, study PRJNA531348) | freshwater metagenome | isolation source: freshwater sample F1-80 | place: China: Fuxian Lake, Yuxi | collected 2017-12-25
GACCATGTCCCTCGGCCTGCTCGCCGAGCGCCACCAGGTCGACGTCGTTGTGCACCGCCGGGACCCGGCCGGTCCGCTCGGCGACGAGCTCGCCGAGCGCCGCACCCTCGAGTGCCGGGATGGTCCCGACCCGGGTCAGGACACCGGAGCGGGGGTCGCGCACGCCGGGCGTGCCGATCACCAGAGCGTCGAACGGCCGTCCCGTGGCCCGCTCCAGTTCGGACACGGCCCGACCGACGGTGTCGACCACGGCTGCGGCGGTGGCGGGCGGCGAGTCCCAGGTCGCCACGTACTCGTGGAGTGTCGTGCCGTCCAGGTCGACCACGACGGCCCGGACGCCGCTCACGGCGATCTCGACGGCACCCCCGAGCGCGGCGTCGGCGATCGGCTCGAACAGGATGCCCGCCCGGCCGCGTCGGCCGCTCTCGGCGCCCACCGGTCCCACCAGTCCGCTCGCCTCGAGCGTCCGGAGCGCGAGCGAGACGGTCGGCTTGGACAGGCCCGTCCGCCTTGCGACCTCGGCCCGGCTCACGCTGCGGAGCCGCCGGATGACCTCGAGCACGGTCCGCTCGTTCAGTTCCCGCAGCAGGGCCGGCTTGGCTGGACCGATCGGTCCGACGGCGAGACGGGTCCCCTGCGACTCCTCGGCCAGAACGGGCAGGTTCCCGACAGGGTTGTCCACCCGGCGGAGTCTAGAGTAAACGTTGCTTACACGCACGGCCCGGAGTTCGTCCCGGGCCCGGTAGTCAGGGACGGAACAGGGGGGAACGTGGGAACTCCGGACGACACGGCAACCGCCACGGCGGGGGGCGGATTGAGGGCCGGGGCCGACGCCCGACCCATCACGCCCGACCTCTCGACCGACACGGTCTACCTGGCCGGGTTCGAGCCGAACCGACCGGCGGAGTCCGTGCACGACGACCTGATGGTCCGGACCTTCGCGGTCGCCGCCGGCGACGAGGCCCCGATCGTGTTCACGGTGTGCGACCTGGTCGGGCTCACCCGCACCCACGACGACACGGGGTCGCGTGTCGTCGCGTGCACCCACACCCACCACGGACCGGACGGACTGGGCTTCTGGGGCCAGCCCTTCGAGGGGGTCAGCGGGATCGACGCCCGGTACCTGGAGCGGGTCCGGGCGACGATCGCCGACTCCCAGGCCGCCGCCGTCGCCGCCCTGGAACCCGCCGGTGTGGTCGCAGGCTCCGTCCCCGTTCCCGAGTTGGTGCAGAACCACCGCAACCCCGAGATCCTCGACGACGAGCTCTCGGTGGTCCGTCTGGTTCGCCCGGATGGCACCGTGATCGCCACGTTCGTCGACTACGCGTGCCACCCCGAGGTCGTCGAGGCCGAGGGCACCGCCGTCACCGCCGACTTCCCCGGCCACCTCTGTCGGCGGATCGAGGCAGCCGTCGGTGGGATCGCCGTGTTCGCCGCGGGTGCCCTCGGTGGGATGCAGTCGCCGCGGACCGAGGTCCGGACCCACGCCGAGGCGGAGCGCTTCGGCGAGGTCCTCGCCGAAGCCGTGGAACGCGCCGTGACCACCGACACGGCGGCCGACGCGACCGGGGCCCGGGTCGCCTTCGCCCGCGAGCAGATCGCCTTCGCGCTGCAGAATCCGGTCTACGAACTCGGCATGGAGCTCGGTCTGGTCCCGGCCGCCGAACGACGCGGCGACGATGTCGTCACCGAGGTCTCCTACGCCCGGATCGGACCGGCCGGCATCGCCTGCGTCCCGGGCGAGTTGTTCCCCGAGCTGGGACTGCAGCTCAAGCAGTCGATGCGGGCCACGGGCGTCCGGGTCCCGATCGTGGTCGGCCTCGCCGACGACGAGATCGGCTACCTGATCCCGGAGGCGGACTTCGTGGCGCCCGAGGACTACCTGGATCCGGGATCGAGCTACGAGGAGTCCTTCTCGGCCGGACCGCAGGCCGCGACCCGGGTGGTCGAGGCCCTCGACGGGCTCATCGCCACCACGTGAGCCGCCCTGTCGTCCTCGACGGGGTGGAACCCGGGAACTCCCGCGTCGTGCTCGTCGTCACGGCGCATGCCGACGATGCTGCGCTGTTCATCGGCGGCACGGTCGCGGCCTGGAGCGCGGCGGGCTGGCGGGTGGTGCTGGCCCGGGTGACCGACGACCGCTGGGACTCGGTCGGACTCGACGAGGCGACGACCATCGAACGATCGGCCCGCGAGCTCCGCTCCGCCGCCGACGCACTCGGCGTCGCCGAGGTCGTCGACCTCGGGTGGCCGACCGACACGCTCGGCGACGCGAGCGAGGTGGCGCTGCGCGAGCAGGTGATCCGGCTGGTGCGCACCCACCGTCCCCACACGATCGTCGCCCACGACCCGCACTCGGGGACGGGCGAGGACAACCTCGACCACCTGGTGGTCGGCGCCGCGGTCGCCGAATCGGTGTGGTGCGCCCAGTTCGACCTGCACCACCCCGAGCACCTGGCCGAGGGTCTGGAGGTCCACGGGGTGTTCGAGCAGTGGTACTTCGGCCGACCACCCGGTGAGGTCACCCACGTGCTCGACACCGCGTCGACGCTGGATGCGATGGTGGCGGCCGCAGCGGCGCACCGGACCCCGCTGCGCAACCTGGTCAACCAGTGGCGGCTGCAGGCGCGAACCGGCGGCTGGAGGATCCCCCTGCTCGACGACGTCGCGGCCACCGATGTCGACGACGACCTGATCCGGGTCGTCGACCCGCTGCTCCGCTCCCGGGCTGCGGCCATCGGCGCCCCGTACGGGCTCGACGCCGCCGAGGAGTTCCGGGTCGTGACCTTCGGAGGGATGACGGAACTGTTGGAGGTGTTCGGTGAACGGATCTGACAACGCACGTGACCATCGGCCGGGGCACCTCCGGCGCGCCGCCCTGGTGGCGTTCGCCGTGACCGCAGTCCTCGCCGCGTCGTGCAGCGGGGGCGACGACCCCGGGACCGCGACCGAGGCGACCGCTCCCCCGCCGCCGACCGCCACGCCCATCTCGACCACCGACCAGGGCGCGCTCGACGCCGTGCTCGACGCCGGCGCCGCCGGCTGCGACGAGCTCGACGCGGCCCGGTGCCTCCTCCCGTTCCCCAGCTACCGGTTCACCACCCCCGATCCGTCCACGCCGACCGGCGTGCGCGTCGAGATCCCCGCGGGACAGCTCGTCAGCACCACGGGCACCCCGCTCGACCCGGAGCCGTGGCGGTCGCTCGACGGGTTCAGCCCCGGCACACCCATGCTCACGCTGCTCGGCGACGTCGACCTGGCCGCGAGCGGCGCCCCGCCGATCGGCGACATCGGCCGGTCGCTCGCGCCCGAGTCGGCGACGGTCGTCGTGGACCTGACCACGGGTGATCGCCTGGCCCACTGGGCCGAGCTCGACGCCCGCGCCCCCGCGGGGCAGCAGGTGCTGATCATCCGGGCGGCGGCGCCGCTCCCCGAGGGCCACCGGATCGGCGTCGGCGTGCGGGGCCTCGTCGATGCCGCCGGTCAGCCGGTGGAGCCGACCGTTGCGTTCCGCGCCTACCGCGACGCGCTCACCACCACCACCGCCACCGTCGAGGACCGTCGCCCGCAGATGGAGGAGCTGTTCGCCGGGCTCTCGCTCGCCGGGGTCGACCGGGCCGGCCTGCAACAGGCCTGGAGCTTCCCCGTGGCCAGCGCCGAGGCGCTCGCGGGCCGGATGCTGCACATCCGCGACGACGCATTCGGCCGGCTCGGCGACCGGTCCCCGGCCTTCCGGATCGAGTCGGTCTCGGAGTCGCTCCTGCCGCCCGGGATCGGACGCCGGATCCAGGGCACCTACGACGTCCCGCTCTACCTCACCGGCGACGGCGCAACGGGGAGCACGTTCGCGCTCGGCCCCGACGGACTCCCGGCCACGACGGGCGCCACCTATCCGGCGCGCTTCACCTGCCAGGTCCCTGCGCAGGCGCTGACCGGGGCCGATCCTGCGACACCGGTCGTCTACGGACACGGGCTCCTCGGTTCGCTGAACGAGGCCAACGGCTCGTGGGTCGGGAAGATCTCGGCGGTGAACAACGCGATGTACTGCGCGACCGACTGGATCGGCATGAGCACCGCCGACTTCCCCACCGCCATCGAGATCCTGCGCGACATCTCGAAGTTCCCCAAGCTCGCCGACCGGGTCCAGCAGGGCATCCTGAACACGCTGTTCCTGGCCCGGCTGCTCGTCCGACCCGACGGGTTCGCCGCCGACCCGGCGTTCCAGACGGCCGACGGCACGCCCGTGTTCCGGACCGGCGAGGTGTACTATGACGGCAACAGCCAGGGCGGCATCATCGGCGCAGCGGCCACGGCGGTGGCCCAGGACTGGACCAAGGCGGTCCTGGGCGTGCCCGGGATGAACTACTCGCTGCTGTTGAACCGCAGCACCGACTTCGACCTGTACTTCACGTTCCTGCGCGAGGCCTACCCCGATCCGGTCGACCAGCAGGTCATCTTCGGAGTGCTCCAGATGCTCTGGGACCGGGCCGAGGGCAGCGGGTACGCCCAGCACACCACGACCAACCCCTACCCGAACACGCCGGAGAAGCAGGTGCTCCTGCACGTGGCGTTCGGCGACTTCCAGGTACCGCAGGTGTCCGCCGAGATCCAGGCCCGCGCGTACGGCGCGGGGGTCCGGTCTCCCGCCCTGGCCCCGGGACGGCACCCCGACACGGCGCCGTTCTTCGGCCTGGGAGAAGCCGGTCCGTTCCCGACGAGCGAGTCGGTGCTCGTCTACTGGGACTCCGGAACGATCCCGCCGCCCGAGTCCAACACCACGATCGAGGACTCAGCCGCCTACGCCGCGGCGTGCGACCCGGTGCCCGAGGCACTGCGGGGTGACGACGTGGTCTGCGGCGACAGCCACGAGGACCCCCGGCGTTCACCCGAGTCGATGCGCCAGAAGCTGCTGTTCTTCCGTCCGGACGGCCGGATCGAGGACACCTGCGGTACCGGTCCCTGCCGGGCCGCCAAGGCGTTCACCTACGGGTTCTGAGCACGCAACCGGAGATGGAGCACCCCGCACCGGCCGTGACCGGCGAGCCGCAGGTCGTCGTCGTCGACGACGCCGCTGCGGCCGGGCGGATCGTCGCGGCGACCATCAGCGACACCGTGCGACGCGCCCCGACCTGTCGGCTCGGACTGGCGACCGGGTCCACCCCGCTTCCGGCCTACCGGCTGCTGGTCGCCGAGCTGCGCGGGACCGGCGCGTTCGCTCGGGTGCAGGCGTTCCTGCTCGACGAGTACGTGGGTCTCGCAGCCACCGATCCGGCCTCGTACCGGGCGACGATCCGCAGCGAGCTCACCGATGCCATCGGGGTGCCGCCGGCGTCGGTGCACGCCCCCGACCCCGGTTCCGGGCGGCACGCCGACCTGGACGCGGCGTGCGCGGACTACGAGCGGCTCCTCGGGGACGGGGTCGACCTGCAACTACTCGGCATCGGCCGGAACGGACACCTGGGTTTCAACGAACCCGGCACGCCGTTCGACACCACCACCCACGTCGTGACCCTCAGCGACACGACACGCGCCGACAACGCTCGCTTCTTCCCCACACCCGAGGCGGTTCCCACCCACGCCGTCACCCAGGGCCTCGGCACGATCCGTCGCGCCCGCCACCTGTTGCTCGCCGCCACCGGCGCAGCCAAGGCCGACGCCGTCGCAGCCGCCCTCGAGGGGCCGCTCGACGTGTCGTGCCCGGCGTCGGCACTGCGCCTGCACCCACGGGTCACCGTGGTGCTGGACCGGGCCGCCGCAGGTGCGCTGAGCTGACCCGGTCCAACTAGGGGGCCGGGTCGCTCTGCGGCCCGACGTTGCCGGCCGAGTCGACGGCCGCCACCGTCCAGGTGCCCGACGCCACGGTGGGAGCCTGGTACACCGCCGTGGGCGTGGTGGCCACCTCGATCCCGTCGAGGTAGACCCGGTAGCCGGCCACACCGACGTCATCGCGGCCCTCGACCCAGGCCAGGGTGTCGGCCTCGGCCCGGCTCAGGCCGGACGGCGCTGCGGGCGCCGTCGTGTCCGGGGCGCCGATCGTGAACACGGCGCACTCGTCGTCGAGCGAGACCGGCAACGTCACGCTCTGACCGGCCACGGCGGCGGCGACCGGTTCGGTGCCCGACGGGGTCACCCGGCGGATCGTGGAGGTGGACACCCAGTCCGGGACGTCGACGGTCACGTTCCCCGACACGGGGTAGTTCCAGTAGGTCGGGAACCACGGCGGCCCGTTGGCGGTGTAGCGGAGGCTGCAGGCCATGACCACCTGTTGTTCCTCCCCCACGACCGTCCGGGTCTCGATGTAGGGCGAGTCGGCCACCGAGGACGACTCGATCTCGCCGTAGGTGAGCACATCCCGCACCTGCCGGACCACCTGCACGTCCCGGGGCGCCTGCGCCATGGCGGCGGCGTACTTCGGGTCCCCCAGGTAGTCGCTGTTCCAGACGAACCAGTTGATCCCGTCGGCACCGCCCATGACCGAGAGCCAGAACTGGGTGCTCACCGCCCAGGCACTGGGCTGGCAGTTCCACGCCGAATCCGCTGCGAGCTGCGGCCAGATCCACATGGGCAGCGGCTCGGTGTTGTCCTTCAGGACGTCGGTGTAGTCGAGGGCCTCGGCCATCTCGGCGACCCGCGACCATCCCGAGCCGATGATGGCGTTGGGGGCGCACACCACGTAGTGGTCGTGGCCGGTGATGTCCGGCACCTGGCCGTACTCGTTGAACTTCCGCTGCATGGCGAAGTTCACCCACATCGGGTGCGTCGGGTCGAGCTGGCGGTACTCGTCCACCCGGGCAGCAACGGCGGCCGAGGTGTCCTCGGGCTCGTTGCCGAGGTCCGGCTCGTCGCTGAGCAGCCACGACCGGATGCCCGGATTGCCCTGCTGGGCCGCCACGGTGGCCGGGTTCGCGAACCGCTGGGCGTTGGTCTGGATGCGCCAGCGGTCCCACAGCTCCTGATACCTCGGTTGGGCTCCGCCGACGATCTGGTCGACCGGAACCGACTTGGTCGCACGCTTGGCGTCGGCACCTCGCTCGGGCAGTTCGCTGTGCCAGGTCCCCAGGTCGAACTCGGGTTCGATGAGGCGCAGCGCCCCGAGCACCCACTCACGCTGCGCCGACGGGCCGGTCGCCCCGACCTGCAGCGCGATCGGCGCCATGACCGGCGCCGGCGCATCGAGCTGGATCCGGGCGATGAGCACCCGGCCCGGCTCCACCGTCCAGTCGCCGTCCGGGGTGGACACCGACGGGTCCGTGACGGGGATCCGGACGTCGTCGTTCACCGCCAGGTGGTCGACGGTGTAGGGGACGTCGGAACGGTTCCGGATGAACACGACGAGCTCCGACCGGTCCGGACTCGCAACGATCGAACCCACCTTCAGCAGTGCGCCGCGGAGCTTCACCGACCGGGACACGCCGAGTCCGTTCTCGGTCTGCACCGAGACGTTGACCTGCTCACCGGCTCGGAGCGGCGCCGTGATCCCCTTGATCGTGACGACCGCCGAAGCGGTGTCGGAACCGGCAGGACCGAGCTCCGGCGGCCAGGCGCGCCACCACTTCAGACCGGGCATCGACTCCACGGGGGTGCCGTTGACGAACACCTGCTCGATCCGGTCGGGGGCCGACGAGGTGTTGTCGACCCGCACCAGGAGGAGACCACCGTCGTCGTTGTACGGGGACTCCTCCACGTAGCGCACGTTCCGCGTCGCCGGGACGAACGTGATCCCCTCGGCGGTCGGCGTGCTCGGGGCTCCCACCGGCGGCGGCGCCGTCGAGACGCAGGCCACGGTCACGAGACCCACCACTGCCGGCACCACCAGGACGGCGACGATCGATCGTCTCCGGGTCCCCCACATGTTCGCCCCCTGTGTTCCATCCGTCCCGGGTCCCGACCGAGGTCGTCGGCCCCTCCGCCGACCAACCCCCGCCCACCGGACCGGGCTTGCTCCCCTGCTCACCACCGCCGACTCCCGCCGAACCCTCCTGCTGCGGACTGCGGCGAGGAACCGGTCGGCGACCACGATGCCGTTCTTATGTTAGACATCCTGACCAACTCAGGCAACGGACGTTTGCCCGGCACCGGAGGTACCGCTTCGATGATCGCCGCCCGAGGGTTCGAGGTCGACTACGGCCGGGGGCAGCTCGCCAAGTACCTCGACGGGCTGGGCCCCTGGGTGGCGCTCACACAGCCGGAACCCTGGGAGCGGCTCGGCCCCACCCTGCCGGTCGAACCGGTCCAGATCATCTGGGCCGGTGACCTGCGCCCGACGCACCTCGACGGCCTCGTCGCCGACCTGCCCGAGGGCGCCGCGCTCGTCGGGATCGGAGGCGGCTCCGCCATGGACACCGCCAAGTGGCTCCACCACCGCACGGGACGGACACTGATCCAGGTTCCGTCGCTGCCGTCGGTGGACGCCTGCTTCACCCGCATGACCGCCCTGCGCGACGCCGGCGGCGTGCGCTACGAGGGCGACTCCGTGCCCGAGGTGGTGATCGTCGACTTCGATCTCATCTGGTCCGCCCCCCGGGCCCTCGTCGCCGGCGGGATCGGCGACGTGCTGTCCTGCCACACCGGCCTGCACGACTGGGCCCTCGGTGCCGCTGTCGGTCGGGACGCACCCTGGGACGAGGCGGCCGCCGACCGGGCCCGGGAGTACCTCGACGACCTCGAGGAGCTCGCCCCCCTGCTGGCCGACGGGGACGACCGCGGGATCAGGATGCTCATGGAGTGCCACCGCGACATCGGCTGGCTCTGCCACGAGTTGGGTCACGCCAGGTTCGAGGAGGGGTCCGAGCACTTCTGGGCCTACGCCTTCGAACACGTGACCGGCCGGACGATCATGCACGGCGAGCTGGTCACGCTCGGCGTGCTGGTCATGTCCGCCCTGCAGGGCAACGACCCGGACCGACCCCGGCGGATCGCCGACGCCGCCGGCACCCGCACGAACCTCGACGAACTGGGCGTGGAGTGGTCCGAGGTCGAGGCCGCCCTGATCCGGCTCCCGTCGTTCGTGGAGGAACAGGGCCTGTGGTACTCGGTGGCCAACGGCCTGCAGGTCGGTCCGGAACAGCTCGACGCCGCCCGGGCCGCACTCCGGGTGGCGAACTGACGGGCCGTCGAGCAGGCCGGCCGCCGAGCAGGTCGGCGGGTGGCCCCGAACGGCGCCGCCTCGCTACCGTCTCGGACACATGACGGTCTATCTGGTCCGCCACGCGTCCGCCGGGACGAGGGACGACGCCGATCCCAGCGACGGGGAGCGAATCCTGGACGCCACCGGCCACCTGCAGGCCGAGCGTCTGGCCGAGTGGCTCCGGCATGAGGACATCCGCCAGGTCCTCTCGAGCCCGCTGCGGCGGTGCGTCCAGACGGTGGAACCGCTGGCCAAGCTGCTGGACCTGCCCGTGGTCGCCGATGCCCGGCTGGCCGAGGGGTCCGAGGTCACGGCGGCCTGGACGCTGCTCGAGGAGGCCGCCGGCGCCACCGGCGACGTCGTGGTGTGCAGCCACGGCGACGTGATCCCGGACCTGGTCCGGCGGCTCCAGGGCCGGGGCATGCAGATCCCCGGCAAGAGCGGGTGTGCCAAGGGGTCGGCCTGGGTGCTCCAGCACTGGGACGGGGAACGCTTCGCCACCGGCCTCTACACCCCGGTCAAGGTCTGAACCCCGCCGGGGCCGTCTCATTCCGTTGACCGCCGTCAACGGTCCATTCCGGTGACCGCCGTCACCGGTCTGCGCTACTCTCCCGGGCAGAGCTCCGGCCATCGGTCGGCCAGCACGGCAGGGAGAGTCCTCATGTCCAACGCCACCCGTTCCACCAACCGCCGGATCGGTGGGGTCATCGCCGTCCTGGCGGGGCTCGCCGTCATCGCCGCGGCCTGCACGCCGCCCGCCGGACCCCCGAGCCGCGACTGGATCGTCCGACCCGTGTCGATCACCGTCCTCGACCAGGAGGACGTCGACGCCGGGGACGAGCCCTACATCATCCAGGTCGGCTTCCGCTCCAAGCTCGGCGTGGCCGACTCGACCCAGGTCAGCGTCGCCTCGCAGTGTCGCTCGGGTGCGCTCCCGGCCGCCGACTCCGGCGGGGTCGGCGACACCGTGCCGGTGCCGGCCGGCAGCGCCGACATCCGCTTCGACGACGTCACCAACCTGGACGTCGGCGATCTGGCGCTCAACTTCGCTCCGCTCGAGATCATCGGGACGCTCGGCTTCGTCGTCGAGCGCGACGGCATCTTCGCCACCTGCGCCATCACCGACCTGCTCCAGAACACGCTCACGCCCCTGCTCGGCGACGCACTGGAGCTGCTCATCGCCTCCCAGCCCGTGCCGCCCACCCAGGAGCAGCTGATCGCTCTCATCACCGACAACATCGGTTCGCTGCTCGGTGCCATCGGTGGGCTGATCGCCTCGGTGATCGAGGGGCTCGGGAACCCGGACGACATCATCGGCATCGCCGCCCAGATCCACCTGCCGACCGCCGGTGCGTTCACGGACCTGCTCCAGACCGCCTTCCAGGTGGCCGGCCTGTTCGAGCCGGATCTGGCGCTCGGCGTGCTGCCGCTCGACGACCTGGGCTCGGGCATCAAGATCCGGGTCGGGTCCCTGAGTCCGTCCTCGGTCGACCTGCCGATCGGGATCCCGGGGACGTCCTACGTCTACCGGTCCAGCGTCATCCCGGGCTGAGCTCAGTCCTCGGACCGACCGCTCGCTGACAGGGCGTCGCAGCTCGGCTGCGGCGCCCTCGTCGCGTCCGGGCTCAGCCCGGTGTCCGCTCCTCGATCCCCCACGGCGAGTCGTAGTCCCCGGCGAGCAGGTCGAGGAACGGGCGGGGCGGCAGCGCCTCCGGACCGAGCACACCCGCACCCGACCACACGCCGGCGTCGATCAGTTCGCAGGCCACCACCGGGCCCACGGCGGTCTGCCAGACCACGGCCTGGGCACCGTCCCGACCCATGGTCTCGGCGTTGTCGACCACGTGGTACAGGTACACCTCCCGCTCCCCCGACGGGTGACCGGAGGCGTCCGCGCCCACGCCGGTGACCCAGGTGCCGGCGCAGGTACGACCTTCGATGCGGTCACCGAGCTCCGCCGGGTTGGGGAGGCATGCCGCCACCACGTCCCGGGGTGAGACGCGGGCGTCACGCACCTCGACCGGGTCGGTCGAGTCCAGACCGAGCTGGTGCAGGACCTGCAGGACGTTGATGAACTCGTCGCCGAGGCCGTACTTGAAGGTGACCCGCTCGCAGTCGATCCAGCGCGGCACGAGGAGCACCTCCTCGTGCTCCACGTTGACGCACTCGACGTCACCGATGCCTCCGGGGAAGCGGAAGACCTCGGGCTCCGAGAACGGGGGCGTCGTGAACCAGCCGCGGTCGCGCTCCCAGACCACCGGCGGGTTGAGGCACTCCTCGATCACGGTCCAGATCGAGAACGTCGGGGCGAAGTCGTAGCCGCGGACCGTCATGTCGGCGCCGTCACGGATGCCGACCTCACGGATCGACGTGAACAGCTCGTCGGCCGCGTAGCGGGCGAAGACGTCGGCGATCCCGGGCTCCACCCCCATCCCGCACAGCGCCAGCAGCCCCCGCTCCTCCCAGGCGGCCGCCCGCTCGAACTGCAGGTCGCCGAGCTTGACCCCGCACTCGCTGTGGGGCCGTTCCGGGTGCGGCGTCGAGATCGACATGGCCATGTCCATGTAGTGGGCGTCGGCCGCCAGCGCCCCCTCGAAGATCGGCATCACGAAGCGCGGGTCGGCCGCGTTCATCACCAGGTCCGCACCTGCGGCCCGGGCCGCAGCCGTCACCGCCGACGCATCGGATGCGTCCAGGGTCACCGCCGTGTACCGATCGTCGCGGGCCGCCACCCGGGCGGCCCGGGTGGGATCGATGTCGGCGACGACCACCGTCTCGACGAAGGACCGTCGCGACGCGATCGCAGCGAACGCATCGCCCACACCACCAGCTCCGACCATGAGGATCCGCATGGGTCAGACGCTAACCGCCCCCGGGGTTCGGGATCGGGGGTGCGCCGGGCACGGTGGACACCGAGGCGTTCGGCGTGTCCCCGGCCCGCGGCGTGCCGGCGGGTTCGGTCGGCGACGGCCCAGCGGACCCCCGTTCGGCGGCCTCGAGCACCTGCCGCAGCTGCTGGGGCGTCCCGAGGAGGAACGACACGGTGGGCCACGGTCCGGTCTCCAGGGCCCCGAGCGCCGCCCGCGCCGCATCCAGGCGCTGCTCGCCGAGCGCGACCGCGGCCTGCAGCAGCCGGGCGTTCGCATCCGACGGATCGACGAACAGGGCGCGCTCCGCCAGGGCCGAGGCCGCCGCCGGGTCCGGGCGTTCGGGCCCGAGCGCCGCCACGCCCCGGGACACCAGTGCGTCCGTGGACCCCGGGTTGGCGGCGACCACCTCGTCCAGACAGGCGCCGAGCTGGTCGTAGAAGGCCTGGTCGAAGGCCAGGTCCTCGCCCTGGCCGGTGATCACCCGGGTCCAGCACTCCGAGGTGGGCGGATCGAGCAGACCCAGAAACACCTTCAGCTCCAGGAGCTCCTGACGCAGCACCTGCTCGGCGATCGCCGAGGGGTCGTTGCGGTAGAACGCCGCCAGCTCGTCGGCGGCCTCCGTGTAGGCGGCGGTGGCCGCCTCCCGGTCGCCCCGCTGCCGGGCGGCGTCGGCCGCACGGGCCGCCACCACGGCCCGGAACACGTGCACGTCGGGGAAGGACTCGTCGAGCTCGACCACCCGGTCGAACCGTTCGCTCCCCTCCACGACGCGACCGCTGCGCACCAGCGCCCACCCCGGGTAGGTGAGCGCCTCGACGTTGTCGGGCGACTCGGCGAGCAGGTCCTCGTAGCACTCCACACCGGCCTCCGGGTCGGAGAACGCGAGCGGCTGGCAGTTGGCGAGCCGGGCCCGGACGGTGTCGTCGTTGCCCGTCAGCGTGCCCGCACCACGCTGGCCCGACGACCGGGCCACGAGCACACCGGCGCCAAGAGCCAGCAGGAGCACGGCCGCCACCACGAGCGGCCCCTGCCACCGGCGCGGTCCCGCGGCTCCGGATCCCGCGACATCGTCGGGACGGGCATCGGCGGGACGGGCATCGGCGGGACGGGCATCGGTGGCGTCGCCGTCGAGCGCCCGCAGCACTGCGGCGGTCCGGGCGGTGTAGTCGTCGCGCAACGTCTCGAGGTCGTCGTCGTCCAGGTCACCCGCAGCGTGCTCGCGGTCCAGGTCGGCGAGCGAGGCCAGCAGGTGGTCGCGTTCGTCCTCGAGCGCCGCCCGACGGGCGTCGGCCCCGCCGGCGGAACCGTCGTCACCCACGGCGGTCTCCCTCGCCCCGGACGTCGTTGCTGTCCGGATCACCGGCCGTCCCCCGGCGGGCGAGCTCCTCGGCGACCAGCTCGCGGTCGGCATCGGTGGCACGGGCGCCGACCTCACGGCGCCAGCGGGAGAACAGGGCGACGAGCGCCACCACCGCAGCGGCGAGGCCCACCACGGGGACGATCCAGATGAGCGAACCGAGTCCCGACGACGGCGGGGTCAGGAGCACCTCCTGGCCGTAGCGCTGGGCGAAGAACGCCAGGATCTCGTCGTCGGTCCGCCCCTGGCGCATCTGCGAGTCGATCTCCTCCCGGAACTGCACGGCGAGCGGCGCCTGCGATGCGGCCACCGACTCCCCCACGCACTGGAGGCACTTCAACTGGATCTCGAGCGCGAAGGCACGCTCGTCGCTCACACCGCGGCTGGGGGTCGTGTCGATCGAGGCCAGCAGAACACCGAGAACGACCAGGCCCATGGCCATCCAGGCCCACCACCGCTGCCGCCACGGATGCCGGGGCGCCGGCGCCCGGCCGCTCACGAGGTGCGGCCGTCGACCACGGCCTGGAGCTCATCGGCGGTGACGCCACCGTCGAGCTTGGCCACCACGGTGCCGTTCGGGTCGATCACGTACGACTCCGGCAGCTTGACCACGCCGTAGTCGAGGGAGGCCGACTGGGTGTCACCGGTCAGGACGGGCCAGTCGCCACCGTTGGCGGCGAAGAACTCGCCGACCCGCTCGTCGGTGTCGTCGAACGCCACGCTGACCACCTCGGCCCGACCCTCGTTCGCCTCGGCGAACCGGATCAGCTCGGGGTGCTCGGTCACACAGGGAGGGCACCAGGTCGCGAAGAAGTTCACGACCACCCACTCCCCGCGCAGGTCGTCCAGGTCGAACGGCTCGCCGTCCAACGTCGTGCCCGTGAGCGCCGGGGCGAGCCCACCGACCGCGGCGCTGCCCGCCGGACCGGCATCGGACGGCGAACGGGTCGCCAGCAACAGCACGAACGCCGCGGCCAGCACGGCCACGGTGCCGACCAGGATCGCGGTCCGGCGACTCATCCGACCGCCTCGGCACCCTGCCGATCGCCACCCTCGGTCCCGCGCCGGGCGCCTCCCGAGGTGACCCCGGCCGAGGTCGGCGCGGTCGGGTCCCGACGACGGCCCGGGAACAGCGAGAGCACGGTGCCGACGACCATCACGATGCCGCCGACCCAGAGCCAGACGACGAGCGGCTGCACGATCACCCGGATCGTCACCTCGCCCGTGACCGGGTCGGGACTCGAGCTGACCGACAGGTAGACGTCCTCGGTCGGCCCGACCCGCACCGACGGCGTCCCGATCGTCATGCCACCCATGCGGTACCGGTTCAGGCGGGGCTCGTAGACCCGGCCGCCGTCGACCCGCACCTGCGAGATGACCTCCACCCGGTTGTCCCGCTCGACGGTCCGGGACCCCAGGTAGGTGACCTCGTGCCCGGCGACGGTGCTGGAGGCCCCCGGGGCGAGGGTCACCTCGGCCTGGCGGATGTAGCTGGTCGAGGCGGCGAAGGCGACGGCGACCAGGATCGTGCCCAGGTGGACGACCATGCCGCCGTTGGCCCGACCCACGAACCCACGCCACCCCTGTCGGCGGGCCGCCAGCGCCAGTTGCCGGATCGCCGATCCGGCGGCGAACCCGGCCAGGCCGAAGGCCAGGAGCACCGTCGGGCCCGTGGCGCCCACGACCAGCGCCAGCACCAGGCACGCGACGCCACCCCAGGCCGGCCACCACAACCGGTCCCGGAGCACCTCGCCGGTGCCCTTGCGCCACGGCAGCACGGGGGCGACGGCCATGAGGGTCAGCAGCGCGAACCCGATCGGCATGGTCATCCGGCTGAAGAACGGCACGCCGACCGACAGCCGTTCGCCGTTCAGCGCCTCGATGATGAGCGGGAAGACCGTCCCGAGCAGCACCACGAACGCGAACGCCGCGAACAGCACATTGTTCGCCAGGAACGCGCCCTCCCGGGACACCGGCGAGTCGATCCGGCCCGGGGACCGGAGCTGGTCACCCCGCCAGCCGATCAGCCCCACCGACACGGCCACCACCACGGCGAAGAACCCCAGGAGGATCGGCCCGACGGTCCCGCTCGAGAACGCGTGCACGGACTCGACCACGCCCGAGCGGGTCAGGAACGTCCCCAGGATCGTGAGCGCGAAGGTGGCGCAGAGCAGCGACAGGTTCCAGACCCGGAGCATCCCCCGGCGCTCCTGGACCATGACCGAGTGCAGGTAGGCCGTCCCCGTCAGCCACGGGAGGAAGCTCGCGTTCTCGACCGGGTCCCACTTCCAGTAGCCGCCCCAGCCGAGCACCTCGTAGCTCCACCAGGCCCCGAGGACGATCCCGGCGGTCAGGAACCCCCAGGCCACCAGGGTCCAGCGGCGGGTCTCCACGAGCCAGCCCTCGCCGACCCGGCCGGTCACCAGCGCCGCCACCGCGAACGCGAACGGCACGGTGAACCCGACGTAGCCCAGGTAGAGCATGGGCGGGTGGACGGCCATGAGGATGTGGTTCTGCAGGAGGGGGTTGGGTCCCGGACCGTCGTAGCCGGGCGGGGGCACCACGCCACGGAACGGGTTGGCGGCGGTCAGCATGAGACCGAAGAAGAACACCCCGACGGCGAACATCGTCACGAGCGCCCAGGCCACGAGCGGGTCCTCGAGGCGACCCCGGAACCGCCATGCGACCGTGGCGATGTAGCCCGCCAGGATCAGCCCCCACAGCAGGATGGACCCCTCGAGCGCCGACCACATGGTCGCGATGTTGAACAGCAGCGGCGTCGTCGACGAGCCGTGGTCGAACACGAACTCGACGCTGAAGTCACGGGTGATCAGGGCCCGCTGCATGGCGAACGTGGAGAGCACGGCGCCGAACAGGACCACCAACGAGTAGGCCAGCCCCAGCTTGAGCAGGTGCGGACGACCACGGCGCAGACCGTTCAGCAGCACGCCGATGCCGATGACGCAGCCGCCGAGACCGACCAGCAGTCCGGCCAGGCCGAGCGCCCGGTTCACCCGGCCGCGCCCTGCTGCGCGTCCTGTTCGGCCTGCTGGATGCGCTCGGGGTTCGCCTCGTCGTACTCGTTGTCGTGACGGATGAGGATCTCGTCGCTCGCGAACCGCTCGCCGACGAACTGCCCCTCGAGCACCACCGGGATCTCCGGGCCGAAGAGCTCGGGCGGATCACCGACGTGGTCCACCGGGACCTCGGCGCCGCCGTACCGGACGACGAAGCTCACCCCGTCGTCGGTCGTCTCGACCGACCCCGGGACGACGTTGCCCTGCATGCGGAACCGGTCACCGGCCAGGTCGTCGCGGCGCTCGACGGCCTCGTCGACGTTGTAGAAGAAGGTCGACGCCGACTGCAGCCCGTTGAACAGCACGACCCCGAGGGCGATCACGACCAGCACCACGGCGCCGACCGCCAGGACCGCACGGGGCGACCGGCCGGACCGGGCGTCCTCGGCGTGCCGTGCGGTCCGCGGCGACAGGTCGAGCGGCGGCGCCCCACCCAGTTCCTCGGCGTCCGGGGACTCCGGGTCGTCGGACACGGGGGGCGGGTTCACATCCACCGACGGTCCTGTTCGGCCACGACCTCGGAGGCCCGCCGGCCCCGCCGGATGATCCACGCTGCGTAGGCGGCCACGGACCCGAACGTACCGAGCCAGGCCGCCACGATGTACGCGGTCTCGTTCACGATGCGCTCCCCTCGGCCCGCCGCTCGGCGATGGCCTCGTCCAGGCTCCGCTCCTGAGCCCGCTCGGTCAGCCAGGCCAGTCGGAACCGGTGGATCAGCAGCCAGGCGAAGAGCACCAGGAACACCGTCAGGCCCAGGTAGGCGGTGAACAACTGGGTGCCCTGCATCTCGGGGTCCACGGTCCCGAAGATCGTCTTCTCCTGGTGCAGGCCCCGCCACCAGTCGACCGCCTTGTGCGTGATCGGGATGTTGACCACGGCCAGGATGCCGATCACGGCGCTCACCGTGCCCCGGGTCCTCGCCGAGGTCGGGATCCGGCGGACGGCCAGGTAGCCCAGGTAGGTGAGGAACAGGACGGTCGTGGTCGTGAGCCGGGGCTCCCAGCGCCAGAACACCCCCCAGGTGATCCGGCCCCACAACATGCCGTTGAAGATCGTCAGGGCGAAGAACAGCACCCCGATCTCGGCCGAGCTGGCGGCGAGCAGGTCCCAGAACTCGCTGCGCTTCCAGAGGTAGGCGATTGAACCGACCGCCGTGATGATGAACGCCACGTAGGCCGCCGAGACGGTCGGCACGTGCATGTAGAGGATGCGGATCGTCTCGCCGAGCTGGGCATCGGGCGGGGTGATCCAGAGTCCGAACACGACGAGGGCGGCGATCCCCACGAGCGAGGTCCACCCGAGCACCCGGGTGGCCCGCGACGAGGTCGAGCCCGGCGCCGTGGAACGGCCGGGAGCGTCGGCCCCGGACGGGCTGAGCGTTCCGTCGATCGTCACATGTCCTCCATCAGCGGGCGGAACAGGAGTGCTCCGAGACTCAGGTACACCACTGCAAAGATGCCCAACATTGCTGCCCACGGCCAGCCGGGGCCAGCCGAGCGGCCCAGGGCCACGTCGAAGGCCGCGGTCGCCCCGATCAGGACGGGCGCCAGCAGGGGCAACAGGAGCAGCGGCAGGAGCGTCTCGGCCCCCCGGAGCCGGAGGCCCACCACCCCGTAGGTGGCCCCCGCCCCGGCGATCCCCAACGTGGCGAGCACCACGGTGCCCATCAGGAGCACCCAGCCCCGGAGCGTCGTGTCGTAGAGCACGGCCACCGCCACGAGGAGCACGGCCTCGAGCACGAGCAGCTGCGCGGCGATGGCCGCCACCTTGCCGAGGTAGATCGAGGCCGGCGACAACCCGGACAGCCGCAGGGCGTCCAGCACCCCGTCCTCGCCCTCGACCGAGAAGCTGCGCTGCACCACGAGCACCCCGGCGAACAACACGACCATCCAGAACAGCCCGCCGGTCGCCCGCTGGAGCACCCCCCGGTCCGGGTCGAGGGCGAACGCGAACAACAGGACGCACAACAGCGCGAACGGGAGCACCTGGCCCAGGCCGACCCGGCTGCGCCACTCGAGGCGCAGGTCCTTGCCCGCCACGAGCGCGGCGTCGCGGATCACGGAGCCCCCTCGGTGCCGACCACCACGGCACCACCGGCGATCGTGACGACCCGGTGGGCGACGGACTCGGCCCGGTCCAGCTCGTGCGACGCGAACAGCACCGTGGCCCCCGCCGCCGACGCCTCGGCGATCAGCTCGTCGACGACGTCCCGGCCGCCGGCATCGAGCCCGGCATGGGGTTCGTCCAACAACCAGAGCTCCGGTCGGCGGGCCACCATCGCCGCGAAGCTGACCCGCCGGCGCTGTCCGGTGGACAGCGACCGCACGGCGATCCCGTGCAGCCGGTCCGGGACACCCAGCCGCTCGAGCGCTGCGCTCCCGTCGGCGGACGAGGCCCCCGCCGCCCGGGCCCAGAACCGGACGTTCTCGCGAACCGACAGCTCGCCGTAGAGCTGGGTGGCGTGACCGAGGAGCCCGACGCGCCGGCGGACCGCGGCCGGCCGGGCGACCAGGTCCACCCCGAGCACCCGCGCGGTCCCGGAGGTCACGGGGAGCAGCCCGGCGCAGGTGCGCAGCAGCGTCGTCGTGCCGGCGCCGTTGGCACCCCGGACCAGGACCACCTCGCCGGCAGCGACGTCCAGGTCGGCCCCGGCCAGCGCCGGGAATCGGTCCACGAGGGCGACGGCGCCTCGGAGGTGGACGACGGGATCGGGGGCCATGGTGCGCACGCTCGGTCGGCGGGGCGGCATCGCCCGAACCGAGCGGGCCCAACCTACCGGCTGCCCCCGACCGGGGCCCATGCCGGGGTGCCGGCGGGGCCCCAGCGAACCGCCACCGCCGGAACCGGCGGGGCCCCAGCGAACCGCCACCGCCGGAACCGGCGGGGCCCCAGCGAATACGGTGGCGACGTGTTCTCCAAGGTCCTCGGCGCCATCGGTCGACTCATGGTCGCCGCGGGGCTGTTCCTGCTCGGGTTCGTGGCGTTCCAGCTCTGGGGGACCGGGCTCCAGGAGTCGAGCGCCCAGGACTCGCTCGTCGCCGGGCTGGTCCCGGGGGGCGACACGGACCCGTCGACGGTCGACCCGGCGGCGGTCGCCGCCCAGCTGGGCGCGGTGGATCCGGCCACCGCCCCACCGCTCCCGCCGCCGCCGGTCGGCCAGCCGGTCGGGTTCATCGAGATCCCGGCCATCGACCTGACCCGGGTGGTGGTCGAGGGCGTCTCGAAGGCCGAACTCAAGCAGGGCCCCGGTCACTACCCGGGCACGCCGCTGCCGGGCCAGCCCGGCAACTCCGGGATCGCCGGCCACCGGACCACCTACGGCGCACCGTTCAACCGCATCGACGAGCTGGTGCCCGGCGACGAGGTCGTCCTCACGACTCCACAGGGCCGGTTCGTCTACCGGGTGGTCCCCGGGCCCGCCGGAGGCGGTCAGCCCTGGTACACCGTCGACCCGTCCGACGTCTCGGTGCTCGCCGACGTCGGCGACGACCGGGTGACGCTCACGGCCTGTCACCCCAAGTACTCCGCCGAGCAGCGGATCATCGTCCACGCTGTGCTGGAGACCCCGGTGGCGGCGCCGGCGCCGGCACCGGCCTCGCCGACCGGGGCCGGTGAGCAGGCCGGTGGGGCCAGCGACGCCGACCTGGGTGGTGATCCCGACGCGTTGCTCCCGGCGGTGGCCTGGGGCGTCGGTGCGCTGTCCGTGGCGATCGCGGCCTGGGTCCTCGGCCGGGCCTGGCGGCCGCTCCCCGCCTACCTGCTCCTCACGCCCGTCGTCCTGGGGATGGTCTGGATGTGTTACACGTACCTCGACCGCTACCTCCCGGCGCTGTGAGCTCGTCCCCGTCGGGGGTGGGCACCGACCGGAACCAGCGGCCCCTCAGGCCCAGGTGGACCCGCCCGTGCTGAGGTCGGCGGCGGTGGGTGTCGTCGCCGCAGTGCTCGTCGTCGCCACCGCCTGCTCGGCCCGGGAGTCCGGGTCGTCGACCACCACGGAGGACCTCACCACGACCACGCCCCCGACGACGGCACTGAGCGGGCCGCCGGTCGAGGCCGTCGCCGAGGGCCTCCGGTCGGTCCGGCCCGGTCAGTGCTTCTGGCCCCCGCGAGACGACCCCGGGGCCGAGGACGCGGCGGTGTGGATCGTCGACTGCTCGACCCCGCACCGCCACGAGGTGCTCGACGTGCTCGTCTACGACGGCCCGGTCGGCGACGAGGGCCGCTACCCGGGGAGCGCCATCATCCAGGAGTGGGCCGACGAGCAGTGCGTCGCCCGGTTCGAGCCGTTCGTCGGACTGCCGTGGAGCCGGTCCGAGCTCGACCTCATGATGTGGTGGCCGTCGGCGGCCTCCTGGGATCGGGCCGACCGCGAGGTGGTCTGCGCCGTGTTCGACCCGACCGGCGAGTACACCACCGGGAGCTTCCGGGACCGCCAGCGCTGAACGGGCCGGGGCCGGGCGATTCGGAAGGTCACGCTCCCCGGAAGGTCACTCTCCCCGGAAAACCGGTGGCCGGCGGTCGGCGAACGCCCGGCGGCCCTCGACCAGGTCCTCCGAGGCCCAGGCCCGTTCGAACGCCGCCTGGTAGCGGCCGCCGGGGTCGAGCAGGTCGCCCTCGGGTTCCAGCAGGTCGCAGCCCAGCTTGGACCCTGCCAGCGACAGCGGGGCGAGCGCTGCGATCTGTCCGGCGAGCAGTTGCGCCGCCGCCAGCACCGTGCCGCCGGGACCGAACTCGGGGTCGACCTCGACCAGCCGGTGGACCGCACCCAGTCCGAAGGCCCGGTCGGCGTCCAGCGGATCCGCGGTCAGCACCAGGTAGCGGGCGGTCGACGCGCCGAACACCGCCGCCAACCGGGCCACGGTCCAGTGGTCGACCATCAGTCCGAGCTTGGCGACCGGAACGGCGAACCGGGCGTCGTGGGTGGCCAGCCGGATGTCGCAGGCGAGCGCCAGTTGCACCCCGAGGCCCATGCACGACCCGGCGATCGCTGCGATCGTCGGGAACTCGAGGCCGGCCAGACGGTCGAGCACCCCCCGGAGGGTCCGCGTGAACGACAGGTCCTCGAGCTCGCTCAGGTCGGCGCCCGCGCAGAAGTGGTCGGCGGCCCCCCAGAGGACGACCGCCCGGGGCTCGTCCCGTTCGATCTGGTCGATCGCCGAGCCGAGGCCCTCGAGCGCGTCGTGGTTCAGCGCATTGCGACGCTCGGGGCGATCGATCGTGATCAGGCCGGTGGCCGTCTCGTCGTCGTGGGTGTAGGTGATCGTGGCCACCGGGCCTCCTGACTCGTGGGAGGCCACCGGGCCTCGTGACTCGTGGGAGGCCACCGGGCCTCGTGACTTCTCTCTCGTGGGAACCGGGGGGCCGCCGGGCTCAGCGGCCCGTCCAGTTCGGCGGCCGGCGCTCCAGGAACGCCGCGACTCCCTCGGCCGCGTCGTCGAGCTCGGCTGCGACACCCAGCGCCGGGTGCAGCAGGTGGAGCGCGTCGGCGGCGGCCAGGTCCCAGACCCGGTAGAAGCTGTCCCGTCCCAGGCCCAGCACCGCGGGGCTCTTGGCCGCCAACGTCGCCGCCAGCTCGGCCACGGCCTCGTCGAGCCGGTCGACGGGGACGACGGAGTGGACGAAGCCGATCCGGTCCGCCTCGGCCGCGTCGACCCGCCGGCCGGTCATCATCAGCTCGAGCGCCCGCTTGGGCGGCATGGATCGACAGAGGGGCACGGTGATCATGTAGGGCCACAGGCCCACGTCGACCTCCGGGGTCCCGAACACCGCGTCCTCGGCGGCCACGACCAAATCGCAGCTCAGCGCCAGTCCCATGCCGCCGGCCAGGCACCAGCCGCGGACCCGGGCGATCGTCGGGCGTCCGAGCGACCACAGGTCCTGGAACAGCGCCGCCAGCTCGCCGCGGGACCGGTGCAGGTCCAGCGTCTCCCCGCCGACCATCCCCTCGAGGTCCGCACCGGCGCAGAACGCCCGGTCCCCGGCGCCGGTGAGGACGACGACCCGGACCGACTCGTCGTCCCGGACCCGGGCCAGGCACGCCCGGAGTTCGCCCACCACCGCCCAGCTCAGCGCGTTGCGACGGGCCGGGCGGTCGATCGTGATCGTCGCCACACCATCGGCGACCTCGTAGCGGACAGCTTCCTCGGCACCGTCGGACACGACCGGCACGCTAGTTTCCGGAGGTGGCACTGATCCCCACCCTCCTCGCGATCGGGGTCGGTGTGGCGCTCGGCCTCAAGTGGGGCGGCAGCATCTCCAACCTGGTGGACTGGCGTCCACCCCTGTGGGAGGCGCTCCTCGCCGGCGTGGTCCTGACGATGCTGTTGTTCGTCGTGCCGTGGTCCGGCTGGTTCGTGTCGCTGGTGGCCATCGTGGCGACCGGGTCCCTGTTGGCCTTCGCCGTGGTGAACCTGCGGGTCGGCGGGATGGTCCTGGTGGCGGGCGGCCTGGCCCTGAACCTGGTCGTCACCGTCGTCAACTGGGGCATGCCCGTCTCGGCCTGGGCGCTGCAGACCTCAGGGGCGATCGCCGACGGGTCGGTCGAGGGGATCGTGCTCACCGGTGGTCGCCGCCTCGGCGGGTTCCCAGTCGTCCTCGGCGGTGCCATCCCCCTGCCGTGGGGGCAGGTCGTCTCGCTCGGCGACCTCGCCGTGCTCGCCGGTGCCGCGCTGGTCGTCGCCAGCATCATGCGGCGCTACGAGGTCGGCGGCGGTTTCTCCTCCGGGCCGGGACCCGGCTACCGGAGTCGGAACGCGACCGGTTTCGGCGGGCCCCGTGACTACCGCGACGCACTCGACGCCCTGGGTCGCGGGCCGGCACCACGACGGGGGCCCGGACTGCATCCCTCCCGGCTGGACGAGCGCTCCAGCCGACGGCGACCGCCCCGCAGCTCGCGTTCCTGAGCCGCCCCGGGCCAGTGGCCCGGCGATGAACCCCGCCAGTGGCCCGGCGATGAACC
>SXGS01073712.1_pt1 | contig 23386 bp, 32 predicted proteins | sample 3174681 | NCBI WGS metagenome assembly SXGS01 (sample SAMN11356861, study PRJNA531348) | freshwater metagenome | isolation source: freshwater sample F1-80 | place: China: Fuxian Lake, Yuxi | collected 2017-12-25
GACTACGGCCTGAAGGTCGGTCTCGATTGTCATAGTAAACCCCTGTTAAATCGTTGTAACGTCTGCAAGCGTGGCGGTTCCGCTGATAACTTTTGTTAAGACGGATTTAATCGTGCGACGCGTGTCCACGAACCTAAACAGAGAAGTCGTCGTTAATACTTCGACGGTTAATGGGCCCAACCCAATATCGGTCCAAGAGTCGCTGGATATGGTGAATGTTTGTGTGTAATCGGTCATTGAGTTACCTCAACCAAACGAGAGTCGATGCCTGAATGTTGCGCTACGGGATAAGCAATCGGCGCATATCGACTAGGGTGAAGATTGTTTTTAAATTTGTGCGCATCGTATCAATCAACGACGCGACAAGCCTGGCGTCGGTAGACCTCATATCGACAACTGCGGTGTCTATGGCGGCCGTTGCAGCAGTTGCAGCAGATGCGGCACTACTGGCCGCATCAGTTGCTGACGTAGAGGCTTGACTCGCTTTTGTCGTCGCGACTGAGGCATTGTTGCTGGCGGTCGTCGCCGCAGCAGAAGCCGTTGCCGCAGCATTTACGGCTGTATCAGCGCTTGTTACGGACGCGTTTTTGGATGATGTAGCCGAAGCAGCGGCTGCTAATGCCTCAGCTTTATAGGCAACGACAAGTGCACGGTCTGCAGCAACTGCATCCCGATCTTCCTGCGTAGCCGCAGCCGATTGTGCAGCCAATAGGCCATATTCGGTCGCAGAGCTAACATCAACGGAAATTGAGCCAGCAGACTCAAGAATGAGTTGGGCGGAAGTAATGTCGCTCATCTGTCTTCAACCTCGATGGGCCAAGCGTTGAAACTTTGTTTGTCGCCGTTCGGATACGTCAAATAAACCCGCAGGTGATTTTTGATGTTCATCACCGGGCAGTTGACCGTTTGAACCCGAAATAGCTTGAGAGTGAATCTACCCTTGCCAACTAACGTGGTCTGATCTGCAAGCGTCGCAGAACCAGAAGGGTATTCCATGCCTAATCGCCCGCCTGGATAGACGATGTCGCCACCGACTGAAAACCCGGTCAGGTCAATCGGAAACCCATCAGAGTCTTTAAGGGCGAAGGAAAACACCCAGTCGTCGCCGACGACCAGTTTAATTGGTGAAGGGATTGACATCAGATTCCCCTTGATGCCTGAAAATGAGCGACGAACGCTTTATTGGCGTTCGGTCGCTTTGTCACTTTATTGAGGGATGCCAGCGCGGATTTGCGGGATGCGATCTTCGCTCGCAAGGATTCCCGCGCCAGAAGGCTTCGCAGATTTAGGCATAGCCAGATATTTCAATGCAGCGATAATGCTAGGCAGGTTTGGGTCAATCGAGTTGGCGAGGCTGACAGCTAGCTCATAAGTCGCCCAAAACTCTTTGACCACCGGGTCGTCAGACGACTTAATTGCGATGCGTTCATCCGTCGTAAACGCAAGATAGAACTGCATCGCAGTCAATGGCGGATAAATAATCTGCGGCGTTTCCGCAGGCGCATCATCAGGTGCGGCCCATTTTCCTTTGGTGACTCGCCAACCGCGCACGACACTATCAGGGACTTTTACAAACGTAGAAGCTAGATCAGGATGAAAATCCGAATCTGGATTTTGCGATACGTCAACAGCAACGCCGTCAACAACACGGGCGAAATTTGTCATTGGTTATTTCCTTTGAAGACGGGAACGATGAGTTACCACTCGACGACAACAAGCCCGTTGCCGCCCTTGCTGCTGCCGCCTGTTCCGTTACCGCCGGCGCCGCCGCCACCGCCAATGCCTCCATTACCGCCCGGATAAACAGAGTTGCTGGCGTTCGCACCGCTACCGCCACCGCCGCCGATGCCACCGGTCGCACCTGGGGCTCCTGTCGTCACAGAAGTTGGCGCTCCACCACTGCCAGAGCCGGGACCGCCGGCAGACCCTAAGCCAAAGCCACCGCCGCCGGTGAACCCATCAAATGGAAATCGAGAAACCGCTTGTATGGTGTTATAGTTACCTGCAGAACTTGATACATTGCCCAGACAATCAGGAGCCCCATATCCTGCCGGGGCCGCGCCAAATGGCGAACCGCCTGCGCCGGTGGATTGACCATTGCCACGCCCAACGCCGCCGCCGCCGCCGGAAGAGTTCGCGCCGTGCCCGCCATCGCCAAGCTGCGATCCGGCACCGCCGCCACCACCGCCGCCGCCATTCCCAACGCTGCCAACGCCAGTTCCGCCGTTGCCACCGCTGGCTTGGAAATATCCGCCGACCCCGACGCCTCCGACGGGGTTTGTGTTTACAAGGTTATATCCGCCGCCGCCGCCGGTCGCGCTTATTAACGATCCGAACGAAGAAGTTCCGCCTGAGACGCCGTTACCTACGCCCCCAGATCCAACCGTGACAGAGAAACTTTGACCAGAGACAACGTCGAACTCGCCTATCGCAAAGCCACCGCCAGCCCCGCCACTCATCCATGCCCAACCACCTCCGCCACCAGCTCCAACAACGCGAACGCGGATGCGCGACACGTTAGCAGGAACGACAAATGTCTGGCTTCCGGTGTCGGTGAAAGCGTTCCACATGCCAGCGCCAAAAACGCCAAGGAACCCCGGAGGAGCAATTCTTCCGTCGTGATAGGTAGCCGCAGCCAATGCCGCAGCCGAAACCTGACTCTTGTATGAATAAGGAAGGCCAAGGCCAGGTAAACCGAAGTTAGACATGATCTTGTTCCCTTAGAAGTTCGCGCCTTCGGCGATTACTTTTACGCCGCCACCAGACTGAGTGTCGTTAATCGCAGCAACGATCGACCACCCATTAGGAAGAAGGATCGGCATAAGATTCGGCGTCGACCACGCTTCGTGCGTGGTCTGCCAAACAGGCAGCGATCCAGAGGCCGGCGTGATTGCAGGAACGGTGATTTCGCGCAAAAGGTGATATGCGGTTCCGTCGTAAAGGAAGAGTCGCAGAAGCGACGCGGTTGTCGCCCCGATAGCTGCAAACGAAACCCGCTCTACGCGAGTCCCACTTGATCCAGCCGTCAAGATCGTTGTTTTATTGTTTGGTGTCGTGCGGGACGTATCGCCCGTCGCAACGACACCAGCGCCAACAACGACCCCGTTAGCATAATTCGGCGTGGTAGCCATCTATGACCCCTTAATGAATGTGGTTAAGCATAAAGGCGAGCTTTGCCGCCTCGGTGTTTGTGGGCATGGTCGCGAGCATTGCAGCAACACCAGCCGGCGTCGCGCATAGAGCGGTGGCCGTTCCAGCCAAATGTTCCGGGATTGAAGCGAATAGCGATCGCCAGCCTGTTGAGGTGCGCTCGAGGTAAGTATTGGTGTCCGCAACGCCGACAACCGTCTGGACCGGCGCATCAGCAAAAACCCACTGTGCCGGGACAGAGTTGCGGGACGGCGACCATTGGGTGAGCAGGTTCGCGCTGCCGGACCATGCGCCAGTTGCGCCGGCTGGAACAAGATATGTGTCGCCGCTTGCCGGGGATGATGGTGGGGTCGCCGTTGTGGCGCTGTTTACAGCTATAAACGGCGCGCGGAGCATGTCCGCGATTGATACGAAGAACTGACCCCCGGAAATGATTGTAACGGTGGCAGATGCAGATACGACAGCGGTCACAACCATTGTCAGGATGTCATCAACACCCATAGCGATTGATTGTTTTAACGTGTCCGGCACGTTGCCAACGAACAGAAGGTCACCGTTCGTATCAATCAGGCCGACTTCTCGAATTGTCCAGCCGCCAACGGTATCCCCGATTACCGCCATAGCGGTAACGGTGTTTCCGACATGCGAAACAGAGGCCAAAGGCAGGGAATAAACCTGATTGACGAGGTTGCGCTGCGCCTGGTTCGGCGTCACCGGGGCACCGTTGCCGTCGCCGATGACCATCGTCGCGAGCGAAATCGGCGCCGCACCGGAAATCGCATTCGCGATAGCCGTCTGCCCAAGCGTCGTCGGAATTACGAAATAGCTCATTTAAGACCTCGGATTATATAGCCGCGCGAGGAGATATCTTCAGGTAACGTGTGCGCGAGAGATACCCGGCAACGCGAACAAGTCCGTAAGCCGGTAGCTCTGAAACAATCGGCTGCGTGGATATTTTGATGGTGCGCAACATTCTTGAATACGCAGCAACATAGACAATGGCAGGATTGAGAGAACGGAATGCCCGCAAATCCGTCAGCATCGTGTGAGCGTTTTTTGCCCGGTTTGCTACTCGGACAATCTGCTCACGATCTTCCGCAAGCCAAGTAGTGGCCGCGTCAAGAGTCACTGATATTGAGAAAGTGTATGGGATTCCGGGGCTGGCGCGCTGAAACCACTCAACGACCGACAACTGATACCCAAGCTGGCCCAAAGCGATATTTAATGCGCGACGGGTTCCTTGGTGGCGATGATATTCGAACGACGACCTGACGATCTCGCGTTGCCTATTCTCAGGCCATGCCGAGTCCCATTCCTCTACCGCTCGCTCAATGGCGAGATATGGCAGAAGCAAGCTGGGGCATTCGACGTCAGATCGCCAAGCATTGATAACATCGACTGGATCACCAGCGTCGATATTTGCGCTTGTCCCGTCTACCGCGAGTTCCCACTTTGTCGCATTATTCGGTAAAAGTGACGCCGTCCAAACCGGCTGAAACTTCGCGACCCACGTCATCGGACAATCACATCAATTTGCGCAGCTGCGCTCATCACTGCGATCTGCTGATAATTCGGCGTGACATCTCGCATCGGGGATGACAGCACGACCTTATCGACGAGAGGGACGCCGTTTACATCGCTAATGCCGAGCGCTGAAGTCATGCCGGACAATGTCACAGGCAATCCGACCCGATTTCGTTTTGCCTGATATGCGGCAAGCCGCGCTATGGCATTTACCTGCGTTCCGGTCGGGTCATTGCCCGGCGCGACGTAAAGAGTTGCAGACACGGCATAGGTCAATGGCTGCGCGCCCACGACAAACACTTGTGCGCCGATCGGTCGAATGTTCTGCGGATCATAAGCCGACCTAGTTACCGTCGCCCCAGATGCGTAGGTTGTTTTGTGGGCGTCCACGACAGCGGAGACGGAGTCAAGAACCTCGGCGGTTGGAACGCCGCCGTTCGTATAGCTCTGGACGACGACAAGAACCTGCCCAGGCGAAACATAACCGCTCTCAGGCCCATATACGACCGCATCAAAAACGTCTGGGTGCGCGTTGAGCGTGTGATACACATAGGCTCCAGCAGGTCCAGCGACTGACAATGCCTGCCATGCCAAGAAGCCGCGTGTGCGCAGACTTTCATCGTCCTCAGTCCAGCTATAGCCGCCCGTGACCGCTCCCCACGTCCACGCTGGCGGGAGGTTGCTTGGAAGTATCCCAGGCATGATAGCGTCGGTGTAGACAGTGGGCCACACCCGGCGAAGAACACCGTAATCCGAACAGCGCCGATCCAAAAACGAGCCGGTCGCCGATCCTAAAAATGTCTGGCGAATAGCGTCGTCAATTTCAACGCGGCGCAAATAATCACGGTAAACACCAGCTTCGGTTAAAATGACGCCGGGGTCTGACTCTAAAACTGAAACATCATAAGGAATGCCGACAGCATTCATGCGGGTGACGAGATCGGCCTTTGCCGCAGACACCATTGCCTCTATCGTCTGGGTCGCGGCAAGCGCCGGCGGAGGCCCAAGCCGAAGCAGGTCGGGAGCCGCGAACCGGCCAGTTACAGTCGCCATCTGAGCCCCACTGGGTGGCTTTGTTGCCAAATTACGAGTCTATAACGTTCCACATTGACCTAGGAACGCCAAAAGCCCGAATGCTACGCACATATTCTACGGTCTTATCGCCAAGATGACCGCGCGGCATGTATTCGCCCTGCATCGTGATGACAACGCGTCCAAGACGGTCAACGGAAGTTGGCGTAATTTGGGTTATTCGAAATCTTGGCTCCCAAAAATCAATAGAGGCGCATATTGCAGAAAAGTATGCGAGGAACGTCGATTCTGTCACGTTCTCACCGAGCAGCATTGGGACTGCCGATCCGAACCATTCCCGTATGACGCGATCTCCAAACGATGTCGTGAAAATCACACTGAGACATTGGCGCACATGGACCCAGCCTGAAATGACCTGTCCTGTCTCCCTGTCGATGCCGACGCCGGGATAAAAGCTATTCGCCATTCCGGGTTCCTCACCACGTTGTCGGTGGCGCTAGACCCCCGAGAAAGCCTATTCCGCCGGAGACGCCCTGCAAATTTCCGATAAAGCCGGCGCTTTGCACGACCTGAGATACCGACAGCGACCCTAACAGCATCATGTTGCCATTGTGCTGTATCTGGGGGGCGTCAATCGTCACGCGCTGCGAGGATTTATGTTTGATACCTTGGTCTGAGTAAGTCGTTTCGTGCTGACCATCACCAAACGAAACCTTCAGATCATTCTTTTTGATAGCGATCTTGTGCTTGCCGTTGTGAGTTGAAATCTCGACTCCGTCATCAGTCGGGTTCACAACAATCTTGTGCTTTTTCTGGTCATCACCATCATTGATGGTCAGTTCAAAGCCGCCGTCCTTTGACAGGGTCTTTTTGTGAAGAGCTTTGGCGCGGTTGCCTTTCCACGGATGCTCGTCGTCGACAGTCTCGTTCTGTCCCTCTTGCTGGTTCTCAGGGTCTTTATAGATTATGACGCTTTGCGATTGTTTTGAATATTCATGCGTGACGCCATCGACTTCCTGCTTAACGCTTCCATCCTTTTGCGTCCGCTTTGTTTTTCCGCGCAAGTCAATATCCTCGTCACCATTTTCTGATGGTGATGGGTTTTTCTTGCTCCACGTCATCGGCATAACCAATGCCTGACGCCAATCACCACTCGGGCAAAAGATCGTCACAGTTTGGTTCTTGCTAGGGACGCTATGCGTCTTTCGTGTTCCGGCGATCTGCGAATATGGAATCCATGGAGAAAGGAACGGCTCTTTATCCGTCCCTCCGAACCTGACCCTAATGCGATGCTTTTTCGCATCAAACTCGTGAACGGTCCCGTGTCTGGTTGTATTGTGGACGATGTGTTCAAGAGCCGCTAGCCTGTCAAAGAGCGCCTTTATTTCTTTCATAGCCCATCAACCGTGAATCTGCCTGACAAGACTTGCTCATCCGCCAACGTAAGTTCTTGCGGCGCCTGACCAACATTAGAGACTCCAATTCCAAGCCAGCCATCCAACGTCAAGCCAATGTCGGCTTTCACTGACTGCCAATCGGCAAGCAATGGTGTTTTGATCTCTGACTCGATGATCTTACCAAGGCCGGCGGTGTCGTTGCTGGATTTGAGCAGGTTGATCAAATCCAGCCAGACGCCGATTGGATCGGAGAATGGCGGTTCATTGATAACGACGAATGAAAACGTGATCTGCCGTGCGGCAAATCGCATCCCGTTCTCTGACATAGCTCCGCGTTTCTCGTCGATGCGGCTGATCCGAACGACGAGATTGCGCCAGACCTCCGCCCACGGGTTTTCCGAGGCGAGAAAGACGCGGTGAATTTGTCGACCAATAATGTTTAGCTGCGCTTCAAGCGCTGCGTCCGTTTTCGGGACGGTGATATGTGTTTCGACGGTCTGGCCGCCTTGCTGATCCGCAACCGTGACTTCAATCTGGGCCGATACAGAAATCTCGAATGTCAAATCAATCTCGTGCTGTGCGCCGAGGATATCCCGACCAGCGACGCTGGGCGTTCTGGACTCATCCGTGTAGACGGAAATAAATGGCGCTTTTTGTTCAGTTGATTTTTGATCGAGCGGGACGATCTCGGAGTCGAATACCTTCTCACCGCAGAATGTGTTTCCGCGCAGCGCACGCACAGCAGCGCATCGCAACGCAAACGTCGTGAGCGCCATTTATCCCTCCGGGCAGCAAACGAGATTTATTGCCGCTGCATTATCCTCGACGATTGTTATGCAAAATCTCTCATTCGTTCTGACACGAAGGATGGCGTCGTTTTGCCTTGGCCAATCTGAAGTCGAGGAAAAGAAGCTTTTCCTGATCGTGATGACGGTTTTCGACAGAGCTAAATACGCGTTCGTATTTATTCCAGTAGCGTCTCCACGAACACGCTCGCGCGCGTTGTTTTCAGAAAACGTCCCAGTCGTTTCAATGCTTGGACGCGACAAGTCATCCGAGTATTCGGAGAACTCACCGGAAATACGCGGAGAAATGATGATAGGCTCGCCATCAATGTTACCTTCAACTGCGTGAAGGACCATGTCGTCAAGATCATTCCAGTCGACCATGATGGCGAGCCTGATTTGTTACGCGGCGAACGAACCGTTAAGACGAACGCTGCCGACCGACGACGGATTTGCCGCCGCAGCGACAGCGACGCCGATCAGCTTATTCGATGTCGCAGTCGTGGTGCAGTTCTTCGCCGTGTTGTCCCAGTAGATCGGCGCGCCAGCAGTCCATGCTTGCGCGGACACTTTCGCCAGCGAAAACACACCTTCGACAACGCCTTCTACATTATCTCCAGACACCGCATCTGTTGATGCAACGGCAAAGATCGAGCCAACAAGAAAGCCGGCTCCAGACGCAACATCGTAGGGGGCGGCGAGCGAAAGGCGCTCGCCGCACTGGATATAATTTTTCATGGGCGAATGCCCTCCTGATTGATGAGAAAGACTGGCGCAGCGATTAAACGCTGCGCCTTTATTACATCAGCTATTACGCGCCAGCGTTGCGATACGCGCCGCGATAGTCGATAGCGGCAACGCCGAAATCGTGCTCCAGCTTCACGCCAAGGCCCTGAACGCCGAACCGTTCCTCGCTCGACAGACGCGGGCCCTGATAGCCTTCGAGGTAGGCATACAGCCAGGTCGGGGCGATGGCCGGGTCTGCGAACAGGAACCACGCGTTGCCGGAAATATTCGCGTCCGACACGGTAGACATGCGACGGATGCTATCAGGCACAGCGTTGGCGTTCGTGGCGGGCGTGATCGAGGTCAAAAGCTGCTCGGCCTCAACGGATTTATCCGGCCCCGTGAGAAGCGTCATAGGCGTGAAATTCGCCTTGATGCCGTCGAGCGTCGTCTGCTTCATCATCGCAGCGCGACCAGCGCCGACCGAAGCGACCGAAATCGCAGAGCCGGAACCGGCAAGGTTGCCGTGGTTCGCATGGAAGACCGCCGTATTGTCCGACAACAGCGTCGGGCCGGCACCGGCAGCAGAGAGAAGGCTCGCGAACGCCTGCGCATTTTCCCAGTCCGACACGCGGATTCCCGCCGAGCCCAGAACCTGATCAATCGCCGACAGGTTGTCATTGATGATCATGACGCGCGAGATGTTGAAGGTCACGCCGTAAGGATCGACCTTGATGCGCTCGCGGCTCTCCGAGAACGTGCCGCCCTTGATCTCGCCGTTTTCGCCAACAGCCTGAAGTGCCGGGAAGTCACCAGCGCGAACGACATTCTGGAAGCGGAAGTCTCCGGCCATATAGGGAGCGGCAAACCGGCGATAAGCCGGAGCTGCGGTCTCATAGCGGGCGAGCAGACGCTTGTTCATCGCGTCGAGCATGATCGCCGGGAAGTCGGAAGTCGTATGAGACCCGTAACCGGAACGCTTGAACGCCGCATCCAGAACTTCGTTCACGGCGCGGGCGGTGCGGATCGAGCCGCGATAGCCGGCGCACTCGGCCGCCATCTCGACAAGGCCCATCTCGCCATAGGAGCGGGCGTGGTCCGGGATGGTGGCATTTCGGTCGCCGCCAGCGCGCGCAAAGCGCGCAACAAGGGCGTCAACCATGCCTTCGCGGCGGGTCTCGCCTTCGTCGCGGGTGACTTCAACATTCGTCGTTCCGGTCGGGCCGGATCGGTTTTCCTGCGAGTCGGCCAGATAATTGACCACGGCCTCATTGAAGGCGCGCTCGTCGGAGCCGTCTTCGATGTGGCGCGCGATGAAATCGGCCGGCAGCTTCAGCTTTTCGCCCTTCTCGCGAATGAAGGCGATGCGCTTGCGCTCGGCGCCACGGGCTTCCTCGGCGATCTTGGCGCTGTCAACGGTCGGCGCCGGCTCGGGAGCCGGACGAGCGCGTTCCGCGATCTCGGCGTCAACAAGCGCACGCTTGGCGTCGTCCAGATCACGCACGATGGCGTCGTGTTCGCCCTCGATGCGACGCACATCGTCGGCGGAGATACCGTCGACAAGTTCCGCAACCTTTGCACTGGCTTTAGAGGTGAGATCAGCGACGATGCTGCGAAGCTCCGCCGCCTTCTTGTGCTTAAAGGTCATGCCAGACCCTTTCTCCCGGACATTGTGAAATGAACGCCTCCACGGCTTACCGGGGAGCTGGCGACAGAGGCGAAACGGTAAAATCAGGCGCCGATGCGGCGCTGTTTAATGGACAAGCGAGCACGCGACGCGGCATGGCTGATTGGCTCTTGCTCGAGCATCCGGCAGCGATAGAGCGCGCCGGACTCACGAGGTGCGGAACGGATTTGCGCGCCGGCGTCAGCCGGGACAGGAACAGCGGAGATTTCCATCGGCTCCCAATCGACGACGCGCCAGACGGGGATCGTTCCGTTATCGGACTCGGTCTTTTCGACTGCGTGAACGACATATCCGACGGAGATATTACGGATAATCCCGTCCTTGATCTTTTGGATGTTATCCGCGTCGCCAGGGGCGCGCGAGAGCATGACACGGGCAACGCCCTGACCGTTCACAATACGGGCCGAGCCGGGGACGACAGAACCGATCACGTCCGATAGCGACCAATCGGCATGTGTATTGAGAAACGGCGCGCCAGCGTTCAGCCGGTCAAGACGAACGGAATCGCGCGTGACGATCAATTCCTCGTCATATGGGCCATCGACCCATGAGCGCCGGCGCACCGTGGCTCCGGTCGTCCACACAACTTCGATAGAGTTGTCCGCCTCATTAAAAGACGCAGCACGAATCTCCGCCGCGCGCTCGGCGCGCGGCAGTTCGATGATCTTTTCCATGTTCGATTATCCCTGCGGCTGTCCGCCGCCTTGATTGTCACCGCCAGTTGCGGCGTCCGTGACAAGTTTCTGCATGACGCCAGCGAGCGACACCTTGCGCGGGTCTCCGTCAAAGACGGCTCCAGCGTCGTCAAACTTCTTGTTCCATGTGACGATCTCGGAGAAAACGTCTTCCGGGTTTCGGCCGCCAGAAGACACCGCCTCCGGCCAAGATTTTAGGCCCATGCGCAGGTTGAGCACGTCCGAAAGCGCATCCTTGTAGGGGTCAATCGCGTGCCACTTCGGCGGGCTCCACTCGACCGGGATATAAGGCTCGTCAATCTCGCCCGCCGCGTAAGCCGCTTCGCAGAACCATCGCCACCACGGCTCAAGCAACATCGGAATGACAAGCTGCCATTGAATAACGCCGCAGAAGCGACGGAATTCTGTCAGCAAATACCGCTGCGCGCTGAAATTCTCTTGCGATCCATCGCCTGTCAAAAGGGCATACGGAACACGCGCACCAGATGCGATTTCGCGCGCTGTGACGCGCTTGTAATTCTCATACCCACCGACAGACGCCGGGGCGTTAAATTTCACATCCTTGCCGCCGCGAAGATATGCAATCAGACCTGGCGCGAACTTCTCAATCAGGTTTCCGTTTGCATCCTCGACGCGCATCGGCTTGCGATCGCCTTCGGGAGATATCGCAAGTTCCTCATCTTCGCCCGTGACGAAAGCGACTGTAGATGCCTCGATCTTTTTGCGGATTCCTTCCGCAAAATCGTAATCATCAACGTCCCGGATGCGACGAATGACAGGCGCAAACCATGAAACGCCACGCGATTGTGTTCGCTGCTTCTCGTAAATATGCGCGATCTCTGTTGCGGGAACGCGATAAGAAATCGTCCGGTATGTGAAGTTATTGCCGGGGTGATCACGAAACAGCCAATAGGCCGCGCGGCGACCGATAACGTCGAACTCGACGCCTTGGACAGCCTTGAACCCTCCGATCATGTCGCCGTGGCGCATGTCGTCGAGGAAATCCGGCTCCATTAACTGGATTTGCAGCGGGACAGACATACCGTCTTCGGCGCTGCGTCGACGGCGGCGTGATAGCATCTCGCCGCCGACAACCATCCCGCGAACGGCAAGCGTCTGGAGACCGTAAAAGTCCAACTGTCCGTCCGCGTCGCACTCCTTCGACCATTTATCAAACGCGGCCATAACGCGCTTATCGCGCGCATCATCGCCTGTATTGGCGCGAGGCATTATGCCTTCGCCGACAATGTTTGTTGTCAGGATAGACGCCGCTTTCGCCGCGTATGGGTTATTACGCTCAAGATCACGCGCGCGGTCTCGCAGTCGGCGACCACCAACCCAGATTTCCGTGTCGGCCGATGTCGAAGACGCTTTCCAGCCGTCCGTGTGGCGACCGACAGCCGCGCCGGCATAGCCGCGCGTCACCGTCTCAATAACGCCACGCGCTTTCACGCGGTCGGCTGCTGCGACCGGCGAGAAGTAGCCGATGACGCGATCAAGGATGTTCTGGCGAACCGCCATTATCTGTCGCCCCTGTCGAAAGTCGCAAATCCAGCCGACGACGGACGCGCCGCCGCGCCGGCCTGCTGCTCTTTCAGGAACCGGAGACGGGCGCGCAGGGACTCGAATGAGTCGTACCGGATAAGGCGCCCGGTGTCGTTCCGAATTTCAAGCGCTCCGCTTGATATAGCTTTTTCGAGCGCAGCGATTTCCTTCGAGTAATCGATCATGCGCTCCGCCTTGTCGCGCGCGGCTTACCGGCGCCGTTTGTCGTCGTCTTATCCGTGTGGATAGCAGCCGGCCCTTCTGGCGAGAGTGGCAACGCCGCTCCGATGATAGGATGTCCGCCGGCGCCACAATAACCATGTCCGTTTGGCGTCTCGCGCCAGACGGCGCACACTTCTCCGAAACAGTCTTGCCCGACGGCGAATGGGCATCTTTTGGCGCGCAGACGGTCAATCAAAGCCAATTCTTTCCGGTGTCCAACCATCCTGACGACGCTGGCGGGGTGTAGTTGCTGGGGGCTACCGGGCGATCCGTTGGGACCGGCCCGGCAGGTGGCGCCGATGGAGGCGGCCCCCTACGTGATCCGCTCCCAAGACGCTCCACGCCAAGCATGAATGCGGCCATGTAAGCCAGCGCCTCGGCGTCCAGAAAATGGTTCTCACGCGACCGTGCGACCCACCGGCCGCGACCGGACGGCCCCTTAACCCGCGCCTCGGCGACGATCTGCCGGCAATAGGCTTCGTCGGCATCAATCGGCAGGTGCCAAGCGCCGGGCTGATCGGATGGCCAGCGGATGCGCTGATGAACAAAGGACTTTGCGAAATCCGTGTCGATCAGAGCGATTTCCAGACCGTAGGCAGCCTTCCGCCCCTTCGACGTGACATCGATCTTGGACGTTGTCAGCGGCGTTTGCCGGCTTGCATAGCCCTTGGTCGCGTAGGCGATGCGGGAGTTAGCGCGGCAGAATTCGTAAACCTTGTGGTCCGCAATCACCGTGTCTGCGCGCGGCTTAAAGCCGGAGTCGACAAATGCGCGGCGGATATAGCGGCCGTCGAAGTCGCCATGCAGAAGGTCCGCAAGGTCCGTCCAAACATCATCGAGCGCGGTGTCGCCCCAAAGCTGCCCTGACTCGATCTGCCACGACTCTTGCCGCAGGCCCCAGCCGCGAACGACGTAGATCAATCGGTTCTTTTGAACGTCCACCCCCGCCGTCAGAAAACGGACGCCATCTGGAACCTCGCGGAAGTGATACGGCTGTCGCAGCGCGTAAACTTCCTGCCACTCCGGCGCTTCACCGCCGCCGGGAGCGTAAACCTCTCCGAACTGGGCGTTGAAGGCAGTTTGTATTTTCGTCTGCTCGCCGCTTTGGACCGCGAGCAGATATTCCTCGGCCCGGTCGCCAAAGGAGCGAAACGGGGACGCGAGTCCAGATACCCAGAACGATGCAGTCGATCGAAGCGGCGGGTCGCCGACAACGACGCCATCGACGATGTCTTGGCCCGGCGCCACATAGACGCCGCGCTCGTTCATCGCGACCTTGTGCTTTTCCTCAATCACTCCGCCGCAGCGGGGACATTCGAGATAAGCAGCCGTGCGCGCTTCAAACGGTGTGCATTTCATCGGCCAGCGCAACTGCTTAAAGCGCGGGATGAAATATTCGTCGCATTGCGGGCAGGGCCAAGCCCAGTGGAATCGCGTGCCTTCCTGCCAGAGCTTCCAAATCCCAGACTCTAGCGTATCAGTGTCGGCCTCTTTCCAAAATTCGAGACCAGTCGCCTCGTCTCTCTCCACGTCAACAAGTCCCCGGCTGGGAGTAGATGCGACGCCAACGGAGAAGTCAGCGTAGGTTATGCCGCGCGCTTCGATCAGGCCAAGCGGGTCGCCCTGACCTTTAACGTCCGCGAGCATTTCGTCGTATTCGTCGACGATGCCGAGCGCGAAAGGATCGGATTTAAGTGCAGACGATGATCCACCCCATGCGAGACGGACCTTCACGCCAGAAACCCACTTGAGCGTCTTTTTCGATTTTTTACCGCGCGCGACTTTCGCTTTGAGCGTCGCGGCGTCATCGAACAGCGCCATAAGGCGCGGCTCGAATTGGTCTGTTACGAAATCTCGCGTCGGACCTGCGTAAAGGATCGGAGCCGGGCGCTGGTCGAGCCGAGCCCCGATAACATCAAGAAACGACTCCGTCTTTCCAGACTGAGCCCCCGTCACAAAAACTGTGCGCTTATTCCGGCACGATGACAAAGCTCTCGCGAATGGGACTGCATATGGAGTCAGAAAAGGGTCGCGCCGTCCAGGGACACCGGATGTTTCAGGGTAAACGCGGTTTTCTGCGGCCCATTTATCTGGATCAACTTTCGGAGTCGGGCGTAAAAGGGTCTCTGCCCGCTGCAATATTGGCCCTAGCCTGCTCCAGTCTATCGCACGCTCTTTCCAAAGCGCCATCAATCTCGCTTTCGATGTCTCGTCTTAACTGCAGATCGCGCGTCACACGCGCTGGAACGCCAGACAGCTCAGGCCTTAGAAGACCAAAGACCAAGTCGATTGCGGCGAATGAGTCGTCAAAATGAATGAGGTCTTTTTTCTCACGCGCGAGCCTAAGCTCAATTTCTTGCGCTCTCGCGTCCTGAACACGAGACGCAGCCGCAGTCTTCGATGTGCGGCGCTCCTCGTCCTTCAGCCAGCGAATGTAGCCCTGAACCGTCGCGACAAGTGGGACCACCCCATTTTCAGGTTTCGGGATGTAGCCCTTCTTTGAGAGATCGCGAATCCACTGATCAGAGACCATGAGAAGCGTCGCCGCCTGCGCCGTCGTTATCATGCCGGCGGTCGGGTTCTGGCTCATGCTGCGGCGGTCTCCCTATCTCTGGCCGTCTCGTCAAATGAGCGGCCGGTTTCTTCGTGCATCGCGGCTCGGCCGGTGAATGACTCCCAACGCCTCACGGCGACGTCGACGTAAACGGGGTTCAGTTCGATTGCAAAAACACGTCGGCCTGTCATTTCGCCGGCGATGATCGTCGTGCCGGAGCCGGAGAACGGCTCATATACGGCGTCGCCCGGCTTCGAGTTGTTCTCAATCGGGCGCTTCATGCACTCGACCGGCTTTTGTGTGCCGTGGCCCACGCCGCTATCGTCGCGAGATGGGATTTCCCACACCGTCGATTGTTTACGGTCGCCGCTCCAATGGCCGGCGCCCTTGACCGCATACCAGCAGGGCTCGTGCTGCCAGTGATAGTGGCCCCGTGATAGCGCAAAACGGTCCTTGGCCCAGATTATCTGGCTTCGGATGGTGAAGCCGCTCACAGTCAAACTGTCGGCCACCGTGGCGGCATGTAGCCCACCGTGCCAGATGTAGGCGACCTCTCCAGGGAATAGCGCCCAGGTCTCGCGCCAATCTGCGCGGTCGTCGTTCAAGACGACGCCCATCTTGGCCTTGTTCTTGTTGATGCCCGCCTTGGCCCGCCACTCCGGATCGTATTCGACCCCATAGGGCGGGTCCGTCACCATCAGGTGCGGCGTTACCCCCCCCCACCAATTTCCGTGCCACTTCGGCGTCGGTGCTGTCGCCGCAGATAATGCGGTGGTTGCCCAGAATCCAAAGGTCTCCGGGAACGCTCACCGGCCGCGCCGGCGCCTCCGGGACATCGTCCGGGTTCGTCGCACCTTCCGTTTTTACGGCCAGAATTGAGGCCAGTTCTTCCGACGAGAAGCCAATCAGCCCGGTATCGAACCCGGCAGCCGTCAACTCGCCGAGTTCGAGCGCCAGAAGGTCCGCATCCCACCCCGCGTTTAGCGCGAGCTGGTTGTCGGCCAGCACATAGGCGCGAAGCTGCTCCTCGCTCCAATCCTTGCCAACCGTCAGCGTCGGGACTTCTTCGAGCCCCGCCGCTTTCGCAGCCTCAAGTCGGCCATGCCCCGCGACGACCACGCCGTCCGGCGAAATCAGGATCGGGTTTGTGAAGCCGAAATTTTGGATCGACGCAACGAGCTGCTCGACCTGTTCCGGCGAATGCGTTCTGGCATTGCGCTCAAAAGGCGTCAGGCTCGAAACCGGGCGGATTTCGATCTGGGGAGGCGTGTTTATAGGATGCTCCTATACACTAAAACCAAACTGAAGAAACAAAACCCCAAAATATGCGCGAATATTGGGGGGCGGCGGTCCCGCAGGCGACCCCCACCCCAGGAGGACCCGCTGGGCTCTATAGGAAACCCCTATAGCTTCTGCCGTTACAAACTGCTGATCAGCTCGCGTTCAAGTTCATGGGCGACGCGTTTATTGAGGTCGACCAGCGAACCCTTCCAAGCCTCCAGCGTGTAGTGACGTTGAAGCTCGCGAGCGATGTTGGGTCCGAAGATGGGCGCTATTGGGTAGCGATCTGGGCCAGTGCGGTAGAACACCTCATTGTGCATACCGACCAGAAAAGCGGTCCTGTATTTACGCAGGTTGTTCCATGGCTTTGCGCTTATCCACTTTCGAGCGACGCGCGCTCCGAATTTACCGACATTCGTCTCTACGCCGTCTGCGTAGATCACGAGAGCTGGATTGTGGAACGTTGGCTGCTTGGCCTTAACGAGAGTCATGGCGTAGCCATACTTCCCAAGACCGGACTCTCTCTTCATGACACGACGGACAGCGGTGAGAGCTTTCTCCCCCTCGTGTTTGGCGGCGCGGACGAGAACGAGATTGGCGCGCTCGCTATCGAGGCGCTCAAGGCGTTGGAGAAGCTTGCGGGCTACGCTGTCATTCCACGATAGGCGGACAGACGTCATCTCCCCGTGAAATGTAGTTTTCTCTGTGCTTGTGACCTTGACCATAATCAATCGTCTCTGCGGTGCGCTTCGCCGCAGAGACGGGTCAGGGCTCGGCTATCGCCCGATCCGCGTCGCGCTTCCGACGATACGGCCGTTGGGGGCATAGAAGTAGGTTGAGCGACCGTAGGTGACCGCGTGACCCGTTGTGCGCCCATTCGGCGATGAAAACCGATAGGTCTGTGCGATAGCGTCTGATGTCGAGAAAACCATCAAAGCTATCAAAATGGCGGCTTTACCCATGGCTTCCTCTGGCTTGAGACACCCCATTAGGTTTGATGTCCAAGCTCAAAGTCAAGGCCCCGGCGCTCCGCTATCGCGCGCCGCAGGCGGTCGCGCGCCAGTTGGTCCAGATTTGGTTGCGCGCCGTATCGAGCGGGATTTCACCCCGGCATACTTTGCGGGACAGGCAATCCTCGACGTGGTCTTTGATGCGGGCTTCCGGCCAAGGCTGGAGGCGGAGATTGTTCGGGTCGCGTGGCGCTCCGCCAAGATTGAGCGGGACGACGTGATCGAGTTCATATTTGCCGGCGGCATAGATCGGTTGACCGGCGGCGGCCAGGCGCTTGCGCTTGAGCGCGTTGGTGTAGCTGGTCGGCGGTCGGACGGTCTTTGTCCAGCCGGGCGTGCATATGGTCGCCCGGATCGTTTCTTGGCGAACGACTGGGTTGACCGGGATCGTTTGGGCGATGGCCGGGAATGAGATCGCCACGGCGATCAACGCGAGGCGGTTTCTCATTGTGGTCTCTGAGTTCGGTTTTAGCGCGCCCCGGCGGGGCGCTGCTCCCGCTGTCGGCGTTCCATCGCTATGCCGGCGCCGGCAAAGTGATTTCTCGGGGATGGGTTAATGTGCTATCATATTTCGATTGCATTCGCGCCGCCGCTCATGTAGGTTGCTATCATGAACAGCAAGCAGGCAAAGACGCTCAAGGCCATATTCACCGTGCCGACCCCGGCGAACGTCGAATGGTCGGCTATCGAGCGCTTGCTTATTTCAGTCGGTTGCGAGGTCGTCGAAGGCGCCGGCTCCCGTGTGACCTTTGTTTATCAGGGTCACGTGGAGAGCTTTCACCGGCCTCATCCTGCAAAAGAGGCTAAGCGGTATCAGGTGAAGCAGGCTCGCGACTTTCTCGACAGGATAGGAGTTAGACCGTGAACGCGATGCACTACAAGAACTACTCGGCCCAGATTGGGTTTGACGACGAGGACGGCGTTTTCGTCGGCCGGATCGCGGGCATTTCGGATACCGTCACATTCCACGCTACAAGCGTGGATGAGTTGCGATCCGCCTTCCACGAGGCGGTCGACGATTATGTCGCCACCTGCGCCAAGATCGGCAAAAGCCCCCAGAAATCGTTTTCTGGAAAACTGATGCTGCGTGTCGACCCTGCCGTTCATGCCAATGCGGCTATGGCCGCCGAACTATCTGGTAAAAGTCTCAATCAATGGAGCGAAGAGGTTCTGGATAGAGCGGCTAGAGAACACGCTGCGTGAACTGCTATTTCACAACGCGGAAGGGGAGCGCTTTCTGGCCGAGTCGGCTGGATATATAGCGTTCAACACTGTCCCTGCCGCCGTTCTTAATCCATGCGCGGGCCTTATCCGGGTCGAAGAAACGGGCCTTGCTGCGCCCAAGTTCTCCCCGACCGCCATCCTCAATGGCGCAGCCCATTTCTACTAAACGGTGGCCTGCGGATTCCGACGAAGCCGGACACCTATTCCAATACGAAGCCGGACGCATGTTCCAATATGAAGCCGGACACTGATTCCGATTTGAAGCCGGACACTGGCTTCAAATCGGAATCAGTGTCCGGCTTCGTTTCGGAATACCTGTCCGGCTTCAAATCGGAATCCCCGTCCGGATTGAATCGGAATTCGCAGTGGCCGAACCATTGGGCCGCCCCATGCATGGCCGGAAAGCCGAACTCATGCCACAACTCCCCGGATGTCTTGCCCCTGCGCACGGCCACGCCGCGCGCGGCGAGCGCGCCGGCGATCATCTGCGGGATAACGCTCGCCAAGGTCTCTTGGACGATCTCTTGAACGACGACGCGGGTGCAGCTCTTGACGATCCCGCCGATTATGGCTCGGGTGTCGCCCGTGATGGCGAGGTCAGACTGCGGGGCGGCAAGCGCCGCCTCCAACTCCAGCCAGCGGTCGATGATCCGCGCTCTCATCTTGACCGAATAGCCGGAAACGAGGATTAAGCATTCGCGCTTGTGAAGGTTGAGAAGGCGGACCGTCTTGTTTTGCTCGGTGAGGTAGGAGGCCCCAAAATTGGGGGCTCCTATCCCAAGCTCCGCCAGCAGCTTGTCTGCGTCGCGCAGCACATGATCGTGCCGCTTCCCCGTCAACCCCGCGATTTCCAGCGTGCTCATGGTGAGCGGGACGGCGGCGAGTTCGGTCGATTTCATTCTTATTCTCCATCGGCGTCCGGCCGGCCAAGCCTGTGACGCACAGGGTCGCTTTCGCGACGCCGGAGCCGATGAAGCTCGATGACGCGCCAATCCCCTTGGCCGTGGGGAAGATCAGGATTTTTCAAAAAGGCTTCGAGCGGACCAGGAGAGGTGGCCCAGCGTTGCGTGACTACTCGCTTACCGCTCGAACTCGTTCCGGTAGCGTTCATTACGCTCCGGTAAATAAGAGAAACCACTGAGGCGCATCACAGAGAGGCGTGCAGGGTCTATTGGCTTTGAGCGGCGCCGGGCCGATCACGCTCTGGTGGACCACGAAGGCCGACTCATCGCGCTGGCCTGTAGCGTTGCCAGAGTCCCGGACAGCGCTGCTACAGCGCCTTACCGCTCAAAAAGAAAGCGCCCCGCTTTTGGCGAGGCGCAATTCCGTTTTGATGGGCGCGAAAATCAGCCGTTTTTGACTCATTCGTCAATTGTCAGATTTAGAGACTAGCAGAATGAAGCCAGTTCTATTGCGCGCAATCCGGCAGAAAGACTCAACATTCGCGCCATGCGTGACCCGCAGATTGTTTTTTATTATCCTGCGTCGTCAGAGAAAGATTTGATCGGGTTTTGATCCGAAATGGCAGAATCAATCTGGGCTGAATTGGCCGGGCTGCCGCTCTGGCGCCGCCGTCCCGTATTTCTTGAGAAGCTGCTCGTCGCTAAGCCATGCATCAAATGGGTCAGGCGTCCACATGCAGCGGGCTCGGTCATACCAAAGGTCACGACCACTTGCGTTGGTTGAGCCGGATATGTCTGGCTCGGGGATGAATAATGAGAGTTGGGTGCTTGTGACGCGCTCGTCAATCATCCCCCGTCTCCTTAACTATGGCGATTACATCACGCGACCAAATCCAAATGTCTTTAATCACAGAAGCGACGACAACGATTGCCAATGCGATAGACGCGGCAATTCGCAATTTATGTATCATCACCAGCCTCCTTCAATGCGGCGGCGGCGGCGCGTAGGTCGCCGAGTGTCAATCTCGACACATCAATCGACCAATGGTCAATATCTGACCCTAAACATAGTCTGTTGTGCCTTTCCGCTTCGTCAGCAAAAGGCTTCAACGCCGCCCGTAGCTTCGCGTTCTCTGCGCTGGCTTGTTCGCTGGCTTTTGAATACCCATGCAGATAAGCCACGGTTAGCGCCTCGTTCGCGTCAAGCAGTTCTGCGCGGAGGCGGAGGATTTCGGCCTTTTGTTCTCCGATTTGATGAACAAGCGACCATTTAGCCGGGTGCTCAGTGTCTAATGATGACGCTCGCGTTTTGTCACTCATCGCCAATAGCTCCTTGTTCGATGGTGTCGCCAATGCCGGTGACGGAGCGGTCTTACCGCTTGCGTGTCATCCGCGTTACTCAAATTCGGTTGTGTGTCATTTTCGGCTGTTTTTGATACTAAAGGCTCACGCTTCGGAGCCGGCGGGCATACCGCCGGCGTCACAATCGGCGGCGGAGATTTCATGACGTATGCCGTGACCGGCTTTGCAGCGACCTTATAGGTCTCGCATTTATCAGCTTTGGGCGTGTCAACTTGATAGAATACGATCCCGACGCCGATAAATGCGCCAAGCGCGACATAGGCGATGTCTGATGATCTCATAGAGCCGCTCTACAATGCCCCCCAGCGTCCGGGCATAGCAACGCTGGCGGAGGGTTGATGATGTCGCCACGGTCAGAAGTCCCAGCGAATGAGTGAATCAATGTGGCCGTCCCGAGAAGGACGACCACACCGATGACGAAGGCCAGAATAAAGCCTTCTATAAGTTCGGCCGCACACTTCACGCAGCGGCTCGTTTTGATGTCGGCGCTTTGACGGCGATTTCCGCTTCTTCCTCGTCCAGCAGGCCAAGGGCGCGTTCCATACCCGCATCAATCTTATCTAGCGCCGGGTTCTTTTTCGACTGGTTGGCAGAGACAAGCGAGCCGAACGGCGCCTGCGCGACCTCACCTACATCAAGACCATTCAGGGCCGCATGTATCATCGTGAAAATCTGATAATCACGATCCATCACCGGGAGCTGGTCTCGGCCAAGAGTCCGCAGGGTCGCCATAACGGCGTTCATCGCCGTAGCGCCATTGCGGCGGTTCAATTCATCACCCGAGATTTTGTAAGACGTGTCGACTAGCGAAATCATTGTGTGAACTCCTGCCCGCCCACTTGAATACGAACCCTGACGCGGGGGCGGGCCGCGCTCGGGTGTTGGTAAGAGAAACCCCAATTACGGCGGCCTCGATAACCGGATAGAAATGAGAGAATGGAGCGAATGGTCATGGCATGACTCCGTCGCGCAAAAGCCCGTTGAGAATGATTTCGAATGCCCGGTCACGGCGCCTAAGCGCCGTTGAGCGATGCTCACAAACAATACGGTGGAACCGCGAGAAGGACTCGTCCATCGCCTCGCACCAGCACCAGACCTTAAGCGCGTTACGTTCGTCGTCGTAGTCGGTGAGGTAGCGCATGGGCCATTCGAGGGCTTCTTCGATCCGGGTTATTTGCCGGTCGCTCATTCCCATACGCGGTCGATCTGGGACGCGCGTTTTCTGGCGGACTCCTTCAGCCCAGGCGTTGCGCTCGAAGTCGGAGACGCCACGGAATAGCTGAGAGTCGATCCAGAAGGTGAGCTTTTGCGTCGGTCCCGGCGCGCGGTAAAGCCGCTCGCCGTCACGCGCGCATTCTCGCAAGCGCCGCTTCACAAGATCAGCGTCCCATCGCAGTTCCGATGTCCGTGAGATCGGTTGTGCCAGAAGCCGCGCCGCTCTTTCATCGGAAAAGCGACCAAGTTCGTCGATGTCTTCGTCGATCAAAATGCGACCTCCTGATCGGCATAATCATTCAATGAGACCCGAGATGGAGGCGGATCATCACGGCGCGGTTGCGCTCCGCCGGGATTGTTCGAAAACCCTCTGACCTTGCGGCCGGCCAGCCAGACGTAGGGCGTCTCTCGCATGATCACGCGCATCGAGATCAGCTTTTCGCCCTGCTTTTTCATTTCGGCGGCGATCATCTTCGCGCGCTTGGACTCGTCCGGCTCGTCGGTCCCGACGAAGGTCATGCCGGCAAAGGACTCGACGACGCGCTTCCATTGAACGACGCGTGACCCGGGTTCGACGTTCAAGCTGTAAGGCGGGGACTCTCCGTGGTCGGCTACGGCTCGATGAACGGCGCGCAGGAATAGCTCGGTAGGTGGTGTAAGACGCAACCCAGCATCAATAGGCTTGCCGGTTTCGCCGGGCTCGCCTTCGACGTTGGGAAGGCGAACGACGCAGCTCGTGATCTTGTCCTCGTCGGCATCAACGCCAATCTCGACGGCCGGCAGGACGAAGCGCCACTTTTTGCCCGCCTCACCGTCTTTCATTTTCGCGGTTTCGATTTCGCGGATTATGCGGCGATCTACATCTTCATCCTCGGTTTTCGTGACGGTAAGGACGGAGTCGAGATTGGCGAGGATTGAGGTATGGCCGCGCGGCTTCTGGCCGCCGGCGTTCATGTGGTGAACGAGCATGACGGCACAGTTGCATTCTTGAGCGATCCGCTCGCAGCGCGCCAGAACCGGCCCGATGTCCTTAGACGAGTTCTCGTCGGCGCCGGGCGTCGCCGCAGAGAGCGTA
>SXGS01362735.1_pt1 | contig 23380 bp, 15 predicted proteins | sample 3174681 | NCBI WGS metagenome assembly SXGS01 (sample SAMN11356861, study PRJNA531348) | freshwater metagenome | isolation source: freshwater sample F1-80 | place: China: Fuxian Lake, Yuxi | collected 2017-12-25
CTAAACGCAATACCGTTCAACGAAGGTGGGATAAGCTTCCAGTGTGACAATATCTTGTGCAAGCAATGGCGAAACTCCGCTACAGGTTGACAAGCTGGAAGCTTATCCCACGTTCGTTGAACGGTATTGATTCTAAACGCGTTTGATTTCTCAGGGCATTCTGCACCCTCACTCGCCTGTGGACCAACCCGCAAGAGTTCTTGAGGGAAAGTTTGACGGCGTCGGCGGAGGCGGTACGTTCAAGCAGCGCGAGGGACAAGGCTCCTCACCCGAATACAAGTTCCTTTTGCGAGTCAGTGGGTGCGATGCGCCGATTCGCCAGCGATTCTCGCAACCGGAGACGCTTGGGACCCTTTCAGATGTTGAAATGTGCATACTCTCACATTCTACTGCAATTCTTCACCCGCGTCTGTTATAAATCGGAAACCATAAACTAACCTACTTTAACGACTCCTCGCGAGCATTCGCATGCAATTAGGAATACTTAGTAAGGTAATCGCGCGGCCGACGCTTGAGGAAGTGTTGGACACAATCGCTGCGTTTGGCTTGGAGTGTTTGCAATTCAACTTTGAAAGTGCTGGACTTCCGCCGATGCCGGACGAGTTGCCCCACGGACTTGCCAAACGAGTTCGCGATGCGGCAGCCGGACGAGGACTGACGATTGCGTCGGTGCAAGCGACCTTTAATATGAGCCATCCAGATCCGGAGCAGCGGCGCGCGGGTCTTCGTCGGCTGCAACTGATCGCGGATGCTTGTGCCGATTTAGAAACATCGCGTATCGCGATTTGTATTGGCACTCGCGACTGGTCCAACATGTGGCGATACCACGAGGAGAACAGTTCTCAGGAAGCGTGGTCCGATATGCTTGCCTGCGTTAGTGAAGGGGTTGAAATCGCCAAAAAGACGGGAGTCACGTTGGCGTTCGAACCTGAAGTAACCAATGTAGTCGATTCCGCTAAGAAAGCTCGACAATTACTCGACGAAATCGCGTCACCGCACCTCAAGATTACGATGGATGCCGCGAATTTGTTTCATGCGGGCGATCTGAGTCGGATGACTGAAGTAATGCAGCACGCCTTTGCGCTGTTGGGAAACGATATCGTTCTGGCGCATGCAAAAGATCTCAGTCACGATGGAGATGCAGGGCATGAGCCAGCGGGACATGGGTTGCTGGACTACGAACTCTATGTGTCACTGCTCGCCCAAATTGGTTTCCGAGGACCGCTGCTGTTGCATGGACTCGACGAGTCACTGGTGGCAGGCTGCGTCGCGTTCCTACGTCGCAAGCTGGCTGGGATGGAGTGAATCAGCGCCGACGGATTTCGCAGGGACTACTTGAGGTTAATACTTGTAAATATCCACTTGCTCCGATTGAGAATCGGTACAATGAATCGCCAGCAAGAGTTTCGTTTATGCAGTCGCCGAACAAGTGTGCCGGCTTACAATTAGGCATCCTCTGTGGGGGTGGTCTCGGTTTGAGCTGATTAACTGCAAATGGACTGTTCTCTAAGACGACAATTCGACTCATTTAGTTAGGTGCGTTATGGTGTTTCGTAGAACCCGAATTTGGATTGCGTGTCTGATTGTTATCGCCTTAAGCAGTCAAATAGTCGTTCGGGGCGTTGAACCGCGCGCTGCTGAGTTATTGCCATCCAGTACGTTGGCCTATTTTGAGATCAGAAATCCACAGCGCTTGATTGACTTTGTTCTCGATCACCCAATTCGCAACAAGATTGAGGCTCTGGAACAAGTCAAGCGAGCTAAAGAGGAGCGCAAGTACTTAGAGTTCAAAGCCGTTGTTGCGATGGTCGAAGCTAAGCTGGGTCAGCCCTGGCGAAAACTGTTGTCGCAAGTCGCTGGCCAGTCGCTGGCCCTTGCATTCGATCCAACCAATCGAGGCTCTGCATTGATCGTTCATACTGCCGATGAGTCGACGGCAACCAATTTAGTCGAAGCAGTTGTTGGATTAGCGCAAAGCGCGCCGGGAAATGCGCGTAACAAGAATCGAATTCAAACAGCCGAATATCGAGGAACAAAAGTTTACTCGCTGGACAAAATTAGACTCGCTGTCGTAGGCCAAATGTTGATCGTTACCAACAACGGCGAGCAAGGCAAGCAACTGCTGGACGCGTATTTTGATCGACCTCAGAAAACACTTGCGACTGACGCGAATTACTTGCGAGCGGAATCGTTGGTCGACGATGCGATTATTTGGTCGTATGCCAACGTTGCAACGTTGCGCCAAGCGGGCGGATTGGCCAAGTTCTTCAAAGGACCGAAGGACAATCCCGTCATCGAACTGTTGTTGGGTGGCGTGTTTGGTACTTTGCAAAACACTCCTTTGGTGGCTTTGTCGATGCAATTGGAAAATCAGTCGATCGGCCTAACTGCCACGGCACCTTACGATGCCGCATGGACTGGCGAGTCGAGAGAGTATTTTTTGGGGACAGACGGCAAGGGCTCGGCCGGCCAGTTGCTAACGGTAAACCAAAGGATGTTGGCGCTTAGTGCTTACCGCGATATTGCCGGCATGTGGTTGCGTTCCGACGATCTGTTCAATCAAAAGATCAATGACGACTTGGCTAAAGCCGACAGCAATCTATCCACATTCTTCGGCGGAAAAGACTTCGCCGAAGACATTTTGGCAGCCATGCGACCGGAGTTGCAATTAATTGTAGCGCGGCAATCCTTTGTTGATGCTCGGCCTGTACCTACCATTAAACTGCCAGCTTTCGGCTTAGTCGCCGATCTCAAGGACCCAATCAAAATGCAACCCGAACTGCGCCGCACATTCCAGAGCGTCATAGGATTCTTGAATATTGTCGGAGCTATGAACGGTCAACCGCAACTCGAATTGGACATGGAAAAATCGGATCAATTGCAGTTGATTACGTCGAGATATTTACCTGACAGCCAATCAACAGATACGGCAAACGTGCGCATTCATCACAATTTCTCGCCTTCGATAGCATTTGCCAAGGAGCGGTTCGTAATTGCCAGTACCCAAGAGTTGGCGCGAGAGCTGGCTTTCGCGAAGATGGCGGCTGGCGAAAGTGCGAGCTCACCGGCAGGAACCAGCGTGAATACTCGCGCGCTGATCGACATTAAAGCTGGACGCGAGATTCTGGCGGATAATCGCAGCCAATTGATTGCGCAAAATATGATCAAGGAAGGGCAGACCCAAGTCGAAGCCGAAGCGGCGATTTCGACTCTGCTCGAATTAGTTGGCTGGCTCCGCACCGCAACGTTACGTCTTGAAACCTCTCAAGATGTGATGAAGTTAGCTGTAACCGTCGAGACGAGTTCTCTAGGTGATTGACGAAGATGAACATCCGCCTTGACAGCATCGATGCCGATTGGGCTTGGCACGCCTACAAACCAAACAGCGAACACCCATGGAATAAACGCTTGGCTGCGCATCTTTTTCGGCGCGCGGCGTTTGGCGGCAACTATGAACTATATGACCAGGCGTTGTCGTCGTCACCCGAAGTAATTGTACGACAATTAATGGACCAGCCTGCTCAGGCTGCGGAGCAATTGAACCAGCAACGTCAGCTCGCTCAAACGCTGCTGGCCACAGGAAACGCCAAGCAACTATCGGCTTGGTGGGTCCACGCGATGCTATCCACGCCGCGCCCATTGGTCGAGCGCATGACATTGTTTTGGCATGGACATTTTGCAACGAGTGCCGAGAAAGTGGGCGAAACGGTCATGTATCGGCAGAACGAGTTGCTGCGACAATCGGCTTTGGGGAGCTTTCGGCAGCTAGTCCACGATATTGCTCGCGATCCTGCTATGTTGGTCTATCTGGATTCTACGACCAACCGCAAATCACATCCCAATGAGAACTTTGCTCGGGAGTTGATGGAACTGTTTTGCTTGGGAGAGGGCAACTACAGCGAGCGCGATGTTCAAGAATTGGCTCGGTGTTTTACTGGTTGGGAAATTCGACAGGACAAGTTTCGCTTCAATCGATTCCAGCATGACGGTGGGACCAAGACTATTTTTGGCCGAGCGAGCCAGTTTCCCGATAGCGAAGCCATTGATTGGATACTTGAGCAGCCGCAGTCGGCCGTGTTTGTGGTGAATAAACTCTTTCGTCTATTTGTCGCTGATGAACCGTCACCTCCGCACAAGTTGCTTCAGCCGTTGGCAGACGAATTGCGCACAAACGATTGGAAGATTGGTCCGATCATCCAGCGGATTCTAACCAGCCAGTTGTTTTACTCCGTCTTCGCTGTAGGAAAAAAGGTTCGTTCACCTGTCGATCTGGCCGTTGGATTAATGCGTTCGTTGGACGGTTCCACTAACAGCCAACAATTGGGCCAGGAATTGCATCAACTTGGACAGGGGCTGTTCTATCCACCCAATGTCAAGGGTTGGGATGGCGGTCGGGCATGGATCAATTCGTCGACGATCCTATCTCGTGCGAATTGTATTGGTCGAATGGTACGAGACGATAAAACTCGTTTTGCCGGATTGAAACTGGCTGAGTATATCGAAACTAAGCTCAAACTGAGTTCGCCGAACCAATGGATCGAATATCTCGAGGAGATGTGGTTGGCAAATCCACTGCGACCAGCGGTGCGCGAGCGGCTCAACGCTAATTTTTCTCGCAACACAGATACCGACCAATGGTCAACTGAGCTGTTGCAAACGATTAGCGCTCTGCCGGAAGCGCAGTTGGGATAAACACTTCGGCAAAAGTAAGTTCGTGGAATTGTCCAATGTAGGGGTGAAAAAGAAATGGCAGCAACTCGTCGCAAATTCCTTTCAACAGCCGCTGGAACGGGCGCCGTTATTTCTATCGGTTCGCAGATCCCGCCGTTTTGGTTGGAGGCGGTTGCGAACGAAAATGCGCGACGTGAGACTGTATTAGTTGTTGTACAGATGTCTGGCGGCAACGATGGACTTAACACTATCGTACCCTTTCGCGACGAAGCGTACCGAAAGGCTCGCCCGCAGATTGGCATTCCGACGACGGGTGTTTTGCGCATCGATGACGAATTTGGATTCCATCCGTCCGCCCGAGGCTTCGCAGATTTGCTGGAATCGCATCGATTGGCCATCGTACAGGGTGTTGGGTATCCACATCCCAATCGGTCGCACTTTGAATCGATGGATATTTGGCATACTTGTCAGCACAAAGGAGGTTCGCGCGCCAGCGGCTGGCTGGGCCGATTTTCTGAAGCCGATCCTTCGAATTCAACCGATATTTCTGGTGTCTACTTGGGCGATGGCAAGTTGCCACTTGCACTGGTTGGTCGCAAGACTCAATCGCTTTCTATTAGCTCTCCGGAGTCTTTTCGATTGACGGAACAAGATAATCTGCAGCTCGGACAAGTGCTCAAAGAACTTTCTGCTCCGCTCCCAGAATCGCCCGACGAATTATTGGGATTCTTGCAGTCGAGTACCGCTAGCGCGCTGGCGGCTAGCGAAAAAATCACTGCGTCAATGAAGGAATATCAGTCGGGAGTATCGTATCCAGACAGCGGCTTGGCCCGCAAGCTGCGGATCGTCGCACAGCTAATTGCTGCGGACATACCAACGCGCGTGTACTATGTGGAACTGGATGGGTTCGACACTCATTCACAACAACCCGACGCTCATGCCGCACTGCTAAGCGAATTGTCGCTTGCCAGCAAAGCATTCCTCGACGACATGGCAGATCACGGCCAGGGAAATCGTGTATTGCTGTTTTGTTTCAGCGAATTTGGTCGACGGGTTGCAGAGAACGCAAGCGAAGGAACAGACCACGGAGCCGCCGCGCCCGTCTTTCTCGCTGGCAAACCTATCCAATCTGGCTTGATTGGCAAACACCCCAGCCTAGCCGACTTGGACGATGGCGACCTGAAACACCATACCGATTTTCGCCAAGTCTACGCTGCGCTACTGCAAAACTGGCTCGGTTGGGACAGTGTGGCGATTCTGGGACGTCGCTTCGATCCCGTCCAAGTATTTTGAATTCGTTGCCACAACCAACTAATCCCAATCAGGCAAGAGATATAGATCGGTTTCGATGGGTTTCTTGATTTGGTCGATCAGCGAATAACGTATCGGTTGTGGAAGAATCGCGCGAAATCGCGAGATGGCCTCGCGAGGCGAAAATCGATTGAGCAACTGCTGCAATTCGCTGCGCAATCGATCTGCATCGAAATCCTTGATGTCGTCCAACCCGTCCGATACTGCATCGAGAAAACCATCCAGACGATCGACCAAGAATGATTTGTTGCTGCCGTCGTGGACGGCCAGAACTTCGCGCCCATCGTCGTCTTGTTCCGCCGCACGTCGCGACTGTTCGATCAAGAAACTCTCAATGGCGAACTGCCATTTGTCGCGAACTTTGTTAATCATTTCTTCATCGATCTCTAACCCCTCGGCTTTGAAAACTTCCACGATTTCGTCGCGGTTGAGGCCACCGCGTCGAATCCGCCAAGCCATTTCGTCGGCATAGAATCTTTCATAGCGTCTGGGCACGTCTTCGTCTATGACAGGTTTTGCAGGATGCTGCTCCATCCGCTTCGTCGCAATTCCTAGCATTTTCGTTATAATTCGCACGTTTTCTGAAATACGCTTGTCAATGTGCTGGCACTCAAGCACACCATGGGGCGCGAAATACACTTGGCTAGGGTAGTTATGAACTTGAACAAAGCCTCCCAGTTTTTTCTCGAACAGAAACTCGACGTACGGTTCAGGCAGCTCCGGGCTGTATAGAATGACCGCCATCATTTGTCCTTGGACGTCCATGAAGAATCTCTTCAACTTGTCGTCCTCACCGCGAACGCAAAAATCACCAACGTATCGAAAACCTGAGCGAGTGAGCGACCTGGACGCTTTTTCGAGCACTTTCTCGACTTCCTTGTGGTTGCTCCACGATACGCCTTCCTTGTGAACTAGCTCGATCACCATGGGGGGAATCTCCATATTTGAGAATTCCCAATCATTTTCGTCACCGAAATTGCCATGGTCGCTGGAATCGTCGAATCCAATCGTTCTATCGAAATTGGCATCAAGATACGATCGAATCTTCTTGCGCATGCGGTATGCGAATACAAAATAGCCAACAATCAACGCAATCACCGCCAATAATACGAGACCTCCGATGATCGCAAGGAAGCCAACTAGAATTTTAATGAGCATGTGACTATCCTTTTTACCTACCAACCTACACTAATGCTAAGACAGGAAAAGAACTCGTCGTTTTGGATGACATGCGCCACTGGGCTGCCATTGGAAACTTGTTATTCTTGCGCAGCCTTACCTGCCCAAACATCCGCGCTATTGCAACGGTCGATTTAATTGTATCGATGCAGTCGATAAACTTGATTTAGTTAGTCTGACCAGGATTGCATACAATGTGCCATAAGCAGCCATGCTTGGCAACCATCGCCTAGTCAGTGTCCCACAGTCAAAACCGGAAAAGTACGGGTTACATTATATGAGAACTCACACCCAGTTCTTCGCGAGCACCGCCGTTTTTCTAGCGTGCATGAGTTTGGCGGCATGGACGTTCGTTGGATTTTCCACCAACTACCTTCCAGCGCAGAATCCGGCTTCCAAAAGCGTCGAGAACATAGATTTCTCTGGCGAGTTACCGCGCATCGCTCCCAAATCTCCGGCGGAAGAACTGGCCACCTTTGAATTGGTCGATGGATACAAGATTGAATTAGTTGCTGCAGAACCGCTGGTGGTCGATCCGGTCGCGTTCGCTTTTGATGGTCGTGGAAGACTGTTTGTCGCTGAGATGATCGACTACAGCGAGCAGGCCACCGAACACTTGGGCAAGATCGTTCGCCTGGAAGATACCGATCGCGATGGCAAGTTCGACAAACGCATCGTGTTTGCGGAGAAACTCTCGTGGCCAACCGCACTCTTTCCGTGGAAGGATACAGTTATTGTCGCAGCGCCACCGCTGTTAACAGTTTTTCGTGATGCCAACGACGATGGAACCTCTGAATCCCATGAAGTTCTTTCCGATAGTTTTTCGCGAGCCAACGTACAGGGACTGACGAACAGTTTTCGCTGGACCGTCGAAGGCTATATTCACGCAGCCACCAGCAGCAGCGGAGGGCAATTTGGTCCTCAAGACGCTTCCCAATCACCATTGGTATTGCGTGGACGCGACTACGTAATTGATCCGATCACTCGAAAAGTGCGCGCTGCCAACGGCGGTGGCCAACACGGGATGAGTTTCAATCGCTGGGGAGACAAATTCGTCACCAGCAACAGCGACCATTTACAACAAGTATTAGATCTCGACTCGTGGATCAACGCTCAGAAAACCTCAGTGCCCATACCTAGCCTGCGACGTAGTATTGCCGAGGACGGTCCCCAGGCTGAAGTTTATCGCAGAAGTCCGGTCGAACCCTGGCGCATTGTGCGCACAAGATTACGAATCAGTGGTCAAGTTCCAGGCGTGGTCGAAGGTGGTGGACGAGCTGCTGGCTATTTTACCGGCGCCACCGGAAATTGGGTCTTGGACAGTGAAGCAGGATTTGGAGATCCTCAATTCGATACCGCAATCGTGTGCGATGTTGGCAGCAATTTGGTTCATCGCAAGCGATTGATCCCGCAAGGACTCTATTTCAGCGGTCAGAGAATCGATGCGCAAAAGGAATTCCTCCGCTCCAGCGATATTTGGTTTCGCCCGGTCCAAATCGGCGATGGTCCGGACGGAGCGCTGTACATTGCCGACATGTACCGCGAAGTTATCGAACACCCTTTGAGCTTGCCCCCGGTGATCAAACGTCATCTCGACTTAACGAGCGGCAATGATCGTGGACGAATTTGGCGAGTGGTTCCTGTTGCCCAACAAAACCGCAAAGTAGATTGGTCTCTCGCTTATTTGTCCAACTTGGAACTTACGCGAAAACTCGATCACCCAGTTGCTTGGCAACGCCGTATGGCGAGTCAACTGCTAGTGGAACGCAACTCCACCGATGTCGCAACCGAGCTCACGCAATTATCCACAACCAGCCCAAAACCCGAGTCCCGTATCTTAGCGCTGCACGTGCTCAATCGAATCGGCAAACTTGTTCCCGATACGCTCGCAAAGCTAATTGGTGACAAACACGCAAGAGTCCAAGAACACGCAATTCGCGTGGCGCGCATGAACGGCCATTCAGGTCAACTAGCCACTAGCCTGCTGTCGGCTGCCACGACCGCCGATGTCCATGTCCAACTTGAGCTGGCGATGTCAGCCACCCAGCTCGAAATCGATCAGCGCATGAAACTCCTCCGATCTTTCGTAGCATCGTCCCGAGACCCGATTTTGCGATCGGTGATATCCGTTGCCGCTGGTGACCAAAGCGTGCAATTGATCGCTCGCCAAGACACGTCTCCGGCTCTCGACGGCGATGAGCTCTCACAATGGTTGACCCTGCTGCTGCCCACTTGGGCACAGCAAGTTGCCAACTCTACTGGCGCGGCGCCCGAGCAACTCCGGGAAGCGATTGTGTCCGGCTTAACGTCCAACATTGCGTCGCAAAAACACGCTTGGCTAACGGCACTTTGCAATCTACCAACTGCGCGCCAGACCCAGCCTCTACTGTCGTTGCTTGCTGGCGCTCAGCACCAAGAATTGGAAACTTATATTGAACAATCGGTATCCAGCGCCGTGGATTCGTTAGAAAAATCCGCCGAGGACACGAAGTCGATCGCGAAACTAGCTTGGTTACGACTGCTCCCATTACAGATGCGAGCAAACTGGTCCGATAGAACATTGAAAGCAACATTTCCCACGCAGGCTCAAAGCCAAGTCGCTGAGTCATTGCTGTGGGCGGATGTTCGCGCGGGTACTGAGGAGTTAATTGGCCGAGCGCAGCAGATGACCCCAGCAGTGCAACAAATTGTACTATCGCGACTGATGCGCTACAGCCAATCTTTAAATGCGGTGGCTGATGCGATTGAACAGAAGAAAATTGCAACCTCTCAAATAGCACCTGATGTTCGGCGCCAATTAATCAACGCTGCCGATGCGGGTCTCAAGGAGCGATTCACCAAATTGCTCGATACCGCTTCACCTGATCGACAAAAAGTAATCGATCGTTATCGAGAAAAACTGGCCGCCGACGCGGTGACCAATGTTTCTGCCGCCGCTCGAGGCCGAATTTCGTTCCAACGAGTATGTGCGAACTGCCACCGATTGGCCGACATGGGAAATGACGTCGGGCCACCACTAAAGCAACTGGCTGATAAGAGCCCCGATCAACTGCTGGACACGATTCTCGATCCAAACAGGGAAGTGGATCCACGCTTTCTCGGATATTCCGTGCTCATGTCGGATGGTCGAGTTATCGCAGGCATCATCCAAGACGAATCGTCTTCCCAAATCGTCTTAGCTGAATCAGGAGGCAACAAACACACGATTTCGCGAGGCGATATTGAACGGCTGCAAAGCACAAAGATGTCTCTCATGCCCATTGGCTTGGAAGAGCAACTCACGCCAGAACAATTGAGCGACTTGATCGCATTTCTGAAACAAGTCGGCCAACCCTAGCGTTGCAGCGATTCGCCGGGCGAGTACATGCGTATGTACTTCGACGAGAACTCAATGGCTCAATGGGTTGACAACTCGTTCCCAAGCCGGAGCTTCGGGAACGAGGAACCAATTGTTTCCAGCGTTTTACGGCCATCGGTCAAAATCAGTGGACGTTTTTATGAGCTGTTGGCGCGGCTGGCTTTTTTGGCGCGCCGTGAGCGTCTTCGCCTTGAGTGGTTTGGTGCGTGTCCACTAAGTGATCGGCTTTTTTGGGTGGAGCCGCACGAAATTTCTGGACGGTTTCTGACAGAAGAAAGACTTCAACGCGCGCGTTTTTGTCTTGGCTTTGCTTCGAACCGTCGAAGAAGAGTGGCTCGTGCGGCCCAGCGACTGCGATTCGCAACCGATCGGCTTCAACGCCTAACGCCATCAGTTGCTTCATCACTATGGAACTACGTTTGTAAGACAGTTCCCACATTTGATCGTCTTGGCCAGTTCCGATCATCGCAGGCGCCACATGTCCACGCACTTCTATCTTGTTAGGAAGTCCAACCATTCTCGGGACAATTGCCTTGAGACGCTTCATGCTTGCAGCGTCGATCTCAGAGCTGTTTACATCAAACGTCACAATTGTGCCAACCGTGGTCCTTTCGGGCGCGCGAACCGTTACCAACTTGGGCTGCTTCATATCGGGCGCTTCCGGGTCCTCGTGAGGCACTTCTCGAGGATTGCTCCCATCAAAATTCTTGTCGGTCTTCGTTTGACCTGCTTTGGCCTCCTTCAGCGTTGGATTGCGTGCGCGATTGGAATTCATCCGCGATTTGGCCCAGGGGTCTTTAAAATACTCAGCGACGGCAGCTTTCTTCTCTTGGTCCTGGCCCACTAACCACATTACCATGAAAAAAGCCATCATCGCAGTAACGAAATCAGCATACGCGACTTTCCACGCACCACCACCCTTGCCAGCCATAATCAAAACATCCTTAACGCACTACCGAGCGGTTGTCCAATAATATTGCGGCGCTGCTCATGTATCTTGCGACGTGTCCCAACAATCTAGTGTCTAAATCGAATAGCCTGGTTCACAAAACACATTGCCGACCGAGGGTTTATTTAAGTACTAGCAAACTAGTCGCCGTACGAGTCTACTTCTTTTAACATTTCATCGAGTTTCTCAGCCGACGGTCGTACGTCGGGTGGCAAACCGCGACGGGCTGCCTCCACAGCGACCTTGGGCGGCATATCGTTCATAAATGAAGTAACCGCTAAGGCAATCGTTCGCAGAAAAACCGCTTCGTTCAGTCCGATAAATTCCAGTTTGACAACCAACGGCGCAATAAAACCGTAAGACATTAAGATCCCAAGAAATGTCCCCACTAGGGCAGCACCGACTTTATGGCCAATTTCTTCAACCGGCCCACCAATGTGTTCCATCGTTACCACGATTCCTAGAACTGCAGCCACAATTCCGAACCCAGGTAAACCGTCGGCAGTCTTCGAAAGAATGCCAGCAGGAGCATGATGCGATTCTTCGGCTGCTTTGATTTCTACTTCCAGCAGCATTTCCATTTGCGCAGCGTTGACGCTGCCATCCACCAGCGGTCCAAACGCTCCTTTGATGAATTCCGTGATATGGTGATTGTGAGCGATCTTGGAATAACGCTTAAATATCGTACTATCGTGCGGATTGCCAACATGCTGTTCGATCGCCAGTAGTCCATCGCGCCGTGCTTTGCGGAACAATTGGTAAAGCAGTCGGAACAATTCTTCATACATTGGTTTTGAAAACGGATTTCCCTTGAAGGTAGAGATTAACCCCTTCATGAGGTCCTTTAATACATTCATCGGTGACATAATGATCATGGCACCAAGTGCTGATCCTCCAATGGTCACCAACTCCGATGGATGGATTAATGACCCAACAGATCCTCCTGCCATTGAAAATCCACCAAGGACTGATCCCACAACCACAATCAAGCCGATAATTGTCAACATAGGCCGCTCGCTGTGACAAGCACAATCGATAGTTTATGCGCAATGTGCGCAGTTCATTCGCAGTACTATCGTCCTGTCCTGACGATGAACTTTTGTCAAGATTAAACGAGTACGGAAACTCTGCGGGGCGGTTAGTAGATTGTGACGATTATTCGCAATGAAGCGTTAATATCGAATTGTGGACATAAGAGCACTCTCTTATTTTCCTACACCGATACACACAATGAATTCGTGCCGTTCTTGCCCGTCGTATTTCGCCACTCGGGCGTAGATATGGTCGTAAGCAACGGTAGGAGTTGCGTACACTTCTTCTCCCAATTTGTTTTCCGCCAGAGATTTGAACTCGGCCGGATTTGCCTCAAAGACGAACCATTGGCCAGCTTCATTTACCGCGATGATGTGGTTACCGACCATTACGGGCGAAGCGGTGAAAGTACCACCCAGTCGCGCTTTCCACTTTTCGATTCCCGTCGAGCATTCCCAGCACTTGGCGATACCTTCGTCGAGCACTGCGAACAAATGGCCATCGCTAACCAGCATCGAAGGGACGTAGACTCGCGTCGAATTCTCCCACACTATTCTCCCAGAACCGTCTGCTGCGACTGCCGCTAAGTGATTCTTGGGATAGCCGCCGCTGGTGAAAATTAATTTGCCGTCGGTGACTGTAGACGTCACGCACTCAGTCGTCGAACCGGGTATCTCCCATAAGGATTTTCCTGTCCCGGGATCGAGCCCCGCAACTAAATCACAACCAGTCAGCAGAACTTGCGTGCGGCCGGCAACATTCAACAATATGGGAGAAGTATAGTTGGCCAGCGCAGGACGTGCGTGCCGCCAAACTTCCTTGCCAGTAACTCGATCTAGACTAACAATCGCGCCCCCAGCACGACTGTCAGCAGATACGATGACTTGCGATTCATACAGCGTTGGCGAAGCTCCAAATCCCTGATGAATCAGGAAGTCTGCGACTCGTGTTTGCCAAAGTAGATTTCCTTGCATGTCCAGAGCCGTTGCATGGACGGCACCATTATTCAGGAAATTGATGAACAGCCTTTTGCCATCGCAAGCTACAGTGGACGACGCAAGCGACGACTTCTTGTTACCTTTTTCGGTAAAGCCGCCGACATGGACCTTTGTTTGCCATAGTACATTCCCATGGTGCCGATCCAAACACAATACCGATTGGGTTTGGGAAGCTTGGTCCGCAGTTGCCAGATACAATCGGTCGCCTACCACCGCGATGCTGCCATGTCCTTTGCCCGGAATCGCCGTGCGCCACGCGACGCTATCCGTATCACTCCAAGAAAGCGGCAGGTTTTGACTGGACCGTACAATGCCGTCGCGATGCGGGCCACGCCACCACGGCCAATCTCCCTCTCCAAATTGAATTGCTTCGGCCTTGCCAAGTGGCTCTACAGCATTGCCGTCGATCGCGAGAATCAAGGTGATGAGCAAAGTCACGAGAACGATGACGTCAACGGGTCGGGGCATCAATGGTTTCCTCATACTTGATCAGAGATGAACTAATACATTAACGGACTATATATTTACCAAGCCGATTTCATTCGCAACTGCGATTGTTGAACTGCGTTCCTTGTGCACCAATTTTACTGCCAGCCGCGCCGCCGAATATAAACTGCTGGGATTCGCCTTGCCCTGCCAAGCGATGTCGAGCGCGGTTCCATGATCTACGCTGGTTCGTATGATGGGCAATCCCAACGTTGTATTAACAGCAGAATCGAATGCAAGCGCTTTGACTGGAATATGCCCCTGGTCATGATACATGCAGACAAACGCATCGGTTTGGGCTCGTCTAGCTGGCAGAAACGCAGTATCGGGTGGCAATGGTCCGTCGACATCGATTCCCGTTTCGCGCGCTGCTTCGATGGCGGGCACAATGAATCGTTCCTCCTCTAGATTACCGAACAGTCCATTTTCGCCCGCATGAGGATTCAAACCACAGACAATAATCTTGGGTTTGCGACCGCGAATCAATTGCAAGCCTTCATGCGTCAGTTCAATTACTTCGAGGATTCTCTCTTTGGAAAGCAATTGAGGTACTTGATGGTAGCCCACGTGAACGGTCACAAATGTGCACGTTATTTCGGGTGAATATTGCATCATGCACCAACGCGAAGAAGTTGTCCTCGCTGCAAAGATCTCGGTATGACCTGGAAACTTTATTCCGGCCATGCTCATCGCCTCCTTGTTGAGTGGTGCGGTAGTCACAGCATCCACCGTACCGGCAAGCGCCGCATCGATAGCCGAATCAACATACGAGTATCCAGCATATCCCGTGGCGGCATTGATTTTGCCTGGCTGAAATTCGGTCAAATCGATAATGCCGTGATCAACCACCAAGGGAGAGCCTGACGGAAACTCACCGGCGAGCCAGCGGTCCAAGTCCACCACGGGCACATTGATGCTTAGTCCAATCTTTTGTGCCACGGCCTTCAGGACACAAGCATCTCCAAATACAGTGGGATTCAATTCTCGCCGCACGTCTAGATCGTCCAACATGCGCAAGCAGACTTCCGGGCCAACTCCAGCCGGATCGCCCATCGTAATCGCCAACCGCGGCAAATTGATTTCACTCATGAACTTGACTTCCATTTTCGAATTGCGAGCTAAACTGGGTCTATTGCACGGTCACTTTTGCAGGACCTGGATTCTTGCGAGCCCGAGACGCACCGGGACTCTCAAACAAAGGTGCGACGTTGGACCGGTTCCAATGAGAATACGTAGCCCGCAATTTTTTGACCAGTTCAGGTTCCTGCACCACAAGATTATTCTTTTCACCAAGATCAGCAGATAAATCGAACAGTTCTTCCCCCTGTCCGGCATCCAATAATTTCCATTGATGATTGCGTACTGCCCACGTCGCACCGCCACCAGTGCGTCAAAACAAATGTTCATGCGGCGCGTCATTTCGCTCACGCCGTAAGTACGGAAGTAAATTGCGACCGTCCAATTCGACTGAATCCGAGGTCTTGGCTTCAGCCGCTGCAACTGAGGTTGCAAATACATCAAGCGAAACTACCGGCTGCTCGTAGACTTCGCCTTGAGCCAATCTTGCGGGCCAAGACACTAAGAATGGCACACGAACTCCTCCCTCGTAAACTTGACCCTTCGCGCCGCGAAGAGGACCGTTGCTGGAATGCGTCACATGTACCGGTCCTCCGTTGTCGCTTATGAAAAACACGAGTGTATTGCTGAGTTGACCCGAACGACGGAGCTCATCCATGACGACTCCCACACCGTCATCCATTCCCATCAACAGTCCTGCATAACCGCGCCGCGTATCATCAGCGATGTGAGCCGCTCGGCGTTGCAGCTCTGGTGTAATTTGTAGCGGTGTGTGGGGAGCATTGAATGCCAGATACATAAACCAAGGCTGGTCGCTTTTCTTTGCAACCATCTGGCTGGCCTCTCGCGCAAGCACATTGGTTAGGTATCCGTCCAAGGACTCGGGAGTTGAATTGCGATCCATAGGGATCGTGTATTCCGCGCTGCCGGTAATTCCAGGAAAGAAATTGTGACCGCCTCCAAGCAATCCGAAGTAATAATCAAACCCGCGTCGATTGGGATGGAATTGACGGTGAGCCCCTAAATGCCATTTGCCAATCGCCAGCGTTCGATAACCGGCACCCTGCATTACTTGGGGCAGCGTCGTTTGGGAAAGTGGCAAACCAACTTCGGTGCTCTCTGGCAACCATGTTGGATTGTTTTCATGACCGAACCGTTGCTGATATCGGCCCGTCAACAATCCAGCGCGAGTGGGACTACAAAACGGATGAGTAACATACCCGTTAGTGCAACGTATACTGCGCTGCGCGAGCGCATCCAAATGGGGTGTCGCGATATCGGTACACCCTTGAAATCCAGTGTCGGCATACCCTAAATCATCTGCTACTATTACCAAGATGTTCGGTCGCTCAGCAGCTTGGCACCAGGGTACAGCTAACCAAGCACACGCGACAATAATCGCAGTCTTTTGGAACATATCTCAATCATTTCAATTCTTGTTTTTTCTCAGCTCACAGCTTGCGCATCGCAATTCTCGACTCATTATCTTCACCAACCACCAGCTCAACCTCAACCATCGTCATCGAATTTTCAAGGGAGTTTTCCACATGTGGATCAAGTGAATGGAATCGTCTTCCTCGACGACGACCTGTTCTGTTTTGTCCGAGGGCAGATCGACGATATCACCCAATCCAAAATCATGTGACACGATGCGTGAGCCCGGCTGCATCGCTTCGAATTGCGGAATCAGTTTTCGATTCATCCATGGTAGCAGGTACATCAGCACGACGTCCGCATCTTTTAGATCGACCGTAAAGATGTCTTGTTGACGAATCTCGACTAGATGCTCGACGCCTGCACGCGTAACATTTTCGCGAGCCTCGGCGACGCGCGACTCTTCGATATCGAAGCCGATTCCGCGACAACCATATTTTACGGCCGCGGCGATAACCAACCGCCCATCTCCACATCCCAGATCGTACACCACATCGTCTGGTTTGATCGTCCCAATTTGAATCATCTTTGCAACCACAGCATCGACAGATTGAATATACGGTGCGTTGCGTCCGGGGCGACTAAACGCACGTTGCCCACCGCCACCGTAGTCAGCCTCCAGCCTTTCCATCCTCAATTCGTATCCGTATCGGCCTCCCAAGATTGCGGCTGTTCCAAGAACAGACAACAGCAAAATGCGCAAAATTCGAAATGACAAACTCGCCGCGACAGCGCGGTAGGATGAGCCAGTTTGCATAGGAAGTTTCTACCTCTCCGTGATAAGGGATAACAATAACAGCTTTGGTATTCTACGCGGTTTCAAGCGGAAAAATGGCGATAGCAACACGCGAAATACAAAAACTCGCCGGCGTTCTATCAACTGCAATCAATATGACCGTATTCTATCGCAATTCACCCACGAAGTCGGGAGCGCGCCTCGCATAAGCGACCGATTACCATTGCAACGATCCTCAAGCTGGCATGCAGTCGGCTAAAAACGGCTAAGCCACTTCTGGGAACACGGCCTCTATATTAGACTACATTCCAACTTCAGCCGCTCGACAATTCAGTTCAACACACATCGATTACGTGGCCGCGTTCGCTGGCCGTTCCCCGCTGCCCTTAGGACGATTCGACTCGCAAATTCGACTACCGCAGTTTCAAGGACCTACTTGTGCGCTATTCCAATTTTTTCATTGCAATCGCGATCCATGTCTCAATTCTGCTTTGCCCTATCGCGTGTGCTCAAGAGACCGCTGAGAGCAACGCAAGCTGGGTTTGGTTCGGTGAAGTTGGGCAATTTGATCGCGTCAGACTGCGATACTCTTTTGAGTCTGCCGAGTCAACAAAATCCGCGGTTTTAGCAGTGACTTGTGATAATGAGTGCACTGTTTTCATCAACAGTGAACAAGTTCTTCGAGCCGAGAACTGGCAATCCATGGAAACGGCAGATATTACTTCTTTCATCAAGCCGGGAAAGAATGTTATCGCGATCGATGCTCGGAACCAAGGAGGCATCGCCGGAGTGTTGGCGGTTCTTCGAATCACAGACTCAACTAACGCGACTCGCGAAGTTGGAAGTGGACAAGGATGGAAAGCAGCCACCGAAGTAGATCGCCAGTGGCGCGACCGGGATTTCGATGATTCCACTTGGAAGTCGGTCCGCATTGTTGGAAGACTCGGCGATCGCACTTTGGCCTGGACTACGACCATAGGCACCAGCGAAGTTCAAACTGCTTTGTCCGCTACCAATGGCAACGAATTCAAGCCGCGATTGGCGGAAAATGCAAAAGCAATGGCCGGTTTCCAGATTGAGCAAATCTTTCAAGTGCCACGCTCTATGGGTTCGTGGGTTTCGCTAGCTGTCGATCCACAAGGAAGACTGATCGCGAGCGATCAGCAGGGTGCGGGTCTGTTTCTTATCACCCCTGGCACTGCAGGTACTCCGACAACTGTCGAAAAACTACCTGTAATACTCTCCAGCGCTCAGGGACTGCTGTGGGCATTCGATAGTTTGTACGTCGTGGTAAACGGAGGCCCGGAATCGGGACTGCATCGAGCCCGCGATACCGACGGTGACGGAAAAATTGATACTTCCGAATTTCTGATGCACCTTCCTGGCGGCGGCGAACACGGTCCGCATGCGGTTGTGCTTGGACCCGACGGGAAATCGCTGTACGTTGCGTCTGGCAATCATACAAAGTTACCTCAGTCGATTGCTGGCAGCTACCTTCCGCAAAATTGGCAAGAGGATCACATTTTGCCCAGACGCTGGGATGCCAACGGACACGCCGCTGGAATTCTCGCGCCAGGAGGCTGGATTTGTGAAGTCGATCCAACTGGCAAACAATGGCGTGTGTTCACGATCGGCTATCGAAATCAATATGACATGGCCTTCAATGCCGACGGCGAGCTATTCACCTACGATTCAGATATGGAGTGGGACTTGGGCTCGCCGTGGTATCGACCCACACGCATTTGTCATGCGACCAGCGGCAGCGAATTCGGCTGGCGCAGTGGCACTGGCGTATGGCCGGTCCACTATGAGGACTCGTTGCCACCAGCGATTGATATTGGACCCGGCTCACCGACCGGAGTTGCCTTTGGAACCGGAGCCAAATTCCCAGCTAAGTATCAACATGCAATGTTTATTCTCGACTGGACCTACAGCACAATTTACGCGGTACACCTGAGTCCAAGCGGGTCGACCTACGTCGGCACGAAAGAAGATTTCGTCACAGGCACACCCTTGCCCGTGACCGATGCAGTAGTCGGCCAAGACGGCGCATTTTACTTCGCTGTCGGTGGCCGCGGCGCGCAATCGGCGCTTTACCGAGTAACCTACACTGGCACTGAATCAACGGTTCCCACTAGCGGTCACGATCAGGCCGGTGCGGAGCTGCGTGCGCTGCGCCGCACGTTGGAATCTTTCCACGGTAGCCCCTCAGGAGACTTGGCACTAATTTGGCCCAATCTCTCGCATAATGATCGATTTATCCGCTATGCAGCGCGCGTCGCACTTGAGTTCATTCCCACGGAAAAATGGCGAGCTCGTGCGATCACCGAAACAGACACGAAGACAATGCTCAATGCGTTGATGGCACTCGCTCATCAAGGAAAACGCGATGACCAAGGTGCTCTGCTCGACGCGCTGGCCCGTATCGACTACCTACTGCTTTCGGACAGCGACAAGCTGACTTGGCTTCGCGTACATCAATTGGCGTTCACTCGATTCGGCCAACCTGCGAGCGACGTACGGACCAAATTGACTAAAAGACTTGATGCAATGTATCCAACTAAATCGCATAACGAGAATGCCGAGATGGTACAGTTGCTGATTTACCTTGGTTCAAGCGAGGTAGTTGGCGAAACAATGCGTTTAATCGAGACGCTTGGTCCTGAAGCAATTCCCGATTGGGGATACTTGGTCGAACGCAACGCTGGATACGGTAGCACCGTCGCCAAGTTGCTTGCAAACATGCCGCCGCTGCGCGCCATTCATTTTGCTTTTGTGTTACGCAATGCCAAAGTTGGCTGGAATCTCGAAATGCGTAAGAAGTACTTCGAGTTTTTTGTCCGCGCATCGCAGTACCCCGGTGGCAACAGCTACGCAAAATTTCTTATGCAGTTCCGCGAAGACGCGTTGGAAACTTGCTCGCCAGCCGAGAAAATTGTGTTGGGAGAAATCGCTGGACGATCGTTATTGTCCGCACCCATAGTGTCGGTTCCTCCCAAAGGCCCAGGCAGAAAATGGACCACCAGCGAAGCTGTCGAGCTCATCAATAAAGCTCCTCTTGCGAATCGCAGCTTTGAATCTGGCCGAAATCTTTTTCACGCGACTTCGTGCGCCAAATGCCATAGGCTAGGTGGCGAAGGCGGAGCAATTGGACCAGATCTATCCACCGCTGGAAAGAAATTTCCATTGCCTGATCTGATGGACGCTATCCTGGAGCCCAGCAAAGTTATCTCCGATCAATTCGGATCGCATCAAGTATTGACGTCGGACGGAAAAGTCATTGTTGGGAGAGCTGTCGAAATTGGCAACGAAGTCCACGTCTACACGCCCGATGCAGACGCCAAACCAGTTGTTCTCAAGAAGGAACAAGTTGAACAATTGAGCCCTTCAAAAATTTCTCAGATGCCCGCCAACCTAGTCGACGGCCTTAACGAAGAAGAGCTGAAGGACCTCTTCGCCTACCTGATGTCGTCGGCCAATCCTCGCGATAAGATTTACGCGAGATAATCAACACAACCAAAAAGGAAAGCGCAATACGTCGGCAACTTCGGCGCGCGATTCCCAAGTATCGAATTCACCGCTTGCTTTAGCTATGCAACGCCGTGTCGTGACCTGCAACAGTCATGTCTAGCTATAGCTAGGTGATTAGCTCTGCGGAATCTCTTGACTGACTGCATCGACAGTGGGCGCTGAACCTCGTCGGCGGCGTCTCTTAGATTTCGAGGCGCTCCATTCTTTAGTGAGCACTTCGAATACTTCTGGGGATTCGTATCGAATAATTGACTTTCCCTCTGGAATTGGCCCGATCAGGCCCCGAAACACCGGCAGGCCTCGAACCTCCAAGTCCGTGCTGCAGTCATCAATTCCAATCTGAGTATGCATTTGGAGCAAAGGTTCGCTGGAAGGGAAGTCGCGAATTCGCAATTTTCCGTCCGCACCACGTGTAACGATTCGAAAGACTTCCTTCTTTGACATCTGCAAATAACTCCTTCGGACAAGACTCCAAAAACCCATCGGTTCAAACTCCATCGGCCCGCTCTGGTCCAACACGTTGGTGAAATGCTAGCAAGTGTTAATTCAGTTAGACGCAATAGAATGCTTACATTAGAAAAGAAATGCAGCATCCGAAAAAGAAGAACCCGCAGCGTATTCCGTCTCGTTTCTTTTGATTGCATTTATACATCTATCGCTTCGAATACCGCAGAAAACCAGTTCAAGAAATGCTAGTCCGAGCCGACTTGTGTAAATGCGTCGAACAAGACAAAATGATCCCCATCAAACCTGGAGGGTAACCGAATGGTTAGGAAGCTGATTCGAAATCAGTCGCTGGCTTGCCAGTTGCGGGTTCGACTCCCGTGCCCTCCGCTCAGCCAAACTACCAATTTCAGTCTCCTTCAAAAGCGGTGACAAGTCACTAGAATCATGACAAAGAGGTAGGCACTTGTAGATCAACAATCCCCTGGATCAGTCCTGCATGTCCTAGTAAACAATCAAGTAACACAAACGCACCCATAGCTCAACTGGATAGAGCATCGGTCTACGGAACCGAAGGTTAGAGGTTCGAATCCTCTTGGGTGTATTAGACTTACGACGATTCCAAAACGGTCTGGTACAGAATTCGGTACACAATTCCTCAGTTTTCGCGCGTTTAGCTGTTAGGCAGCCTGCCACGCTGCTAAGCCGCAATCTTCTGGCTTGCACGGTGTTTCGTGTCTCTCTAACGCCAGAGGAGTTTTTCATGGCTCGCCAGCCAAAGCCTTGGTACCGCAAAGACCGTGATTCTTGGTTCGTCACAATTGGGGGAGTTCGTCATAATCTGGGTAACAACAAAAAAGTTGCCATGGAAAGGTATTATGCGCTCATGCGAACCCCCAATGCTGCGAAAGTCGCTTCGAAATCATTCGCCGCTATTGCCGATGCTTTTTTGGATTGGGTCAAACCCAATCGATCTGCAGACACTTTCGAATGGTATCGCTACCGAATCGAACGATTCTGTCAACGCTACCCCGATTTGTCAGCCGACGAAATCAAACCGTTTCATGTACAGGAATGGGTGGATTCCTACACACACCTTTCGCAGACTTCCAGGCGCAACTACGTTCGCTCCGTCAAACGCTGTCTGAAGTGGGCATTACGCCAAGGCTATGTGGATACCGACCCCATAGCTGACATGGAAGTGCCAGGTGCCGAAGCTCGCGAAGTCCGGGTGCTCAAGGAAGAGTTTGAAACACTATGCTCGTTCATTCGTGACGATACGTTTCTTGAACTATGCAGGGTCTGTTACACGACCGGCTGCCGACCACAAGAGATTTTACGAGTTGAGGCTCGCCATTACGAACCGGCGCATAAACGCTGGGTGTTGCCACCTAGCGAAGCCAAAGGGAAGAAGCGGCCCCGCATCGTTTATCTGCCTCCCTATGCATTGGCAGTTACGGTACGCCTCTGTTCCAAATTTCCCAAAGGAAGGCTGTTTAGGAACACCCGCGATAAACCTTGGACGACTGACGCAGTCAACAACGGATTTACACGACTGCAAGTTCGCATGGGCAAGGACGCATTAAAAAAGGGCGGTCACGACCTTAAGGTACTAACGATGGCTGCTTTCGGCCTAGATGCGAAAGCCTATAAAGCTCTGGGGTGGCGTGAGCAGACCAAGCTGACTAACAAAGTGGCGTCCAGCTACGCGCCGCACTATTCGCTCTACTCATTCCGTCATTCTTGGGCGACTAACGCTCTCGAAACTGGGCTCGATGCGCTGACGGTTGCAACTTTGATGGGCCATTCAGATCCGAGCACTCTGGCACGGGTCTATAGCCATATTTCGAGCAATCCAGAGCATATGTCGAGTCAGGCACTTAGAGCACTCGGAGAATAACCGCAGCCCGTCAACTGCCGAAGGCTATTTCGCAACTCTTGGGGTTGTGCTCAGGCAGAGCCTGGACGGGCAACGGAAAATAGAAAAGCCCTGGTAACGCTGCCACGCTACCAGGGCAATTTTGCAAGCCATCAGGGCCAGACCTTTCAACATGTTTGTTTTCGTTTTTTTAGGAGTTTAGCAACGGAGACGTGGCTCCCATTTTTGCATCGTTTTCGTGGGGGTTGTTTTTTCTTAGGACCACGTACGCTTTTGCGATAATTCTTGACGTCTA
>SXGS01074796.1_pt1 | contig 23369 bp, 18 predicted proteins | sample 3174681 | NCBI WGS metagenome assembly SXGS01 (sample SAMN11356861, study PRJNA531348) | freshwater metagenome | isolation source: freshwater sample F1-80 | place: China: Fuxian Lake, Yuxi | collected 2017-12-25
CCGTCGCGCACCGCGGCGGTCAATGGAGAAGCCACCTTTTCTCCCGCTTTCAATCCTTCTAAAACAATCGTCGTCTCGGCGTTGCTCTCGCCGATGACCACCAACCGCTCCTCCAACTGTCCCCCGTTGGCCACAAACAGGCGATGAACGCCCCCATCGCTTCTGAGAGCGTTGGTGGGGACGGAAACGGCCTCTTGAACGCCGGTGATCACCCGGGCGCGAACGAAGGAGCCCGGCTTGAGGCCGTCGGCATCATTGACGACCGCTTCAAACATCAACGAACGGCCTTTTTCGTTGAGCGAGGGAGCGACCCGGTCGACGGTGGCCGTGCGAACGACGGTTTCACCGGGAACCTCGAATTCCACCTTTTCGCCGCCTTGAATGCGCGCGGCTTCTTTTTCTCCGACGCTCAATTCGAGTCGAAGGGCGTCCATCCCCACCAATCGGAAGGCGGGCGTGTCGTCGCGAACGTATTCGCCCGGAGACACTCGGCGCTCGGCGATCACGCCGTCAAAAGGGGCCCGCAAGCCTGTGTCTCCCAGGCGAACCTCCACCGATCGCAGGCGGGCGCGGGCAGCGTCTTCATTGGCCTCGGAGGTAACGCAGCTCGCTTTGGACTTTTCGAGCGCCGCCTGATTGCTTAAACCCTTGTCAAACAAGGTTTGCGCGCGTTCGCATTCGTCTTTGGCGACGCCATGGTTGGCTTGGGCCAGCGCTAGGGCGGCCCGCGCTTCATCCACCGAGGCGGAAAGCAGGCGGTCATCCACCTTGAGCAGCAGATCCCCCTTGCTCACGGACTGACCGCGCTCGGCATGGACCGAGGCGACCCGCCCGGTGGTGCCGGCGGCGACCAGGGACTCATTGTCCCCGGCGACCGTGCCATTGGCATCGAGGGCGACGGTGGCCGACGCCGGAAGCGCCGCGGCGAGTGGAACAGAAATGGGCGCTTCCGCTGTTTCCCCCGAAGAAGTTTCGGTGGAGGGGAGACATCCAACCAGAGCGAGCAACAACAATAGTTTGATATGCATGGCCTTTGACTATCTTCAATTGTTGCAAAAGTCAACTATTGACGTGCCGCAACATGCGGCATAGGATGAAGGCATGTCCGGACGACGAGAAAGTGCGCGCGACGCTTGGCTTCTGATGTTCGAATTTTTCGAATCTCAGAAGAATGCCTTTTTTGCGCTCGCGGAAGAATGCGGTGTGACGCCGATTCAGTTGCATTTGCTTCGTGCGTTAGACACGGTAGAATTTGTACCTATGGGTCAAACCGTGGTGGCGCGGGCGTGCGATCGGTCCACGCTGACTCGCCTGGTGGACCGCCTGGTTAGCGAAGGCCTGGTCGAACGCCGAGAGTCTGAGATTGACCGGCGCGTAAAGGAGATTCGCCTCACGGCAAAGGGTGGAGAATGCCGCGATCGCATCGATGCACGCCTCAAGACGCCGCCTCGCGCGATGGCGCAGCTCAGCGAGGAGGATCTTCAGGCGTTGATCGAGATCTTAGGGCGGGTGGTGCGCACTGAGAGCTGATGGCGCCCTCCTGCCGCACCGAGCTACAGGATTCGGCGGAGCGGCGGGATGATCGGACGGCAAACCTACAGCATGTTGGCGCTTGCGCTGTTTTTCAGCCAGGCGTGCGGTGAACCCTCTGCGAAAGCTCCTCTTCAGCCTTGGGGGCAGTGGGTGTGGTCGGACGCCGACGTCCGAGTGTTCGAGCAAAGCCGTGCAAAGTTGCCCGATCTTCAGGCGGCGGTGTGGATCGCGACGATCGAGGGCTGCGCGGACGGCCGGTTGTCCGCGGATCTAGGCTTTTCACCGTCTAAGGTCGCTTCGCCCGCGCTGTTGGTTAGGTTGGACGATGATTTCTCGGTTTGCTGGAATTTATCGGACGCCGAAGTGTTGGCGGCCGTGGATGAGAAGTTGGGCCGGTTGTTGGCGATGGCTGACCAAGCGGGCGTTCACGCTACGGAGATTCAGCTGGATTATGATAGTCCTACCTCGAAATTGCCGCGTTGGGCGACCCTGCTAGCGGGTTTGCGGCAGCGATCTCTAAAAGGGAAAAACGTGTGGATCACTAGTCTGGTCGCCCATCTTCAGGAGCCTTCCTATGGGGATTACTTTCGGGACACCGTGGACGGTCACATGATCCAGGTGTTTGATACCGGAGATCGGGTGGGGACGGCTGCCGACATCCGAAAAACGTTGGATCGTGCGGCAATGCCCTTTCGCCTCGGTTTGGGGGCATTTGAGCGGCAGAACCATGGTGTGGCAGTAACTGAACATGGGCGCTGGTTTTCAGAATCGGGACCGATTACGCAAAGCGAATGGTACCGGGGGACGTGGGTTTTCCCGGCCGGGCGGCCTTGGATTGAGCGGCTGGAGGACAAATGATTCGGTGGGTGGCGGCGTTTGCGTTGGGGTTGGCGGTGGTACCGGAAGCGTTGGCCTGCGGCGGCCCCGCTTGGGTCGACTTGTATCAGCCGCTGATGCCGATCAGCAGTCAGACCAACGGGTGGCTGTACGACTTCGATGGCTTTGAAACGATACCCCATCCGGATGTGCGCTTTCTTGGCCCTGCGCTCCGAATGGCGCCAGAAAAGTACCAACCCCTTTGGGACGCGGTGTACCCGGCACCGTATTCGGAGGAGCCACGTCGTAAAGTTGTTGACCAACCGACCGCGGCGGGTACCTTCTTAGCGGCGGCCGAAACCGGCGATGTCGCAGCGATGGAGCCTGCGGCACGAGCGGTGGTTCAGGAGATGCTCGATCGGGCGGCGATCACCGCCACGGAAGGCGAGGATATGACAGAACTTCGCCTCGCGGTGGAGTTTTCGGAGTTGAAGGGCCTCTTCGCTTCGGCTCCAAAGGAGCAGGTGAAACTCTATTTCCGTGGGGATAATCCGCGTCTGCTGCCGCCAGCGCTTCAGGGCGCTTTTGTGGTGCGGACCGCCCCGCGGGAAGAGGCCGCCAAGACGCTCGCCGCGGCGCCAAAACACCCCAGAAGAGCCTCTTTGAGGCTGCGCATGCTGCAAGAGTCGATGCGGACGGGAATTCCGGACGGGTGGGATGTGTACGGGGTTCGAGAGGCCATGCCTGCGGGTCAAGGGCAGAAACTCATCACCGAAATCGACCAATGGCTGACGGATTTTCCGGACCACCCCTTGGCTGACTACGTGCGCCTGTACAAACTCCGAGTGTGGTACATCACGGGAGAGTCGGCGTTGGCGTGGAAGTTGTTGGTGGACGAGTATCCCAAGCACCCGGTGCGGATCCTCGGTGAAATGCGGTTCATGGAGCAACAAGGGAGCGGTCCCGAGGGCGTCGACCTGAAAAAACTCCCGACCGAGCTGGTTCCGGTGTTGATACGTCACACCGCATTGAGCGAGGAAGACTGGAATTCCTGGTGGAAGCTGGCGGATGCCAACCCTGGGGCCCCTTGGGCGAAGGAGCTCCAGCGCCAGCTGATGCTGCAGTTGATCGATGGTTCGCAGCCGTATGCCAAGTTGCCCACTGCCTTTCCGTTGAAAGCGGAGGCTCCGGATCCGGATTGGTCGATGCTGAGGTTGGCGGTGTTGGCGCTGTATGGCGAGGACGACGCGGCTTGGGCGCAGAGCGAGCTCGGTGGATCCGGGCCGTTTGCGCCGATTCGCGCCCAGCTTCGCCTTCGAAAGAGCGATTGGGTGGGAGCGATCTGCGAGCCGGGGATCGATGAGTCCGCGCGAAGCTACCTGATTCGGGTTTTGGCGCCCGATAAGGAGCTTGCCAAGCTCGCGAAGTCGGGTCCCGACGGTGTTCGGGAGGAAGCCAACGCGACACTGGCATTCCGGCAGGCCGCAGACGGCGATTGGTCGGGCGCCGCGAAGCGCATGGGTCCAGCTTGGAAGGAGGTCGCGAAGGAGGCGAAGAAACGGAAGTCCGATCCGTTGCGGTGGGCGCGGTACATGCAGGCGCACCGCGGGGAGCTGTTTGTCGGTTCCGAATACGATGAAGTGGTTTGGTATCGGTCGATGTGGTCCGACTACGAAACCTACGGTCAGGCGGCTGACCTCCCGTGGACCACTGCACAACAGCAGGAAGCACAGGAAGCGTGGATAAAATCCTCCTTTGAGGATTATTATGCCCTATCCGCTTATGCGACGTTGCTTGATCGGACGTCTGAGGCGGAGCTTCGCGCGAAGCCCGAGGAGTGGATGGCCATCATCGAGGAGGCCGATGGGAGCTACAACAAGCTTCTGAACTACGGTAACGGCGACTACTACATTTGGGGCGCGGTGATCCCGTCGTCGGAGCAGGCGGTTTCTGTGCGCAAGGCGGGCAAGATCGTGCGCGCCGAATTGCGGGCTAACGCGCCTCGGTAAGGGTGATTTTGGCTGTGGCGGCTCGGTCCGCCACAGCGAACTCAAGCGTGCAATGCTGTCCCGCTTGCACCTCGAAATCGATGGGCTTGGAATAGGCGATGCCGGGTGGCTCACCCTGGGTGATGAAAGCCGCTTCAAAGTGATGCTTTCCGAGAGCAATCGGGCTCTGAAAGATCCGGTTTTCGTAGGTTTGTGGTGTGCCGGGCGTGGTGGTGAGGTAGGCGCCGTCCAGCGAACAATCGCAGCGTTCCAACCAGCGTTTTTCTGGCGAGGGCATTCGCACGACCAGGGTGAGCACGGGTGCGCTCCCGGGTGTACGGTGCGCCTCCAAATGGGCTCGGATCTCGAAGGCCGTCGCCTCGGGCATCTGCTCGGCGAGGGGGCCGTTCGCCATGAATTCATGGCAGGTTTGAAATCCGATGGTGTAACCACCGCCCCAATTGGGGTTGTAGCACTCCCCCGTGTAGGCGAGCCCGTTGGGGGTGAGCTCCACCACCTTGTCGGCGGGGCAATGCAGGCCGGGGTCGTTTTCCACGTACCAGCCCCACTTCCTCGGAGGGACGAGGCTGTAGTCGTAGTCGCTCACCGGACCTCCAATCCGCACTTTGCTCGAATGTGCACCATCTCCGCCTTAAAAAAGTCGCGGAATGCCCGCACCTTCGGCGGGATGGCTCCGCCTTGGTGCACCAAATACAGGCTTGTACCTCGCTGAATCGGCCAGTCGCTGAGCACCTGGACCAAGCGGCCGCTGGAGACGTCGTCGTCGACCATGTCTTGGGTCAAAAACGTAATTCCCGCGCCGGCCTTGGCGAGCTCCTTGAGCAGCAGGGCATCGTGGGTGAGCGCGCGCCCGCTGAGCGCCAAATCCAAGGTGGTACCGTCAGCGTGCTCAAAGGTGAGCGGCTGGCTTCGGCCTCGGAGGGGGACGATCAGCAGATCGTGTTGCTCCAGCTCGCTGGGGTGGGTTGGAACCCCCTTGCGAGCGAGGTATTCCGGAGAGGCCACCAGAATCCCCGCCAGATCGAAGAGGTGATGGGCGATCAAGGTGGAATCCGGAAGCCGCCGGGAGATCCGCAACGCCAAATCCAGGCGATGTTCGCCGAAGGATAGCACCGCGTCGGTGAGAACCATCTCCACATCGATGCCGGGGTATTGGGCGAGAAACTTTGGAAGCGTGCGGCTTAAGACGGAGTTTCCGATGCCTTGAGGGGCAGTGAGCCGCAGGGTACCGCAGGGGGCGGCGCGGGCCTCCCGCAGAATGGCGGCGGCATCGTCGAGAAGATCGAGGGCGTGCCCCGCTTTTTCGCGGTAGATCAGCCCTTCGTCGGTGGGTTCCACCCTTCGCCCGTTGCGTCGGAGCAGGGGGGTGCCGAGCGTGGATTCCAGACGTGCAATGCGTCGACTGACGTACCCCTTGGTCTCCCCTAACGAGCGGGCAGCGTCGGTGATCGAGCCCAGGTCAACCACCCGGCAAAAGGTGGTGACATCGAGGGTGTCGACAAAGGTTTCGGATTTGGAAACTGAATGTTCATTCTTCAATGTATTGTCCCAGTGGGAGAAACCATTATCTTAGGGAGGTGATTCGGCAAGGAGGTATGTATGTCAACGAACGCAACCACGGTATCGGCGCCCACTTTTCCAGTTCTGAGCGGTGGCCTCTGGGTCGCGCAAGGGCTGCTGGCCGCCCTGTTTCTGGCTGCGGGTGCGATGAAGAGCACTTCCCCAACGGCGGATTTGGTGGCGAACGGACTCGCTTGGGTCGCGAATACGCCGGAAGCCTTGGTGAGGTTTATCGGCGTTTCCGAGCTGCTGGGGGCCGTGGGCCTGATTCTTCCGTCGGCAACCCGGATTCTGCCGTGGCTCACGCCGCTGGCGGCGGCGGCGTTGACCCTGGTGATGGTGCTCGCATTTGGAATGCACGCGTGGAATGGTGAGTATACGGGGTTACCTGTGAACGTGGTGATTGGCGCTCTTACCGCCTTTGTGGCTTGGGGACGGTGGGTGAAAGCGCCCATCCAGGGGAGATCATGAGTTTGAAGGTCGACGTGTGGTCGGACATCAGTTGTCCCTGGTGCTTTGTGGGAACGCGGCGGTTGCAGCAAGCCTTTGACGGACAGGATGTGGAAGTCACGTTTCATCCGTTTATGCTGCGGCCGGATGCGTCCGCTGCGGGCGAAAATGTGCATGAGATGCTCCGAACCAAGTACGGGAGGGAGCCCGCTCAGATGTTCGCGCCGGTTCACGATGCAGCGAAAATAACGGGGATTCCCCTGGACTTAAACCAGCAGCCATTGATGTTCAACACCGCTGCGGCGCACACGTTGTTGCGGCATGCGAAATCGAAAGGAACCCAGGTTGCATTGGCCGATGCGTTGTTTAATGCCTATTTCTTGCAGGCCAGGAACATCGCCGATCGGAACGTCTTGGAAGAGCTCGCGGTTCAGCATGGTTTTCGGGTGGGCGAGGCGGCCTCGTTGCTCGCGGCGGCTGAGATCGAGCTCACACGAAAACAGGCCAGAGATGCTGGTACCAAGGGGATTCGAGGGGTTCCATTTTTTGTGTTCAATGGGAAATTGGCCGTCTCCGGCGCTCAGACGGTTCAGGTATTGAAAGCCGCAGCGGAGCAGGCTCGGAACGCGGGATAGTACGGCGATAGAGGTTGCCCCACTGCGCGTCGGTTGTGATATGCAATCGCGCGCGGAGGGTGGGCATGTTTTGGGTTTCGACGGCTTGGGCGTTTGACGCGGCGGAGTTTCATGAAGAACAGCCGGTGCAGGTGGCTCCCGAGGGATTTGCATTCACCACTCGGGCGACCGATGACGCTGCAAAAAAGGCGAAATTCCCCACCTATGTGGTGGTGTACGGGGATGCTTTGGAGGCCGGGTCCGGCGGTTTTGGATCGGCTACCGAAAATGCAACCGAGTTGACCTGGAAACAATGGTCGATGGACCCCGCGTTTGACCCGAAGGAGTCGATCCTGATCGTTCTCGGCATGGACGAACGCGAGGTGCGGGTGCGCATGGGGTCGCGGTGGGATGCGGAACTGGGCTTGCACAATGACGCTTTGCTGCCGATCATTGACGCGAATTTCATGCCGTTGGCGGTGGCGCAGGACTACGATGGCGGGCTCGCGGCCCTGGTCGACGGCATCAACACTGCCGTTGAAAATGGAATTTGGTGGGAGACTTACGGAGTCGCCTTGGGGTTGGTGGGGCTCGGTGGCGGGGGGGCGTTGGCGGTCGCCACCGTTGGCGGGTTTTGGGCGGTCAACCGTCGTAAGCAGGCGGAGGTCGTTGCGGCTGAGTTTCGGCAGGCGGTTCAAGAATGGCGTACCAAGCTGGACATGGCGGAGAACAAGCTCACCGATCTGTTGATGAATGTGGAGCTTCGCGATCAGGTGTTGGCGCTGAAAATCAAGGGTGAACGCACGAAGGCGTTGCTCGATGAGGTGACGGACGAGTTGGATGAACTCCGGCTCGGGATTGCCGCATTGAGGGAGCACATCGAGCGCATCGAGGCGCAGGCCAAAGGCAACGGAAGCGCTTCGGAATGGCGGGCCTCCCTGGCGCAGCTTCGGTCCGAATTTGAGTTCGATACCGGTCGGGTTTCCGCGGGTTTGTTCACCCCAACCACCGAAAAAATCATGCTCGACCCAGAGAAGTTTAAGACCGCATTGGAGGAGAGCTGGGCCGTGGCGCTCGCCGGTTGGGAGCGGTTGACCGACGCGGTGGAGGCTTCGCTCCGCGACGCGAGCGCGGACCTGGTGGCTAAAGATTTGGATGAGGCACTCGAAAAGCTCAAGCGGGAGCGGATTTCCCTGGTGTGGATGGACGGACATCCGCTGCTGCCCGATCGCGAAGCCGCTTGGGCGGGGTTGGACGAGCAACGCCGCGCGGATCCGGTAGCCTACCTGGACGCACTTGAAAATACACTGAAAACGGCAGATACGTTCGAGGTTCGCGTGGACTGGTTGCTGGCCCAGCGGAAGGGGGCGAATGAGGCGCGGGCGGCGGCGGAACTGCCGGAAGTGGGCGAGCACGGGCTGGTGTTTTCCGTGGAGGCGGATGATCCGGTGGCCGCGATGTATGAGGTAGAAGATGCATTCTCGGCATTTGAGCTTGCGCTGGGTGTCGCCGATCCGCTCGCTTTGGAGGCGGCGCGGGATGCCTTGTTTGCGGCGTGTGCGGAAGCGAAGCGTCGGCGTGAGGATGCGTTGATCGCGGTAAATCGGGCGCCACGGGTTATCGACGACGCTTCAGCGAAGTTGGCCAGCGTTCAGGTCGAATTGGAGGCCGCTGCCGCCAAATTGGATGCCTTGCGCGCGGATCATGACGAGGGGTCGTTGGCGCCGGCGCTGGCCGAAGTGGCGCAAGCGAAACAGGATTTGAGCGAGGGTCAAGCGGCATTGGAGGAGGCGAAAAAGCACTTGCCGGGCCGTGATCTGGTTGCCGCGGATCGGTTCGCGCGGGCGGCGTTGGACGAACACGCGCAGGCCGCCGGCAACGTCGTGGAGTTGTGCGGCATCGTTTCGCAACTAATGTCCGCCAAGGACAGCTTTCAAAGCGCGTTTGGTGCGCTGGATGCGGACCGGGCGCGTTTCGCTGAGTTGTTGTTGCGGATCGACCAGCCCGCCACCGAGCTCGCCGCCGGCGATCAGAAGTTGGCGGCGCTCAAGCCGCAGCTGGCCGAAAATCAAGGTCCGAGGGACTGGAAGCAGGTGTTGGAGCAGGTGATTGCGGTCCGCAAAGCATGGTCGGACCGGGTGTCGGTCCTGGAGGCGAGCCATGCGGCGGCGCGGCCGTCCGCGGTGGGGGCGCTCGATTGGATGTTGGCGGGGATGGGCGGCGGGCCGCATTCCGGTCGTTCGGGCTCGTACCGCAGCTCCTCGAGCGGCTCGCTGTTTTCCAGTTCGCGTGCCTCGGGGAGCTCCCGTTCGAGCAGCTCCTTTTCCTCGTCGCGGAGCGGAGGCTCCAGCTTTAGCAGCGGAGGAAGCCGCAGTGCCGGCCGTTCGTTTAGCTCGGGCGGCCGAAGCGGGGGACGGAAGTTCTGAGTCTCGATAGTAAACGAGGTTGACTATCGGAGTGTTCAGATTGTTGCAGTATTTGCCAAGTTGGCGGGAATGCGGATAGTCGTGCCCGCCCAAGTGGAAGGAGTCAACATGCGCACGTTTTTGTTTTCGTTGTCTGCGGTATTGGTCGGTTGCGGTCCCGGCGGCGGCGTCGCCGACGCGGTGTACACGGTCACCTCGGTGAGCTCGGACTTCACCCAGACCTGCCAGGATCCAGAAGGTATTGAGAACTTCAACAATGACCAGTTCCCAGAGGCCGTCGATCCTGGCGAGGGCGGCGAGACCTCCGATGTGACCAGCGTGACCACCACGGTCGCTTCGCTCCAGTTCCGCACCGCCGGCGATGAAGCGATGATGGTTCAGGGCAACGCGGTGACCTTCGGCACTTGGAATTCCGAGGCCAAGGTGTGGGAGTTTGTGGTGGACAACTCCTACAACCAGGTGCAGGATGTCGCTGAAGGCGACTTCTATTCGTACGTTTGGACGTACGACGTCACCGATGTGACCACGTATGCGGTGGATTTCAAGGCGGGCACCGCGACCTACACCCAGGTCGACGCGGCGGACGACATGGAAGAGGAGACCGACGAGTGGACCGCGGATGAGATCATGAGCAGCTCCATGGCCAACGGTTGGTGGTACGGCATGGAAGGCGAGGGCGTCAACGATCCCACGTTGGACGATTGCGCGACCGATACCTGCGTGATCCAGTACATCACCAACTGCGAGACCACCGGCAGCCTGACGGTCGCCGAAGCCGCAGCCGAATAACGTTCGAAAGGACGTAAAAAGCCCTGACGGTATTCCGTCAGGGCTTTTTTGTGGGTGTCCGGGAGGGCCCGAGGGCGCTACAGCCCCCGAGCAGCCATGGCCGCGGTGGCCGGACCCTTCAAAATGTCGTGTTTGCGGACCCACTGGATCAGAGCGGATTTTTCCTCGGCCGGCACGTCAGGCTGCAGCGCGCGGGCCAAGTGCGCCATCGTCACCCAGGTGGGGGGCAGATCTTTCCATGTCTCTGGCGAAAGCACGTAAGTGCTGAGCGTGGCCATGCCGGGCACCTCGGCGTGCAGGCGATCGAGGTTGGCGAAATCCTGGCGCGCGAGAAGTTCCCCTTCGAGGAGGATCAGCACCGAGGGATCCGCGCCGGAGAGCGCCAGCGAGTCGACTTCGTTGATCGCCGCCAAGGCTTCGTTTGGATGGTAAACGAGTTTACCATCGAAGGGGGCCAGCTCCACGGGTTGGTCGCTCAGAATTCCGTTGAGATGGACGGTATCGACGTTGTTGGGCGAGGCGAGGAGCGAAAACACGGCCGTTTCCGGGTTGGCGTGGCCGGTCTGTCGCAACGCCAAAATGCGCGCGAGCGCCTGCTCGGACGACACCACGCTGCCGTGGGTGGCGAAGGAGGCGGCTTCCTCCAGCTTTCCAGCCGCGATCCAACTTTCCAGCCGCGGATGATCGTCGCCGATGACCACGGAGGGATCCGCTTTTTCTGCGGCATCCCAGGCCGCGATCGCCTCCTCAAACCGGCCTTCAGTGTGGAGTGCGTAAGCCAACGCGCGCTGCGTCCACGGATGCGCGGGGAATTTCGCAACCACGGCTTGATAGGCGGACACGGCTTTGGCGTCGGGGGCTAAACGCGCGGCCAAATATTGGGCGTCCGCGTCGTCGGGCTGGGCCTTGGCGCGCTCCGTGTAAAATTGTACTGCTTCGGCGGTGCGATCGGTGCGGTTGAGCAAATCCTGTCGGAGGCGATGCCCGTCGAGATCGAGCTCGGCCAGGTGTTTTTCGAGCCAAGCGGTCGCGGGTTCTGCGCCCAAGTGGGCCTCGAGGATGCCGGTGATGTCGGCGAGCTTCGTCTGGCCGGTGGCTGCCAGCAGGTCTGCATAGGTCGCGATCTGCTCGGGATTGGTCCGCAGCAAATACCGGAGGCAGGTCTGGCCCGATTGGCTTTCGATTTGGCCGAGGTGGCTGCGGGTGGTGACGCCATACTTGTTGCTCGTGGAGATCTGCTCCGGAGGCTCGACGAAAAGGTAGTCCGTTCGCGGAGCAAGGATGTCCTTCTGGCCGCAATAGCTGGTGACCTTGGGCTCCTGCATGGAGGTGCCGTACAGCACTTCCTCATCGAAAACCATGCCAATTCCGAGCACATTCCAGATGTGTTCCGACGAGTCCGAGCTGAGCGCCACACTGCCGGTCTCGATTTCCTTGCCGGCTTCGTCGGTGATCCGCAGGTTGTAGGTGCCGACGGGGTACGAACGGTTGTCGTAGGAGTCGGCGGGGATGGTGAATTTTTCGGAGCCGATCTCGGCGACCACCGGGACCGACAACCCGTTGACGACGGTGAGATCGTCGTAGCGGCTGGCGACCGCCGCGGTGACGGCCGAACCGGTGACGGTGAAGAATCCAGCGAACAATGCGGCGGCCACGGTGCCGTACTGCCACAGGGTGGTGGTGCCGCTGAGCGGAACTTTGCCGTAGAACCGGTAGCTGTTGTGGCCTTCAGTGCTGGCGACGTAGGCCGCGACCGGGAAGATCGGAATGAAGATGACGGTGAAAAACTGGGTGGTGACGTAGGTCTTGAAGTAGTGGTCCTGTTCGGTTTCGCCGTACATTTTCACGCCGATGCCGTTGAGCGTAAACATGCCGGGCGCGGCGGCGATGTCGGTGACGAACAGGCGTCGGTTGTTGAGCATGCGGTTTACCGCTTCTTGGTGGGCCTTGAAGCGGCCAAACCAATTCCCCCAAAGCAAGGCGCGGTACACGGCATGGGGGCTTCCCGAGGCCAGGGCAGCGGCGATTTTGGGGTCGGTCGCCACCAGTGCGAGCTCAGGAATCTTGTGCAACAGGCCAGCTGGATCGGACATTTACCCCCCTGCGCGAGCGTCTATTTCAGCCGTTTGCGATCCGTTAGGGTGGCGATCCACTTTGCAACGATTGGAAACCGGGTGGCAAGGTAAAGTGGTTGACCAATTCGGACTGGAGGATCGCGAAAGCCTGCGCTAAGGTGGGGGCGGCGGCATATTGCTGCCGACTTGGGAGAAACCATGGCTACCGTATGGGTCGAAATACGGGCGGCAGAGGGTGGCGCAGACGCCAAAGACCTCGTTCGCCTTCAGTTCAACATCTATCAAAAAATGGGGGTTCGGAGGGGTCTTTGAGTTAGAGCTCGTCGAGGAACGTCCGGGTTTTTGTTTGTTTCGCGCGACTGGAAAAGACGCGAACAACGCCTTTCGGATGGAGACGGGTGGGCATCGGTGGCAGCGAATTCCTCCCACGGAAAAGCGGGGTAGGGTGCACACATCCACGATCACTGTGGCGGTGTTGCCGGTCCCTTCCGAGGTGGAATTGACGTTGGACGACCGCGATCTGCATTGGTCGACCTGCCGAGCGGGTGGCAGCGGTGGCCAGAATGTGAACAAGCGGGACACGGCCGTTCAATTGACCCATCTGCCAACGGGGCTGATGGTGCGGTGCGAAGGAGAACGTTCGCAGCTCCAAAACAAAGAGACTGCGCGCACGTTGCTGAGGGCGCGGCTGTTGCAGGCGGCGCAGGCGGCGGACGACGAACGCCGGAATGCGATGCGGAAGTCGCAGCTGGGAAGCGGTCAACGCGGGGACAAGATCCGAACGGTGCGTGCGCAGGACGACACCGTGACCGATCACCGCTCCGAGCGCAGAGGCTCATTGACCCAGTATCTCAGGGGCGATCTCTCGTTTGTCGTGTAATTCTGGCCGGCGGGCGAGCGGGAGATAGTAGATCCCCGCTCGCTTTCTGGGAGGGTGCATGCTCGATCATCTGGGGATCTGTGTTTCGGATATGGCGGCCAGCCGCGCGTTTTACTCGGCGGCTTTGGCCCCGCTCGGCTACGCCGCACTGCGGAACTACACCAAAGAGCAGACCGGAAGCTTTGAAGGCACCGGTTTCGGCGTAGCGCCGAAGCCGGACTTCTGGATCGGCAACAACGGCAAGCCGCAATCCGGCGTTCACATCTGCTTTCAAGCGAAGGATCGCGCCACGGTGGATGCGTTCTACCGGGCGGCGATGGCCGCGGGCGCCAAAAACAACGGTGCACCGGGGATCCGCGCGCACTACCATGCGAATTACTACGGGGCGTTCGTATACGATCCGGACGGCAACAACGTTGAGGCGTGCTGCCACCTCCCTGAGTAGTCAAGTAACTTGACGATTGGAACCCCCGCACCGTGGTACAGTCGCGGGCGGGGGGTTTCCGGATGCGAAAATCGCTCAGTCTCCGCTTGTTCAGCACGTTCTTGGTGTTGCTGTTCGCCTACGGAGCAGGCTCGTTTGCCGCGAACCGGATGTTGATCGACAGCTATCGGGACCGGCAGTTCTTGGCGTTGATCGGGGAGATGGAGCGTTGGGGTACGCTGGCGAACTGCGACGCCGATCCAAAAAGCTGGTCGATGCCGGACTTGGGGCTGGGTGGGGTGATGGCGTTGAGCCCGGACGGGGTGCCGCTGTTCGAGCCCTCGCTGGGAAAATTTGAGGTTCCAGTGGAGGAGTTTCGCGTGGTACCGGCGGACGTTCCGCGGTGGGCGTGGAGCGGGACCATCCACACTGAGCGGGTCGGGGAGTGCCGCGATTTCTTGGTGTACCAACAAGAGTGGATGGGCTTTCCAGCGGGCCAACTCGCGTGGGTAACCTCCTACCGCATGATTTTGGCGGCGGTGATGGCTGTGGCGGCATGGATGTTCGTGGCGGCGCCGGTATTGCGGCGGTTGGAGGGGTTGGCGGCGGAGATGCATGCAGTGGAGCTCGCGGGTTTTCGGGGTGCGCTGAAAGTCCCCCCGGAAACGGAAATCGCGAAGGTGGCGACCGCGTTCAACCGGGCTGCGCAAACCGCGGTTTCGAGCATGGATGCGTTGATTCAGGCGGATCGCTCGATCCGGGAAATCGTTGCGAACGTCAACCACGATGTGCGCACGCCGATCGCGGCGTTGAAACTGTCGGCTGGAAAGTTGATGCGGTTGGCGCCGGAGGCGATCAAGGACACCACGCTGCTTGCGGATATCAACTATTTGGACGGTTTGGTGGGCAATCTGGCGCTGTTGGTGCAATTGAAAGGAAACCCGATTCCGCCGCCGCGGCGGGTGTTCGATCTTCGGGAGTTGGTGGATCGGGCGGTGGCGCGGCTGTCGTTGTTGGGCGAGGTGCGCTCGGTTTCAGTGCAAGGAGGAACGCCCGACGATCCGGTGTGGGTGAACGCCGAGGAGATTGGCCTCGAGCAAGCGCTGAGCAATTTGGTCCATAACGCCATCGATTTTGCCCAGGGTCAGGTGGCGGTTTCCTGCCAGGTTCGGACGGATGGGGTGTGGTTGGAGGTCGCCGACGATGGGCCCGGAGCGCCAGCGATCGAGATAGCCACGCTTTCCGAGCGCCATGTGCAGGGATCGGGCAGTCGAACCCGCGGTCGGTCGGGGCAGGGGTTGGGGTTGTCGATCGCCCGGGCGGTCGCAGAAAACCATGGCGGAACACTGACGCTAGAGAAGATCCCGGACGGCGGAATGTTGGCCCGGATCCATCTGCCGGCTTCGGTTCGCGCGACGCCCACATAGTAAAGCGGTTGACTAATGCGGGTGGATGTTGCGTATGAAAACGCAGGAGGCGATCCCGGCGGTCGGGTCGATGTATACTGGAGCGTACAGGGGTCTGCGTGTCGGACAGTCGCCGCTACCAAATCCAAAATGTGCTCGGTGAAGGTGGCTTCGGTCGAGTATATCGGGCCACCCTCGACGGCCCGGAGGGATTTCGAAAGGCGGTCGCCGTGAAGCTGCTTCGGCGCGATGATGTGGATACGTCCGTGCTGCAGCGGTTTCGGGATGAGGCGCGAATTCTCGGCTTGGTGCGCGATCGGGCGTGCATCAGCGTCGATCCTCCCATTCGGCTGGGTGGGCGCTGGGCCGTGGTCATGGAGTATGTCGAAGGCTACTCCCTAAGCCAGGTTCTGCCTCGGATGGTGGTTCCGCCGACGGCGGCATTGGAGATCGTCCAAGAGATCGCGCGGGCGTTGGACCGGCTGTACCGGCACCAGGGGCCGGACGGTCAGCCGTTGTTGCTGTTGCACCGCGACATTAAGCCCGCGAACATCCAGATCACCACCTCGGGCGAGGTGAAGATCTTGGACTGGGGCACGGCGCGGGCGTTCTTTTCGGCGCGGGAATCCAAAACGACAAACACGATTGTGGGCACCATCGGCTATGTGGCGCCGGAACGTCACGAAGGGAAGGAAGGTCCCGAAGGAGACGTATTTTCGTTGGGGGTGCTGCTCGAGGTGCTGGTCACCGGCGATAAGCCGATTGCCCCCCACCTGTTTCAGCCGCGCACGGGTTCGGTCACCCGAACGCCGGACATTCAGAAAGTAGTGGAGCTCGCTCGACAAATGCAGGCGATCTCCCCCGAACAGCGCCCCACCACCCGCGAGGTCGAGGATCGGGTGATCGCGCTCCGGAATACGCTTTCGGGGCCTACCCTGCGCAATTGGGTGGAGCACTTGGTGATTCCGCCGTCCGACCAAAACTACGAGGATGAGCTGGTCGGCAGCACGTTAACGGAAACGGACGTTTCCATCCGGGTGAGCCGAAAGCCGACGGACTCCGGCCCGAGCGTGGACCCCACGGAAGTGCTGGTTCGCCCGGATCCGGGGCTCGGTCGCCGCGTTTTCTTGCTATCCGGCCTGATTGTCGCGTTGGCGCTGACCTCTTTTTTGATGCTGCAACGCCGGATTGCGTCGCGAACGGAGGCTCCCGCGGCGGCGACCGCCGAGCTGGCGCCGGCAGAGGTCCCGCCGGTGGCGGAGGCGCCGGTGGCGGAGGAGCCGGAGGCAGGGAAGGAGATCCCGACGAAACAAAAGGCCGAGACCCGGGTCGAAACGCCGAAGAAGGCGCCGGTAGAGGTTCCCAAGGACGGGACGCCTGTGGAGGTTCCTACGGCGGTAGAAAAACCCCCCGAAATCACGGTGAAACCGCAGCCGGTGGAAGTACCACCAGTGATCGCCGAGGTTCGCAGGGTGTCTTTCACCTCCAAACCGTTGGGGGCCGACCTGCGGGTCGACGGAAAGTCGCTGGGCTCGACCCCGAGGTTGGATGTGGAGCTCCCGTATGGGGTCCATCAAGTTGAAATGATCCTGGGAGAGGATCGCATCCAGCGTCAGATCGAGGTAGGGCGGCATACACCGGCCCGTTGGCGTTGGACGGGGGGTGAGGGTTGGCAGTCCTTGGATTGATCGTCGCCCTGGCGAAGGCGGCGGAACCCAACTGTGATCCTACGGTATCCGTCAACCAGGCGTTGGACAGTTTCGGTCAAATCGATCTGGAAGCCGCCAAGGCCGCATTGGTGGAGGCGGAGGTGGCGGCGGGGTGTTCGGGCGTGGTGTCGCCGGAAACCTTGGGCCAATGGTGGCTGATCGATGGTGCGATCGCCGACACCGAGGGCGATACGGCGGGTGCGGTGGCCTCCTGGAAGGCCGCCGGTCGGGTCGCGCCCGAGCTTTGGATTGCGGACTTTGGTGAGGTCCTGAAAGCCCGGTGGGTGGCTGCGAACGATGCGCCGGGTTCGGAGGTCGGCCGAGTGAATGTGGAGCCGACCCTTCCTGAAGGGTACAGCGCGTGGATCGACGGGGTCGAAGTGAGCCTTCCGATCGAAGTGCCGGTCGGCCTGCATTTGGTTCAGATTGGGCGCACCGAAGGCGCGATGTCGCTCGCCCGGATGGTGGTGGTGTCCCCGCAGGCTGAGTTTACGTTGGGCCACCAATTGCGGGCGATCGAAGCTCCTCCACGCGCCATAGCGGTGCAACTGCACGTGGGCCTGGGGACGGAATTTTCGTTTGGAAAGGAAGTGCAAGTAGGCGAACTCATCGAACCCGGCACCAAAGCGATCGGCGACCTGACGGTTGGCGCACGCTTGGGTTGGAAATCGCTTTGGCTCCGGGTGGTCGCTGGAATGTCGGTATTCCCAGGAAAGTGGATCGTGGGCACCGGGTTGGACGAGCAAACCCAGTCGCCGACGGGCGCGACCCAGTCGGCGGTCGGAGGCAGCGGTAGCCTCGGCATCGGCGCCCACCTTGGGCTGCTGGAGATAGGCATCGAAGGGGGGATTTTCTGGCCGCGGCGGATTCCCTTGGGCGGGGTCGCCTCGGTCCAGCTCGGAAAAACTCCGCTTCGTGCGGAGGTGCGCGGGGGCACCTTCCTGGTCGCCGAATCCAAGCTTCAGGCGGCTGATCCGCTGCCGGTGTCACTCGAACCCTACGTCGGCTTATCGGTGGTGTGGACGCCCGATCTTCTGCGGTAGAGGAGCAATGCGAGGCCGAGCCCCCATGGCGTGAGATTTCCGCCGACGCTGTTGCAGAACCAGGAGGGCGGGATTCGTTCCGGCGACTGGGGTTCCTCGGCCGTCTCGCCAAGATCGGTATCGCAGGCGTCCGACTGATTGTCTGCATCGTTGTCGTCGCAGTCTGCACAGATGTTTTCGCCGTCGCCGTCTTGGTCGATCGGGATTTCGTCGATTTGTAGGTTGCAATCGTTATCTTTTTCGTCGCATTGTTCGACGTTGCCGCCGTAGACGTCGGGGTCGGTCCAATCGCAATCGTAGTTGCAACCTACCCCGTCGCCATCTGGATCATTGCCCTCATTCACCAGGCCGTCGCAGTCGTGATCGGTGAACGTCGAATCGCAGATGTCGTGTTGCAGGGGGTGAATGAACGGATTGTGGTCGTTGCAGTCGCCTCCACAGGCGGTCCATTGGTCGAAGTCGGCGTCGATGTCCTCTTGGCTGCCATCGCAATTGTTGTCGATGTCGTCGTCGCACCGTTCTTCGGCGTCCGGATGGACCAACACATCAAAGTCGTTGCAGTCGCAGGTTTGTAGGGTTTCTTCCTCGCAACTGCAATCTCGGTAGCCGTCGCCGTCCTTGTCGAATCCCTCGTCGGTCCATTCATCACAGTCGTCGTTGGGGCCATTGCAGAGTTCTTCGGCGTTGGGGTGCACATTGGCATTTCCGTCCCAACAATCGCCGGCGCACGTCGTGACGCCGTCGCCGTCGTTGTCGTCGTCTTGATCGTGCCGTTCGCGCACTGGGGCTCGGGGCAACAACCGTCATTGTCCCAGTCTTCTTTGTTTGGATTGGTGCCTGTATTCGGATTGCAGTCTTCGTCAATGTCGTTTGCATAGATCTCGAACTGGCCTGGGAAGATGTTCGGATCGGTGTCATCGCAGTCGATGGGACCGGTCCCGCATAGCTGCTGCACCGGGAAACCGTCACCATCGGAATCGTTTTCGAGGCCATCGTCGACGATGTCGTCGCAATCGTCATCGACGCCATTGCAGGTTTCGGGAGCATTTGCATAGACGGTGGCATTGTCACCTCTGCAATCGAGATGGTCGCCTTCGCAGGATCCCTCCCAACTGTGCGTATCGCCCGGGGGTGATGATGACGTCCAGTTGATCGTTGAGCGGGGTGAGGGTGAGGTCTTTTTCGTAGATGGTGAGGTCTTCGTCGTAATACCCCCCATCGATGAGGATCACGTCGCCATCAGAAGCGGCGTTGATTGCGGACTGGATCGTAAAATAGGGACCACTAAACTCGGACACTTGGAGATCGGCGCCCAGGGCTGTGGTGGTGACACCGAGCCCGGCAAGGGGCAGTCTCTTCCAAATGCCTGAAATCAAGTTTTTGCCTGCGCCTTTCGGCGTCGGAGGGTCAACAAAGCCAGGCCCAGTCCCCAAGGCGTGAGGTCTCCGCCGACGCTGTTGCAGAACCAACCGGGGGGGATGGGCGCGGAGTCTTCGGTTTCGACTATCGGTTCGGAATCGTCGGTTTCGACTGGTGGTGCAGTTTCGCCGGGATCGGTGTCACAGGCGGCGGATTGGTTGGTCGGATCATTGTCGTCGCAGTCTGCACAGATGTTTTCGCCGTCGCCGTCTTGATCGATGGGAATTTCGTCGATTTCCTCGTCACAATCGTTGTCTTTTTCGTCGCAGATTTCGTCGATGCCATCGTTGATTTCTGTGTCCTGCTCGTTGCAGTCGTGAAAACAGGAGACGCCGTCGCCGTCAACATCCATGCCCTCGTCGATCTGGCCGTTGCAGTTGTTGTCTTTGAAGTCGCAGATCTCCGCCGCGCCCGGGTGGATGTTGGTCAGGTGGTCGTTGCAGTCGCCACCGCATGCCGTGTAGGCATCGTTGTCTTCGTCGACGTTCTCGTTGACCACCTGATCGCAATTGTTGTCCAGGGCGTCCGTGCAATCCTCTGGAAGACCCGGGCGAGCCAACGCGGTGGTGTCGTCACAATCGCAGGTGGCTTCGGTTTCGCCAGGGCAGCTGCAATCGCGGGCACCGTCGCCGTCGATGTCGAAGCCTTCGTCGGTCCATTCATCGCAGTCATCGTTGATGCCGTTGCATACTTCGGTGGCGCCCGGACGAACGGCGGCGCTTCCGTCCCAACAGTCGCCTTGGCAGGTGGTCAACCCGTCTTGGTCGTTGTCGTCGTCCTGGTCGATCGTTCCATCGCAATCGTTGTCGATCCCGTCCTGGCAATCCTCCGCCAAGAACGGATGTGCGCTGGATTCTTGGTCGTCGCAGTCGGGAAAGGTGTCGTCGCAGGCTAGGAAACCGTCGTGGTCGATGTCTCTCTCCATCCACGGGATCACCTGGTCGCAATCGTTGTCTTTTAAGTCGCAGGTTTCTGCTAAATTCGGCCGGGGATCGGGATCGCCGTCGTCGCAATCCCCGGCGGCCACCGTCACCCCGTCGTCGTCGTCGTCGTGGAGGTTGGTGGGTTCGTCCACCAAGCCGTTGCAATTGTTGTCCAGACCGTCGAGGACCTCTTCCATGGCCCAGCTGATCTGCGCGTCCTCGTCGTCGCAATCCTCGCATTGGAAGGAATCGGCGCACGGCAACTCGTCGCAACAGCCGTCGCCGTCGTCATCGTCGTGCAGCGGATCTTCGTCCACATCGTCGTCGCAGTCGTCGTCGATGCTGTTGCCCTCGATCTCGGGAACGTTGGGGTGGATCAGCGGATCGGCGTCGTTGCAGTCGCTGAGGCCTGGGCCACACAACTGAACCGCCGGAAATCCATCGCCGTCGGCATCGATTTCGAACCCGTCGTCGATCTCTCCGTCGCAATTGTCGTCGATTCCATTGCATACCTCGGAAGCGCCTGCATACACATTTGGATTGTGATCTCTGCAATCGAGCAGGTCTCCCTCGCAAGAGTTTGTCGAGGTATGTTGGTCGTTGTCATCATCCCAGGTGAGTCCGTCGTCGGCGATCGCATCGCAATCTTCGTCGGTACCGTTGCAGAGTTCTTTGGCGTGGGGGTGAACGGAGGAATTGTCCGGGGCGCAGTCACCTGGCAAAATCTGAGGAATTTCACAGCTAGTGTCTTCGCAATATCCGTCACCGTCCGTGTCCCAATTGCATTCGGTCCACGCTGGACTGCAGTCTTCATCGATGAGGTTGTTGCAGATCTCGGTGGCGCCGGGATGGGCGTCGGGGTTGGTGTCCCAGCAGTCGCCGGGGGTGGTGGTCCAGCCGTCGGGAACGGGGAGTTCGTCGCAGATTTCTACGGGGTTGGACTCTCCGTAACCGTCGTCGTCGTCGTCGCGGTACATGGTGTAGGTATCAAAAGAGTCGTCCAAGGCCCCGTCGCAGTCGTTATCGATCCCGTCGCAGAGTTCGCCGGCGCCCGGGTTCACCTCGGCATTTTCGTCGTCGCAGTCGGTGTTGTTGGCGACATATTGCGGAGTCGCTTCGCACCGCAGGCCGACGGGAGTGGAATTGCTGTGCCCATAGCCGTCGCTATCGCCGTCGAAGTAATGCGGAGTGCCGGCGTCTTCGTCGATCTGTTCGTCGCAATCCTCGTCCGTGCCATCGCAGGTTTCGGTGCCGCCGGGATGGATAGCGCCTGCCGAGTCATCACAATCGCCGGCGAGGGCGATGTAGCCGGGGGTCGTGGTGCAGGACTCGACCGCGTCCTGGTGGTCGCCGTAGCTGTCGAGGTCCTGGTCGCGGTACGACACGGTGGCATCGATGGGGTACGCATCGGCGCCCCCCGAGCAGTCGTCGTCGACTCCGCCGCACCGCTCCAGAGCGTAGGGATGAACGTCGGGATCGGTGTCGTCGCAGTCGCCGGAAACGGTGGAGTAATTGGGGATCGCGGTGCAGGAACCGATCCCGTTGGTGCCGGTGCCGAACCCGTCGCCGTCCGCATCCGGGGTCCACGTTAGGGCCGACTGGAAATCGTTGCCATCGCAGTCTTCATCGGCGCCCCCGCAAACCTCGGACGCAAAGGGGTGAACATTCGGATCGGCGTCGTTGCAGTCGAGGTATGCAGCGTACCCGTCTTGATCGCCGTCGATGAACGCCTCAGGCGGCGCGTCTGGTCCACCGAAAGGGCCAATGTCGGAAGGGGAACCGTCGGGATCAAGCAGCAGGCCGCGATCCCGAAGGGGGCTCGTGACGGTGAGCCGCAGGTCGGCTTCACACCCTCCGCCGGGCTCCCAGGAAAGGACCACGTCGGGAAGGATCTGTGGACCTAAGGGGCTTTCGTTCAGGAGGAGGTTTCCGCCGGCGTTGCGGCCACCGCCGGTTTGCCAGTCGATGGTTTGCCCGAAGGCATTGTGGGAGATCGCAAGGTCCCGCGTGGCGGAAAGACCGGGGAGAACGATCTCCGCGTCGCCGGGCATTTCATGGCCGACCACCAGGTTGCTGTGGAACTCGGCGCTTTTGTAGGTGTAAAACGCGCTGGCCGGTGCGGCCTCGCCGAGAAAGGCGTTGTGGTGGACAACCCCACCGGCGTGGTTGAAAAACAGCACGTAGTAGTAGGCCGTGAGGTCGGAGACAAAGACGTTGTTGGCGATGTTCCAGTTGGGCCCCGCCGCAGTGAAGGGGCTGTACCCGGTTGTGCAGTGTTGGTTTCGAATCCAGTCGAGGACGGCGGTCGATGTGAAATCCACCCGGGTGTCGATGAACACCGAGTCGGTCACGGAGCCGGAACCGTAGCCTTGCAGAGCGGTGCCCGGGCCCTCGAAGGTGGTTCCGGTGATCGCCATGTCGTCTGAGTGGTACACGAAGAGGTCGGACGCGTTGCCGTAGAACGAACTGTCGGAAAGGTCGAATGCGCCGACGGGTCCGTCCCAGAGGCCGCCGTTGTAGTTGGGTTCGAGCGCGACGGCCAAGCCGGTGTTGTCGCGGATGTCCGCTCCCTCCAGGTAGAGATCGCCGCCGGTGACGCCGATCGCGGACCCGGCCCAGGCCTGGCCGAATTCGGGCCCGCCGGTGTTCGCGATCACGGTATTGAACAGATCAGCGCTGCCGTTGAGCACGGAGAGCTGCCCGCCGACCAAGCCGTTGACAGGCGAGGCAAGGGTGATCGGATCCGTGAAGTCGCAGTCCGTCGCGGTAAGGGTGCCGTTTTCCACGCGAACAGACGCGCCCATCTCTTCGTCGTCCATCCACGCGTTTTCGGCGATCACCCCAACCAAGGTGAGGTTGCTGTCATCGGCGCGGATCAGGCGCCGGGAGTCGAGTCCATCCAGGGTGAGGCCTTCCAGCACCACATCGGATTGCGTGATCCAGAGAAGGTTGCTGTTGGTGGGGGAGCTGCCCGCGCGCAAGATCACCACCGCCGGATCGTGCGCCATGAGGGTGAGATCTTTGTCGTTGATCGTCAGGTCTTCGGCATACGCGCCGGCGTGGATCCGGATCACGTCCCCGTCGGATGCGGCGTCGATCGCGGCTTGAACGCTGGTGTAGGTCTGAGCGGCGCCGACATGCAGATCGGCGCCCAGCGCTACCGAGTGGAGCCCGAGGATCCCGCACGGAACCGTGTGAAAGGCGAGTTTGCGTATCGGAATACGGATCATGTGAACAGAATACCACCCGCCCAAAATGCGAGGATGACATTCGGTGACCCGACGCCCACGATC
>SXGS01365276.1_pt1 | contig 23366 bp, 14 predicted proteins | sample 3174681 | NCBI WGS metagenome assembly SXGS01 (sample SAMN11356861, study PRJNA531348) | freshwater metagenome | isolation source: freshwater sample F1-80 | place: China: Fuxian Lake, Yuxi | collected 2017-12-25
GACACCGACAATCGAATGGCCATGACCGGTGCCATTCGCAAGGTTTTGATGGAAGACCCCGATAAATTTGACCCGCGTGACTACCTCAAACCAGCGCGATCTGCAATGAAAAAAGTCTGCGTCGATAGAATGATCTCGTTTGGCCAAGCCGGACAAGCCAGCAAGATCCGTACCGCCGACTTGGTTGCGAAATAATTTGGTATTGCGGATTACGCTTGAGGGCGATGAACTTATACCTGCAAGTAGCAAGTAGAGCCAATGTCCTGGAAGCTGCTCAGCAAACTTGCAGGATTCGACGCATATTGTTTTGGCCAAGGACTTTAGCTTACAATGGTTTGATCCGCTCGACCTTTCCCGCCTCCGGCCACGATGGATTGGATCATGCCACAGCCACTGTATTTCTTTGACCGTCGCAAATTCCTGCGAGTTGGCGCTGCGGGGGTCGTTGGCACGACGCTACCTATTACATGTTCAACGATTGCCGGCGATCAATCTGCTTCCGTTGAAAATAATCGCCAGCAAATCCAACCGCCTGGCTTTGGCAAAGCCAAATCTGTGCTCATCGTCTTGCTAAGTGGTGGTCCAAGCCAATTGGATACGCTTGACCCCAAACCTGCGGCCCCCTCCGAAGTGCGAGGAGAGTTCCAACCGATCTCCACAACGATTCCGGGAGTGGCCGTTTGCGAGCATTTACCAAGACTCGCGGCACAAACGCAGCGCTGGTCGATTGTGCGCTCGCTGGCGCATCGCGAGCACAATCACTTGCTGGCGACTCACGTCGCGTTAACTGGTCGCCCGACGCCCTTGCCGCGCGGTGCGAGCGACTTAGATCGCGTGGAATCTCGAAATGATTTCCCGAATTACGCGGCCGCTTTGGATTTCATTCGACCCAGTAAAAATGGGGTTCCGACAGGTTTGTCGTTGCCGAATTATCTAATCGAAGGTCCGCTCACTTGGCCGGGACAACATGCTGGATTTCTGGGGCCCAAGCACGATCCGTGGCAAATCAATGGGGACCCAAATCATGAAAAGTTTCGCGTAGGCGCTTTGAACCTTCCCCAGGACATCGACCTTGGTCGCATGCGTTCGCGCCGGGAATTGCTGGACGATGTCAGCCGCGGTGCTTCCTCCTTGCCCGGCAGCGGTTCGGCGATTTCATTTCGTGAGCAACAGGAAATGGCGTATGGCCTGTTGACATCAGGCCGCATGCGCGAGGCATTCGACTTGAACCAGGAAAGCTCGACGAATCGCGATCGATATGGCCGCAACAAGTTTGGACAATCGCTCCTGTTGGCGCGTCGCCTAATCGAAGCCGGTGTGCCAGTGGTTCAAGCGACCATGGGAATCGTGCAGACTTGGGATACGCATGTGGATAACTGGGGCAAACTCAAGAACACGTTGCTGCCACAGCTCGATAGTGGACTTGCTGCGCTCACTGACGATTTGCTCGCCAGCGGACTGTTGGATCAAACTTTGCTGATCGTGATGGGCGAATTTGGGCGCACGCCAAAGGTCTCAACTTTGCCCGGTCAAACGATTCCGGGGCGCGACCACTGGGCTCATGTTTATTCCGGTTTATTCGCCGGAGCGGGTGTGCGTGGAGGACAAGTTATTGGTCAATCCGACTCGATTGCCGCTTATCCCGTTTCTCGCGCGTGGTCGCCTGCCGACATTTGCACAACCGTTTTTAATTCGCTTGGAATCGAAGCGGACGTAACACTGCTAGACCCGCTGGCTCGACCCCATCATTTGTTAAATGGAAATGTGATCGCTCCACTTTATACAGGTGCGTAGATCGATTCAGGTACGTTGTTCGCGAACGTCCAATTGCCACCAAGAGGTTTGACTTATGCGATTTTCGCTGTTCCCAACCGTGCTTGTCATGCTCGCCGCGCAATGCGCTCCGTGCTGCTTGGGAGCTGAGCCACCGGAACTGGTTGCTCGCTGGAGCTTTGGTACGGAAGAGATCAGTCGTTTGTCCGAACACGGCAACATCCATCGCGACCAACCGGGACCTCGCGAACCCGAGTTCCCCGACTTTGAAAAACGCAATACTGCGGTTAAATTCGGAGGAGACGGCGCCCATTTTTCTGTTGCTGATCATGGAGATAACAGCTCCTTTGATTTTACGAATGGTGACGCAATCACGATTGAGGCCTGGGTGAGTGTCGACACAATTGGTCAAGGCGACTTTCGCTATATCATTGGCAAGGGCAGGACCGGTGCGGCCGGACTGGCTCGCGACAACCAGAACTGGGCGATGCGAGTCAGTGGCAGCGATGGACTAGTCCGGGTCAATTTTTTGTTTGCCACTGAATTTGTTCCCGATCAAACCACTCCCGACGCTCATTGGCATCGTTGGACCACAACCTCGGGGTTCTTGCCAGGAAGCGGTTGGCATCACATTGCGGTGGTCTACAAGTTCGGACGTCCGGACACGATTCTTGCTTGGATTGATGGCAGATCGCGCGAAGGATCTTGGGATATGGGAGGCCCCACGAGCCAAGCTCCAGTAGTGGATAACGATGAAGTTTGGATCGGTTCCTCGCAAGGCGGCAAGCCTGGCAATAGCTTCAAAGGTTCGCTGGACGAAGTGGCCGTTTATAGAAAGGCGCTTTCTCCAGAAACACTGCGCACGAGATATCGCCGTGAAGGTCCCGAGCGACCTGAACCGCAACTTGTTGAGACTGTCCCAGAGATGCCTGAGATTCCTTATGGACAAGTGTTGGTTTTGGTTCGCGAAGGAGTCTCGGCACACGATCGCTGGCTAAATGTCTCGCAATCGACTTCGCCACAATCGCGCTGGGAGACTTTCGGTTTCATCTTGCCTCGGTTGCCGTATCGATATGATGATTGGGGTATTCGCGACGGTTGGGCTCCGCCGGTGCTAGTGCAAGCGGCAGCCAATGTTCACTTTCCGTCGGGTAGACATCGATTGTTGTTGCGATCGCGGGGCCTAAGTCGATTGTGGCTGGACGATAAAGTTGTTGCTCGTACCAAACCGCACGGGGGCTCCAGCGACGGTCACGAACCCGTTCAGCCAGTACCAGCATTGCCTGCGCAGGGACATCGAGCCGTTGGATTTGGCGATCAAGAAGTTATCGTCGATTTGAATATAGCGGAGGCAAAACATTATCGGGTAATACTCGAATCGGTTGCGGGCAGCAAGAGTTTGCGAGCAGAACCGGGGGAGATGGTGGTTGCCTATCAGCGACATGGGCACGGGAATTTTGAAATCTTGCATCCCGTGGGCGAGACTTCACCTACCGCGACGTTAGTTGAATCTGATTTTGAAGTGGCAATACAACGAGCCAAGCAATCCCTGGCAGCTTTGGACGACAAGACTCGACGGGAACTTGGAACCAGTCAAGATGCTTTTTGGCAGCATCGGCACGAACTCGGCCGGCGCTGGGCTATTGAGAATCCTGGTCCCCAATTGCCGGGTAATGTGCAAAATCCGATCGACTTTTTCATTGACGCTAAAGTGCGCCGTCTCGAATCGATAGGCGCTGGCAAGGACCGAGCAAGCGCGGAAGAGTTTCATGCGAAAGTACTGCCGGTACTGCGCGACAATTGCTTTCGTTGTCATGGTGAGAAAATCAAAGGTGGTTTGCGATTGAACACGTTGGCTGCTGCGGTTGCGGGAGGTGAATCGGGCCAAGCCGCAATAGTGGCGGGCCAGCCGCACGAAAGCCTGATACTCGAGCGCATGCGAGCGACTTCCGAAAGCGAACGCATGCCGCCAGGCGATGCCGCCCTCAAGCCAGAACAGATACAAGCTGTCGAGGATTGGATTAAATCCGGCGCGAAGTGGTTTGAACCGTTAGTGACTGCTGAAGAAATCGAGTACCCAGCAATCGTCGATGACGCGAGCTTTTTGCGCAGAGTTTACCTCGATACAGTCGGCGTGCCGCCCACGGTATCCGAAGCTCGATCATTCTTGGACAGCATGGCGGACAACAAACGTCAGATTCTCATCGACAAATTATTGCACGACCAGCGCGTGGCGGATCATTGGGTCAGCTATTGGCAAGATGTGCTGGCCGAGAATCCGAATATGCTGAAACCAAGCTTGAATAATACTGGTCCATTCCGGTATTTTCTCCACGAAGCCCTGCGCGACGGCAAGGCCATCGACCGCATGGTGACCGAGTTGATTATGATGCGCGGCAGCGAGCGCGAAGGCGGCAGCGCCGGGTTTGGACTGGCCGCTGATAACGATGCGCCGATGGCCGCGAAGGGACATATCGTTGCCGGCGCTTTTCTGGGAGTCGAGTTGCAGTGTGCCAAGTGCCACGACTCGCCGTACCACAGTACCAAACAAAAAGACTTGTATTCACTAGCAGCGATGCTCAGTCGCAAATCTTTGACGGTCCCATCCACCAGTACCGTCGCTCCAGGATTCTTTGAGAAGCACAAATTGCGCGAGTCGCTGATCCAAGTCACGCTCAAGCCCGGCGAGCCGATCGCGCCCGAGTGGCCATTTGGCGATGCGATCCCAACTGCCAATCCTGCAGACCTCAGCTCGCTGGTTCGTAACCATGACGATTCACGCGAACGACTGGCCGCGCTGGTAACCGCGCCGCACAACGAACGATTCGCGCGCGTCGTTGTCAATCGGCTTTGGAAACGACTAATTGGCGCTGGCATTGTCGAACCGGCACACGATTGGGAAGGACGAGTCGCTAGCCATCCGGAGTTGCTCGACTGGCTGGGCAAGCAATTAGTCGCGCACGATTATGACCTCGTGCATGTGCTGAAGTTGATCTTGAACTCCAGGGTCTACCAGCGGCAGGCGAAGGGCAATAATCTGTCAGCGCCGTTTGAGAAACGATTATTTGTGGCACCTGACCGGAGACGGTTGACCGCCGAACAGGTAGTCGATTCTCTGTTTGCCTCCGCGGGCCAAGCGATCAATGTCGAGGAAATTACTTTCGATCCCGATGGCCGACGTCCCGCGTCGTCGATGATCAACCTCGGCGCTCCGTCACGAGCTTGGATGTTTGCGTCGCTGTCCAATGAGCGAGATCGACCTAGCCTCAGTTTGCCGCGCGCCCAACTAGTATCCGATGTTCTCGAAGCGTTTGGTTGGGTCGGATCGCGTCAAAATCCGCGCACTGATCGTGAAACGGAACCGACTGTTTTGCAACCAGGTGTGCTGGCCAACAGTGTCGTCGTTAGTTGGCTATCGAGAGCATCAGCGGGCAGCGAACTTGCGAACTTGGCTGTGGGAGCCGAGTCGCCGACGGCGCTGGTAGATGCGATTTTCCTTCGATTCCTCGCCCGAAATCCCAGCCAAGAAGAACGAGCGCAGTATCAGGCAGCAATAACGGAAGGATTCGCCGAACGCGTTAACGTGGGTGTAACGACTTCGTCGAACGCGCAACCGCCGAGATTGGGTTTAGTCTCTTGGTCGAATCACCTGGCTCCGGAAGCGAACAGTATCAAAATTGAAATGGAACGACGTGCTCGCGAAGGCGAACCACCCGATCCTCGATTGCGCAGCCAATGGCGTGAGGTCTACGAAGACTTCGTATGGTCGATTATCAACACACCCGAATTTGTGTGGGTACCTTAGGTCGCGCCAGTGTTCGGATTTTTGTAGTGAGAGAAAGAATGACGTTACCGAATCGCCGCCAAATGTTAGCAACGTCCGCTAGCATTGCACTAGTTGCCAACTATGCTCGCGCGGAATCTGTTCCACTGCTTCAATTTGGCAAAGCGCAACACTGCATTTCGATTTGGCTGGGCGGAGGCATGTCGCAAGTCGATACGTTTGATCCCAAACGGCGCGGTGATCCAATTCGGAAAGTTCCGGGATCGTATTACGCATCAATCGATACGGCTGTGCCCAGAGTTCAAGTTTGCGAGCACTTGCCACGCGTGGCAAAGTTGATGGACCATGTCACCGCAGTGAGAACGGTCAATCACGACGTTATCGATGAACATGCGGCGGCAACCAATCGCATGCACACTGGTAGAACCGTTAGTGGAACTGTGGTCTATCCTTCGTTGGGATCGGTGATCGCCCATCAAAGAGGACCGGCTGCAGAAAACGCACCCGCTTATGTATTGATTGGATATCCAAACGTCACACGAGGACCCGGCTTTCTCGGTGCAAGAAGTAACTATCTCTATCTCACGGACACCAGCCAAGGTCCAGCGGGTTTATCGCGACCGAATGACATCGGTGACGATCGCCAATTGCGGCGTGAAGCATTTCTCGCTGGCATGCGTCGCAGTGCCGGTGAGCGCCTGGGGAGTGATCGCAAGATCCAGGACTACGAGGCAGTGCTCGAACTGAGCCAGAATCTTAGTGGACCGGATTTCAATCGAGTGTTTAAACTCGATGAAGAGCCCGGTGATTTGCGAAATCAATATGGTGGAGAATTCGGACAACGCTGTTTGTTGGCTCGCCGACTGGTCGAGCGCGGAGTGCGGTTCATTGAAGTGTCGCACAATCTGAACTTTCTCAATGGTACAGGTTGGGACATCCATAATGCCGGTATTCAAAAACAACATGAGTTGATTCGCGAACTCGATAACGCCATGTCCGCATTGATCGTCGATCTCCAAACTAAATCGTTGTTAGACAAGACGCTGATCGTTATTACTTCCGAATTTGGTCGCCCGCCTCAGTTCGACGGTGGAGGCGGACGTGGGCACCAAGGCAAAGCATTTACATGCGTATTAGCTGGCGGCGGCCTTAAACACTGCGGAGCTTATGGTGAGACCGATGAAATATCAAAGGAAATCGTCCGCGATCCAGTGAGTGTGCCCAATTTCTTCGCGACGATCCACTGGGCGCTCGGTATCGATCCCAGTAAAAATCTCTACGACGGGGATCGGCCGGTACCCATCACCGACAATGGACAAGCGATCAAGTCACTCTTTGCCTAGAGAGTAGAAAGAACCCGTGTAAGTCCTAGGTTTGGGGCGAGAGTCGTTTGGATAAACTGACGATTCGGCCCCGTGATCGTGAAAGGTTGACGTCACACTTTCGCACTCAAAATCATCGAACTGAGTTAACTCGAGGTCTAATTCGCCTTTCCAAGAATTGCACTTCGTACAGTCGCCCATCGGGCGCCGGTGAGATCGCATCAGCGCGAGTCCGCCTGGGTCCAAGCTGCAAAGCCTTTCGCAATCGTGATGCCCTGGTTGACGAACACGGCGCGAATCACGTTCTTGGTCCGAGTGATGCGTTGGTCGAGCGATTTGCGGTACTTGACTAGCAACCGTAACCGGCGTTGATCGGGGGACGGGACGTGAACCGATTTGAGCGAATCCATGGCCGCCATCTTAGCCAGCTTGAGCGCGTCGTCGCGGTCGGTCTTTCGATTGACGTTGGTCCACTTCCAAGCCTCTTCGTTGGTCGAGCACACGAGCGTCCGCAGCTTGAGTTCCGCGCACAGATCCGTGATCCAACCCGCCGTACCACAAGCCTCCATCACCACCAGATCTGCCTGCGCGTACTTTTTGACGAATATCTTCCGCAAGCTTCCAACCGTCGTGTCGGTGGTGCAGAAAACCGCCTGCTGAGACGTGGAATCATACAAGCAACACATGGTATCATATTTACCGATATCGAGTGCCAGAATCTTCATCGTAAGCTCCGGAGGTCTGGGGTGCGAAAGTGTGACGTAAACCTTTCACGATTACGGGGCCGAATCGTCAGTTTATCCAAACGACTCGCGTCCCAAACCTAGGACTTACATGGATTCTTTCTAGAATCTCGCGGCTCGACCGCGCTATGAAGATACAGGAGTCACAGCATTAATTCAGATGTTCGGATGCGAGGATTCGCGAGTCGCTCGACTGTGACTGCAGCGATCGCTTGGATTGATTCGACGATCAGTCGGATGCGAGAACTGCCCAGCGAAACGGTAGCGATGTGCGACGCGGCGGGACGGATATTGGCAGAAGAAATCGTCAGCGATGTTGATGTGCCTGGTTTTTTCCGCTCGATGATGGACGGCTTTGCTCTACAAGCTCACCAGACACAGGGTGCCAGTACCTACAATCCAATTCAGTTAGAAATTATTGGCGACTCGTTTCCAGGCAGACCATACTCCAGCAACGTGTTGCCCGGACAAGCAGTTCGCATCATGACTGGAGCACCGATGCCCAGCGGTGCCGATTCTGTCCTGCCGTGTGAGTTTGCCGAAGCGCACTCAAATCAATTGGCAGCGCTCGGGGAAGTATCGCCTGGTAAAAACGTTGGAACTGTGGGCGAGGACGTGCGCCGGGGAACAGTTGTCTTTCAGTGCGGTCGCCTGCTCCGACCACAGGATGTTGGAGTTCTATCTTCGATCGGCCGTGGCGCGGTACGAGTGATTCGGCGACCCCGAGTTGGAATTTTGATCACGGGCGACGAGTTACTTGCCAGTGGTTCACGGCCCACAGGATTCAGAATCGCCGATGCCAACGGGCCCATGCTGCAAGCGCTCGTGACTCGCGATGGGGGACACGTATTATCAACTGATATCATCCGCGATGATCGCAACTTGCTAACTGCTGCGATGAATCAGCCGGCGGACATCATTTTGGTTTCTGGTGGTTCAAGCGTCGGCCAGGAAGATCACGCTCCGCGCATTTTGGCTGAACATGGATCATTAGTCATTCACGGAATTGCCATGCGGCCAAGCAGTCCGGCTGGTATGGGTCACCTCGACCAGCGAATGGTATTTCTGCTCCCAGGAAATCCCGTCTCCTGTCTTTGCGCCTACGATTTCTTTGCGGGGCGAGCCATTCGTGCCTTGGGCGGGCGTGATCGAGATTGGCCATACCGCCGAGTACATGCGACGCTGAGCCGCAAATTAGTGTCGACTGTCGGTCGTGTAGATTATGCTCGCGTTAAACTGGTCGGTGCAATGGTTGAGCCAATGGCGATCAGCGGTGCTGCGATCTTGACCTCCACAACGATGGCTGACGGATTCGTTATTGTTCCATCGGACAGCGAAGGTTACGCGGCATTTACTGAAGTGGACGTCTTCCTTTACTGAGCGGCGATCAGGCAACACGCCGAACCTGGTTATTCACTACAATGTGGGTTGTTGGTGGCACATTCCCTAACTAAGCTCAGTTATTGCGTTGGGTGTCGCGCTTTCAAAATTCAAACTTGGCGGGAGTAGCGTTTGGCTTATCGCCCGAATTCAGCTTCCGCCAATTTTGAATTTTGAAAGCGCGATCCCTACTGCACTGTTTGAATTTATCATTGAACCGAGGAAACTTGCCGAGGAATTCTATGAACTACCGTGCCATCGTGTTCGCATTGCTATGGTGCGCGATGAATCAGGATTGCGAAATTCATGCAGCAGGTCCTAGCGGACGATGGCGCGGCGATTGGACCAGCCCAAACCACTGGACACCACGGACCGATGCGAGCTGTCGTGCGCCAACGCAGCAACGGTCAATATGACGCGCGGTTCGTCGGGCGTTTCGCGCTGGTGATTCCATTCACCTACAAAGTTATTTTGAGACCGGTGGCATCCGATTGTTGCGGCACAATTCTTGTGGCTAGCAAGAAACTGCCTTTGCTGGGCACTTACAACATGACCGCCGACGTATCGAACGGCCAGATGACAGCTCAATACTATTCAAAAAAGGACCAGGGCGTTTTTCGTATGAGTAGATGACCTTTTTATATCAAGCTAACGCCGTATGGTCCTTGTGGCTGACGGAATGGTTGGGCCTAGTTCAAAGGTTGAGTCGCGCGCAGATAGGCAAACAAATCACGCATCTGTTGCTCATTGAGTGAATTGAGCAACCCTTCAGGCATGATAGACACCGGCGAGGCTTTCATAGCCTCGATTTCATCGCGTTGAACGACTATGGTTTGGCCATCTGCGGTGCGCAGTACAACGATTCTATTATCCTGATCCGCAACGAATCCGTTCAGAGTCAAACCGTCGGCAGTCAGCACGACAAAGGCCTCGAATCCTTCTCGAATTTGCAACGATGGGTTCACAATATTTACCAGCATCGTGGCCAAATCATCTCGTTTGTATTGAGTCAAATCGGGACCGATCAATCCACCTTCATCGAACAAAACATGGCACTTGCCACAATTCTCTTTGTAAAGCAACTTGCCTTTGTATGGGTTTCCAGTACCTCCGGAAAGCTGGGCAGTGACTTCCAAAATCCTTTTGCGTAGTGACTCATTATCGGAACCCTTGAGCGGTCCCCAGATCTTTTGTATAGCCGCTTGTATGCCAGAATCCGTGTGCAAAGCCATGCGTTGTACTACTGCGAGAGGGACCTCGTCCGATTTGAACTGGCCTGCTTCGATTCTCTCGATCAACACTTTCGTCCAGACTGGACGCGAGGCAAGCAGCGAAACTGCAACATTGCGCGGGTCGCCCGATAGTTTTTCTACTAGGCCAACTAATCTCAGCCCGATCGATGGCGCATCATAGGCTTGCAAGGCAGTCATCCCGGCAACTCGGACTTCGCTGTGAGTCGTCGTTTCGACGACCGAAAGAATCGCATCTTGAGCATCCTTGGGATGAATTTGCCCAAGCACCTGAAGGTACAGCACTCGATCTGCAGCTTGGGCCTTTTCATCACTGATGATCTGCAATGCCTGGCGCACCGCCTCGGGGTCCGATTGACGCAGTCGCAATGCCAATGATCCACCGCCGCGCTTGGCCATGATCGCGACCAGTTCGTCCGGCAGTCCTGTCAACGGTCGGCCCTCGTAAGCCTTTTCGAATCCGACCATCAACAGCTTGATATGCTCGTCCGCTGGTGCAAGCGTCAACAATCGCGCACATGCCAGCAGGTCTTTTTGGCTACCAGCCTGCGCGAACCGACGCATGGTTTGCTCGATCATCTGCTTGCGAGCAATGGAGTGTTGCCACAATGAGGGCGATTCAAACAAAGAGACTACCAAGTCTCGCCCGACCCCTGATTTGTCTTCGATCGCCCACCAAAGTAGCAACGGAATATGCGGATCGTCAGCATCCTCATCATGAGCCAACAATTTACCGACTATAGGCAAGCACTGTTCCGCCGGCAAGCGCCGAGCCGAGCAAGCGAGTTGGCTGCGCACTTCAACGTACGATTCACGCGCAGCCAATTCTGTCAAAGCGTCCGCCATCTTTGACGAGACCACGCGCCAGTCGCAAGTGATACGTACTGCCCACAAGCGGACGTATGGATCAGCGTGAGCAAGCGCTTTCAGCGCTGCGTCTTCCGTCAAGCCGCCGATGGCGTTGAGTGCCCACAGCAGTTCGAGAGCCTCCTGTCCGGAGCTGGTCGCGATCCGCGATTCGATAGTCGCTGCCAGTGCGCTGCCTTGGCGTTGTGCCAACAACCTCTGGGCGGTTTGACGTTCCCACTTGTTCTCACTGCGCAGTTTGTCGAGCAACAGGTCGTTGGACATCGTCGAAAAATTGTTGACCGCAGGAGCCTTAGCGCCGGCTCGTTTCAATCGATAAATGCGGCCGCTCTCCCGATCGATGCGTCCTTGATAGTGAGCTGCGTGATCGATGCGTTGTTCATACATGTCCGCGACATAGAGCGCACCATCGGGTCCCGCTTGTATATCTACGGGCCGAAACCAAGGATCATCAGTCGATAGAGCCTGCCCAACATCTGCCGTCTTGAATGTGGAACCTTCCGGTGAAATTTTTGAGTACACAACATGACTCAATAAAGGCGAGACGCCGAATAGCTTGCCTTCGTAGTCTGCTCCCAACTGACCTCCTTCATTGATCACAAAAGTATGTGTAAAACGAGGTACGCTATGGTGTCGCATCATAGGGAAATAGCCGTAAGTATAAGGGTTCGACAATGCTCCATGCTTGCCGAATCCCTTCTGGTAGTATCCACCTTGGACATAGTGAAAACCTCGCGTATCGCCTCCGTTATGACCTGAGTAAACTCGCCCTTTGGTGTCGAACTCGACACCGAACGAATTTCCGCCACCTTCGGCAAAGATCTCATAGGTTTTGGAACCGGGCTGATATCGCCAGATCAACTGCCCCATGGAATGAATGGGTCTATCCTGGCTACCGTAACGCCGAATATTGCCGGTCACAGTGCTCCCTTGTGAAGCATACAGCCATCCGTCTGGCCCGCGTCGCAAATTGTTGGTGACCGAATGGGAATCCTCCAAACCAAATCCCTCGAGATGGACTTCCGGGTTTCCATCGGGGACATCGTCGTGATTCTTGTCGGGATAGAACAATAGGTACGGTGGATTGAGGACCCACAGGCCATCGCGATCAAATTCGAACGAAGTTGCTAAACTCAATCCGCTGACAAATGTTGCGTGTTTGTCGAATACTCCATCGTGATCGGTATCTTCGTGAATTGAGATCTTATCGGCACCAGGAAAGTGATTGGGTGGCGGCAAGGGTGTTTTGTCGTATACGCTGCGCAGGAATTTATCGCGACTAACCATTTTTAGTCCTGCTGGAGTCGGATATTGCAAGTATTGCATGACCCACATCCGCCCGCGCTGATCGAATTTCAAGGAAAGCGGTTGGCCAATGTGAGGTTCCGCCAATGCCGTCTCAACTTCTAGACCAGCGGAAGTTCTGAAACTCTTGAGCGCGTCGACTAAGTTGAGCGGACCGACTTCGCCAGGCAGTCGCTTCAGGATCTGGGCGACCTCGGCCGCAGTTTGGATCTTGATGAACGTAACTTCGGGCACTACCGCGGTACCTTCGCCGGCCGTGCTCCACAGAGGATTATCGCCAGCGCGAAACTGCCACTGACCTTCCAATCGAATGGCATCGGTACCAGCAAACAGGACTGGCGCCGCAACGTTGAAACCACCGCGACCGTCGCTATCATAAACGCGAATGGCCAGTACGTTGAGTTTGCCAAACGCGATCATCGAACTATCGACTTGATGGCGCGCCGGTTCCCCTAGTCCGCTGCGAAACTCGGGTGGAAACGAACCTACCGTACCAATCTTGTTACCATTGAAATAAATTTCGCGTGCATCGTCGACGGGTTCGACAAACAATTCGAAATCGCGGCCTCGCCAGGCTTCTGGTACTTGCACAGCGCAGCGATACCACGAAAAACCCTGCTTGCCGGGAGGTGGTTTCTTCCACACATCCGGCGCCTTGACAAGCTGCCAATCGGCCACTGGATCTACACCCAACAGCAAGCCATGTGGCAAGCTGAATAGGCTCAGTAACAGGAGAACAAGTCGGTTGCCGTGTGTCATCGCAGCGAGTTACCTTTCAAACATCAAGACGCGTAGCGTGTTATTGGCCTGATAAAAAGTGAACCGAAGGCGCTAGCCTCAAGCGCCGCAGGGGTTGCGTAGGAAAAAGCCATTCGATGGACGAAATCATTTGGAGTTGGTATGTCTTGCAGTCTTTGCGCCGCAACACCTTCGACGCCCAAGGCTAGCGCCTTCGGTTCACTTTTTTGTCAGCGTTTCGCGTTACTGTGGCGGGGCGGGAACAGGACGCGCATCCGCAGCAAAGCGAAAGGGCTTTCCACCGAGAATATCCGCGCTAGTGATGGTGGGACACCAGTACTTTTCAATATGCCCAATGATTAGATCAAGACCCGTGAAGTGATCGACATACGGCTTCTGTGCCGGATTGTACATGCAATCTGTCATGTCGCGCATCAGTACTACGTCCATGCCTTGATAAGTAAGCTGGCGAATACCAAAAGGACGACCCATCACGCACATGTTGGTGTGGACTCCCATGACAATCACATGCTTGATGTGGCGTTGCTTCATGAGATAGTACGCTTCCGCACTGTCAGTGATCGCATCGGGTGGCATGATCTCCAAGGCTAGATGTTGTCGCGTATAAAAGCGAACCTTTTCTCGTGGCAGCGTATCTTCACACGGTTCTGAATCTTCGATTGGCAAAGGCGGCTCGTGTTTGTCGTCGAGGTAACACCAATTCTTCAGTGGTACGAGCGTCTCGACCTTTGGAGCCTGGCGCGCCAATGCCCGTTGAGGTGAGCCTTCATACTTGTCCATACATCCGCTTGGGCAGTGGATAATTAGTACGCCCCTATCTCGCGCTTGACCAATGACACGATTCATGTGCGGCGCCATTTCGGCAACTCGCGAGGCTGAAGCGCGACAATAATGGTCGTCCCACATATCGCAAATCACGATCGCCGTTTGTTTCGCTGGCCAAGCGGCCGTTTTGATTTGTTCAACAAACCGTTTGCTTCCCTGAGGTGACTCAACTTGGCGCCGCAATTGGACCGTCAGTTCCGTTTCGGCCGCTACCACGTCTCCCGCACGTGCCAATAGAACAACCACCAAAACAATCGGGATCGAAACCCACTGTCTAATAAATGCGTTCATCGAAACACCTCTTTTCTGAGTGCATTAGGCAATATAAGCCCCACGCGCAAGCGAGTGCGCGCCAGGATTGACGCACTCACTTGCGCGTCGGGCTTGTATTCTCGCGCATGCGCGCGGCGTCTTACGATATCTCCCAACCTTTGCGATACTCTTTAACGAGATACTTTTCAGCCTCTGGCATGCCGATCACTTTCATATTCTCAGCATCCCATGCGATTTTCTTGCCAAGCCGATAGGCTACGTTACCGAGTAAGACGGCTTCGGTGAGAGCGCCGGAATAATCGAAGTTGCAGGTTGTCGGCGAACCATCGCGGCACGCTTTCAGCCATTCGGTATGATGACCAATCGAGCGTTCGATTGTTTTCGGTGGCGGAGTGAACTTGGCAAATTTAGCAGTTGGAAACAGTCGGTACCTGCCGTAGTCCGCAAACATTTTTCCTTGGCTGCCGACAAACATCACACCATTTCCGGGCACCTCTTCGCCAGCGACCATTTTGGGAATCATGTCCCCGTCATACCACGTGAACTTAACGGCGGGTCGACCTTCGGCGGCGGGGAATTCATAGCGCACCGTCAAGCCCAGTGGCGCAGTCTCCGGGTGAACCGCCGGCCCTTCGGCTTCGATGGAGGTTGGATGACGAAGCTTCAGCGCCCAGAATGGAAGATCCATGTAATGGCAGCCCATGTCACCTAACGTGCCTTGCCCAAAATCCCACCATTTGCGCCATTGCGCAGGGTGGTATCGGCCAGTTGCAAAGGGTCGAACCGGAGCAGGTCCCAACCAGAGATCCCAATTCAAACTCGCGGGTGGCTCTTCGCCTTTTTCGGGTCGATCACCTCCGCCCCAGCCCTTGCCCACCCACACATGAACTTCATGAACATCGCCGATCACTCCAGCCTGGATAATTTCGACTACGCGCCGGTAGTTTTCTTCTGCATGGATCTGGGTACCCATTTGCGTCGCCACGCCCTTCTCTTTTGCGGCCAGCGCCAAACGGCGAGCTTCGGTAACAGTATGCGTTAGCGGCTTCTCGCAATACACGTGCGTGCCGGCGCGAATCGCTCGCATGGCGGCGGGGAAGTGATTGTGGTCGGCAACAGCGACAACCACAGCATCGACCTTATCCGCTTCTTTATCGATCATCTCGCGATAATCTTGGTAGGCTCGCGCCGAAGGAAACTGAGCCAGAGCGCGTTGCATGTATGTGCTATCAACGTCACATAGCGCCACGATACTCTCGTGCTTGACTTTAGAGATATTATCGCCAGCGCGATTGGCGGTCCCGACACACGCGAGATTGAGTTTCTCGAGCGACGACTTCGACTGAGCTACAGCTATACTAGTGAAATAGCCTGACGCGATGACTGCGGAACTGGCGCCGGCAACTTTGATAAATTCGCGACGCGTCGTCGCATGCATGCGGTTAGTCATAGTGAAATCCTCGTGGGAAATGCGTTGAATGGAAGTAGTGGTGCAGCAGATAGTTATTGGCTCGCGCGACTGTTCGAAATAACGCGACAGCAGTTCACGTTGACGATCCAAATATGGCGAACCAATCCTTCAGAGGTGGGAAAGCGTTACTTATGCTAATCCGACGCAAAGGCGTTTGGCAACATGGCAAACTGCCTTTCCTGGCGATTTTGCCGACATCCCGCAATCGTTTTTCGGGGCTGCACGCTCAGGCTTGCGAACCCAGCGATTGGTTTCTGGCAAACCAGGGATAAACAGCCGGAACGACTAGAGTGGTTAACAGAGTCGAGCTAATCAGACCGCCGATGACAACCGTGGCAAGAGGACGTTGCATTTCCGATCCGTCGCCATGCGAAATGGCCATCGGCAGAAAACCCAAACTAGCAACCGTGGCTGTCATCAAAATGGGTCGTAATCGCATCAATGCCGTTTCTTGAGTCGCTTGTATGACGTTCATACCTTTTTGGCGACTCACTTCCGCTGCACTTACCCAAACCAGGCCGTTGAGTACTGCGACACCAAATAGTGCAATGAATCCGACTCCCGCTGAAATACTGAACGGCATCTGGCGTAACCACAAAGCGAAAATTCCTCCGGATGCGGCCATGGGTACCGCCAAGAATATCAATGTTGCTAACGAGAAAGACTGAAACGTTGTATGCAGCAGGATGAAGATCAGCAACAGCACGATCGGCGTGATAATCGCCAGCCTGCGACTGGCAGATTGCAAGTTTTCGAAATCGCCACCCCATTGAACTTCGTAACCGGATGGCAACGGGACTTCTTTTTCGACCAATTTACGAGCTTCGCTGACAAAGCTGGCGACGTCACGTCCACGCACGTTGGCGGCAATAAATGTGCGGCGTCGATTGGCTTCGTGCTCCACGCCAGGCGGAGTTTCTTCGCGGTGAATTTCTGCTACGTCATTCAGTAATATCGACTTACCCGCAATCATGGCGACAGGGAGTTGGCGAATCAGGTCGATGTCGTTGCGCCATTGTTGTGGAATGCGAACGATGATAGGGAACCGGGCGCGTCCTTCGAAAATCGACCCAACTTCGTGTCCTCCAATAACGGAGACAGTGTTCAAGACGCTTTGAGCCGAGATTCCGTACCGCGCGAGTGCCTCGCGGTTGGGACGAATCGTCAGCGTGGTGAGATTGGCTTGATAATCGGCTTTGACGTCGACCGCTCCGGGAATCGTCTTGAGCAGTCGCTCAATCTCTTTAGCCTTATCGGACAGCATTGTCAATTCGTCGCCATAGACCAGCACAGCTACGTCCGCCTTTACGCCCGCGACCAATTCGTCGACTCGCATTTCGATTGGCTGAGTAAAGCCAAACACGGCCGTGGGAACTCGGGCGTAGAGTGCGTCTGAGAATTCAGTGACTAGCGCATCGCGCGATTTGGATTTCGGCCATTTCGCGCGAGGATGCAGCATGACCCAAACGTCCGTCTGATGCGTGCCCATGACATCGTTGGCGATCTCGGGCCTGCCAGTTTTACAGAAGACGGTCTTGACCTCCGCGAATCTGCGCAGCACCTCTTCAATTTGGCGTGACAGTTCCACGGCGCCTTCTAGTGAGGCGCTCGGTAGACGATTGGCCTCAACCAGGATATCACCCTCTTCCAGCCTTGGCATAAACTCTGCCCCTAAGTTCATCGCCAGCGGGATACTCACACCAAATACAGCGATAGCAATCAGTACCGTGACCACAGGCTGGTCGATCGCCAATCGAGCCACTGGTGCATACAGCCACTTGAGCCAGCGCATCAGTGCAATTTCTTGGCTAGAGAATCTGCGTGGCAAGGCAATCGAAGCTAGAGCGGGCATCAAAGTCATTGACAGCATCAGCGACCCGGCAAGCGCAAACAAAACAGTCAGTGCCATCGGGCGAAACAACTTGCCCTCGGTCCCTTCGAGCATCAAGATCGGCACGTACACAATGGCGATAATCAACTCTCCAAACATCGTCGGTCTGCGCACTTCGAGTGCGGCGTCGCGAATGATCTTTGCGCGGTTCGCCAAACCAGTCGCCTGGGACAAGCGGTGCATACAATTTTCGATCATGATGACCGACGAATCGACGATCAACCCAAAGTCGATCGCCCCCAAGCTCATCAAACTCGCAGTAATGCCGCACACGTGCATCATGTTAGTCGCGAACAGCATCGACAGCGGGATCGCCAAAGCGGTGATCAAACCGGCACGAAAACTACCGAGCATGACCAGCAGCACGATCATGACCAGTACTCCACCCTCTAGCAGGTTTTTACTGACGGTGTTCAACGTACGTCCGATCAATTCCGCACGGTCGTAAATGATCTCTAGTTCAACGTTTTTTGGCAAAGTGGGTGCGAGCTCCGCCAGTCGCTGTTTCACTGCTTCGACGACCTCTCGAGAATTCGCGCCGATACGCATCATGACCATGCCTGTCACGATCTCGCCACGTCCATCGCGAGTTACACAACCTTGGCGCGTCAGCGCGTCGTTGGCTACTTCGGCGACATCACCGATGTAAACTGGTGTTCCATTGCCTTGGCGACGAAGTACGATTTGCTTCAGCTCGTCGATGGTGCCAACGATGGCTTGGCCGCGAATAAAACGCTGCTCGTCGTAATGCACTACGTACCCACCTCCAACTGCGCGATTGTTCACTTCGACCGCCTGAAAGATCTCTTGCAAATCGATACCGAAGCTGGCCAGTCGGTCCGGCAGTGGGCGAATTTCGAAAGTCTTGTAGTATCCACCGTGTGTGTTGATTTCCGTGACGCCGGTTACACCTCGCAGTTTGGGAACGATATCCCATTCGAGTATCGTCCGCAGATCCGTCGAGGAATGTCCTCGTCCACGAACTTCGAACTGCAGCACTTCGCCCAATGCTGTCGCCAGCGGGCCGAGCTCAGGAATTCCGTAGCCAGGTGGAATTAACGCTGCCGCACTGGTCAGGCGCTGATCAACCAGTTGCCGCGCCCAATAAATGTCCGTACCCTCGCCAAATACAATGGTGACGACAGACACGCCAAATCGGGAAATGCTGCGCACTTCTTCAACTTGAGGGATGCCGCCCATCGCCGACTCAACGGGGTAAGTTACAAAGCGTTCCACTTCGACCGGCGACAAAGAACCAGCATCAGTAATCACGGTTACTTGGACGTTGGTCATATCGGGCACAGCATCGATCGGCAATTGCTGAGCCGACCAAATGCCAGCAACCGCCATCAGGCTGACTAAAGTAAACACAAGCAGCCGATTCTCGAGCGAGAGGTCGATAATTCGCACCAACATTTTTGGTTAGTCCTCGCTCTCGAGCAATAATTCCGACTTAAGTGCAAAAGTGCCTTGCACGACGACGCGGTCGCCGTCCTGGAGTCCTGATTTGACTTCCACCCACCCCTGTTGCTCCTGGCCAACTTCGATATCGACCCGATTGAATTGCCCTGCATCACCTGGCCGAAACACAAAACTCGCACCATCGTGACTGGCAATGGCACTCTCGGGAACCATCAATTTCTGTTCGGGTTGGCTGACGGGCAACGAGATCTTCGCAAACAATCCTGGTCGCAGACGTGTACTTGAGTTATCGATTGATGCGACCAACGGTATTGAGTTGGTTGCCGGATCAAGTTCGCGGCCAATGTAGTAGACACTCGCCTCCCAGTGTTCGTCCGGAAATGCAGGCAGGTTCACCGATAGTTTGTCACCAGGTGCGAGCAGCACCTTGGACCAGTTCGCTTCGCGCATGTCCGCCGAGACCCAAAGAAATGATGTATTGGCCACGATATATAAACCATCGCCGGAATCGACGCGCTCGGTCGCATTCAGCAGTCGTTTTTCCACAGTCCCTTGGATCGGCGCAAAGATGCGGACTTGTGATAGGTCGCTGGCTGAGTCGGTATCGTCGGCTCCATCATCTGCACTGACTTGCCTTCCCAGCAACGTGGCTACCTGTTGGCACGCTAGCTGGTATCTGCGCCGCGCATCGTCCAAGCCCGCAGCGGCGGAGTGCTGACGCTGTTGGGCATCGAACAAAGTCTGTTGGAGGTTTGCTTGAAGTGAGGCCATCGCCGAATCGAATTGAGTGGTTCGCTCCTGGACAATTCGCCCGGATACTGCGCCAGTTGCCGCCACTCCTGTGATCCTAGTTTGCGAGGCTTCGGTCAGTAGCAAATTTGAATATGCCGACAGTAGAATTTCTCCGGAACTACCGACGGGTGTATCGCCAAGCGAACTTCGTATCCCGGCAGGCGTCATTCGCGACTGAATCGATTTGGCTATTTGCTGAATGCCCTTGAAACTCGTCACTGCCCATGTGTGTTGCTTGTCCGCCAAATTGAGCTCATCTTTGCGCCGCATGCGATCGGCGCGCGCCGAGCCAATTTCTGGGCTACTGACGATGGCTAGCAATTGTCCCTGTGCAACGATGTCCCCAGGTTTGTGGAGCATTTCGATCACAATTCCGCTGGCCGCCGAACGAACTTGCACATGGTGGTTTTCGTCGTATTTGATTCGGCCAGGTACCACGACTTGAGACTGTGAAACGCGTTTTATCGCCGAACCAATCTCGATTTTTGCAGCCGACAGTTTGTCGGGTTGGAGAATTACTTGGTCGCGATCAATCTCTGCGGCATCATTGGGTTCCTGAGCGATCGGATCTTGGTCCGCTGGTTCTTTGTATAAATGCCAACTCCACCATAATCCACCGATAATCGACAGGACCAACAGTGGGACAATCAACCTTTGGATGCTGCCACGCATAATAGACTCTCGAATAATCGTGTGCTGAGCAAGCCGCTTTGTGCAGGCCGGAAATCTGTGATTTGAAACCGATGAACTAAATGACGTCGGTTTCAATCGCACGTACTTCGGTTGTACGAACATCGTTTAAGGGGCGAAAGAATTCCCCAGATGGATTTACGTTCAACAAATCGCTACACCGAGTACCGCGCGAGCACTGGCCGATAATACGGCGGATATTAAGAAACCAGACGCACCATTGCCTGGCAGTCTGGCGGATGTCAACTCTCGATCGACGAGGAAACTTCTCCAGTGAACCACGTTTGCAACGTGCAACTCTCGCAGTTCGCTGTCTGCCGCAATATTGTGTCTTATATCAAGTCGAAGATCAGGAGTGTTCCAAGGGCCAAGTTCGGCCAAATCAGTTGTTTCTCCCCAATGGTCGGAAGAACTCGGTAACAAATCGCGAGGCATCAAAAAATGAAAATGCCAATCAGTCGAAGTTTCCCCGATTTCATTGAGATGGTGTTCGGCGACATGCTTTAGCAAGACGATATCGTCAACCCAACCTTCAGGTTCCAACGAGTGTGAATGGACGACTGGTATCGGACCTCGCCACAAACCCAAACACAGCACCCAGCACAATGCAGTCTTGCTGTGCACCAATGCGGCTTTTTTGAATTTGCGGCCATTTCCGCCAAACATAAATTGGGAACCTGTGTAAATTCTCCAGTTTGTCGCGCGACCAATGCTCGCTTCATTCTGTTCATCAAACGCATCGCTGTCAAACGAACACGCCAGAATAGTGAATGCGAGCCACAAATCGCCTTTGCTGTTCACCAAACTTTTCAACTGCAGATTTCTCGCAATACCTGGCGAGCTGCATCGATTGTCTGGTCGATCAATTCAACCGAATGACAGCTAGAAAAGAATAGTGCTTCAAACTGGCTGCACGGCATGTACACACCTCGTTCAATCAGGCCCCAAAAGTACTTGGCGAACAGGGCTCGATCACAGGTATTGGCTTCGCGCCAACCAAAAACGTCTTGGTTGCAAAAGAACAAAGTCATCATGCTGCCAATGCGCTGGACGCGGTGCGCGATGCCGTTCTCAGCGGCAGCGCTCGCCAATCCGTTTGCCAGCCGTTGGCCTTGCTGTTCTAGGAAAGCGTAGGGAGCTTCGTCGCGCAAGATTCGCAGTGTCGTCGCGCCAGCGGCTGTGGCCAGCGGATTGCCGCTAAGTGTGCCGGCTTGAAAGACCTTTCCGGCAGGTAGCACTTGGTCCATCAAGTCCGCTCTTCCACCGTACGCTCCTAGCGGCAATCCGCCACCTACAATTTTCCCGAGTGTCGTCAAGTCAGGTTGGATGCCGTACAACGCCTGGGCGCCACCGTAGTCAACGCGAAAACCGGTCATGACGTCATCGAAAATCAGCACCGTTCCATATCGGGTGCATAATGCTCGGACAAGCTGAAGAAATTCGTTCTTCGGCGGCACGCATCCCATATTACCAACGATCGGCTCGAGGATGACGCCTGCGATCTGGTTACCAAATTGATCGAACGCCTCCCGCAATGCTTGAGCATCGTTGAACTCCAAGACCAAAGTATCGCGACTAGTTCCTTCGGTCACTCCCGGTGAATCTGGAACTCCCAAAGTTGCTGCTGCACTGCCCGCAGAAACTAATAGACTATCGACGTGCCCATGATAGTTGCCTGAAAACTTGACAATTTTTGCACGGCCAGTCGCACCGCGAGCCAACCGAATCGCGCTCATCGTGGCTTCGGTTCCGCTATTGACCAGACGGACTCGTTGGATGCTAGGAACGGCCGCGATGATCAATTCTGCCAATTCGCTTTCCGCTTCCGTCGGTGCACCAAAGCTGGTACCGCGAACGGCCGCTTGGTGAATTGCTTCGATAACTCTCGGATCGGCGTGTCCCAGGATCATTGGGCCCCAAGATCCGATGTAGTCGATGTACCGATTCCCATCGATATCGAATAAATACGGTCCTTCGCCTCGGTCCATAAACAGGGGTTTACCACCTACCGCACCAAAAGCCCGAGCAGGACTGTTTACGCCTCCAGGGAGTAATTGGCAAGCACGTGCGAAAGCTTGTTCAGATCGAGTTCGCGATTGCATCATCGTTTTGGTAAGCCCTTTAATTGTGATAATCGACATCACTCTCGGGATTGTAGCAAACTGAAAAATCGTGCCTATCTATCGCGAGGGCGATTAAGACTGCGCTGAAAATTATTGCTAAGTTGTTGGACGCCCACCAAAACATACGATTAGAGTTTCGCTTGTTTGCCCTTATACCGCCGGTAAATACCCGATGTAACTACCAAAAAAACTCCTTGAAAACAGGCTAATTCGGGTGGCATTGTTCTATTAGTAACGCTATGGTTATATAACCAATGCTGAGGGGCATTTATTGAGGGGTAAAAAATGAAAGAGTATCGCGACGGCTGGACGATCAAGTTGATTACGCGTCCTGGTATAAGGGAGCGTTTGGATCCTCCGACGAGCATCGAAGAATTACTCGCACCGCCGGGAACAGTTTGCTCAAGCCTGCAAAACGGCTTGGCGGATCGATCTGATGCGATTGAGTGTCTGCGGTTGACGGTAGAAAACGAATTAGAAGCACTGAATTACTTGGAGAGCCGGTCGTCCGAAAACTCTGAGGCAGTAGTCGAGGTTCGTAAACGCCATCGGGCCTATTTGATTGCAGCAAAATCGCTTGTTGAGCAAGAAATTGCGAGCGCCCAAGCCTAACTGGCGACATTAATGGTCTTTTGTTCTATGGTGCGAAATAGGCAATTTCGGGCCTACAAACACAGTCTGGCAGGAATGAAAATC
>SXGS01120533.1_pt1 | contig 23364 bp, 16 predicted proteins | sample 3174681 | NCBI WGS metagenome assembly SXGS01 (sample SAMN11356861, study PRJNA531348) | freshwater metagenome | isolation source: freshwater sample F1-80 | place: China: Fuxian Lake, Yuxi | collected 2017-12-25
CCCCCCCCCCGCCCCGCTCGCCAGTTCATTTCAATTTCGGAGTATCTCATGCACGTCTTGTTCGTCCACAAAAACTTTCCGGCTCAGTTCGGTCACATCGCCAGCTATCTCATCAAGAAGCACGGCTTCCGCTGCTCGTTCGTTTGCGAGTTGCCGTCGGGTGTGTTCGATGGCATCCAGCGGTTTCAGTACAAGCTGACCGGTGGAGCGACCAAGACGGTCCACTATTGCAGCCGCACGTTCGAGAACTGCGTGTGGCACACGCACGGCGTCTACGAAACGATGAAGGCGCATCCGGAAGTGAAGCCGGACCTCGTCGTCGGTCACAGTGGGTTCGGGTCGACAACGTTTCTGGCAGACCTCTACGACTGCCCAATCATCAATTACTTCGAGTACTACTATCACGGCCGCAACTCGGACCTCGACTTCCGGCCGGAGATTCCCGTCAAAGAGCTGGATCTGCTCCGCTCGCGCACGCGAAACGCGATGATCCTGCTCGATCTGCAAACGTGCGCGGCGGGTTACTCGCCGACGCAGTGGCAGAAGAGCCTCTTTCCCGTCGAGTACCAACCAAAGATCGACGCGATCTTCGACGGCATCGACACCTCCATCTGGCATCGCCGCCAAGTCCCGCGTCAGATCGGCGACCGCGTGATCCCACCTGGCGCGAAGATCGTCACCTATGTCTCACGCGGGTTCGAGTCGATGCGCGGGTTCGATGTCTTCATGAAAGTGGCGAAGCGGATTTGCGATGCTCGTAAGGACGTGGTTTTTGTCTGCGTCGGCTCCGACCGAGTCTGCTACGGCGGCGACATGCAGCGTATTTCCGACGCCGAGAGCTATCGCGATCACATTTTGAAGCAGGACAACTACGACCTCAGCCGGTTCATCTTTACCGGCCGCGTCGAACCAAATCAGCTCGCTGACATCATCAGCATGGGAGACCTGCATATCTATCTGACGGTGCCGTTCGTGCTGAGTTGGTCGCTGATGAACTCGCTCGCCTGCGGCGCGACGGTCCTGGCATCGGATACCGCCCCGGTGCGTGAGATGATCCGCCACGGTGAGAACGGTCTGCTCGGCGGGTTCTTCGATGTCGATCGACTCACCGAACTCGCGCTGCAGGTGCTCGACGATCCTCCGGCCTATCGCCACCTCGGCGACGCCGGCATGCACATGATTCAAGAGAATTACAGCCTCGACAAAATGCTGCCCCGCATGTTGGATCTCTACGAACGTACGCTGACCAAGCATCGCGGGAGATAACAGTCGCCTCAGGCTACACAATCGGTGAGTCGCTCCGTATTTTGCCGCATACGAACCCCGTTTCTCCGCGAGACTCACCTGCCATCATGCCTACCTACGACTACGAATGCGGTGCCTGCAATCACAAGTGGGAACTGTTTCAATCCATCAAAGCCGAACCGGAGAAGAAGTGTCCGGCTTGCAAAAAGAAGAAAGCTCGCCGGCTGATAGGGGCGGGCGCGGGACTGATCTTCAAAGGCTCCGGGTTCTATCTGACCGATTATCGCAGCAAGTCCTACAAGGACGCCGCGAAGGCGGATAAGTCCGCGTCGGAGTCGTCGTCCTCGAAGTCTGAAAGCAGTGCTCCGAAGTCGTCGAGCACAGGGGACTCGAAGTCGAAGGAATGACTTCGTTGGCCGGCATTCCTCTGGCCCCACTCCACTGCCAAGAAATCCTTGGCAGAGGAATGGGACCAGAGGAATGAACCGCATGACGTCGCCAATCGAAATACTGTGATTTGGCAAGCGAAGTCTTCTGAAAAACATCGAATTCGCGTCGGTCGCAACGGTTGGGAAAGTTGGGCAAAACAGCCTGCGATTTGCGGCCGTTTGAGGTGCCGTGAAATCGCTATGACCGCTCCGGTTTAACACGTTTTGAGCGGTGTTGTGACTCTCGCATCCGGCATTGGTGTCACGCTCGAAACCTTCACGTTGACCGGTTTTTTCGATCGAACTACAGTCCGCCCCGCTTTCTGGTTGACGGTCATTGCGTACAGGTTTTCTGTCTCGCTCTGCTCGTGAGGCTGCGGTCTGAAATCGACTTCTTGGCCCTGCTGTTCATGGAGGACGGCGTGCGTAAGCTTGGTACGTGGATGCTCTGCTTCATCGCGATCTTCTGGATCAGCGTCGGTGGCTGCCAGCGCCCGGTGGTTCATTCTCCGGAAGTGCAGCGGTACGGCAGCCAGCGATTCACGGTGCCAGAACCGGCTGAGATTTCCCCGCCTATCGTGGCGATGCCGCAGATCCCCTTCGGAAACCCCTGGAAGCCCAGCGTGGCGGCCCGCGATTGGAAGCACATCGTTATTCATCACACCGCCTCCGAAGGGGGCAGCGTCGCGACGATTCACGCCGAGCACCTCAATCGCAAGGACAAGAACGGAAACAATTGGAAGGGGATCGGCTATCACTTTTTGATTGGCAACGGCACCGGCATGGGTGACGGCGAGATCGAGCCGACCTTTCGCTGGAAAAAGCAGATGCAAGGGGCTCACGCGGGGAACGACGAATACAACCAGCACGGCATCGGCATCTGCCTGGTCGGCAACTTTCAAGATCATCGGCCGTCGGCCGCTCAGTTGGCTTCGATCAAGCGATTGGTCGGCGTGTTGAAGCGCGAGTACGGCCTCAAGAGCAGCCAAGTGGTCGGGCACAAGGACGTCAAAGCGACTGCGTGCCCAGGCAAGATGTTTCCGTTGACCGAGATTGCACTTTCAGAAGACGTTCCGTTTTTCAGTTCACGCGATGCTCAGTCATCGCCGAGTTTGTTGAGCATCGCAGGAGGGGCCAGCGAATGACCGCACATGCAGACAATCCGTGGAAAGGCCGCTGGTTTGCGCCGCACGAGTTGCCGTCGATGGAACTCCACGAACGCAAGCCGTGGGATACTCTGGTGCCCGCCAATCTCGCGGCGGATGCAGAACCCAACGCCGTCGAGGCAGACGTCTCTCTGGAGATCGCGGTCGCTGGCGCGGACGCCCCGTGGGGGCACTTCGCGCTCCCTGACGAATCGCCGGTGCATCTGCCTCCGCACTACGAACCGAACTATGCCTACCCGCTAGTCGTGTGGTTGCACGACGAAGAATGGACCGCTCGCGAGTTGCTCGACCTGATGCCGCGCATCAGTCCACAAAGTTATTTGGGCCTCGCGATCGAAGGACTGACGCCGACAAACCGTTTCGCCAGCGGTCCAATGTCGCCGACGGGAAGTCTCGATCCGCTGGATGGTTTGTTGGAAACGCTGAAGGACGTCGCTCGCCAGATGCGGCGCGAGTTCCACGTCCACAGCGAACGCATCTACCTCGCCGGTTTCGGTGACCAAGCCTCGGTCGCGTTGCGAATGTTGCTGCGTCGCCCCGAATGGTTCGCTGGCGCGCTAGCATTTGGCTTGCGCGGCCCGAAGCTCGATTCGGCTCTCGCGAACTATGATGAGCTGCGTGGCAAGCGAATCTTCTTGAGTGCCGGAGTTCGCGACCCCCGCGTCTCTATGCCTGACGTCACCAGCGTCGGCCGCCTGCTCCGCTCGTTCGGCATTCAAGCTGTGCTGCGAGCGTATGACTCCAGCGAATCGCCGACTTCTAAGTTGCTTTCCGACGTCGACCACTGGCTGATGAACGGCGTCTGCGAATCGACGCTGGTGTAGGTCAGCCTTTCCAGGCTGACCATTCGGAGGCATCGTCGTTCGGATCGCTTGTGTCAGGCTGGAAAGCCTGACCTACGGTAGCTCGCTCACGCCATCTTGGCTGACCAACAAGAGCTTGTCGGTCAATGGGTGATCCATCTGCGAGAAGTCTTCGCGGACGCGGTCGCGGATGTGTTTGAGCATGTCGGGAGCGTCAGTGCTGAGAGCGACGAAGAAGTCGCGGTTGGGGAGGCCGACAGCGAACTCGTTGCCGAGCACGTCGCGCACCTTTTCGTGGAAGGACTGGCTGAGCAATCGCGACGTGTTGTAGGCGTCCGGTTTGTGTGGCATTAGCAGCTTGGGTCCGTCCTCTTGGCCGGTGAGCATCATTTCGGAGGGATGCTCATCGAAGTAGCGGTCGAGGTTGCTCATCGCTAACTCGTGGAGTTGTTCGGCGGTGAGACTCCACTTCTCCAGTAGTTCGTTGCGGATGTACCAGTAAGCTTGGGCCTCATCGACGACGTAGAGGATCATCAGGTTCGCGACCCACGGTTCGCCGACGGAGTTTGGGAAGTTTTGCTTCCAGACTTTCTCTGGGTAGAGCATCGGCATGATGCGGTCGCGCACGGAGTCGAGTGACGGCGTGGTTTGGTCCTCTCCCCATTCCTGGACTTGGACGACGGTGGTCAGAGCCGGCAGGAGGATGTTCTCAAAGCGGTCGGGCGACTGCACGTACGAGCGATAGAAGTTGAACAGGTTCACGTTCGACTTGCCGAGTCGCAGTTGGAATTCGCCGGTCTGCTCGCATTCGAGCAGTGGGAATTTGTCGCGAGCCAACTTGAGAGCACGCGCGGCAAACAATTGGGGCGGATCCGCGATCATGTCGGGAGCCTCCATTGTGTTGAGCACCATGCGGACGAGTGTGGCGGTCTCGGGATCATGTGGCCGATCGCCACGTTCGACGAACGTGACCAGCAGCATCATGCTGGGCCATTCGATGGACCAAGCCTTCCAGCGATGCCATTTCGAGCGTGTGAACCAACGTCGCCACCATCTCTGCGGCGGATCGAGCACCGCTTCGCCATCCCAACCGGCCGATGGCTGCGCCAATCTCAGCGGATGAATGCGGCGCACCTTGCGGCGGCGCGGGAAGAGGCGGTCGAACTCAATTGAATCCTCCAGCACGGGAGGATCGCCCCAGATGCAGCGGAGCGACACGATGCCGGCTTGCTCCGGCAGCATGATGTGGGTCACGCCTTCGAACACCTGCACCTGCCACGACGGCGGACACCAGATGTGAAACCAACCTGACGGACCGGTGATCGCTTTCCAATGCTCGGGCGGATCATGTCGCACGGTGTCGGTTCCTGAGGGAGCGTTCCCAACGGCGAAGGCGACAACACTATGCCAAACTCAGCCGCTCAGGTCGATGGTCGGCGTGTCACGATTTTCCGCAGGCCGTGCGAAGGCGAGATTGTCTCAGCCATTGAGCGACTGAAGCAGTGCGGTCAGTTCGTCGAGCGACATGTCACGCAGTTGTCGAGAGCCGGTGCCGTTCGGCGGATTGCCGGATGTGTTTGATGCGGCCGAAATCTGCGCCTGTTGAACCGGATCATTACCACCGTCGGCCGCGACGAAGTCAAACGTGTCGCTGAGGATGTCATCGCTGCCATCGCCGCCGACCACGCTGTCGCGGCCGAATCCAGACTCAATGTGGTCGTCGCCCGCGCCGCCGAAGAGCGAGTCATTTCCATCCTCGCCGATCAGCGTGTCGGCTTCCGAGCCCCCTTGAAGGCTGTCGTTTCCCGTGCCACCGGAGAGGGCATTGTTCCCTTCATTGCCAGTCAGTGAGTCATCTCCGGCCCCACCAGTCAGCGTGTCGTCGCCATCGTCGGAGAAGAGCGTATTGACTCCGTTTAGATCGCCGTCGCCGTTGAGAATGTCGTTGCCGGTTCCGCCATCCATGCTGTCGCTGCCCGCCTGGCCGGCGAGCGTGTCGTTGCCGTCGCCGCCCATTCCGGTGTCATCACCGAGGCCGAGATCGATCGAATCGTTGCCGCCTCCGGCATCGACGGAATCGTTCCCAGTACCAGCGTCGATTTGATCGGCTCCCGCGCCGGTCGAGATGGTGTCCGCGCCGGCGCCGCCAAACGCGGTGTCGTTGCCGTTTCCAGCGTCGAGCGAGTCCGAACCGGCTCCGGAGTTCAAGAAGTCATCGCCCGCGCCGCCGATGAGTGTGTTGCTGGCTAAGTCGGTCCCGGCGTTGAGTCGATCAGCTCCATTGTCCCCTTGCAGCATGTCAGAGCCGCCGTCGCCATTGAGCACATCGTTGCCGTCGCCAGCGACGAGATTGTCATCGCCAGCACCACCAGACAGCACGTCGTTACCAAAGCCACCGGTCGCTGTGTCGTTGCCATCGCCGCCGACGAGATTGTCGTTGCCATCGTCTCCTGTGAGCTGATCGTCTCCCGCGCCGCCCGAAGCGATATCGTTGCCCACACCGCCGATAAGAGCATCACTTCCGGCATCTCCCGAAAGCACATCGTTGCCCGTTCCTCCGTTGAGAGAATCGTTCTGGTTCCCCCCCTGGAGATTGTCGTTGCCAGTGCCCCCGTCCACGGCGTCGGCTCCGTCGCCACCGAGGACGCTGTCGTTGCCGTTCCCCGCGAGGATCGTGTCGTTGCCAGCCTGTCCAAGAATGGTGTCGTTGCCGTTGCCGCCAGTCAGACTGTCGGCCAATGGACTGCCGGTGATGCGATCATTGCCCGCGCCGCCATCAACTCGAATGCTGTTGAGTCGTGAGAAGTTGGCTGCGGTCACGGCGGTGAGATCAATCCGATTGTTGCCGGTGCCGCCGTTGACGATCAGCGTCGAGACATTCGCCGCGGACACCGCCGCACCGACGACGCTGCCATTGATCGTGACCAGATTCGCGGCGTTGACGCCAATCGTCAGCGTTTCGGCGGCGGTCGCGGTGACTGTCAGTGTCCGATCGGAGGGCGAATCGGGCGACAGACTCACCAGCGTCGAAATGCTCGGGAGACAGCGTGCCTCGAACTGTTCGACTTGGGCGGCGGCAAGCGTTTCACTTCGGTTGCGTCGCGCCATTCGTGTCTTCGATGCCGACTTCTCCGTCATCAACTTCTTCCAGAAGCTCAACATGAACTCGCTCCGTCAGACCGCGGCCTGCGCGGTTTCGTAGTGATCCGTTTGAAGGACACCGTGCGCGCACTGAGTCCTTGGTAAATCAATCCACGAATCGTCGGGAAGCGAGTCGGCCCTCCAGTTTTCCTAATCGGAATAACTGGAATAACCAAAAACACTGTGCCGCACCGGACGCAAGAATTGCCGGAGCACGGGTAGTCCGGACGCCCACGTCCGGACTCGCGAAAGCCCGGACGTAGGCGTCCGGGCTACATTTCGCGTCACCATAACCAGTAGCTCGTTGGTCGCGAGTAGGAATAGTGATAGTAGAAGTTCTTTACGCCCCAAGGATTGAACAATCCCACGAACGAAACTGGTCGAGGGGAGCAGCAAGTCGGTGCGGGGGCGGAGACATTCGTGATCGTCTTGGGGCGTACCTGGCCGAGCAAGAGTTCGATGGTGGCTTCGTGGCGATAGCTGGCGTTCGCGAGATACTCGCTGCGACGGAACGGAATCGAGTTGTAAACCTCAGAATAAGCGGCCGGAGTAATGCCGGCCGGCAGCGCGTCTTCGCCACCAGCCGTGATGATGCCAGAGACTGTCGCGGCCGCGGCAGACTTTGCTTCGGCATGTGTTTGCGCGGCTTTTCGCGCGGCCATTTCCGCTTTCGGCACAGGAGAGGGGCCGATCGCCGGGCCGGGAATGATCTCGATTTTCCAGTCATTGCCTATCGGAACTCTGAACACCGGAACCTTCATGGGAGCGACGTTCTTCAGATCGTCGCCGTAGCCAATTGTTGCCACGAATCCAACGAATGCGGCAACCAAGGCGGAATTTGAAAAACGCCCGAATCGAACGGGCCACGAGCGGAAAGCGATCATGGTGACACCTTGGGAAAAAGCGGTGAGGCAATTCGGAACGAACGACCTCGTTCCCCGGTGTGAGAGTGCTGATAACCTATCGCGTGCGACTGACCTCTTCCAAGCGATGCCTCCCCAGGAACGACATGCTAACCGCAAGTCAGTCCGGTTGTGACGGCATAGCGCCGTGCGGATATATTCCGCGAAAGTTTGTAGTTCCGCCTTTAGGCGGCCGGCGCGTGAACGACCGCCTGAAGGCGGGACTACGAACTCAACGAGGAGACAACCAGTGGCCAAGGCATGGGGCGGGCGGTTCCAGCAGACAACGGACGCTCGCGTGGAAGAGTTCACCGAGTCGATCAGTTTCGATCAACGGCTGGCGGATGCCGACATCACCGGCTCGCAAGCGCACGCGCGGATGCTGGCAAAGGTCGGGTTGCTGACACCGACGGAAGCGGACCAGATCGTGAGCGAACTGGAGGACATTCGCGGTGTGATCGCTCGTGGCGAGTTGCCATTTCGGACGGAACTCGAAGACATCCACATGCACATCGAGAGCGAACTGATTCGCCGCCTGGGAGATGTCGGCCGCAAGCTGCACACGGGCCGCAGCCGCAACGATCAAGTCTCCACGGACATCAAACTGTGGACGCGAGACGCGATCGGCCGCATCGACGGGTTGCTCGTCAATCTGCAACGGGCGTTCGTTGGTCGCTGTGATCGAGACCTCGATATCGTCCTGCCCGGTTACACGCACTTGCAGCGTGCGATGCCGGTTCTCGCACCGCATTTCTGGCTGGCGTGGGTCGAGAAGTTCGAGCGTGATCGGCAGCGGTTGGCCGATTGTCTGACTCGCGTGAACGTCTCGCCGCTGGGGGCCGCCGCGTTGGCGGGGACGTCGCTGCCGATTGATCGGCACGAGACCGCGCGATTGCTCGGCTTCAGCGAACCGGCTCGCAACAGCCTCGACGTTTCGAGCGATCGGGACTTCGTGATCGAATTCGTTTTCGATCTGTCACTGATCGCGACGCATCTGTCGGCTTGGGCCGAGGAGTGGATCATTTGGTTCTCGACCGAGTTCGGGATTCTCAAGCTGCCGGATGCGTTCACGACCGGCTCTTCGATCATGCCACAGAAGCGGAACCCCGATGTGTTGGAGTTGATTCGAGGCAAGTCCGCTCGCGTGATGGCCTCGCTGACGCAGTTGCAGTTTCTGACGAAGGCGTTGCCGCTGGCGTACAACCGCGACTTGCAGGAAGACAAGCTGGCGTTGTTCACCGCCTTCGATACGACCGCCGCTTGTTTGGAACTCGCCGAACCGATTGCCGCTCAGGCGGAGTTGCAACGGGACCGCATTGCCGCGCGGCTGGAGGAAGGTTTCCTCGATGCGACCATGTTGATGGAATATCTCATCGGGAAAGGTGTGCCGATGCGGACGGCTCACGAGACGGTCGGCAAGCTGGTTGCTCAGTGCGACACGCGTAAATGTCGGCTCGCCGATCTGCCACTGTCCGACTTACAGTTGGCCTGTGACAAAATCACGGCTGATGTAAAGCACGTCCTGGGGACCGCGAACGCGGTGGCCGCCTTGCGTAGCTTCGGTTCCGGAGGCCGCGAACCGGTGCTGGCTCAAATCGCGTTCTGGAAAGCAAAGCTGACGTGAACGGACTCACGACCGACAGTTCATCGTCTTCATCGAAACCGCGCGGCCCACGTTCGCGGCTGCTTGCGCACAACCTGCGAGTCAGCCAGTGGGACGCGGCGTCGTTCGGCGTGATGGTTGGACTTGGTGAGACCTATCTGCCGCTGTTCGTGCTGACGGTCGGACTGACGGAGGTAATGTCTGGATTGGTTGTCAGCATCCCCGTGTTGCTGGGGGGCGCATTGCAGATGATCTCGCCGTGGGCGGTCGCGGTGTTGAAGTCTCACAAACGGTGGGTGCTCTGTTGCTCGCTGTTGCAGGCAGCCAGCTTTGTGCCGCTGATCGTGGCTGCGTTCGTGGGTTACATCCCGCCGTGGGCCGCATTGGTGGTGGCTTCGTTGTATTGGGCCGGAGGCTTGGGAACGGGGCCGGCTTGGAATGTCTGGATCGGGACACTGGTGCCGCGCACGATTCGAGCACACTTCTTCGCCAAGCGGACTCGCCTGCAACAGGGGACTGTGCTGGCGGGATTCCTGGCGGGTGGTTTCGCTCTGCAGGCCGGCAAGAAGCATGACTTGGCTTTGGGAGATGGGCATGACACGACGTTGATGGTCTTCGCCGTGCTGTTTTCCGTGGCATTTGTCTGTCGCATCGCGTCGGCGGTGTTTTTGGCCTCGCAAACCGAACCTCAACCGCTGCCGCCGGATCGTCAACGAGTCCCCGTGCTCGAACAACTGCGGCGTTATCGGCACAGCGCCGGCGGGCGACTGTTGCTCTACATCATCGTGGTGCAGTTCGGAGTGTGGATCACCGGGCCTTATTTCGCTCCGTACATGAATCGGAAGCTGCATTGTTCGTATTCCGATTACGCGGTGCTGATCGCGTTCTCATTCGTCTTCAAGATCTTTGCGCTGCCGATATGTGGTCGCTTTGCCAAACGCTGGGGCGCACGTCGGCTGCTGACGATCGGAGGCATCGGCATCGTGCCGCTGGCCGGGATGTGGAGCGTGTCTGACAACTACGCTTGGCTGTGTGTGACGCAGGTGATCGCCGGACTCAGTTGGGCGGCTTACGAGCTGGCGTTCTTTCTGTTGTTCTTCGAGTCGATCCCGGCGAATGAACGAGTCAGCGTGCTGACGCTGTTCAATCTGCTCAACAGTCTGGCGTTGGCGGCGGGAGCGATGATTGGTGGAATCATCCTGCACTACGCGGGAGAAACTCCGGCGGCTTACCACACGCTCTTCGTGATCTCATCGGGCTGGCGAGCACTCGCGCTGATCGTCCTGTGGCGAGTACCGTTCATCGATGTCCCAGCGGACTCGGTGAGTATGCAGCTTGAAGAGCTCAGCCCCACGGGTGACCTTTTGGAAGGCCCCATCCTGTCGAGCTTGCCGGATGAAACGCGGCCTTAACCCGAGTTGATCCATGATCTTTTTGTAACCCGATGCCTCAGTGTTGAAGTTGCGCGTTTCGACAGTCGCGAAGCGACGGCAGTAGGTAGCCGTGGGCGTCAGCAAACGGAAACCGGGTTTGCGACCGCGTTGAGCCGCGAAGCGGCGACAGCAATCTTGCGCGTCAACCATTTGCTGTCGCCGCTTCGCGGCTCACCGTGGAATTCCAACATTTCTCTGCGGGCTAACGCCCGCAGCTATCTGCTGACGTCGCTTCGCGACTGAACAGTGCAACTTCAAAACTGACGCTTCGGGTTACTGCGTGGACTTCTCCGCGCGGGCCAGTTCTTTCAGCAATTGCGTGGCGTCGACGAAGCGGTCTTCGGGGCGTTTGGAGAGCAAGCGCATGACGATGCTCGCGAAGACGAGGGGGATGGCCTGATGATATTTCTTCGGGGTCTCAGGCCGCTGGCTTTGGATCATCTTCGCGATTCTGGCGGCGGTCAGTCCTTCGCACGGGGGGCGGCCGGTGAGCAGCGCGTACAACGTGGCTCCCAGGCTGTAGAGGTCAGAGCGAGCGTCCATCCGTTCGCCGAAAATTTGTTCGGGAGAGAGATATGGCAGATCGCCCATGATCTCTCCCGCGCGAGTCGCCGCTCCCAGACCAAGCGAGTCGAGAGCGTTCGACAGCATCAAGTCTCCCAGTTTGGTGATGCCATCGCTGCGACGGACGAGGATGTTCGCGGGAGTAATGTTCCGATGCACGATCTGATGCGAGGCCGCGAACTCCAAAGCTTTCGTTACTTCCACGGCGATTCTCAGGACTCGCCGCCAATCCAGCAGCCCCTTCGTGCCGATGCTGGAGATCAACTGCTGGGCCGATTCTCCGATCACGAACTCGTTGGCGGTCCAGCATAAGCCGTCGGAGATCCCCGCGTCGTAGAGAGCCACAAGATGCGAATGCCGATATGGTCCCATCGTCTCGATGGTCCGCAGAAAGCGGGTCATCGCCTGAGTGTTGGTCATCAACTCTGGCGAGAACAATTTCAGCGCGATTACCGCCTGGCTGTCTCGATCGACTGCTCGAAACACGACTCCCGTCCGAGCCTTCGCTTCGACGAACTGAACCTGATAACTCGAAAACGTCTGCCCGACGAGAGTGGCCGGGTCGAGCACGCGACGGAACGCCGGTCGTGTCGCGACCGCGCGTTCGAGTGGCGAGGATGACGGACTTTCGTCTGCGGGTATGAACTCTGGCGGACGCATCGGAGCAATCGTTGAGGCCGAAGGATCGCTGGCGGGAATCCAACACAGTTCCGTGTCGCCGACGCTGATCCGGTCTTCCGGTTGCAATTCGTGTCGGGCAATTCTCACGCCGTTGACCAGCGTGCCCCAACGGCTGTCCTGGTCGACCAACACCGGACGGCCATCTTCGAAGCAAATCTCAAACTGCAACCGAGACACGCTGGGGTCGTGAAGAGACAACTCGCACTCGGCCCCACGCCCGACGCGCAGTCGTTTCTGCGGCGTAACGACGAAGGTCGAGCCCGAATCCGGGCCGGAGAGAATCGAGAGGTGCATCGGACCGTCATCCTGAATTCGTTCGCGAATCAATGTTGAGAGTCAGAGAATCAACGTCGCACCAGCAAACCGACAATAACCAAGAGCCCTCCCACGACAACGCTCACGACAAACCAATGGTTGCTGCGAATTTCCTCGGCCGGGGATGAGTCGTGAGGCTTCGGTGAACCGCTGGGGATCGAAACCAATTCGGCCTCGCCCTGCGGCAATGCGGCGCGTGTCGCGGCGGCAATCAAAGGCACGCCGTCCTGAGCCAGCAAGTTGTCCCAATCGGCGGCGAGCAGCAGGTCGAAGCCGGGATTCTGCTCCTTCACTTCGCACGAGCACGCTCCGACCAGAAACGCGGCCGAGTCGTGAATGTTCTCTGCCGTCACGCCCGCGCCGATCAGAGGAAAGAGAGCTCGGCCACGGCCGAAGACCGGGAAGACCATCGGATCGGATCGCTCGGCCAGATCCGATTCGCTGTGCAGCAGCATCTGGATCAACGGTTGCTCGGCCTCACTGCGCGGGATACGCAAGACCGAGAAAACCAGTTGCAGCGGAGTCGTGGACAACAGCTTGTCCTCAGAGGAATCGGTCAGTTCCGGCAACTTCAGTTTCTGTTCGAGCTTCTTGAGTTGCTCCTGCAAAAGTGTCTCGGCCGCATCGTCCTTCTCTGGCTGCCCGCTCTCCAACAGCAGCCACACCGCCGTTTGCCCAGCGGCGAGCCGACCGGCCAGCGTCTTACGAATCGAAGAATCAGTCAGACGAGCGATCGTGTCGCGGTCAAGCGGCCCCGACCAGATCGGCGCGGCGATGCGCAAATGAGCCGGATAATGCACCACCAGAGCGGGCAGGGGAGGATTGCTAAGTGAGGTGAACAGCTCGCGATCCTCATCACCTAATTCGTTCACATCGACGACGCGAAGGGCGAGATTGAGCGACGACGTTTTTTGCTGCTCTTCCAGGTTTCCGATCAATGCCCGCTCGGCATTCGCGAGCGTCCCTCGATGAAACACCGTCAGGCGATATGGGTCCGGCCGCCAGCGTTCCAGCGCAAAGCGAAAGACCGGAACGTTGCAGGCGTGCGCAGCCGAGACGAATGCCAGGACAATGACCGCGACGAACGTCAGCGTCTTCCGATTGCAAATTGCAATGCTTGATCGTCGCATGGCTTACCAACCTTCCGCATGGATTTCGACGCCGCTCAAGATCGTCGCGTGATGTTTGCTGGTGGGATTCGGAGTCAGTTCGATCACGAGGTCATCTCCGACCTGCACTCCGGCAATGTCTTTGACCAAGGAGTGATGACGGCCTCCGGCTGCTTTCGCAACATCGAGCGACGTCAACGCCGGCTTCCCTTGAAGATGGATATCGAAAATCCGATCTCCCGGTTTCACATCATCCGGTTCGGAGAAGTGTAACCGCACGCGGTATTGCCGGAGCTGTTTGTCCGAGTTGCCGAGCTTGATCTTCAACGACGTCAGCCCCTTCGCGCCGGAAGCAGCGACCCAATTCAAGCCGTCGCCGGTGATCTGTGAGCTGTGACGGCGGAACCACTCCGGCTTCTCTGGCGTGATCGTGACCGCGACGTTCGGCGAGGAACCGCCGACGCTGGGATACTCCAACCACAGCGTTCCGTCTTCCGCCTTGCGATCACCAGGCGCGCCCAAGTTGATGCCGACGCGCCGCACTGGTTGCTTCGGTGTTTGCGAACCGAACGAGGTCCACGTCTCAATCTCCGGGGTATGGACCAGCGCCAGAGACGTCTGGTTTTGATAGCTACAGACACAGGTCCGCGTGTAATCGGGGGCGGTGAGGACTCCGCCGGCTACGATCAAATTATTCGTGCAACTGGAGCGGAAGCCACCGAAGTTTCCGGTTCCGCCGTCGTTGCAGAAATCCAAATAGCCGGCTGCTCCGGAGCGGAACGTCAGCAAATTCTCTGAAGCCATGGGAGTGTTGCAGCCATGATTGCGCGACCAAGTCCATTCGACCGGCTCGCCGCTGAGCGGGTGCTCGCGGAGTCGCGGCGTGCCGGTGAGCAGATCGCAGCCGTTGCCCTGCATCAGAATCGTGTCGTGATGAATCATCGCGGGGCCGGTGAAGGTCTTGCTGGACCAGAGAACCGCACCGGTCTTCGCGCGATAGGCACGCATCCCTTTCGGCTCATCACCGAGCGTGTCACGCGCGGTGCGACCCGCTTCGACCAGCACGTCACGCTCGGCCGAGTAACTCAGCCAAGTGCCGAAGACATCTTGCTCGGTACTCCAGATTTCCTCGCCGGTCAGCAGATCAAAGACGACGAGCCGCGGTTCGTGTGACGGTTTCTCGCCGCGACGCTTCAAGCGGGACAACTCAGCTCCCGACGCGCGATCAATGCAGTACATCCGCCCGCCGCCGAGGCAAATGGCGTTGTGCCGGAATCCGCTGCGAGCGGTTGCTGTCCACAACACTTTGCCCGAAGCACGATCCATCACGACCAGCCGCTGGCTCGACGAGTAGTTGTCGTTCTCGATCTTGAGCAGCTTCTCGACGACTGCCGTCGCATCCGCCGCAACTTTCTTCGCGGGCGAGGTCTTCTTGTTGTCGTCATCATCATCGCTGCCGCCGGGCTTGTTCGACTTGCTGGAGAACTTGAGCATCGTCGGATCGAAGACCGGATCAGCCCCGCCGATCAAGTAATCGCCATCGACGTTGAGATAGCCCCACAACGGAGCAGTCTTCGATCCCGCTGACGATGGCAATGTGAACTCGGCAATCTTCTTACCGGTGGCCGGGTCGAGCTTCACGCAAGCGTGCTGATACGCCACGTAGATCCCTTCGGAGGTGGCGATGTAATTCGTACCGCTGGCGTTCGCTCCTGGCTGATGAGCGGTGTTGTCATAGAGCGTACCGACTCCCGGTAGCGGCGATTCCCACAGGACGCGCCCCGTGTAGATATCCATCGCTCGTAGCAGATCGACCCCTTCGATGAACAGCCGGCCGTCGAAAACTTGCGGCTGCGGGCCGTGCCCGTGGCGCGGCAGGATCGCATCGTTCGACGAGCCGCCGAACCACAACAGGCCTAGCGGTGCCTTGACCACTTTGTCTTTCGAGACCCGCGTGTTCGCGGCATCGGCGTGCTCGTGAGTCCAATTCGCACTGTCGGGCAATGCTCCTTCGCGAATCAACAGCGTCCAATCCCCATCGCCCTTCCAAACAGCACCGGTGAGCCGGAGGGCGTCAGCCCCCAGACTGGTCAGCGCCGCCGCCCGGGGGCTCACGCCCTCCGGCTCGCCAAAATGAGGCAAACACGCCACGCCACCGTAAGGCCGCAGTGCCCCGAATGTCTGCTGCACGAACCTTTCGCGATCGCCGTCCGCCATCGGCGGCAGCGACTCGGCGACGATCAGGCTGGCCAGATACGGTGGCAAAGAAACCTGAAGCGGATCTGCCACGATCACCGAAACCCGCTCGCTCTGTCCGCTGGTACGCAACCGCTCGCGAAACTCGTTGGCCTTCGCGGCGTCCGCTTCGACGATCACGATCCGCATCGCGGTTTGCCTCGCAAGCTCCCGCACCAGACCACCAGTGCCGACTCCCCATGCCAAGCAATATCCCTGATTGACTCGCGTGGCCTTGAAGATTGAGGCGGCCTGCTTGGACCAAATCTCGTTCACCGCGACCGGCTTCGTCACCAGCGGATGTTGCCGTGGCGAGGCGACAGGATCTTTGCCATCTCCAAAGCAATACAGGCGGCCTTGCAGCGTGACGACAAACAACTTGTCGTCTGCCGCGATCATACTTGTGGGCGTCCCCTCCAGCGCCGCTTCCCAAGCGACGCCAGCACCGCCTTTCTCAGGCAGAGGAAGTTTCAGCGCGATGACTCGGCCTTCCGTGCCGGCGTAAAGCCGCGAGCCGGCTTTGATGAGCGCAGTCAATCGCGGTGTCTCGGCTTTGCCCAACTCACGCATGGTCCACTTGGCGACTTTGTTGGCGACTCCCTTGCGGTCGGTAGTCTCGACGGGTTTGACCTCCGACGATTTCAGATCCTGAGCGTGAATCGCATTCTCGCGATAGTCATAGAATCGGCCGTCCGCAAACGTCAGCAAGTCACCGACGGCTCCGAAATATTTCTCGGTCTTCAAGTCGAACGCCGCGCCACCGTTGAAGAAGAACGGATCGACGGCCGCCACCGCTGAACCGCCACCCCGTTTGCCATTCTCGGCGAGTTGGTAATAGAGCATCTGGCCGGTCGCGCGATCGTAACATGCCGGGACCGAACGCCCGCCCGGGACCAGCAGCTTCGAGCCGATCGCAACCAGCGGACCTTGCGGTGCCACGCTGGCAAACGAATCGCTGTTGTGCGGCTGCTTGATGTACATCGAGCCGTCGCCATCGTTGGTCCACAATACCTGCCCTGTCGTGGCGTCGAGCGCATGCAGAAAGATCCCCATGAACGGCCAGATGCCTGCCGCGAAATAAATCTTCCCATCCTCAATGACCGGTGCCCCGCGCGCCGGCCACGTCGAAATGAGTTGCTCGTTCCCCAGAATCTTTCGATCCGATGGACCGCCACGGAATCGCCACTCCAGCGATCCATCAGTAGCTCGCAAGCAATACAGGTAGCCGTCATCGGAAACGAAGTAGATGTTTTGTTGCCACGCCAACGGAGCGAATCGCACCGGGCCATCCGAGAAGAATCGCCAGACTTCAACACCCGTCCGCGTGTCGTATGCGGTGACGCTGCCGTCCTGTGACGAGCCGACGAACAACCGCTGCCCGACAACAATCGGCTCATAAGCCGCGTCGAACTGCATCTTGGGCTGATCGGGCCAAGCCGGCTTCAAACGGGGCAACTGACGCGACCACAGCAGACGCAGTTGCGCCGGCAGTTCATCACGCGAGGCCGCGCTACGCTGCGCATCGTAGCGCCACAAAGGCCAATCACCGCCACTGGCTACCAATGGTGAGAGCATTACGGCAAGCATCGCGGTGACGAAGTGTCGGCGGGGTATTCGTGACATCTAGCAATCCCAAAGTCGGTCGGCGGGGCAGGGCAGGGCGGGGGAGCTTGATCAAAGTACTCAGACCATCCGGTGCTTCCCAGCGAGCGGCTATTGAATTCGCGCGAAATCGCTTTTCAAAACATGGCTCTCCGCCATTCGTGTTGAAGACGAATTCGTGAGCCGCAAGGCGCTAGCCGCGGGTCGAGGAAAAGAACCCGCGGCTAGCGCCTTGCGGCTCACAGGGCACCGAAATCAACACGAATGGCGGAGAGCCCAAAACAATTGACGCAGGCGAGCGGGGCTGCGTCAGCCCCCCGGTCGTGTGGAGATTTCACCTTTGAAGTTGCGCGTTTCGACTGAAGTCGCTGCGGATGTAGCCGAAATCATCAGATTTCGGAGGTCGATGGCGCGACGTCCGAAATCTGACGATTTCGGCTAAAAACACAGATCCGTCCGTGTCTTTCGTGCGTTCCGTATCCAATAGCGCAATTTCAAAGGATTTCACCGGGGGCTGACGCCGCCCCGCTCGCATGACGATCGCGAAATTGACGCCGCGCGAATTCAATCCCGGCGAAAAATCTGTGCTTCGGGTCGGAATTCAATCGCTCCATCCAGCGGAAAGATTGGCCGAGCACAGCGGGTGTGTCCCAGGCTTCGTAGATTCGCGCTGGTGGAGCCGGGGGCATCGACGTTGATCAGCTTCGCGCACCAGTCGGCGAACATGTGCGGTTCGCAGTGTGGTGACTTCACGATGACCGCGTCGAACCGCCGAGGATCTTGGCCGTTCGCGTAGAACCACGAGCGGTCAAACAGACTGACCGGCCGAGTGCCGACAACCAGCGTAAGGTTGCCGGCTTGCAGGACGGCGGTGTCTCCGGAGTCCCACGGCCAGCCGAATGACTCGCTGCGGAACTTGCCGTCGGAGAGCAATCGCACCTGAGCTTCCAATGCCAGCGGACGGAATCGCGCGGGATCGAAGGCTCCGCCAATCGTGATGCCGATGGTTGCGCCGACTCCTGCGGCGAACGCCTGGCGAACCGCCGCCGGGTCGGTGATCGGAGCCAACACGCGACCGAGATAGTTCTGCCGAATCATCTCGCGAATGATCGCGTTGCTGTCTCCCGATGCGCCGGAACTGGTTGCGTCGGCGGCATCCATCATGACCACCGTCCCCGAAGTAACTCCCGCCGCGAGCCGGATGCTGTCGGAGAGGCTCGTCAAAGGCACTCGCATTTTCTCATGATGCTTCCAGAAACGATTCGCCAGTTCGAGGGCCTGCTCGCGTGCGGTGGCTTCATCACCGTCCATAACGACGAAGCTGTTCGTGCGAAGTTCGGGGACGTCGGTGAAAGGATTGCCCCACATCACTCCTGCTGAGAGTCCCGCTGGGCTGGCTTCAATCTGCTGAGCCAACTCAATGCACTCGCGGATCGCGCCGGTGGCCGTGATCAGTTCGTCTCCACGCACGAGCGCCGGGATCTTCACACGCGCCGTCACCGGCCGAGCACCACGATTCACGATCTTCAGCAGCAGCGCCGCCGCGCGTGCTCCGGTTTGAAAGAAGTCCACATGCGGGTAGGTGTGATAAGCCACGACCGCGTTGCTGTGTTCCAGCATCCGATCGGTCAGCACGCCGTGCAGATCCAGCGACACGATGAATGGGATCTTGTCACCGAGAATCTGTCGGGCTTCTTGCAGCAAAAAACCTTCGGGATCGTCTTCGTGTTCCGCTTGCATCGCTCCGTGCAGCGAGAAGTAGGCGGCCTCCACCGAACCCGCATCTGCCAGACTGTTGCAGAAGTCACGGCTGAGCCGTTCAAAGCTGTCCTCGGAGAGGACTCCTCCCGATGTGTTGGAACTTGCACCAAACGTGGGCACAAGTTCTACGCTGTGGTCCGCGTCGAAGACGCTCAACGCTCCGCCGACCTCTTCGCGGCAACTGCGATGATGGACGAGCAGGTCTTGGCCACGGACCACGCGAAAGTCCTCGTAACGGCTCGGCACCGGGTTGAATGACGAGACTTCCTGCTTGCATTCCGCCACGAGGATTCGGGTCATGGGAACTCCGCTCAAAAACATCGCTGGCGAGCGGGGCGGTGTCAGCCCCCCGGTGCATTCACATCTTGGAACCGGGGGCTGACGCCGCCCCGCTCGTTAATTTCCTGTGTGAGGTCACGCACGCTTCTCCGCCGCTTCGAGCATAAAGCCCTGCACGCGGGAAACCATTTGGCTGGGATCGAGCGGCAGCCCCTCCAACAACAAAGCGTTGGCGAAGAGTTGTCGGCCGCATTGTTGAATAAACGAATCATTGGCCGAGTTGTCAGCCAGCGCGGTCAGGCGAGTCGTCAGCGGAGCGGAAGGATTCAGCTCGAAGATCTTCTTCGGTGCCGTGAAACCGCGGTCTCCCGAGGCCAACACTTTTTGAAGTTGAGCGCTCATTGAGGCTTCCGTATTCACCAGACAGCAGACCGCCTCGGTCAGTCGCTGCGAAGCACGGACTTCCTGCACCTCGTCTCCGAGTTCCGTACGGAGCAATTCCAGAACTCGCTGAAAACCAGAGGACTCGGCCGCAGCGGTTCGAGCGGCTTGGGTCTGTGCCTCTTCGGCTTTATCGGCGTCCGTCGTCGGAGGCAGTTCGACCTGCGCCGAATCAATCGCGACAATGTCCTTGCCTTCGAAATTCTGGAGATTGCCGAGCACGAACTCGTCAATTGGGTCGGTAACCAGCAGGACTTCTAGATTCTTACGGCGGAAGGCTTCCAGGTTCGGGTTCTGTTCGAGCGACTTTCGATCCGGGCCGCCGAGGAAGTAAATCTGTTTCTGACCTTCCGGCGCGCGTTTGAGATAGTCGGCGAATCCAATCAACGGTTCCGACTTGTTGGTGGCATCCGGCGGCGAAGCGGTCGTCGGGAATCGCAGCAAGCCGACAACGTCCTCACGATGCTCGAAGTCCGAGTGCAAGCCCTCACGCAACGTGATGCCGAACTGACGATAGAACGTCATGTAGTCGTCCGGCTTCTCGGTCGCGAGTGATTGCAAATGCGCCAGAACCTTCTTCGTCAGCACCTTTTTGATTTTGCGAAAGACAGAATTGTCTTGCAGCGCTTCGCGCGAGACGTTCAGCGGCAAGTCCGCAGAATCGACCAGGCCGTAGAGGAAACGCAAATACTCTGGTAGTAGCTCGCGGGAGTTGTGCTGCACGAGGATTCGCTTGGCACAAAGCTGCAACCCGTGATCGGCCCGGCCGAAGCCCATCCGCTCGATGTTTGAGGCCGGGCAATACAAGATCGTGTGAAATTGGAACGGCGAGTCCGACGAGAGGTGCAAGTGCCACAGCGGATTGTCTCCCGCTCCGTGGGAAAGATGTTCGAAAAACTTTTGGTACTGCTCGTCGGTGACGTTGGACTTCGGCTCGACCCAGATCGGCTTTTGCTCGTTGACGACTTCGTCCCCCAGCTTGATCGGGTGCGGCACGAACGTCGAATACTGCTTCAAGACCGACTTCAATCGCCACGGCTGCGTGAACTCTTTCAGGTCTTCTTTCAAATGCAGCCGGATCTGCGTGCCGCGAGCGAGTCCCTCATGCGGTTCGACGGTGAATCGCCCGCTGCCGTCCGATTCCCAGCGGTGCCCCTCGTCGTTCTGGTAGCTGCGGCTGAGCACTTCGACTTTGTCCGCCAGCATGAATGACGAATAGAACCCGACGCCGAACTGCCCAATCAACGAAAGATTGTTCGCCGACTCCTGGCTCTTCTGCGTGGCGGTCTTCAGGAATTCGAGCGACCCGCTATGCGCGATCGTTCCCAGGTTTTTGATCAGCTCGTCGCGAGTCATCCCAATTCCGTTGTCGCGAATGACCAGCACGCCGTCCGCCTCGTTGGGCTCCAGCGTGATCTCCAGCGGAGCATCATTCGGAACTTCGCTGTTGGTCAGCGCGATGTGCCGAAACTTGTCGAGCGCATCGGAGGCATTCGACACCAGTTCGCGAATGGCGATCTCGCGATTCTGATACAGCGAGTGCGACAACAAGTGCAGGAGTTGCTTGATCTCAGCCTGAAACGTGAATTCGGAGGGAGTGGTCATGGGGGTCAAATCGCGAGGGTTTTTGAGGGTTTGGTAAACCGCATCGCGCCAAGTCGGTCGCGATCCGGAGAACGGCGCGGCATGGTAATGGCCGTTGATTTCATTTCAACCGGTTCGACGAAGCGAGAAAGCACAGGGGTCAGGTCTTCAAATTTCATTTTTGGCCTCGCGAATGACGTGCGGTGTGGATTGGATCGGCGATGTGGAATTAGAGTCAGGGAGAGATCGCGGGGCCAAAAATGAAATTTGAAGACCTGACCCCGGTTCCCGTCCCCGGATCGTCACTTATGCCTCTGCTCCCGATTCAGACTCTCGAAGACCCGCGACTCACCGTTTTTCGCGACGTCAAAGCCACACGGCACTCCCGGTGGGCGGGACGTTTCATTGCCGAAGGCGCGCGGCTGGTCAAGCGTCTGTTGAGCAGTGAATACGTTGTCGAGTCGATGTTGCTGACCGAGGGACGTGTCGAAGAATTTGCTCCCTGGCTGCGACCGGACGTGCCGACCTTCGTGATGCCGCAGACGCTGGCTGCGGAGTTGGTCGGCTACAACTTTCACTGTGGGGCGATGGCCTGTGCGCTGCGCAAGCCAAATCCGAGCCTCAATGACATTGTGGCTCGCGGGGGTGAGCAAATGACGTTTGTCGTCTGCCCCGACGTCAACGATCCCGAAAACATCGGCACGCTGATTCGACTGGGAGCCGCGTTTGGCATCGACGCGATGCTGCTGGGGCCAGCGTGTGCCGATCCGTTCTCCCGGCGCGTGTTGCGAGTCTCGATGGGCAACGCGCTCACGCTGCCGATCGTGTGCAGTCGCGACTTGTGGGCCGACCTGCGACGGTTGAAGTCGGATTGGCAAGTGCAGCTCGCGGCGACGGTCGTAGAGAATTCAGATCCAACGGATGGCGACGATGTCGTTCGGGCTACGAATACCGCCGAACCGCTCGGTCTCGCAGGCCGACCGGCACGGCTGGCGTTGCTGTTTGGCAACGAAGCGAATGGACTCGGTCCCGAATGGCTGGACCTGTGCGATCGGCGGCTGACGATCCCGATGCGCGAAGCGGACTCGCTGAACGTCGCGATCGCGGCTGGAATCTTCTTGTATCACTTCACGACTCCGGCTCCCGTTGGTCCGACAACGTCGCAGAGTGTTTCAATCCCTTAGCGCGATTCGGCGCTCGAGGCTCGTTTTCTCTGAAAGTGTTCAGAGGTCGGAGCGCGATCCTGCAACAAAACGTTAATCCAGCTTGGCGCATCAGCCTCAGCGTGGCTCGCACGGCCTATTGGTCGTTCACGAATCGCGTCTGGCAAAAAAATGCCGGACCAGCCGCTCGAATGCCTTGTGATGCCGAGATTCCGTGGCGCTTTTGTTGCGCTGTTGCCGTTTGGCGACTGGGGGGCAAAGAGTGTGGCGGTTCGGCAACGAATCGTTTCGGCACGAACTCTGCGAACGGTTAACCCTGTGATTCGTCTCGCGGATCGGCGGTGATCCAAAACATTTCCAGACCTTCGATCGCACACCGATCGACTGCTTGCGAAACCTCTCTCTCCGGTTTTGGACCACCGCTGTCCGCGACGAACGTGAATCGAGCGCTGGCGCAACGAGATTGTCCCCCGTTGTGCGTCTCCCCGTGAGAGAGCGGTGGAGCCGTCGTCGCCAGGTTCGCGGAGTGCCCAAGCGATTGCGAACGGCACTCCTCTTTGAATGTTGGGCTCTCCGCCATTCGTGTTGAAGTTGAAGTCGAATTCGTGAGCCACAAGGCGCTAGCCGCGGGTCGAGGAAAAGAACCCGCGGCTAGCGCCTTGCGGCTCACATGGCACCGAAATCAACGCGAATGGCGGAGAGCCTGAATGTTGGAAGCTGCGCTGACGTTTCTTTAGGTGAGACTGAGAGACCTCAACCAGCCAATACTAACCCCGCGGTGCGTGAGACACACCGCGGGGTTTTTTCGTTTGCGGTCACTCGACTCGGAGCGGCCGTAAATATATTGGCGAGCGGGGCGGCGTCAGCCCCCCGGTATTCAGCGAACATCGAAATCACCGGGGGGCTGAC
>SXGS01228397.1_pt1 | contig 23363 bp, 18 predicted proteins | sample 3174681 | NCBI WGS metagenome assembly SXGS01 (sample SAMN11356861, study PRJNA531348) | freshwater metagenome | isolation source: freshwater sample F1-80 | place: China: Fuxian Lake, Yuxi | collected 2017-12-25
GCCTCGGCATCGGTGGCGTCGAACCACGCGGCGCGGGGTCGGCCGCCGCCGTCCCGACCGAGCAGCACGAGCGCGGGCGGCTGGGGGGCGAGCGGGGTCCCGGCGACGCGGGCCGGCTGGCTGGCGCGTGCAGTCTTGCGGTGCGCGATCATCGAGGAGCCCCTTAAACGACGAAGGCCCCCAGGAGGGGGCCTTGCGAGATGCGGGCGGGGTGGCCGGAGCGGGTCCAGTGCGGGGGCGGTGCCACCGGTCGCGGCGTGCTCGGTTCATGTCGTCGGATCATCGGGCTCTCCTGATTGCGGGCGGGGCGAGCGGCGCGTTCGCGCCAACGCACCGGCCAACACCGTCACCATGACTGAACCGGCAATAGTTGTCAAGAATATAATCCTATAGAATCGGGGTGAACGTCCATCGGCCTGTCGCTGATGCAACCTTGAATGCCGCCGCCGAACGCGGGACAACATCGCCAACAGCTCGTCTCGGGGAGGTCGCGGGCATGGTCCGCGGGGGTTTGCGCTTCACGCTGCTGACGCTTTTCACGGCGGGCGCGGTTGATTCGGCGACCGCGCAGGTCAGCCCGCTCGACATCTTCGGCGGCCTCATGGGCGCGGCCCAGGCGCAGGCCGCGCGGGAGGCGTGGGCTCGCCTGCCGGGCGCCGACCGCAGCTGCCTCCAGCGCGCGCTGGCCACCCGCAATTCGGACACCGAAAGCCTCGCGCGCAGCGGCATCGGGCCGGACGACGGTCGCCTGGGTCCCTACGTGACGCAATGCCGGCGCTTCACCGAGGCCACCCTGCGCCGCGGCGTCAGTTGCAGCGTCCGCGACGACGCGCGTGGGTCGGTCGGCACGACCTGCGACCAGTCCTTTGCCTACCGGGACAACGCCGGGGGCGTGCGGCCGGTCGACGTGCACGAGGCGGTCGAGCTACATTTCTCTGGCACCCGCGTGTTCGTCACCGAGGTTGAGACGGAGGAGGCGCGCCAAGCGCGCGCAGCCCGCGTTGAGGCGCAGGGGCGGGCCGAGCAGCTGCAGGTGCTGCGCTCGACCCTGACGAGCTATCAGCGCCAGCCGTCGCCGGTGGTGCGCGCCGAAGTCGCCCGCCTGCAGGGCCGCATCGAGCAGCAACTCGCGGCACGAACCGGTCCGTCCGCGCCGGACGCCGAGGCTATCGAACGCGCGGTCCAGGCGCTCGACGCGTTATCGGACGCGGAGGCGAGGCGAATCGCGGCGCTCGACCGACTGAACGGCCTACGCGCACAGGCCGAGGCGCGCACGAAGGGCGACACCCCGGACGGGCTGAAGCGCCGCCTGACGGAGCTGCGCACCGCGACCGCTGCCGTGTCCGAACCGCCGCGCACGATGCAGGTCCAGAAGGCCGTCCTGGTCTCGGAGCGCGAGCTCGGGCCGTCCTTCGACTGCGAGAAGGCGGTGACGCCGCTGCCGCTGATGATCTGCGAGGACGCCGGCTTGCGCCGGCTCGACCTTGAGCTCGCCCGGCCGTTCTACGCACTACGTCATTTGCGCCCCGACGACGCCGCGGGGCTGAAGGCCGAGTCGAACGACCTCGTCAAGCGCACGCTGGAGACCTGCCTCGTCACCCGCATCGACGCGGTGGCGAACCGCTACGAAGGCTACCTCGCCGACCTCGGGAGCGAGGAGCGTGAGCGGTCCGCCCAGGCGCAGGCGCAGGCGCGCCTCGACGAGCCGCACCCATGCCGTGGATGTCCCGAACGTGCGGGACGTCGGCGAGCGAGGTGTCCACGACCGATACGATTCTTGAAGCCGCAGCCAGCCGGCGCACGCAGTCCGCGGCGGTCGAACCGTCTCGGATCGCTCCGCACAGGGTATCGAGGTCTAGCCCGGTCGCGGCCCCGGCCGGCAGGCCACGGGCGTGCTGCCCCGTGACCCACCTGATCTGACGCCGCAGCGCACGGTCGGAGGGCGGCCTGATCGTGATGGTGAGGTCGGCGCTCGCGAGCAACGAGGCCGGCAGGTTCGTGGGCGCGTTCGAGATGCCGACCACCCGGCCGCCACGCGACAGGGCGTCCGCACACTGGCGCGCCTCGTCGAGGTCGCCGAGGCTGCCCTTCTTGCGGGCGCCCACGATGGCCTTGTCCCAACCCGTCCGGCGTCGGAACTCGGCCTTGATCGCATCGACCCAGGCGAGGGACGGCACGATGGCCACCACCGCAAGCGGGCCTCCGCGCATCAGGCGGTTGAGCGCCTTCCGCGTCAGCGCCTCGTCGAGGCAGAGCTGGGCGATGCCCCCGCGCGTGTCGAGCGAGGGCGCCGGGTCGTAGTCAGGGTTGTCCCGGCCCTCGTCGTCGGGCGGGCTGTTGAACAGGTCGTCGAGGGTCTTCTTGTCGTCGGTCATGGCTGCCTCCGGCGCGAGGCAGCCGGGCGCGCATAGTGGCGCGCCGCTCCTCGGTCAGGCGGTGTCGGGGTGGCGCTGCGAGCGCCAGGATTGCGGGGTCATGGAGCGGCCTTCGCCGACCCGTTCGGGGCGGCGTTCAAGGGCATGGTGCGCCAGCGCGGGCGCTGGCTGATCCTGGATCTTGGACATTGGAGGGGCTCCTGGGCGCCCTCCATCGCGACCTTGCGGGCGCGGCGGGAACGACGGGCTAGATGAGGCGGGGGGCGGCGCGGAGCGCCGGTTTCCGACCTTCGAAGGTGGTGGTCGCGGCCATGATGGAACGGATAAAGAACAAGGCGTCCGGCCGGTCAAGGGCATGCTGACGGGATCGTTAACGGAGAGCGAAGCAATTGCCGTAGCGGATCGCGGGTAGCGCTACGCTGAACCCGTTATCCAGGTTGCGGAAGCGCCGCCGTGGAGACAACGTTGTTTACCCAGTTCCGCCCGATCATCGCCGCTGCGTCTGAGGCCGAAATCCTCCGCGACCCCAAGCTAGGAGGCAGGCTGACCCTCGCTGCCGAGGGCCGCATCGAGATCGCCTACGCTCCCTTCGAGCACGTGGTGCCGACCGCCCGGGTGGTGATCATCGGGATCACGCCTGGCGTCCAGCAGGCCGGGAACGCCACCGCGGAAGCTCGGCGCAGGATCCTGGCCGGCGACGACGATGCGACCGCGCTCGCCGCCGCCAAGGTCTACGGCTCGTTCTCGGGCGCCATGCGGGACGGCCTCGTCCGCATGCTCGACCACGTCGGCTTGAACGCGCGGCTCGGCATCCCGACCTGTGCACGCCTTTGGGACAGCCACGCCCACCTGGCCCACTTCACCTCCGCGCTGCGCTACCCCGTCTTTCTCGATGGCGAGAACTACAACGGCAACCCGTCCATGACGCGCACGCCGATCCTGCGGAGCCTGATCGAGGACCACCTCGCCGAAGAGGCGAGGATGCTGCCGGATGCGCTTTGGATACCTTGCGGCGGGACGGCGGCCGAAGGCGTCGATTGGCTGGTCCGCAAAGGCGTGCTCGATCCGGACCGGGTCTGCCTCGGGATGCCCCATCCGTCGCCGGCGAACGCTGAACGCGTCCAGTATTTCCTCGGGATCGGCCGCGAGCGGTCTGCCCTGTCGCCGAAGACCAACCCCGACCTGATCGAACGCGCCCGAGCCGGGATGATCGCTAAGGTGCAAGGTCTCCCGGCGTCCGTGGCGAGCACGACCCGGACGGAAGTGGTCGCGGCGCCTCGCCCACGCGAGGCCGTGCCGGCCGCGGCGAAGTCTGCACCGCGCTCCGCGCCGGTGGTCGTACCGAAGCCTGCAGCGTCCCCCGACCGCCTCGTGGTCGAGATCCACGAGGCGATCCGCGCAGACGGTCGCTTTCAGGAGTACCGTGAGCCGACCAAGAAGCTCGCGACCTATCGGGCGCGGCCGTCCGGAGCCGTGTTCGGGGCATTGATGGACGGCAAGGACGCCGTGACGCTCTGGCTGCCCGCCAGCGAGGCCGTGAAAGGCGCCGTGGCCAGCGAGGGGATCGCTGTGCCACTGGTCAGCAGGCCTTATCCGAACCCGGCCAAGCCGGACGCCTATGGGCGGCATTCGAACCTGAAAGCCGTGCCGGAGCTCAGGAATGCGGCGCTTCTGGCTGTGCCGGTCACCTCCGCCGGCCAAGCCATCAGGGTGCTTGCCGCGCTCGCCTGAAGCCGTAGCAGGTATGACGTAGCACTGCGCGGTACCCGCTACGGCCGTCCACGCCAATCGCACAGGTTGCGCTTGCGCGAATTCATGACCCATGGGACGCTAACCAAATCGCTGTTACCTATCTGGCTATCAGCCTATCGGATCGCTACCTCAGTGAAGTCGAAGTCGGCATCGGTCGGACGTACCAGCGGCAGCGGCCGCCGGCAGATGCTGCTGCATCTCGACCCAGAGGTGATCAAGGGCTTGAAGAAGGCGGCCGTCGATCTCGACACGACGGCCTCTGCGTTGGTCGAGAAGCTCCTGGTGCCCTGGTTGAAGCGGCACGAGGCGAAAAGGACGGCGGGCAAGGCCTCTGCCGCGGGGGAAACGGACTGATGGGACTGCCGAGCATCTTCGACCTGTGCGTGCCTCGGGACGACGTCCTGAAGGGCACGATGGCGGATAGCGATTTCGCGGCGAAGCTGTCCCACGTCCTTGCTGGCAGGGCTTCCCCCGACTACGGCGACCCCGCCCGCTTCTTCGCCAACACCTATCCGACCGAGGGCCTCAAGGAGCTGCTCTCCAATATCTGCGCCAGGCTCTCGGGCACAGGGGGCGCCGTATCGGCCGTCTTCCGTCTCGACACCTCGTTCGGCGGCGGCAAGACGCACGGTCTGATCGCCCTTGTCCACGCTGCGCGGGCGGGCTCCTCGGTGCCCAACATCGCCGAGTTCGTCGACGCGAGCCGGGTGCCTATCGGGAAGGTCAGGATCGCCGCGTTCGACGGCGAGGACGCCGATCCCGCAAACGGGCGCCCGATGGGGGATGACATCCGAGCCCATACACCCTGGGGCGAGATCGCCTACCAGCTTGCCGGGCCACAAGGATATGATGTCGTCCGCCGGTCCGACGAGGAACGCGTCGCGCCCGGGGCCGACACGCTGGCCGAGCTTTTCGGGAACGATCCCGTGCTGATTGTGCTCGACGAGATGTCGGACTACCTCCGCCGCGTTCAGCACATGAGCGGCAAGGATCAGCTGACCGCCTTCCTCAAGGCGCTGTTCACAGCCGCAGAGGGAAATCCCCGCGCCGCGGTCGTCTACACCCTGGCAGTCCGGTCTGACGGCAAGGCGGTCGATGCCTTCGCCGAGGAGAACGAGTTCATCGCGAAGGCGATGGAGGAGCTCGAAAGCACCTCCGCCCGCAAGGCGACGAACCTCAACCCGACCAAGGACGACGAGACCGCCAAGGTCATCCGCCGGCGGCTATTCGGCAGCATCGACGACACGCGCGCCGCCGAGGTCGTGCAGGCTTACCAGGGGCTATGGTCGAAGGCTGGCGACAAGCTTCCGGATTCCGCACGGCGGCCGACCACGGTCGAGGACTTTGCTCGGTCCTACCCCTTCCACCCGGACGTCCTCGACACCCTGACTGACAAGACCGCGACCCTGGCGAACTTCCAGCGCGTGCGCGGCATGCTCCGCATCCTCGCGAAGACCGTCGCCGACGTGTGGCAGCGGAGGCCGAAGGACGCCTCCGCCATTCACCTCCACCATGTCGATCTAGGCGTCGAGCTCATCCGGCGCGAGTTCACGACCCGGCTCCAGCAGGGTGCCTTCATCCCGGCGATCAACAACGACATCGCCGGGTCGACGGCTCTCGCGAAGGATCTGGACGACAAGCACTACAAGGGTCTGCTTCCCTACGCCTCCTACGTGGCCAGGACGGCCTTCATCCACACGCTGGCCTTCAATAACGAACTGAAGGGCATCCACCCCGACCATCTGCGGTTCTCAATCCTCGGCCCCAAGGCCGAGCCCGATTTCGTCGACGACGCCCGCGGCAAGTTCAGAACCGAGTCTGCCTACCTCGACGACCGGCCCGGCGCCCCCATGCGCTTCCTAGCCGAAGCGAACCTCACCCAGATCATCGCCCGCGAGGAACGTCACGTTGAAGCCGGCGTATCCAGGCCAGAACTCGACGACCGCATCCGCGAGATCTTCAAGGGTGACAAGTTCGAGCTCGTGTTCAATCCCGGGCTGCCTGGCGACATCCCCGACGATCTCGGAGAGGGAAAGCCTCGTCTCGCGCTCATGTCGTACGACGCCTTCGGGGTCGGGAGCGCGCTCGCGGCGGTCCCGGAGATGGTCGCCAAGCTCTATGAGCGAAAGGGCGCTGAAGGCTCGGGTTTGAGAGCGCTCCGGAACAACGTGGTCTTCCTGCTTCCTGACGAGGGGCGGATCGCCGACATGAAGCGGGCCATCGCTCGCCGGATTGCACTTCGAACGCTGAAGGCGCCGGACCGCCTCAACGAGCTCGCGGAGCACCAGCGCCAACAGGTCATCGAGCAGGAGGCGCGTTCCGAGCACGCCGTCGCGGTCGAGATCCAGCAGTGCTATCGGCACGTTCTGTATCCCTCGCGGAACGGATTGGGCGACAACACGATCACGCTCGCGCACGCGGCCATCGACATCCAGAACGCTTCTGAGAAGCCCGGTTCGGGCCAGCTTCAGGTCGTCCGGCAGCTGCAGTCTCAGAACAAACTGCGCGAGGCCACGGACCAGCCGGACAGCCCGGCATACATCCGTGACCGCACCCCCCTGAAGAAAGGCCAGATGACGACCGGCGCGCTTCGGGACGAGTTCCGCCGCGATCCGGCCCTAGCGATCCTGCTTTCGGACGACGTGGTCCGGAAGGCCGTCCAGAACGGGATCAACGAGGGCGTCTACATCTACCAGCGCGAGGGACTTCTAGCGGGTCAGGGCGATCCGATCCCGACCATCCACATCGACGAGCAGTCGGTCGTCAGCACGGTGGACTTCGCCAAGCAGAAGGGGTTGTGGCCGAGACAGCCCGCCTCGTCGCCGACGGCGCCTCAGACCGGCGGGACGCCCGACGTGACCCTGAAGCCCGGCGACAGCACGACAGCGGGCGGCTCCACGTCTCCAGACGTTGCTGGCGGGACTGGCGGACGGTTCACCACGACGAGCGGCCCGGCGACCGGTTCGACATCGAACAAGGAATTCGCGGCCGAGGGCGTCCTCAAGGAAGCGCTCAGGAAGGTGTTCGAGCAAGCTCGGTCCGCCAAGCTCTCGCAGGTCGACCGGGTGACCGTTCGCATCTTCGAATACGGGGACGCCTTCAAGCTGATCCCGGTGGCGGGCACGGTCGGCAGCGCGAAGAAGACCGTGACGTTGAGCGGCCAGTTCGAGACGAACGACGGCTCCACGATGGAGTTCGAATTCAGCGGAAGCACATCGGACGCTTCCGCGGTCCGCGAGTATTTCGAGCGTCAATTTAAGGCGGCAAAAGAGGCGGCGCTGAAAGCCGCCCTGGATTTCGAGTTTGAAGCTGGTCTCTCGCTCGAAGGCGATCCAGCCGAGCACTTCATTGAGAAGCTGACCAAGTTTGCAAGCGCGGCGGCCTATGTCGAGGCAAGGGCAGAGGTGAAGTGATGCGTGCCCAATCCCGCGAGACCAACCTCATGGCGACGCCCAGGACGCTCCCTCGCTACGAACTTCGTGCTCGGCGTCATGGCCCGGCCGATACCGAGGTTGAGGTCTGGCAGAAGCCTTCCGCGGCCACGCCGCAGATCACCTCGCCGATCAGGGTCGCCGGACTGCGAGGCCGGAATTTCGAACTCGTCGAGCATCGCGTACTCAAGCGGTTGAAAGAGGTCGGTGTCAGGATCGACGTGATGCCCGTCGAAGGATCAGCCTCCCCTCTTCAGGAAGATGCAGCCCTTCGTCTCGCGCTTTTGTTCCGAACGCTGGCTCCGATGCGCAGTCGCGACGCCATGCGTCTCGTAGCCGATGGCATTGATGCGATGGGGCGAGAGGAGGCCGCTTATTGGCTTGGAATGGCCGTCCACAGACGAAACCCTAGGCGCGTTCTCACAGCACTGCGCATTCTGCTGACTGACCCGAAGAAGATCTAATGTCCGACACAAGGCTGATTGAGCGCTGGCTGCCAATTGCGGCCATAGGGCAGGAAAGCGTTAGGGAGCGCACTCCTATGACGCCGTATCCAGCTCCCAATAGACTTCACGTATGGTGGGCCAGGAGGCCTCTTGTGGCCTCCCGAGCGGCAATAATGGCGTCGCTCCTTCCAGCCAACACGGACAAGAAGGCTTTCCTTCATGCGCTTGGGATCCACGGTGATCCTGTGGCGGCTCGTCGAAAAATGGATATAGCGCGTCGCAACGGCGTGCGTATCGATAACCCGTATGGATATGATCGTGCGTTCAGCTACAATCCTTCAAATAGTGAGAACGGATCGATAAGGCTTGGCGGGCGAACGCCGGTTGTACTTGATCCTACGGCTGGTGGTGGAAGTATTCCGTTCGAGGCAGCTCGACTGCGGTGTTCGGCATTGTCCAACGACATAAACCCGGTAGCGGCACTGATCGAAAAGGCAACAGCCGAGTATCCCGCGGCCTTCGGCTTAGCACTTCGCGACGAATTTAAGCGCATTGGAAATATTTTTCGAGCGCGGATAGAAGATCGTCTTGCTAAGTTCTTTCCACAGACTGCTTCTCCGAACCAGTACGACGTTACTTATCTCTGGGCCCGAACGGTAATATGCCCGTACTGCGAAGGTGCGGTCCCTCTGTCACCAAATTGGCGACTTGCGTCTGACGGAAGTGGCATCCGTCTCAAACCGAAAACGGCGACCGGCGTCGGAAGCTCTGGCCGGGTCTGTGAATTCGAGGTCGTGGCGAGGCCTAGCGATCACTCGGCTGGCACTGTAGCGGACGGAGACGGCACCTGCCCGTTCCCGGACTGTGGTCGAATTATAGATGGAGAACAGATCAAGCAGCAGGCACAGGCCGGCGGCCTGGGACAACAACTTTACGCCGTTATGTGCAGGACCCGGGTCAAAACACTGACCAAGACTGGGAAGCGTGGAAAGGACAAGTGGGAAAGGACATTCAGAGCGCCTGTTGAAAGCGACATCCTGAATGATATCATCTTGGCTCACTTGGACGCCAAGCTGCCGGAATGGCACGCGCTTGATATCGTGCCCAACGAGGAGATTTGGTCGAACGGAAGAGGGTCACGTGTCAACGACCCTGGTCTTTATGGCATCAAATTATGGTCTGACTTCTTTTCGCATAGACAACTTCTTGTGCATGGAACTTCTGTCGAAGTGTATAGGGAGATGTACGATGATATTTCAGTGGCCAAGAGCGATTTGACGAGGCACGCCTTTGTGTATCTCGCTCTCGCGATTGACAAGATGATTGACTATGGATCGACCTATAGCACATGGGATTGGACAACGAGCCGCGTGCGTCATGTCTTTGTGAGGCATGAATTTTCATTCAAGTGGAATTTCGCGGAGATGTCGCCGCTCATCAGCGGGTTAGGCTATGATTGGGCTATCGAGCAGACTGCCGTCTGCATTGAAGAGCTCGTTAAGCTCCTCGGATCTGAGCCGTCCAACGATCTTGTCGATCAGGTTATGCAGAAGCAGGAGGGGATGTCGCCGATCCTGATATCCTGTAAGTCTGGAGACTCGCTTGATCATATCGAGGCCGCCTCAGTCGACGTTGTGGTCATGGATCCCCCATATTACGACAACGTCATGTACGCCGAGCTGTCTGACTTCTTCTATGTGTGGCTAAAGAGAACGGCTGGACACGTTGTACCTGAATTGTTCACAAGACGACTTTCCGACAAAGAGGGAGAGGCCGTAGCTAGTCCTGCCAAGTTCAGCGGTCAAAAAGGTGCAAAAGCGCTGGCGGGTCGCGACTATCAAGAGCGCATGGCACGGATATTCGAGGAGTGTAGACGGGTATTGAGGGCGGATGGTGTCATGACCCTTATGTTTACTCACAAAGCGACAGGCGCGTGGGACGCACTTACGACCGGCTTGATTGACGCTGGTTTCTCGATCTCCGCTTCGTGGCCCATAAACACCGAGGCCGAAGGATCGTTGCATATCAAAGATAAGTCGGCTGCAAATTCGACTGTATTCCTCGTGTGCCGCCCTCGCGCCGCAACCCCGAAGGACGGCGCCCCAGGCTATTGGGAGGACGTTGAGCCTATGGTGGCCTCGGCTGTTCGGAGGCGCGTTCCCGAGTTTCAGGCTGGCGGCATCTCTGGTGTCGACCTCTACCTCGCTAGTTTCGGGCCTGCCCTGGAGGAATTCTCGAAGCACTGGCCGTTACGTCGCGGAACACCTCGTCAGGAGACTGCCTTGCGTAAGCGCCGCAAGCAGGCGGAAACATTTGAAGAAACGTTCGATCCATACGCAGTTACCCCTGAGGACGCGCTTGAAGCTGCACGCCGTGAGGTAAAGACGTGGCGCCTCAATCAACTGATGCACATGCGCGGCAAGGACGACCTAGACCCGGTCACGTCCTGGTTCGTGCTGGCGTGGGATGCATTCAAGGCGCCCGTCTTCGCCTATGACGAAGCGCTGCGGCTGGCCCGCGCGGTCGGTATCGACTTGGACACCCTTGTCGGGCGCCTTTGCGAAAAGAAGGGTTCTGACCTGAAGCTCTGGGATAGCTCTACTCGGGCAGCCAAGGGTGCACTCGGGCCGACAGACGGCTCACGCGGCATGATCGACGTCATCCACCACGTCGCGCACCTCGGCCGCACTAGGGCCGTTGAGGACGCCCGCGAGCTCCTTTCTCGCAATCGCCTGGATACTGATCTGACGTTCCTGAACGCCCTTGAAGCCGTGCTGGAAGTCCTGCCGCCTTCGAAAGGCTACCTAGGCTTCGACGTAGCGACCGGAGATGCGAAGACCTCGGCAGACGATTTCGATGCCCTGGAAAGGTTGCGGCGGCTCGCTTTCGCAGACGCCATCGACCAACCTCGGCAGCTTGAACTCTTCGCGAAGGAAGCTGCGGAAGTCGGCGCCGAGGTCGCCTCGGCGTGACCGTCCTCCAGGATACGGCCTGGCAGCTGAAGTACACGCCGGACGACGGTGACCTCGTCCGATTGTTCTACGTGCCGGCCCTTCGGAGCGCGACACGCTACAACCGGCTGACAGGCTATTTCACGGCTCCCGCCCTGGCGCTTGCCGCTCGCGGTATCGAGGGCCTCGTCCTGAACAAGGGCGTCATGCGCATGTGCGTGGGATGCACGCTGAACGAGCCCGAGGTCGAGGCCATCGGCAAGGGCCATTCGATCCGATCCGCCGTCGAACAGCACCTTCTGGCCTCACCGCTCGCGGGCGAGGATCAGAGGACGGTCGATGCGTTGGAACTCCTGGCCTGGATGGTCGCCAACGGGCATCTTGAGGTGAAGGTCTCTCTGCCCTGTAACGAACAGCGCATACCGGTTTCGCAGGACGTGATCTTTCACGAAAAGTCCGGCGTGATCGAGGACAAGACAGGAGAGCGGATCGCCTTCACCGGCAGCATCAACGAGACTTTCCAGGGCTGGAAGCGCAACTGGGAGACGTTCTCCGTCTTCACGTCCTGGGGCGACAAGGCCCGCGTAGACGTGGAGGAGGAGAGCTTCGCCAAGATCTGGGCGGACAAGGCGAAGCGGACGATGACGCTCGACGTCGGCACCGCCGTGAAGGAGAACCTCCTCCGATTTCTGCCCGACCCCGACAAGCTGCCCCGTCGTCTCGAACAGGCCGATACGAATAAGCCCGTCGCAGGCGCGACGCTTCCTCAACCCCAAGCCGAAGGCACGACGACGGTAGCCGCGGTCGAGACCCCTCTCATCCCCTCGGCGGCCGACGAGCGAGCCGACATCTGGCACCGGATCGCAACCGCAGCGATGCAGCCGAATGGCGGGGAGCGCGTCGGGGAGGTCACCTCCACCGTCGATCCGTGGCCCCATCAGATCCGGGCCTTCAACCGCCTCTACCAGCAGTGGCCGCCCAAGCTCCTGATCGCCGACGAGGTCGGGCTCGGGAAAACGATCCAAGCCGGGCTCCTCTTGCGGCAAGCCTGGTTGGCTCGACGCACCAAGCGTGTCCTCGTCCTCGCCCCCAAATCGGTCTGCAAGCAGTGGCAGATCGAACTCCGCGAGAAGTTCAACCTCGACTGGCCGATCTACGACGGCCAGAAGCTATCGTGGCTCCAGACGCCCGCCCGCCCGGACGGCCTGGAGCGGGATGTCTCCCGAGCCGACTGGCACACGGAGCCCTTCGTCCTGATGTCGAGCCACCTGGCCCGGCGAAAGGATCGACAGCCGGAGCTCACGACGAATGCCGAGGCGTGGGACCTCGTCATCGTGGACGAGGCTCACCACGCGCGTCGCAAGGGCGCCGGCACCGCACAGGATGGTGGCCCGAACGCCCTGCTCCGGCTCCTTCGCATCCTGAAGGATCGCACCCAGGGCCTGGTGCTGCTCACGGCCACGCCGATGCAGGTGCACCCGGTCGAACTGTGGGATCTCCTCCAGCTTCTGGGCATGCCGCCCGAGTGGACGGCCAACGCGTTCGAGAACTTCTTCCGGGACGTCGCGGCAGAGAATCTGCCGAACGACCGACTGGAACGGCTTGCGGGGCTGTTCAGGGCGAACGAGGCCTATTTCGGGGCGATGAGCCGGGAGGATGCCCAGCGGTTCACGAAGCTCGGAAACTTGAAGTCCCGGAAGGTTCTGGAAGCCCTCAGGGACAAGTCCTCGATCCCGCGGCGGTCGTTGTCGCCCGAGGACAGAAAGGCGGCGGCGATCTTGATCAAGAGATCCACGCCGGTCCGTGCCCTCGTATCGCGTCATACGCGCGAGTTGCTGCGGGCCTATCATGCCGCCGGGAAGCTCTCGACGCCGGTGGCGACACGGAAGGTCGACGACCGCTTCATCGATCTCTCCTTCGAGGAGGCAGCGCTCTACAAGCGCGTCGAGGACTACATCTCCACCGTCTACGACCGTGCGTCCTCGGAGGATCGCAACGCGGTCGGCTTCGTCATGACCATCTACCGCAGGCGGCTGGCATCCAGCTTCCGTGCCCTGCGGATGACCTTGGAAGCCCGGGCGGCTCGCCTCGCAGGGCAGGCATCGCTCCTTGACGAACTCCGAGCGGAAGAGGATGTCGCCGACCAGGTCGAGGCCGGCGAGGAGATCGAGGTCGAGACGGCTCAGGCCGAAGGAACCAAGGCCCTCGTGGCCGAGGAGGGCAACGAGATCGCCGCCATCATCGAGGCGATCTCCCATCTGCCGGTCGACACCAAGGCTCAGTGCCTTGTCGGAGAGCTCGATGCCCTTCGGACGGCCGGCTACAAGCAGGCCATCGTGTTCACGCAGTTCACGGACACGATGGATTTCCTACGCGACCACCTCGTCACGCAGAGCGAGCGCTCCGTGATCTGTTTCTCCGGCCGTGGCGGCGAAATCCGGACGACGGACGGGCGATGGACGGTCATCTCGCGCGAAGAGGTGAAGCGCCGGTTCAAGGATGGCCGGGCCGAAATCCTAGTCTGTACCGACGCGGCCGCCGAGGGCCTGAATTTTCAGTTCTGCGGTGCTCTGGTGAACTACGACATGCCCTGGAACCCGATGCGGGTGGAACAGCGCATCGGGCGCATCGACCGCCTGGGCCAGAAGTTCGCCGACATCCGCATCGTCAACCTCCACTACAAGGACACGGTGGAGGCTGACGTCTACGCCGCGCTGCGTGAGCGCATCAGCCTGTTCACCAGTGTCGTCGGCGGCCTGCAGCCCATCCTGGCGCGCCTCCCGGGCGTGATCCAGACGACCGTCCTGAGCGGCCCCGGCGCCCGCGACGAAGCGTTGCGGAACGTCGAGCTATCGATCACGGAGGCGCAGGCGACGGCCGTCGATCTCGACGCGTTCGCCGATGACGAACTTGACGTTCCGCCTAGGCCCGAGCCGCCACTCACGCTGGCGGACCTGCGGAAGATCCTCGAAAAGCCGATCCTTTTGCCCGCCGGGGCTGACGCGAAGCCGCTCGACGCCAGCGACTACCGGTATGTCGACGGCGATCTGCAGCAGCCGATCCGCGTCACGGTCGACCGCGATTTTTTCGAGATGCACTCGGACAGCGTGGAGTTCTGGACCCCAGGCAGCCCCAGCTTCCCCACGCTAGAGGGGATAGCCGGGTCCACAGCGCCTTAACCAGTGGCACCGTGTCCGATAGCCCATGGCTGGCGAACCCAGCAATTCGTTGATACGCTGATTCGCGGATTTGAGAGGTGAGAGCCTTGTCATCATGACCGCCGCTGTGACTTTCGGAAAATACATAGCCAATCTCAGGAAAGACAAGGGCCTGAGCCAGAAGGAATTGGCCGCTCTCATCATCCGAGAGGAAGACAAGAAGTCGATCTCCCCGCAGTATCTCAATGACATCGAGCGTGATCGTAGAAACCCAAGCTCCGATCACATGATGCATCAGTTCGCGGCTGCTCTTGGAACCGATCCAGATTACCTTTTCTACTTGGCGGGCTCTTTCCCCGATGACGTTCGAGCCGCCAACGCCAGTCCGGAGGTCGTAGCGATGGCGTTTAAGGCGTTCCGCAGATCCGCTGGCTGACGCGATGACCAAGTGGGTTCCCGACAACACCAAGCGCTTCCGCAGGATACCTCATTTCGAGCCCGCCGAGATCGACAAAGAATGCGAGGCGCTGGTCGCCGAGTTCCTGAAACGGCATCGCGGCAAGGTCGAGTACCCCCTCGATACCAACGACCTGATCATCCTGATCGAGGAGCACGTCGGAAATCTCGACGTCTATGCCGACCTTTCCGATGAGGGCACGAACGTCGAAGGCGTGACCCGCTTCAAGATCGGCGAGCGGCCCGACATCGAGATCGCCGAGATCCTCACGTCGGAGGATCGCCGAGCGAACAGGTACCGCACCACCTTGGCGCACGAGTTGGGACATGCCCGCCTCCACGACCCGTTGTTCCAACGTGCCTTTGCCGCCGGTGATCTCTTCGGCGGGCGGCGAGAGGAGAAGATCGTCTGCAAGCGCGAGACGATGCTCGAAGCGCCGCTCGCCGACTGGATGGAGTGGCAGGCCGGCTACGCCTCGGGCGCCTACCTGATGCCGCGCCGAGCGCTCGCATCGGAGCTTCGGCTGATCCTGGACGCAAGTTCCAAGATGCCGCCGTTCCACGTCGACGATGACGTGGCCGCGCGGCTCATACCTGTCGTCATCGACCGGTTCGGCGTGTCGCGCGAGGCAGCCATCGTGCGGCTCCTCAAGCTCAACTACCTGACGCGAGCCGAACCCGTCCCGACCCTGTTCGGCTAACCACAGGCCCACGCTGCCGGGCTTGACTCTAAGAGCGCCGTAAAACTACGCTGTTTAGCAGAGCAGCGGATTAGCCGATGAACGTATCACATATGTCAGTTGGTGGGCTTGGGTCGTTTCTTCAACGGCATAGCCCCGACCCCGACCTCCTTCTCGCCGCGCTCGGTGATGAGCGCCGCGTTGCACGGCTGCGTGACGGGGAGCGGTTGTGCTCCCAAAGCGACACGGCGGATTGCCTGTGGGTCGTCGAGGAGGGCCGCTTCCGCATCGAGACGGACGGCGTGATCACCGCGAGAGGTCCCGGCGAGATCATCGGCGAGCTGGCTTTCCTCCGCCAGGGCTCCGATGCGCGGCGCGGTACCGACGTCATCGCGGACGGGCGATGCAAGGTCTGGCGGATCGACCGGACGGTCATCGATGCGCTGCCGGTGGACGCTCGTGCGCTCTGGTTCGAGACGATCTCGCGCGCCGTGGCGCTCAAGCTCGACGAGGCGACCGAGCAGAGGGCCAACTTCCTCCGCGAAGTCGGTCGTGCCGAGCGCATCGTCGAGCGGCTTGTGTGCCAGGAAGGTGTCGAGGCGACGCTGGCGGCTCTGTCCGCCGACCCGGACAGTCCCATCCCGACCGTGAAGAAGACCGCCTTGGTGTGGTTCAGCGATGTGGCCGGCTTCTCCGCCCTCTCCGAGCGACTGTCGGCACAAGAGGTCGGCGAGGTGCTTCGGGGCGTGATCGACCCGCAAGTCGAGGAGATCGAGCTCGCAGGCGGTCAGATAGACAAGTACATGGGCGACGGGATCATGGCCTTCTGGCTCTGCCCGGACGAGACGCGATCGCGTCGGGCCGTGGCCGGCGCGGCGGGCGCAGCTCGCCTTGCCGTTCAGAAGGTCCGCGACTTCGCGCAGAAACACGGCCTGCCGCTCGACATCAGGATCGGGCTTCACGCCGGCGAGGTCGCCGTGGGCGATTTCGGCGGAGGGCAGCGCATCGCGTTCACCCTGGTCGGCCAGGTGGTGAACGCGGCCGCCCGGTACGAACAATACAAGCCGCGTCAGGGCGAGAAGTCAGGCGCGGTCCGGCTGAGCGACGCGGTCTACGGGCTGCTGCCGCCGGACGGGCGCGCGGCCTTCGATCCGGAGCCGGTCGTCTTCGCCGACAAGCACGACCGCCAGTTCACCGCCTACCTGTCCAACGATTGAGGAGCGTCGCATGGCTTGGGATCAGCAGCGTAGCCGCGCCCGGATCACCCGACTGATGACGACGGTGCCGTCATCGACCATCGACGTGCGGCGCTTCGATCAAAGCTACTACCAGCAGCGCATCAATGACCTTCAGACGCGCGGTCGCCGCCTGGGTCTCGATGATGGGCCTATCGCCAACATTCCCAACAACAAGGCGATCCTGGTGGACGGCGTCCACGTCTACGTGCAGCTCATCGACTATCACGATCTGATACAGATCCAGGGGCGGGAGACCGAGGCGAGCCACCGGAGGCTCCTCCAGGCCCTTCATCTCCACTACTCGGCCACGGACCGCGTCGTGGAGCAGTTCGAGATCCAACGCGTCGACTATCACGGACCTCGCCTGCACGCCGTGGTCATCACCCCCATCGGGAACGAGCGCGAACGCGTTTTGCGGGCCATCGCGTTCGCCACGACCGTTAAGAAGACCATCGAAGAAGCCGGGCGGCTCGTCGGTGGCTCACGTCTGTCCACGCGCGTCCGGATCGGGATCGACACCGGCATGGCGGTGGCGGTGAACAGCGGTCGGCGCGCCGAGCCGGAGCCGCTCTTCCTGGGTAGCCCGGCCAATCATGCGGCTAAGCTGGCGGAGGGAGATGAGCCCGGCATCTTCGTCAGCGACCGGGTCCGTGCCGTGTTGAGCGAAAGGCCGCTCGGCACCCTGATGGAAGCGCGTGCCTCGCTCACAGAGGACAGCCAGTTCCGCTACGCCAACATGAGCCGCAACTTGCCCTTTTCGGACAACAGCGACCGGCTCACCCGTATGTCGGTCGATGCGGCCGTCAGGTCGCTGCAGGCGGACGTCGACCTGAACGCGATCACCGGGAACGAGGCGGTCTTCCGCTTCCACCACCACGAACCGCCTCTGCGTAGCATCCGTTTCGATGAACTCATGCCGAGCAACTCCATTCGGATGCCGGTCGTCTCCACCTTCGCCGACATCTCGGGTTTCACGGCCTACGTGGATCGCTGCATCGCGATGGGCCGGGTGTCCGAGATGGCGGCGAACCTCCACGTGATCCGCGGCGAGTTGGCGGAGTGCGCGCGCGATGACTTCGGTGCCCGCAAAGTCCGTTTCATCGGTGACTGCATCCACGCCCTCAATGCCGATGGCAGCCGGGTCGCGACCGACGAGCCGACCAGCGTCGATTCAGCGGTCCGCCTCGCCGGCGGCCTTCGCTCGTCGTTCGATCTCTGCAAGTCGATGCTCTCCGGCGTCGCTGAACTCGGGCTCGCCATCGCCCTGGAGCTCGGGCCGACGCCGGTGACCCGCCTTGGCATCCGCGGGGAGCGCAGCGTTCGCTGCGCCTCCAGCAAGGCCGTTTCGGCATCGGAGGCGATGCAGTCCGAACTCGGCGGCCGGCAGACGGCGCTAGGCCCGACCGCGCTGGCGAGCGCGCCGCGATCCATCAAGGACCTGTTCCGGAACGGGCCTGTCTACGATCTGGACTACGACGCGGTGACCCGGCTCTTGTCGCAGTCGACCTATCCCGCGGCGCCGGCCAAGCCCGCCGTCCTGTCGTCGGGCCTCCTGATCTCGCAAGGGGCAGCGGCACGGGACGCCGTGCGGGAGCAGGGCAGCGGCCGCCATGCCTGAACCCACCTCCGAGCGGTGGCTTTCGGCCGTCGAGCAGGTCCGGAGCAGTTTTCGTGACCTGCACGGCGTCGAGCCGGTGCCGCTCGGGCAGCACCATCTGCGCGCGTATCATCATCGGTTCCAGGTCGCCGCCGGGTGGCGGCTGGCCGTGGACTTCGGCGAGCCAGAGCCTCGTCACTTGGACGTCCTGATCCCGGAAGGCTTCCCGCTGTCGTGGCCGAAATTCGGACTGGTTGATCGACCTCCCTTCCTGACCTGGCCTCACATCGAACGAGACGGAAGCCTGTGCCTGCTCGCGAACTTGAGCGAGGTCGATCCAGAAAAGCCGGCGGAAGTCACGTCGCGTCTGCTCGGCAAGAGCTGCGAACTCATCAAGGACCTCATCGCGGGGCCGATGGTCGACAGGGACTTCAGGGAGGAGTTTCTCACCTACTGGAGGTACGACCGCAACGCCGCCGACGGCCGCCTGACGAGCATCCTCCGTATGTCGCGGCCGAGCAGGGGAATTACCGTATGGCAGTCGCCGAACATCAGGCTTCTCGGCGACACCGAGGAGGAGGTGGTCGGTTGGCTGGGTAAGCGGTTCGGGCCCAAGGTTTTGCGGCGCCGCCGAGCGGAGCGGGGCCTCTTGATCTGGCTCGACCAGCCCCTGCTACCATCCGAGTACCCCAGGACCGCAAGGGACGTGCTTCAGCTCGCTGAGCGGGCTGGCGACGGCGTCGCCGCTCTCCTAGCCGACGTCGCGCTTTCCCGACAGGAGAACATTGTCGCGGTCTTCGCCGCCGAGGGCCGTTTCGGGCCTGGGATTGTGAGCGTCACGGTGCCCATGCCCGGCACAGGACAGCTTCGATACGGGCGCTCGACGGCACCGCTGTTCGACGGATTTCGTCCAGACCGTATGCCGGCAGACCTGCTCGTCGAGCGGTATCTCGGCAGCGAACCGGTGTATCGTGATGAACCCAGCCGAGCGGATGCGCCTTGGGTGCATGGACGCGGGCAGAATGCCGAGGCCGACATGCTGATCGATGCTCGGGTGACGGTCCTAGGCTGCGGGTCCATCGGCGCGCCGGTCGCGCACGCGCTCGCCCAAGCTGGCGTGGGCCATATCGACCTCGTCGATCATGACGCCCTTGAGTGGGCTAACGTCGGACGTCATCCGCTCGGCGCGTCGGCGGTCGGCGAGAACAAGGCGGAAGCGATGGCGGCCAAGCTGCAGGTCGACTTCCCGCATGCGACGTTCAGAGCCCATCCCACGGGGGCGCGTTACCTCATTTCGGAACGGCCCGAGATCCTGGACGAGAGCAACCTCGTCATTTCGGCCACAGGATCCTGGCTGGTGGAATCTCAACTGAACGACTGGCACTGCCGGCGGAAGAGGCCCAAGCCTGTCCTTTACGGCTGGACGGAAGCCCGGGCCGCCGCCGGTCATGCGGTCGTGATCGCGGGCTCGGGAGGGTGCCTGAGATGCGGTGTTGGTCGTACCGGCGTCCCGCTGTTTCAGGCGACCGCGTGGCCGAACGGCAACTCCGGCGCCGCCGAAGAGCCGGCCTGCGGTGCGCATTATCAAGCCTACGGACCAGTGGAGATCAGTTTTGTCACCAACCTCGTCGCTCAGGCGGCATTGGATTGTCTCCTCGGCAAGGTGACTGGCTCCACGCACCGCTTGTATGTCGCTCGAAGGGCTTTGCTCGACGAGAACGGCGGCGAGTGGAGCGATGAGTTCACGCAGTCGTATGCCGACCGCACGGATGGTAGCTTCATGGTCGACCGAGCATGGCCGGAGAACCGCTGTCAGGCCTGCCGGGAAATCGTAGATACCGTGAGCGCAGATCACCGCGCGGCGTAAAGGCGGTCCGCCGCCCCCTCGATCCGCTCGCGCCAGGCAAGCTTCCCAAGCCAATCGGTGGGTATCCCGCTAGCGCCGTACACCGCACCCGCGATCTGGCCCGCCACGGCAGCGGTGGTGTCCGCGTCCTCGCCGCGGTCCCACCACATGTCGTGGTTGCCGGGCACGTAGACGACCGGCACGCCGGTCAGGCGCTCGGCCAGCCAGTCAAGCGCGCGGACGAGCGGCATGTGGACGTCGCCGGCGACCACGGCCGCGTCGAAGCCGCCGGCCGGCGCGTGGCCGGCCGGGTCCCAGGCGTTCTCCGGCCAGTGCTGGTGCACGTCGGAAAAGATCCAGAGGCGGGCGATCATGGCCCGCCCCCGTCCGGGAAGAGCTCGGCCAGCCACGCCTGGATCTGCGGCAGGGTCACCGGCGTCCAGCCCCAGCAATCCACGCCGACGTCGAGGCTGCCGGGAATGGCCGGCAGGCTGCCGTGCGAGTGCCCGTAGAGGTGCAGGTCGCCACGGTGCATGTGCGGCCTGGTGCGGTGGGCATAATGGCTGAGCCAGATGCCGACCGAGGACCGCATGCCCGGGTCCTGGACGTGGATGCGCGCGACGTCCTGGATTGGCCCGTGCCACGGCAGGGCGTCCCCGATCTCCTCGTGGTTGCCGCGGATCAGGAACTTGCGCCCGTTCAGCCGGCGGAAAATCCGCAGGGCGTGGTCAGCCTTGGCCTTGTAGGCGAAGTCGCCCAGGGGCCAGACGACGTCGTTTTTGCGGACGACCGCGTTCCAGCAGGCGACGAGGGTCTCATCGTGCTCCTGAATGGAGGCGAAAGGGCGGGGCGCATGCATCTTCTCGGAGAGGATGCCCGCGTGTCCGAGATGGCTGTCGGCGGTGAAGAAGGTCCTGATCATGGCGGCCTCCGTGGTGCGGAGGCCGTGCGGGCACTCCGGGGTCAGGCGGTTCGGGTGAGCGCTACGGTTTCCATGAGGGGCTCCTTCGAGGGCTCGGGTCTTACTAGGCATGAACCGGCGTATACGCGCGGCCGCTGACCGAACCTGGACACCCGCGTGTCCCGGTGAGGTCCCGGTTGCTCTCCCGATACCTCGCCGAACGATCAGATGAAGAGAGCCATGGATGAACAATGGCTCAGCTCACTCCGTTCAAGAAGCTTGGTTCGCTGGCGTTACCCACCCGTCGACGGCACGAGGTGTGGGTGCGGGTCCTCGACGACGATTTTTTGGAGGTCACCCGCTGGAACTACCAGCGGGTCGTGCAGAACGCCGGCACCTTCCGAGCCAACAAGGGCTTCAACGACGCGAACGCGCGACGTCATCGCTGGCACAAGTTCAAAGTGCCGGATCGGCTGGTGGCGCGGTTCGCTCGCCAGTCGGAGCCGTTTGTCTTCCAGGGTCTCGTCCAAGTCGAGATCGATGGGCGGGCCTTGCGTGTGGTCAAGAGAAGAGCGGCTTAGACGCTGTTCCCTGCGGCTCCGCGGAATGTGTCATGACATGCTGATGTCATGGCCGCCGCTTTCGGGGCCGCTTCGTCTGCCGAGCGGACATTCCAATAGGCAGGGTGGAAGGTCCGCAACGGGTCAAAAACAACCTCAAGGTCGGGATAGCTGGCTTCGAGCCTTAAATCTCGATCCTGTCCAAACGCGCAATGGCATCCGCCCGAGCTTTGAGCGAGACGCTGCCGTAACGTTCCCCCACGCTCTTTGCCGACCAGCCACAGATCGCGTCAATGACGTTGCCCGAGACGCCCGCGTCGGTGGCTACCGTGCGAAAGCGGTGCCGCCAGCTGTGGTTTGGGCTTACCCCCGGATCATCGACGTGCTCGCGCGCCGTTTCGCTCAAACGATTCTTGAGTCCCCGAAGGGGACCGGCGATATCGCCTTTGGCATCCGGGACGAGAAACAGACGCTCCCCGGTCGCTCCCGCCACGAACGCCGGGAAACCCATCTCGACGAGCTGGGCGTGCAAGGGCACCTCCCGCGCCTGCTTTGTCTTCACCCGACCCGCCTCCGGGGTGATGCGCAGCACCCATACGCCGTCGGGATGCCCCTCGACCGCCTCCTTCCGAAGGTCCTGCCGGCGCAGCTGGGCGATCTCGCCCACCCGCGCCCCGGTGAACGCCAAGACCCAGGGGATCCAGCGTTTGGCGGCGTGGGTCTGAGGCAGCTCCTTGCCCCCCTCCATAGTTGAGGCTGCCTTCAACAGCCGCCGTGCTTCCTCTCGGGTGAACTCGCGCTCGCGCAGCCGGAGCTTCGAAACCCGCGCTACCGTGACGTTGGTGGCCGGGTTGTCGGCAAGGCGCCCGTTCGCGACGCCCCAACCGAACACCGACTTCAGCGCGGCCAGATCGCTGTTCTTGATCGTCGTCGGCGACAGCAGCTGCCCGTTGGGCTTGCGGGTCGCCAGCCGGTGATCCTTGAAGCGCCGGACGTCCTCGACCGTGACGCGGTGCGCCTCGTCATGCTTGAGGAAGGCGACGAGTTGCTTGATGGTGTTCGTGTAAGATTCGCGGGTGGAATCCGACTTGCCGGTGCGCTCGGCCTCCCGCCACCATGCCTCGACGAGTTCGATCAGCCCAACGGCCTTGGCGGGTTTGGCCGCCGGGGCGGCGGTAGCAACGGGCGTCGGACCGACGTCGGGCTCGCCGCGGGCAAGCGCCGCCAGCGTCAGGCTGGCACGCTGCACTTGCGCGGCGATGGCTTTAGCCACGCGCAGAGTGCTCACCTCGTCCGTCTCGATGTCGTTCACGGCAAGCACAGTCTCGGCCTGATCCCGACACCATACCTCCAATTCAGCGACCTTCTCGGCCTGAGCGAAGCTCAGGACTGCGCGCGCGGCGACACGCCCGTTCTCCCGCGGTTCGATGCGACCGCCCGGCGAGCGCCACAGGTGGCGGTAGAGATTCGTTGGCCAGAAGCGTTGCTGGCTCGGATTCTCCCGGTGCAGCTCAAGCCAGTGCGCGTACATCCATCCCGCCCGCTGGCCCGCCTGGCGCTCGCTCAGGCTGTAGCAGGCCGTGCTGGTGTCATCGTGCGGCGGTAACCCGTCCGGCGCGTCAGAACGCCGGTCTCGGCGAAGTTGCGCCCAATGTGCTTCGAGCTTGGCCGCTTCATCGGCCCAGCGCCTCTTCGCCTCTGCCGAATCCTTCGTCCGTAGGCTGAAGACGACTTCTCGCCGGCCGACGACGGCAACGAGATCGGCAGGCACGCGCCTGCGGAAACGGAGGACTTGCGAGCCCTTACGGAGCTGGGGGCGGGACATTGCCAGGACCATGCTGTGTACCACTCCCGTGTACCACACGGGCCGGCTAACACGATGATCTGTCTGAAGTTCTTCGCGGTCAGCGGCTTAAGCAGCTGATGGTGCCCAGGAAAGGACTCGAACCTGCACCTCTTGCGAGACTGGTAC
>SXGS01192758.1_pt1 | contig 23357 bp, 16 predicted proteins | sample 3174681 | NCBI WGS metagenome assembly SXGS01 (sample SAMN11356861, study PRJNA531348) | freshwater metagenome | isolation source: freshwater sample F1-80 | place: China: Fuxian Lake, Yuxi | collected 2017-12-25
GAATCCGCAAAGACGACGAAGGGCGACTAGCCGCCAAGTTCGAGCGAGACGTTCTTGATCGCCTGCGCACCGGCACGCATCACGGCCGCTCCGGTCGGCACCGAGCCGGTAAAGGCGAGCTTTTCAACGCCGGGGTGCGCCGCGAGCGGGGCACCGGCCTCGGGACCCGTCCCGGTGACGACGTTGAGTACACCGGGCGGCAATCCAATCTCTGCGGCGATGGCCGCCAGCTCCAGCGCCGTGAGCGGAGTCAGCTCCGAGGGCTTGAGCACCATGGTGGCGCCCGCCGCCAGTGCCGGCGCCACCTTCCACGCGGCCATGAGGAGGGGGTAGTTCCAGGGGATGATCTGCCCGGCGACACCGACCGGCACGCGGCGGACACGGCAGGTGAAGCGCGCGTCGGGCACCGCAACCGCCTCGCCCTGGCGGTGGTCGAGATCGCGCGCCATCTCCGCGTAAAGCGAAAAGCATCCGGCGGCATCGTCGATGTCCCAGAGGGCCTCGGGCAGGGGCTTGCCGTTGTCGAGCACCTCGAGCCGGGCCAGCTCATCACGCCGTGCCGCGATGCCCTCGGCGATGGCTTCGAGCCAGACCGCACGCTCGGCGCCCGTCGTCGCGCCAAATCCACCCGCGAAGGCACGCCGCGCTGCCGCCACGGCGCGGTCGACGTCAGCGGCAGTGCCCGCGGGCGCGTGGTGGATGACCTCCTCGGTCGCCGGGTTGAATACCGGGAGCGTCCCGCCGAGCGCCGGCCACTCCCAGCGCCCGTCGATGAAGAGCCTCTCTCGCACGGCGATCCCTCCTCGGCCTGCCATTGAAGCCAGCGCATCCTACGCCGTGCGCCCCCATCGCGACCAGTGGACCCCCGGCCAGGGTGAGCATGGGCGTCGCACCTGACGGCCCCGAGGCACGGCGGCTGGCCGGCCGCGTCGCACGAGAGCACGTCCCCCGAGCCGAGTGGGGCATCCGACGATTCGGCCGCGCCGCAGCGAGTCGGGGTCATCGCCGCCCTCCTGTCCCGCTTCGAATCGCCCTGCCGCAGCGGTTGATGGGCCGGGGACGGGAGCCCTCGGGCCCGTCTCGCTTCGGTATCACAACGTTACCGCAGTTCCGCTTGATTCCTCGGAAAGCTCCTGTTGTCACGGCAGATCATTTGATTTTCCTTGTTTTTCATCGATCCGGACGCCCGTCATGCGCTGGCCTCGCAGTTGCGTTGGGATGCCCGGCAGCGCTCGCGCCGACACCGGTCTCGGCGGTCCGCATCGAGATTCGAATCCAACCGAGTTGGCCGGCGAGCGGAGGATCCCATGACCATCACACCCGAGACAACCAAGAACGCGACCGACGAGCAGCCGATCTTGAGCAGCCGCACGAGGTCGATCACCCTCCCCCTGCCCGCTCGCCGCCTCGGCACCGCGCTGGAGGATGCCCCCCCCGCAGGTGCGGGCGATGTCTTCTGGGCAAGCGCGGCCCACGTCCCGCCGCCCTCGACGGCCGCAATGGCGGCCTCGGAAGTCACGGGCGACCCGACGCCGCACGGACCGCGTACTCTGCTGCGGCCGCGCTCGCGCCTGCTGCGCCGCTTCGGTCTGGCCTTCGCGACGATCTTCGTTCTGAGCCTCCCCACTGCCGAGGCCGCACTCGTGAGGGTGCCACTCGGCATCTACGGTGGCCGGGCCGTCGATTCGGCAGCGTGGATCGGCGGTGGCGGCGCCACCCGCATCATGGTCTCGGTCTCGGGCGATGCCGCCGGCTTCCGCCTCGAAGACGGCGGTGCCTTCTGGGAGCCGATCTTCTACGGCCGGCCCGGGGAGATCGACGAGATCGAGGCCGACGTCACCGCCCCCGCCACCGGAAGCGGCGCCGGTGTCCTTTTCGCGACCCTCAACGACGGCCGGCTCATCGTCAATGCAAGTGAGACCGGCGGCGGCGTCTGGTCGATCGCCGGCTGGACGACCGTCGGCAACCCGTTCTCGAGCGGTTCCACGCTGCTGGAGGAGGCCGTCAGCCTGACCGGTGCGGCCTCGGGCATGTACGTCGGCACGCGCGCTGGCAACGTCTACCGCTCGACCGATGGTGGCACGACGTGGTCGCTGCTGGTCACGCCGTCGGCAGGCGACGCGGTCGAGTCGATCGCGGTCTACTCCGACGACGCCACCAATCCAACCCTCTACATCACGGCCGGCAGGACCGGCGCCCGCCTGCTCTACACTGCCGCCTTCGCCGGCTCCTACGCGGCCACGACCGTCCCCGTGAGCGGCAGCCCAACGATCGAACGGGTCTTCGTCCATCCCTCGACCGTGATCGCCGAGGCCCCGCTGCTCTTCGTCACCGGTGACTCGCCGAGCCAGAGCGTCTACCGCGGCGAGACCGGCGGCACCGCCTGGAGCACCGTGACGGTGGCACGGCACTACTTCCAACACATGGCCTTCGATGCCGTCAATGAGCGCATATACGCCGCGAGCGCGGTCTCGACCGATCGCGGCGCAAGCTTCACCCAGCTCCCCAACTACAGCCGCACCGCAGGCGACCTGCACGCCAACGACGCAACCGTCGCCATCGACCCCAACGACGCCAACAGGATCTACGTCGCCGACGATTGGTTCCTCGGCGAATGGCAGAACAGCGCCGGCACCTGGGCCGCTAACGGCCCGATCGCCAACAACGACGGTGTCGCGGCGATCGAGATCGACGACATGGCGCAGGTGGCCGATACCGCCGCCACCAAGGACACCTTCCTGATCGCGGGCAAGAGTGGCATCGGCATCACCACCGATTTCGTGACCCATGCCGGCCCGACCCCCACGTGGACCGACTACCCGATCTTTCCTGGGCACGACGGCTCGGTGCTGGCAGCGGTACACGTTCAGGATCACGACGGCGACGGCACGGTGATGGAGACGATGCTCGCCGGCAACCAGGCCGGGCGCGTCTACCGGACGACCACGGGCAGCACCGTGGCCTCGGACTGGAGCCAGGTCTTCGAGGTCCAGACCGATCTCGCCGCGACCTGGTGGCAGGACGGCAACCGCACCGCGATCAACGATATCGTCGAGAACCCGTCCTCGATGGACGACCTCTGGCTCGCCTTCGGCGACTGGGACAGCGGTCGCGTCGGCGGCGGTATCGCCTGCTCGACCGACAACGGTGCCACCTGGGCGATCGACCCGGGCTGGTCGGCGGGCGGCGACAGCATGTCGGTGAACGCTCTGCAGATCACCGCGACCCGTTTCTGGGCCGGGGTCGGCAAATCGGACGACTCCGATCCGGCGCACGCGGGCCTCTACACGATGACCGGCAGCCTCGCGGGGTGCGGCTCGACGAGTTGGTCGCAGCACTCGACCGGCACGGCCCTGGATTCTGCAGTGGTCAACGATCTGGATGGCTACACGACCAGCCCGGTCTATGCGGCAAGCTCGGCCGGTCTCTTCCGTGGCGAACTCGCGGGCGCCTGGAGTTGGTCGCAGCTCGATGGAACGCTCGCCGGTTTGCCGACGGGTGAGTATCGCGCTCTCGCGGTCAATCCAAGCCCCTCGCCCTACGACGAGGAGCTCTACGCCGCGATCGGAAGCTCGGTCTACCGCCTGCGCAATGCCGCCGGTATCTGGACCATCACGCTGGTCACGCCACCGGTCTTCGACCAGGTCTACTCGCTGCTCTGGGACGACCTGGTGGTCGGCTCGACGAGTGGCCTGTACTCGGTCGGCCTGCCCACCGCCGAGCAGAAGAAATGCCGCAAGGCCGTCCGCAAGGTGCGTACCCGTTACCTCAAGACTGCGCTCGGCGCGACGGTGGCCTGCCTCGACGCTTCGCTGTCGAGCGGTGCGACCTGCCCGGATGCGACGACACAGGCAGTCATTGCGGCAGCCGCCCTTGCCTTCGGGCAGATCGACACTTTCTGTGACGACGTCACCGTCGAGGCCTTGCGCATCGAGTGGCCGGCGGGCTGCTGGAACGTCCGCACCGCCGGGGCGCTGGAGATCTGCCTCGAGGCCGACGCCGAAGCCACGGTCGAGTCGCTGGCCCTGACGGAATACGGCAATGGTGGCACCGAGCGCGCATCGGCCTCGACCTGCCAGCGGACGATCGGCCGGGCGTGGGGACGCGGCTACGCCACTGGCGCGCTGGCCGCGCTCGACAAGTGCATCACCAACCTCGACGCCGGCCGCACCGACGACTGCCCAGACGCCACGACCAGCAACAAGATCAGCCAACTCGCGGTCAAGGCCACCGACAAGGTGCTCGCGGCGTGCTCCGACGGCGAAGTGGCAACGCTCGCCGGGGCGGGCTTTGGCGGCGTGTGCGACACGGTGACCACAGGGCCGGATCTCAACGCCTGCCTGCTCGATGCGCACGACGACGCGCTGGGCGACCTGCTCGCAGCACCCGCGGACCTGGGCCTCGACTGATCCGGCGACCGCGGCGGGCAGGATTCTCCGCGTCCTGCCCGCCGCCTGCCCGGCCCGATGGGCGAGACCCCCACCGGGCCTGTCCCGCGCCCAGCGTCGCTCGACTCGAGTGGCGGCAAGCGGGTCCCGGCTCCAGGCCCGCGCTCGGCGACGCGCCCAAGCACGCACCGGGACGTCGTAATTCAGGTGTTGCGGGCGGCGCGGACGACGGCCGGGCCGTTCACCAGCGGACCCATGAAAACATAGGTCTGACAATCACAGGGGTCGGGCGGTGGCATATCGAGCGAATCGAAGAGGAGCTCGTCGCCAAAGATGCCGACCACGTTGACTTCGCAGCCCTGATCGATCGTCAGGCTGGTGCGGCCGTCGATCTCGAAGTCGCGCTCGAAATCGAAGACGTCCCGATCCCAGACGTCGGTCAGCGGCACAAGGATCTCGAGTTCCTCGATCACCTCGACATTCCCACCCATCATGTTCAAGCCGTCCTCGCCGGGATCGGCAACGTGGATTTCGAGCAAGGAGAACCGAGATGCCGTGAATGCCAGCCCATTATCGCCCGCGTCGTTGCTGGTGAGCGCGTCGATGCTCCACTCGGAACGGTCCACTCCGAGGACGACGATGCCACTCATGTCGTCGCCGAGACGTGCCTCGGGATCAGGACCGACGACGGGATCTCCGGGATCGACGTTGCCGAGCCAGGAACCGACGATCGCGGCGGCGTTGAAACTCGAACGCAGGGCCGGGTCGGCCGTGATCGAAATCCCCTTCCACTCACCACTGAAGCTTCCGCCCATGAACCAGAGGCCACCGTTGTTGGCCACCGCCACTTCGAGATTGTCTCGCCCAGCGGCCTTGAAGACCACGGTATCGGCTTCAAGGCGCGAGCCGGGATCGAAGAAGAGTGCGTTCTTCTGGATCGGACTGGTGGCGCGCTGGCCGTTGCGGATCCGCACCTCGGTACCGTCTTCGATGGTGAGAGTCACACCGGCCACGACATGGACCGCACCGGCGATCACGTAGTCGTGCGTGGAGTAGAGGAGCGTGTCTCGAATAATATTGCGGTTGATCAGAACGTAGGGCGGGCTGACCGCGCGGCACGCCGCGACTCCGAGCCGGGGGTAGCCAGCAGCGGCCAGGCGTGCCGCCTGGCCGGGAGCGTCGGCACCGAGCGCGCTTGCTGCGGCCGCGAGGCGCTCCCGCACCGGAATGCTCGGGCCGGTCGAGATCCCGATCGTGCGATCGAACTCGTCCACCAACCGCGCCACGAGATCGATCATGTCGGCAGCGAGTTCGCGTGCCGGCCCGGCGAGCACTGCCGTTCCGAACCCGCCCCGCGCCAGCCGATCCGCCCCCACCGCGCCAAGCGCAAGCCGGGCAAGAGCCTCGCCATCGGGCTCGACCGCGCCCACGCAGTCAACGGCCGCTCCGGCCACGGCAAGCAGCTCGAGGGCCGCATCGAGTTGGCCGACTGACGCCCTGCGCCTGGCCTCGCTGACGCTCGACTCCAGAGCCCCACGCAGCGTCAAGGCGCCAGCAACGACGGCCTGCCGACACGCGTTCGCGCTGGCGCAACGCGCCGCAGCCGGGGACGCGCCGGCCATGACCGGCATGAGCCCGGCGCAGACAAGAATCAGAACGGCGCGGACTGGCCGCCCCCTGCGGAACATAGTGGTCAATTTCAAAAATACCCTCCTGCCGGGGCGCCGCCTGGTCAACCAGTGGGCGCAAACGATAGCCCTGACGAGGCTGCCAGGGAAGACTGTTCTGGTGCGCTCGGGAGCGAGCGGCAAGGACCGCGCTGCGGACAGCCGCGAGCACGGCTACGCCAGGAGCCCTGGCCTTCGCCGCAGCGGAGTCGCTACCCGCGCCACGGGTGACCCCACCACGCCGACATGGCATGACACCGGGACGCAGGCCCCCGCGGCGCGCATCCTTCGCCGACCGGCACGCCACGGCACCCTGCAGCGTGGTGCGTTGTCCCGTCACCACGTCGGGGATAGGATCGCCGGCGTGGGAATCGAGCCGCAACTGGAAGCCGTTCGCCCGTGCGTCCGTCACCACGTCGGGGATGGGAGCGCCACCGTTCGGCAACGACCGCGTTCCGCCCGGCTCGCACGCTGCCGCGGCCTGTTGGTGGGCGCCCTCGGCCTGGCCAATGCCTGCGCCAGCCCGTCGATTGAGCCGTTCTCGATCAATCCGTACGTGGTCACGACCGAGAGCCGGATATTCACGGACCCGGTTCGCGCGACTCCGAGCAACGGCGTTTTCGCCGGCGCGGCTTCGCGCCAGATCGAGACTCAAATCTGGTACAGGATTCTCGAGCACGTCGACCAGGCAACGCCGTGCGGACGCGCGGGCTGCGGACTCGTGCTGTTGGCACACGGCTTCGGCGGCAGCATCTCGCGCTTCGAGGTGCTCGGCCGAGCGCTGGCCGCACGGGGCTGGATCGTCGCTGCTCCGTCTTTTCCATTGACCAACCAGGGGGCCCCGGGCGGTCATGCCCGCGGGCTCGGGGATCTGGTCCATCAGCCCGGCGATTTGTCGTTCGTGCTGGATGAGCTGCTGCGGGCCAACGCCGACGCCACAGACCCGCTCTTCGAGCGCATCGATCCCTCTCGGGTCGGCGTGATGGGCCACTCGCTTGGTGGCGCGACCGCGGTCGGACTCACCCGACACCCGTGCTGCACGGATGACCGCTTTGCCGCAGCCGCGCTGGTCGCTCCCGCAGCCTACACACTTCCGATCTTCGGCGGCACGGTGTCGTCACTCGGTCCGCCCACGTTGGTTGTCAACGGCACCGCTGACCACGCAGTCGAGCCACGCATCGCGATTGCATTCTACGAGTCGATCTCGGCCCCGAAGGTCCTGGTCCTTCTCGACGGACTCGACCATGTCACCTTGATCGAGAACAACGCCGCAGGAGACACGCTCAACGTGTTGCCGACCGCCGCACTCATCGACGCCTTCTTCGGCGAGGTGCTGGCGAGGGGTTCTGCTCTCGATTCAGAACTCGACAAACTCGAAGCCGCCGGGCACGAGATCCGTCGCGAGGATTGAGCACCGCGTCGGGCCCGGCACCGGCGCAGAGATCCACCTGCCCTCCTGGAGCGATCTACCGTCGCCAGCCGCTCGTGTGGCGGCAGCGGCGTATAGCGCCGGTCGGCTCAGACGCCGCTCGCAGCGAGATCCGACGTCCGGCGCCGCGGCAGCGCCTCGATCGGCGGCACGCGGCGCGTGATCAGGCCGTAAAACAAAAGTGGCAGCTCGAGCACCACGCCGAGAAACGCCAGCACCAGCACGAAGCCGCGCGTCACCCGGGTCGCCAACTCGCCATCGGGCAGCAGCGCATAGGCCCCCCAGACCAGAAGTGCGGTCACCACGAGCCCCGGCAGGGACATCGCCACGAACTGCCGGAGACTGTTGGCGTGCGAATCGAAACTGAAACTGAAGGCGCTGCCGAGGCGGGACGAGAGGCGGATGGTGCTGCCGCTCGCGAGCGCACCGAGCAGATGTCCCCACTCGTGCAGCACGGTCGCCGCCGCACCCGCCAGCACCCCGACGACCACGCCGAGCATGTCGCTCAAGGGTCCCGGGCCCGCTGTGTGCGGGGCAGCAAGCCACCAGCCGCCGAACGCCACGCCAACAATCACCAGATCCCGCAGGGCAAACTTCCACAGCATGACGACTCTCTGCCACGCCTCCCCCCACGAGGAAAGGCCCCACTCCCCCGGCTGCGCGGGCCTCCGGCCCCCATCACCGCCTGCCACACAACCCCCGGCTGCGCGGGCCTCCGGCCCGCATCCCCGCCTGCCACCCCCCACATGACCGCAGGCCCTCGAACTAGCCGAGTCTCAGGAAGACATCGCCGGACGTGACAACGGGGAGATCGACCGCCGGGCCGAGGAAACGGCCCTCGGCCGCGATGCAGAAGGCACGCACGTCAAGCCCCATGAAGCGAGAGAAAGGATCGCCGCCGAATGGTTCGAGCGCCGCCGCTGCTCGCGTCCACAACGCCCGTGCCGCACCCCAAGCACCAGATCTGATCTTCACCTCCGCCGCGGCTGCCTTGATCATGGCTTGAAGGAAGACGGCCTGGCGCCCCTTGCGGTCGCGGGCCTTCCAGGCGCTCTCCCAGAGTTCGTGTGCCTCCCAGAAATAGCCAGCATTCCAGAGATCGACCCCCAAGAGCCAGGCGTGGTCTTCGCGCCAGCGTTCGGGCTCGAGGGTCTCGGCCGCCGGCGGGGGGCGGCCCCACGAATGCCCCTCGCGCGAACGGTAGGGATGCGGCGTGCGGCCTGGAAGGAAAGCGTAGGGCGGCAGCGCCGAGTCGGTCCAGCGCGGCGGGGGAGGACGCAAGGACTCCTGCGAACTTTGGCGCGACCCGTCGCTCTCCGGAACCACGCGCGGCACAGCGGGTGACGTGGAACCTGCGGGCGGGCGCGGCGTCACACCTGGAGCCTGACGCACCGACCCGTCGTCGGCAATCGGCGGACTCGCCCCCACCCAGCGCGCCGCAGGTCTCCGGGCCCTGGCTCGAGGATCAGCCCGAACGGGTCATGGTCCACCCGAGGCAGCGCAAGATCTCCCGGCCCCGCGCGCTGGCGAGCCACCCCGGCTATGCGTCGATCCCGGACGAGCCTCTCGCCCCGACGAAAACGCCGCCGTTCTCAGCCGCGCCAGCCTCCGGCTGCGCGGCGAGCCCGAACGAACAGCTCTCCCCGCCAGAACTCAGAGCTTGCGGTCCAGAAGCCAGATTTCCTGATTGCCAACGCCCTTCCTGTTGTCGAAGCACACGAAACGGCCGTTGCGCGAGACGCCGAGGATCTCGATCGCGGTGTTGAATCCACCCGTGAACGCGACCGTGCTGGCGATGGTGCGCGGGCTCTGGGCGAGCCCCAACCCCGCGTCCTCGACGAGTTGCACCGGTCGGGCCGTCCCGGCCGTGGCCGGCCGACTGCTGCGTCGCAGGACGTAGATCGTGCGCGCGTGCGCCAGATTGCCACCGAGAAATTCGCGGTTGGATTCGAAGGCCAGCCAGGCGCCTCCCGCCGCGATGCGTGGCACGCGGTTGAAGCCACCGTCCGAGATCGTCACCTGAATCACTTGCCCGCGCGCGATGTCGGCAAGAAAGACCTCGTCGTTGCCGCCACAGGATCCGCACCCGCCCGCGTTCAGTTGGGCCTCGCACTTCGACTGCCAGACGAGCCACTTGCCCGCCCGCGTCGTCTCGACTCTTTCGCTGGAGGTCGTCCCCGCGCAGGGTCCGCTGTTGGCGGTCTCGGTAACCTGCAGCAACTCGCGGCTGACGAGATGGAAGCGCATCACCTCGGCGTTGCCGTCGTTGACGCAAGCACTGCCATCGAGCTGTGCGCACGCGATCCCCCCGCTCAGCGCACCCGAGAAGTCTCGGGTCGATTGGAAAGCGAGCAGATTGCCCTCGGGCGAGATGCGCGGGCGCGAGTTGGCCGTACCGTCGCCACCGGTCGTCGCCGTCACCTGCGTGAGCTGACCACTCGCGCGATCCCAGACGTAGATCTCGTTGTTGCCGTCGGCATTGCCGCAGGCGGTCACCCCGTCGGGCCGGAGACATGCCGCCGCCGCGAAGTCGCGCGTCGATTCGAAGGCCACCCGGGCACCGCCGTCGGCGATCGAGGCGTAGCGGTTGGCAGCGTCGCTACCGCCTGTGGTGTCCGTGATCTGCGTGACCGAACCGTCCGCCAGCGAATGGAGGAAGATCTCCCGGTTCCCTTCGGGATTGCCTCCGGTGTGGTCATCAGCCGAATCCCAGGCGATCCACTGGCCAGTCGAATCGAGGTCGGGAAAACGGTTGGCAGCGAAGCCTCCGGTGGTGGAGAACGTCAACTGCCGGATCGTGTTGGGCGCGTCACCCGCGTAGGCGCGCCGGTGCCAGACAAAGAGGTTTCCCGCGGTCGGGTCGCCCACAGCGCAAGTCGGGCAGGCCGGGTTGGGCGGTGCAGCGCCGACGGGAGTCGTCCCGTTGCCGCTGCCGTCGAAATCGAACGCCCCGATCGCCGGAACGGACACACCCGTTTGATGGTTCACGTTCGAGGTAAAGACGGCGACCCTGCCGCCGCGATCCACGCTCGGATCCTGGTTCTTGCCGCCGGTAGTGTTGGTGAGAACCAACGGCGCACTGGCGTTGAGGCCGGGCGGCGCGGCCCCGGCTGGGGTCACTAACCCCAGTGTCAAAAGAACCCCGAACGCCCTGCCTGTGCCGCGCTTGACGAGACCTCGCATCCTGCTCCTCCGCTTCGCTCCGGGCACCGAGCCCCACCGCGCGCGCCCCAGATGCAGCCGGCGAACTCCCGGGCGGCGGACGACGCGACGAGCCGAGGATAGGTATATTCCCCAAGCTAAGTACAGGTTCTTGCCATCCTGTCGCTGAACAGACGTCCAAGACGGACGTTCAACGAGACGAGCGGAGAAACCGCGGCCGCCATGTGGGCTGCCGTGCCGAGTAGAGGCACGACAGCCGTACGCAGGACCGTCGTCGCCTTCGGATGCCGGGCCTCGTCACAGCCGCTCGACTCGGTGGAAGAGGGCCGCCTGCGACCGGCGGTCGTCGCCTTCAGATGCCGGGCGCTTTGCCACGACGGGGCCGTCAGCGAGTGCTGCTGGGGTCGTCGCCTATCGCGCCGACCCGCGCGGCTCTAAGCCCGCCCGCGCGTCGGCGATCTCGCGCAACTGGTTCTTGGCGATCTTGCCCAGGGTCGCCGTGGGAAGTTCATCAATGAAATAAACCGCGCGCGGCACCTTGAAGTCGGCGAGCCGCGCGCGACAGAGCTCGATGATCCGGGCGGCCAGCGCGTCGTCCGAAACGTCACCGGACGCCTTCACCACGAACACCACGGGCACCATGTCGAGCATCTCATGGCTCTGCGCCACCACTGCGAGGTCGGCGATACCGCCTGCCTCGCGGCAAACATCCTCGACCTCGCGTGCCGAAACGTTCTCGCCGCCCACCTTGAGCGCATCCTTGTCGCGGTCGCAGTAGAAGAAGTTACCCTCGGCACCGAGACGCACCAGGTCGCCGGTGCGAAACCATCCCTCGTCGGTGAATGATTTGGCATTTGCTTCGGGGTTGTCGTGGTACTCGAGAAAGAGCTGGATGCCACGTGTGCCCCGCACCCAGAGTTCACCGGTCTCGCCGTCTGCACAAAACTGTCCGCTGTCGGGATCGACGATCGCAAACTCGTAACCCGGCGTCGGCTTGCCCATCGACCCATCGGGGTAGGTCTGCCAGAGGTCGCTGCGGGTCGCGTGGATCACGGTCTCGGTCATGCCCCAGAACGCGAGCACGCGCAGGTGCAGCCACGACTCCAGCACCGGCATGATCAGACCAAAGGCGCCTACCTTGAGTTTATGCTCGGGCACCGGCTGCTGGGCGATGGCCTTGAAGATGAACGGAATCAGCGAGATATGCGTCACGCCATGTTTCGTCACGACCTCCCAGAAGCGACTCGCCGAGAAGCGCGGCTGAAGGACGATCGTGGCGCCGACGCCGAGCGTGGTCCAGAACGACCAGCTCTGCGCATTGACGTGAAAGAAGGGCAGATGGACAAGATAGACGTCGTCGGGGCCCATGCCGATGTTGAGCGGTCCCATGCGACTCGCCCAGATCGCATTGGCGTGGGTGTGGACGACGGCCTTGGGTCGCGAGGTCGTGCCCGAGGTGAACATGATGCCCGCCGGCGCCATGGGATCGGCGTCGCGCACGGGCAACGTCGTCGGGTCGCCGCGCAAGTCGTCAAAACTCCCGCGGCCGTGCGCAGCTTCCTCGGGCGTGGGCGCCTCGCCACCGTTGTCCGCCGTAACGGCGATCCAGCGCAGCCCCGGAGCGTTCGCGGCGACGAGCTTCGCGTAGCGGGGCTGCGTGATCGCCGCGCTGCAGCCGGTGTGGCGCGCAAAGTACTCGATTTCGGCACCGGCGCTGCGGGTGTTGGTGGTCACGGCGACGGCACCGAGACGAGCGCAGGCGTACCAGGCGAACACCATCTCCGGGCAGTTGTCGGAATGGATCAGGATCTTGTCGCCCCTGCAGACGCCGCGTGCCGCGAGTCCCGCCGCCACCCGCGCGACCTCGTCGGCGAACTCGCGATGGGTCCAGCGCCCAGCCTCCCCGCCGCGCGCCTCCCAGATGAGAAAGGGATGATCGGGACGCACGCGCGCCCAGTGCTCGACAAGCCACGGAATGTCCTGGCCCGCCATCTGGAAGCGCGCTAGCTGGTCCCTCTCGAAGTTTGTGCTCACGTCTGCCCTCCCGGCCGGTCGCGCCTGCGGAGCCCCCGCCGGCAGCGAAGGGCACGCTAATCGGCCGCTTTGCGGTGGACAACGACGCACCCCGCCCGCCACGAGGACCACGCCCACGCGGGAAGCCGCGCCCCTCTCCCCCGCGCGGCGTGCGGCCTGGCGCGTTTTGGGTTGCGCCACGCGAGTCGCCCGTGGCGGCGGGGCCGCTCGCCTGTGGCCGGGCCAACGCGAGCGCGATAGAGACGCGAACCGGATGCAGGGCCAGCTGCGCCCTCGCTGGTGAGCCCAAATGCGATCAGGCGAGCGCGACCGAGACTCGAACGGGACGACGGACCCGTCACGCGTTCCGCTGTGGTCGCGCCTTCGCCGGCGACCAGGAAATCGGTCCCCGAACCGGGCAACGGATTTGGTGCGCGTTCCTCTCGTACAGTTCGTGGCGCTCGGGGCCGTGCTCTTCGGCCTCGCGCGCGCCCTCGAGCAACCGTTCAACGCGGCGCCCATCGAGGCCACCGAGTGCCGGCAGGTCACCTTCACGCACGCTGAGGCGGCACGGCTCGTCCGCGCCTGGGAGAGGCACACGGCCCGGGTGGCCGACCCGGCCACCCGGGCGGCACTCGTCGAGGCCGCCATCGAGGAGGAGATGCTGGCCCAGGAAGCGCGTCGGCGCGATCTAGGTCGCAACGATCCGGCGGTGTGGGCGCGCCTGGTCGAGCAGATGCGCTTTCTCGGTAACGGACCCGAGCCGAGCCAGAAATCAGTCGATGACCGCACCACACGCCAAGCAGAGACGACCGAGGAACTCGTCAAGCGGGCGCGCGCGCTGGGCCTCGAGCGCAGCGATCCGCTGATCCGCCGGATTCTCGCCGGTCGGATGCGGGCCGTACTGGCGCCACCCGCGAGCGCCGACGACGGCGACGACGCGACCCGCCGCGCCTGGTTCACCGCGCACGCTTCCCGATTCGCCCAGCCCGAGCGCGTGAATCTGCAGCAGCTCCCCCTGCCCGCACCCGCAACCCGTGCAGGTCCGACCCTGCGCGAACAGCTTCAGGGCGGAGCGCTCTCGTTCGAGGAGGCCCGCCCGCTCGCCCGGCCGCTTCCCCTGCCCGGCGAACTGCGTCAAGCCTCCGCAGCCCGCCTGGCGACGATCTTCGGTGCGGACTTCGCCCGCGCCGCGATGCAACTCGAACCGGGCTCTTGGCAGGGACCGATCGCCTCCGCCTTCGGCCCGCACCTCGTCCGCGTCCAGGCACGGCTCCCGGCAACGCCGCCGGTGTTCGAACAGGTCGAAACCCAGGTACGACTCGCGCTTCGCACCGAGCGCCATGACGCGCGCCTGACCGCGGCCATCGCAGCCCTCCGCGCCCGCTACAAAATCCACCGGCCCCCGGCCATCGCGACACTCGCGCCACCCGGGGCCGACGGTGCCGCCGAGTCTCCTCCCGCGAACTGAGAAGCGACGAGGCCACTCCACATGCGGCCTCCCCACTCCTTGACCCCGGTCGCGGTCATCTCCTGCAGCCCGAAATCGTGGACCCAATGCGTCAATCCTTGACGCCAGTCCTCCGGAATTCGTGCCGGCCCCCAGCCCGCGCTCCCGGCGGCACAGTCTCTCGGGCAGCTCGCCCCGTCGTCTCAGGCCAAGAAGCGCGCCAGACGATAGGTGATGAAGCTGCCCAGCCAGGCGAGCAGCAACATCGAGGTGAAGGCGAAGGCCGGCCAGCGCCAGCCGCCGGTCTCGCGCGCCATGACGGCGATCGTCGACGTGCATTGCAGCGCAAAGACGAAGAACACCATCAGCGCCAGCGCCACGGGCAGGGTGAAGACCGGCCGTCCAGTGCGAGGATCGATGTCCGCCTGAATGGCTTCGAGTACGCCGCGAAAGGATTCGCCCTCGCTCACGGCGTAGATCTGCGCGAGCGTCGACACGATCACCTCGCGTGCCGCGAGGCTCGCGACGAGCCCGACGCCCACCTTCCAGTCGAAGCCGAGCGGCGCGATCACGGGCTCGATGGCGTGGCCGAGCCGGCCGGCGACACTCGCCTCGAGGTTGGCGCGCGCCGTTTCGGCCGGCGTGGCGCCCGCGATCGGTGCGGCTTGCGGCACGTGCAAGAGTACCCAGAGCACTACCGACGCCGCCAGAATGATCGTCCCGGCACGCCGCAGGAAAGCACGCGCACTCTGCCCCACCTGGCGCACCAGCATCCGCATCGTTGGCCAGCGGTAAGGCGGCAGCTCCATGTAGAAGACCGAAACTCGGCCGCGCAGCAGGGTGGAGTTGAGGATCTTCGCCGCCGTCAATGCCACCGTCGCACCCAGCACGTAGAGCCCGAGCATCACCAGGCCTTGCAGGCCGACGGGACCGACGGAGGTGGCGGGCACGAAGGCCGCGATCAAGAGGGTATAGACCGGCAGCCGCGCCGAGCAGGTCATGAAGGGCGCCACGAGAATCGTGGCGAGCCGCTCGCGCGGCGAGGCGATGGTGCGTGTCGCCATGATCCCCGGCACCGCGCAGGCGAAACAGGAGAGCAAGGGCACGAAGCTCCGACCTTGCAACCCAACTCGGCCCATGACGCGATCGACCACGAAGGCCGCGCGCGCCATGTAACCCACGTCCTGCAAGAGATGAAGGAAGGTGAAGAGGATCAGGATCTGCGGCAGAAAGATCACGACCGAGCCGACGCCCGCGATCACGCCATCGGCCAGCAGTCCCACAAGCCAGCTCTCGGGCAGCGTCGCACGCACACCATCGGCGGCCAGCGCGAAGAGCGTGTCGATGGCATCCATGGCCGGTACGGCCCACGCGAAGATGCTCTGGAAGAGCAGCACCATCACCGCTGCGAACACCACCACCCCCGCCACCGGATGCAGCAGGAGCCGGTCGATTTTGTCGCTGCGGGTGTCCGCAGCGAGTACGTCGGCGCCGATCTCGTGCACCACTCGATCGACCCAGGCGAAGCGCGCACCGGCGTCGGCGATTCCGGTGGGGACGCGCGCGACGCGCCAGTTGCGGGCGTCGTCGAGGAAGCCACGCAGCACGTCGAGACCGACGCCCCGGTGCCCGACCACCCCCACGACCTGCACGCCGAGGTGGCGCGAGAGCGCCAGCGGATCGAGCCGGCCGTGACGCGCCTTGACCTCGTCGATCATGGTGAGGACGACAAGGGCCGGCCGCCCGAGCGCCAGCGCCTCGTGGACCAGTGCGAGTGAGCGGCGCAAGGTCGTCGCGTCGGCGACCACCAGCAGGGCGTCAGGGATCGGTTCGCCCGGCACCGCGCCGTGCAGCACCTCGTGCACCACGTGCTCGTCGGGCGTCTCGCCGTCGAGTGCGTAGGTCCCGGGGAGGTCGAGGATCCGCACCCCACCGTGACTCCCGGTCAAGACACCCTCGCGGCGCTCGACCGTCACGCCGGCATAGTTGCCGACGCGCGCCGAGGAGCCCGTGAGCGCGTTGAAGAGCGTCGTCTTTCCAGAATTAGGAGAGCCGACGAGGGCGATGCGGACGGGCCCCTCCGCCACGCGCACGGCCGGCATGGCGGGAACCGCACTCATGCGCGCCTCTTCGCGGGCACGTGTCCCTCGCCGCTCGGCGTCGCCCGCGGCGAGGCCTCGGCGCCGTCCGCGACACGCGCGACCCCGCGCACCGTCGCCAGCGCCATCGCACCATGCAGCGTGACCGACAGAGCACGGAGCTGCGACTCGCGCAGGCAGATCCGGTAGCCACGCAGCTCGACCTCGATCGGATCGCCGAAGGGCGCACGCCGCAGCACCGTGACGTCCGTCCCCGGCACGAAGCCCAGATCGGCGAGCCGGCCGGTCAGCGCGGCGCCGGGAGCGATCCGGCCACGCTCGCCGGGGCGCAAAGTCGAGAGGGGACGCACGGTTTCGCTGAAATTGAAAACCATTTTCAACGAAGAGACCCTGCCGAACCGCGTCTGTCAATAGGCATCTGCGCGGGGACCGTGACCGATCCAGCCCCTCGGCGCGCCGGAGGAGGGAACGCGATGCCACCACCCCACAGCGCCGCCCGCCCGCTCACCTCTCACCCGCGAAGCGCCGCTCCGCCCAATCCGATGCCACGCCTCTTCCGTGCCGCGCGCTCGTCGAAGAGCCTCGACACTGCGGGCTCTCAGCGCGAACCAATCCCGGCCCGGCCGCCGAAAGACGGCACGGCCTCCGCGCTCGGACTCCCACGCGAAGGCGCCGAGCGCATGGCCCCATAGCCGCCGCCCGCGCCGTATCCGGAACCAAATCCACGCCCGCTCGCGCCGCGATCGCCGCCACCGAACGTGTGTGCCGAGGAAGACCGGCCGCCAGAATCATTCGATCCGACCGTCGCGCGGCCTTGCGGCGCTGCGTGCCCGAGGCCCGACGACCAGGACCCCCGCGCGGGGGACGCCACTGAGCCACCCCTCCACGACCGGACGGATTCCTGGGCGGGCGCGCGCGGGGCAGGCGCGCTGAGCACGCCACCGGACGAGGACCCGCGACCACCCAGAGCAGACCGTCCCGTCCACCTGCTGCCTTCGTTCCCGGCCGAACCGCTGTCCCCGCGCGAGCCCGGGGCACTCCACGTCGTACCGCTGCTCCCCCGCGAGCGCGGGGCACTCCACGTCGTACCGCTGCTCCCCCGCGAGCGCGGGGCACTCCAGGTCGCAGTGCTGTCCGCCCGCGAGCGCGGCGCACTCCATGTCGTACCGCTTCCCGCCCGCGAGCGCGGCGCACTCCATGTCGTACCGCTTCCCTCCCGCGAGCGCGGCGCACTCCATGTCGTACCGCTGCTCTCCCGCGAGCCCGGGGCACTCCACGTCGGGCGGCTGTCCGCCGGCGAACGCGGCGCGCTCCAGGTTGCCGTGCTGCGCGACGAAGGTGGCGGGCTCGAATCTTGGCGCACCTCGTCGCTCCCGCCGCTGGGCGCCACGTCGCCGGACGACCACGGCGAGCGCGTCACGCTACGGCGATTCGAATCCTGGGTTGGGGGGATCGAGACACCGCGCCTTGAAGTTCGCCCTGCTGCCAAGTCCGGCGAGAGCGCAACCGCCTCCCGCGAAGGCTGCATCTGACCAGCGATGGCGCGACGTCCCGTGTCGGGCATGGCACCTGCACCGCGGGTCGCCGGCTGCGCCGAGGGCGCCAGCGACGGCGACACCTCACGACTGCGCGCCGTCGAGGGTGCACTGCCGGTCAACAACCGCCTCGGTGGGCCCCCGGCGGAGCCATCCGGCTCGCGGCCCGCCGCACGCAGCGGAGACCGCTGCAGATCGCCGAGGCTCAGCCGGCGCGCCTCGTACGAGGCCATGTTCGGCGACACGCCGCGTGCCCGCAGCGGGAGCCGGGCCGTCTCGACCCGCGCCTGATTGCGAGGATTGATCGGGGCACGCACCAAATCCGGCGAAGACGAATCCGTGCGCAGCACGGCGCGCCGGAAAGCTCCGCGGTCGAGCTGATCGACCGGTGCACCCCCTACCGCTCCGGCCTGCTCGTGGGCCCAGCGCAGACGCTGCGGTAGCCGGTTGTCGCCACGCCGCGAACCTGGATCACCGCCGCCGTCACCGGGCAGCGGGCTCCTGTCCGCCGTCTGACCGCCGTCCTCCGGGCCGTGCGGACCACCGGGATGTGGACGCCCGCCGGGGGAACCACCATCGCCGTGGCCACCGTGCTGTCCGTGGTTGCCGTGACCGTGGTGCCCCTGCCCGTGATGTCGCCAGCCCGGCGCAATGACAATATTATTGACCACCTGCGGGCCGTACCAGCCGCCCCACCACGGCGTGCCGATCGCGACGCTACCGGTACTCCACCACGGCAGACACGGCTCCCCCCAGCCGAGAGGCACCCAGCCGATCCACGGCGTGCCGACGCCGACCGAGACCGTCACGCCAGGAGTGGCCCAGGTGAACCCGACGAGTGCCGGTGCCCACACCGGCGCCGCCGCCACCAGCGGCCCCGGCGCCCACCACCACGCACCACTCGACCGAACCCAGCGGCCGTAATGAAAGGGGGCCCAGCCCCAGCGCGCGTCGTCAATCCACGTCCAGCCCCAGGGCTCGCGCCAGGCCCAGCGGCCCACGGCATAGGGCGCCCAGCCGACCGACACCACGGTCGGCCGCCAGATCCAGCCGTACTCGGGATTCTCGTCCCACACCCCGGCGTCGTCGAGATCGGCGATCCCTTCTATATCAGAATTGACGTAGGCCGCGCTGGCGACATCGGCGAAGCGCTCGTGCCGGGCCGCAGCCCAGACGTCCATCTCGTCATCGGGCGGATCGTCCACCCGCGCGATCCTGGCGAGCGAACCCTGCCCCTCGAGACGCCAGCTCCCCGGAGCGTCGAGGGGCGCCCGGCGGCCAGCAACGTCGGCCACGACGCGACCCGCGCGCGCCTGCGCGATCGTCGCGCCGCCGGCCGAGACGTCGAGCCGCACCACCGCGTCCGGTGAGAGCGTGAGCGTCCCTGCCGGGACGAGGATTTCGAGCGGCGGCACGCTACCCGAAACCCCGGCCGCTGCGCGCGCGGTGCCGCCACGCCGTGCGACCACCAGCGTGCCTTGGGTCAGCCGGAACTGCGCGGCCGCATCATCGAGGCCGATGATCTCGAGATCGCTCGCGGCCCCGAGCCAGAGATGGAGGCCTTGCGCCGTCTCGATCTCGACCCGACTTCCCGGCCCGTCCGCAAGGCGGTCGCCCGCGACAAGGACGTCATTAATCTCGCCGCTCGCCCACTCGCCGGCGCCAGCGCGCAAGGTCGAGACGTCCCCCTCGAGCCACGCGAGCCTTGCGACGCCCGGTGAGCGCTCGGCGGCTACGACCGAGGTCGCTCCGGCGGCAGCGCCGAGCAAGGCCAGCACCGCGAGAGCAGCCGCGCAAATGGGCCCGACAGATCGGCGGGTGCCCACGCCGACAGGCCTCCTCGCGAGCGCGGTGCACGCTGCCGAACGGATTTGGCCGGCGGCGCGTGACGCGCTGGCCCTTGGCTTCCCGTCTTCGGATCCGCCGGCACCGCAAGATCCCCTGAACGTCCCCGAACTCCCGGCACTCCACTCCCGAAACCCACGACCCGACGACATCGCCGACGTCCTCCCGTGGCAGGCTCGTTGCGAGCCCGCTCTCGAGTCCTTCAACCAGCGCCCACGGGTGGGGTTGCGCGGCGGCTCGGGTCAACCGCAACACCAGACGCGCGATTCGTTGTTGATCGAGGATGGGGTTGCGCGACGGCGGCCGCGTTCGGGTCAGCCGCCAACCCGGACGAGTCTCGACGACCGACTCGAGTCGGCGGTCAGGGTCCCCGTTGGCGAGGTCGCAAACCAGCGGCCGACAGATCGCGAAATCGCCCCCGGGGAGCCCTGCCCCCCACAACGAGCGAGGCTCGGCAGCCGGCCGACACGCGGATTGTCAGCGGTCGATGCGCCCAAACCTGGCCGAAGGGCGCCGTGTTGCGGTGCGCGAATCCGCGGAGGGAGACCGGCGGCGGCGAATCCTGGCGCAACAGCACGACGCCCCTCCTGGCCAGGGTTCCTCCCGCGCGAAACCGGTCCTCAATCCACCCTCGCGCCGCGCTCGAGGCCGCGCAGCAGATCCTCACCCGCCGCCGGATCGATCTCGATGCCGGTCACTTCCATCACCCGGGCCATCATCATGTAGAAGCCGATCGCAATCGTGAGCTCGACCACCTGTCGGTCGGGGTAGTGCGCCCGCAGCGCGGCGAGGGCCTCATCCGAAGGGCGCGTCCGCTCGACCACTTCGCGCGTAAAGGTGAGAATCGCGCGCTCGGACACGCCGAATACCGGATCGTCGAACCGGAGCGCCTCGAGAGCACCGATCTCGTCATCCCGCACGCCGACCGCACGCGCAATCGGCACGTGCTGGATCCACTCGTAGCGGGCCTGCGAGAGAGCGGCGACCAGCAGGATCGCAAGTTCGCGCTCCCGGCCGGGCAATTCCTGACGTCCGAGGATCGTGCCACCGAGCTCAATCAATGGCCGAAAATTGCGCTCGGCATGGGTCAGGATGCGGAAGATGTTGAGGCGCGGCTGCAGGGCCTCGAGCGCGGCACGGGCCCTTGGGTGGAGAGTTGCCAGATCGGGATAGGGGATGCGTGCCATGGCGCGACCCTGCCGGATCTGCCGCTGGCAGACAACTCGCTCGCAGCCCTCCGGCCCGCCCCCCGGCGTGAGGATCGCAGGGCGCAGCGAACTCCGCCATCGACAAAGCTCGGACGCCACACGCCACCACGGACCCCCGGCACCGAGCCCGCCCACCCACCCATGTCGGTCGCCCCGCATTGCCGGCGTTGAGGTCGTGGAGGCTGGTGCGCACATCGCCGAGCCCGCGTCGTGCAGGACCTCGGCAAGGCTGACTGCAGCCGGAGCAAGTGCGTCGGCGGGCCGTACGACGCCGTGGCTCTCCGGCGGCAGTGCGGTGAGCAACGTGACGTGGGCAGGCAACGTCCACGAGGAGGCCGAGATGGCCTGCCGGAAGAGAACTCCACGCCGCGCCAGAGCATCAAGATTTGGTGTGGTGTTGCGGACGTAGCCGCTCACGCCGAGGTGATCGTGGCGCCGCGAATCGATCGAGATCAGGAGAATGCCGGGCGGCGCTGGTCGGTGCAGAAGCAAAGCCCCGATGACTGCGACGACCAGCGTCAGAGCGCACACCCGCAAGCTTCCCCTAATCAGCATGTCGCTCCCCGTCCGGAGGTACCGAGCCGATGACCTCTCGGCCCCCGGCGCGAGCATCTCGTTCGACGGCAGCTCCCGTGGAAGGCTCGACCTCGACCTCTCGCCGGAATTTGCCGACACCGATCGAGTGCCAGCCATCTCCCCGACTGCCCTGGACGAGTTCGGTTTCGACCAAGTAGAGACCAGGCCGGGAGGGGGCCTCGAGCCAACCACGAAACCGGAAACGTTGCCCCGGCTCGATATCCCGGTCCAGAAACAGCGTCTGGATCTCGCCGTCTTGCGGCTCTGCGTCGCCAGCGGTCGCGGTGTCCACCCGGCGCCACTCGGCACGGAGTCGCACAAGCTGCGGATGCTGGCCCGGGCCGGGCCGGGGAACGCCGGGGAACGCCGGCCCCTGGCGATTGGTCACCGTCGCAAACGCCTCCACGGGCCGGCCCGCCGGCACGAGAGCCGGCAGGCGCAGCGCAAGCGTGCCGCGCACCATCGCCGCGTCAATCTTCACCAGTGGTGTGCCGAGGAGCGTCGTCGCAGCATCGGTCCCGTTGCGAATAGCCTCGACATCGCTCATGTCGCGGGCGAAGCCCTACCTCGAGGAGATCCCAGCCCTGGTACGAACCCCGCAGGGTCAAGTCTGTAGCGGCCATCAAGGTTTCGCGCTGAACATTTCGCCCGCCGTCCCAGTCCATATCGGGTCGAAGGAGCACCCAGCGCAAACCCGTCATATCTATAATATCTTGGAAGGTCTCGCGATTTCCCGCCATGAGATGACGGACGAGCACGCCCCGGTGGGGCGGCTGGTAGCCCGTGTGCCCCGCGAGCAGCAGCAGGCGCTGCATCGCCAGTGACGCCAGTGGATAGGTAACGAAACGCGTCAGGTCGGCGGCGAGAAAATGATTGCCGACCAGAGTCTGAAGCGGCAGGAAGAGAAGCTGGCTCGAAAGCAGGTGCTCGCTGCCCGCGAGCTGGAGCCGGGCCGGGTAGTTGATCGGCGCGTCGAAAAGCTGGCCCGGATGATTCAGCAAGGCCGTCCGGACCCAGCCGAGGGTCCAGACGATGAGCGGCTCGTCCGCGGCATTCCGCCCGACCGCCGACGAGGTGTCCGCGACGGTCAGCCAGCGCCACGACAATATAATAAATATAATCAGGGAGCAGAGACCGGCTCGAGGCCAGCTCGCAAACCAGGTTGGCGAAACCCGCGCCGCCTGCGCCTGCGTCGTCGCCCGATTCGAGCGGCGGCCGCCCCTGCCGGCGGCTCCACGGTCGCCCTCATGGCAATCTCGTTCGCTCAGGGCAGCGCCGGTTCCAGGCGAAGTGGCGGTCCGCGATCGCGGGCAACTTCATGGCACGCTGATTCGCCGGGCGGGCGACAGAACGCCACCTCCGCTCCTCACCACCGACGCGCTCGGGCGAAATTCCCCGGCACGCGCCGACCGCCGGGCGCGGCAACTGGCGACCGGCTACCTGCAGCAGGCGCGTTCGGGTGAGATCAGCCGGCACGGGAGGCGCCCTCCCCGACCGCAGCGCCGGGCGGGCGCTCGGATGGCGTGCGTGGCCTATCGAACCACCCTCAGCGGCAGGCGAGGACCCCGGCGCCCGGGTTGAGCGCGCAACCGCGCAGCGGAGCAGCGGCGAAATCGAGCGCTGCGCACGGCTCGTCGAAGGCATCCGCATCGCCGAGCCCCAGCTCGAAGCGCAGCGGCAGATCGGCCGCTGCGAGTTCGAGCGTCAGCGCCTTGCCCTTGACCATGAAGGACACCCGCCCCGGATCACGCGCGTCGTCCCAGTCGAGATCGATCTGGTCGATGCCCGCGAGCGGAACCTTCGAGCGCCACTTCGCCGAGCCACCCCGGCCCGATTCCGTCCAACCCCGCCCGCTCGCGCGCTCGTACACCCCGGGCGGAATCGTCACTTCCAGAAGAGAACGCCCTTCCTCGTCGAGCAGACGCAACTGAACTCCGTCGGCGACCGGATCCACTCCCGCCGCAACCGGACTCGCAAACAAGGCC
>SXGS01163665.1_pt1 | contig 23345 bp, 6 predicted proteins | sample 3174681 | NCBI WGS metagenome assembly SXGS01 (sample SAMN11356861, study PRJNA531348) | freshwater metagenome | isolation source: freshwater sample F1-80 | place: China: Fuxian Lake, Yuxi | collected 2017-12-25
AAAACACGGCGCGAACGGCGGAGCGCGGACGGCTCCCGTGAAAATCGGGGAGACAGTCGCCCAAGCGGCGTTTTTCTTGTCTCCAGCCGCTCCGACAAGCCTTGGCCTCGTCGTAACGTGGGAGTTTTGAAAGAGCGTCTCGGCATTGATCCGAAAGGAACTCCGCCTTCATCCAGCCCCGTTTTTGGTGGCCATGCTCGGAACTGCGATGTGGTTTCTCTGGCTGTGGGCGAACCGGCTCAATCCGGAACAATTCCCGCTGGATTCCGACATCGGGCTAGCGGCGGTGATAATCATGAGCGACCTCATCGCGATCCTCGCCGGCGCGGGCTGCGTGGCGGAAGAACGCCAGTTGGGCACACTCGACTGGCAGCTCACGCAGCCTGCTTCCATTCGCCGACAGTGGTCCATAAAGCTCGCGGTCGCTTTCTGCGTCGCGGCGATTCTTGGTGGTGCCTTGCCTCTCACGCTCGCCAGGTACGGACTGACTGAATCCGCCTTCTTCAAATCCACGGACGACATGTTGAAATTTTTCTCCGTGACGCCGCTCCTCTTCGCAGTTGCCGTGTACGCCTCTTCCGTCTGCCGGAATTCCGTCAACGCCGCCGTGATGGCGCTGCCGGTAGCTGGAGCGATGATCCTCCTCGGACTCCTTCCTGCCATCGCGTTAGCCGGCGCCTATCTTTACGTGACCGCCGATTGGTCTGGAATGACCTTGCTGGCAATCTACGGATTGATCTTGGTGCCTGTGGTGGCCTCGTTGCTCCTCTGGACCGCTGGAACCAACTTCAAAATGAGCGTGATCAGCATCGGCAGGATTGTCCGCCAGCTTTGTTTTCTCTGCCTTGCCGTTGTCCTGCTTTCGTCGGTGGTGTCAATGGGGCTGCTAACGCTCAATACGCTTGCAGGTTACGTTCATCAGGAGTCGCCAGAGCAGGCGGAAAGTCTCCGACCAAATCCGGAACCCGACCCTCCTATGGTTAACAGTTCGCCAGCCAACCAAGTTGCCGCAGGACCCGCCCCAGCTCATGCCTTCAAAATGGACCTGATACTGATGAAGCGTTAAGAGTTGATGCGTCCGGGAGATCCCGCCCCTGCGCTCCAGACGCCGCCTTCCACAAACCCAGTCATCCAGATGGATCCAGAACTCATGCGCCGCTACGGACTGACGCCAAAAACCCCTCCCTCACAGAAATAGATTTCCAATCGCGGGTCGGTTTCTGAGAGCCGGAAGCGGTCCAGCGGCAACCAACGTCAAGCAGGGAAGCCAGAGTCGCGCGCACGGCGCTTTCGAGCTGCGAGGGTCTTCGCCGCTCCCCTGGTCGTCGCCAATGACTTTATCACGCCTGAGTTGCGGATCGTTTCCTTCCCCAGTCGTGTCTGCTTCGTCATTTCTTTACTCTTCTTCCCACGCTCCCGCGTCCTTCATGGACTGGACCCACGCCTTGTAATCGGATCGCATCATAGCATCGAGTTCTTCCTGGGTCTCGATGCGTTTGAAGTAATAACATGTTTTGCCTCGAATCCGCTTCTTCCGATGCAAGTCCAACACCCACAAAATGTCGCTTGGTTCCACTTCCTCAACCAAGAACTTGTACCGCCGCCAACGCTTCGCGATGGGGAATAATTTGAACGCCCGGAGTGGATGGCTGGGTTGTAGTTCTCGGTCAAAGAAGTCGATGACATCGTCCACATCCTCCAAAGGAATTGATTCCCACGCGTCGTTGAAGGTGATTTTTGGTTGCTTAGCTCGATTTGGGTGTTTCATGCCGAACAGGTGTTCGTGAGTAGATTTTTGTAATTCCCGACAGGCATGCATGGGTTCTATTTCTGACTTTCTGCTTTGTCAACCGGGGGTATGGCGTGCGCAACCATGAGTATTGTTCCGGTGAAAACCGCACGCAAATCTCGAATGGCCTAGGCGGGTCAAAGCCCGTTGAGCCAGCCGACGGAATTGGCACCGATAAAATTATTGAAGGCGGCGCAGGAGATCGCCGTCAGTGTTCGGCGGTCATAAGGTAGTGTTTGGGACTCATTGGGTATTGGTTGAAAGTCGGAAGTCAGTTGGGCTGGCTTCCGACTTTTTGTTTCTGCCTTCAGCATTCTTGCCTTGCGCCCGGCATTCTGGCCATCATTCGGTCACCCATGAAACCATTGCCGATCATCTTTTCGCTGGCGGGCCTGTTCATCCTCACCGCAACCGCCGCCCAGACGGGCACTCCCAAGCGGCTTCTTGCCGGGGATGACTCCACCAAACGGCTGGCCATCGTCAAACCGACGGGAGAACTCGAGTGGGAATATCCCATCAAGAGCATCCACGACGCCTGGCGGCTGGAGAACGGAAACCTTCTGTTCCAGACAGACTGGACGCACATCGTCGAAGTCGCGCCAGACAAGAAAGTCGTTTGGGAGTACGACGCCGGAAAGCAGAACGGCAACGAAGGCAAGCGCGTGGAAGTTCACGCCATTCAGCCGCTCGCCAATGGGCTCGTGATGATCGCGGAGTCCGGACCGGCGAGGATCATCGAGGTGGATCGCGCCGGAAAAATTCATCACGAGATCAAGCTCAAGGTGAATCATCCCAACGCCCACAGCGACACCCGGCTCGTCCGCAAAACGGCCAAAGGCAGTTATCTGGTCGCACATGAGAGTGACGGCACCGTGCGCGAATATGATGCGGCTGGAAAGGTGGTGTGGGAGTTTGAAGTCCCCTTGTTTGGCAAGGAGCGCAAAGGCGGACATGGTCCGGAGGCTTTCGGTAATTCAATTTACAGCGCGATCCGTCTCCTGAATGGAAACACGCTCATCGGAGGCGGCAACGGCCACAGCGTTCTTGAAGTAACGCCGGCGAAAGAGATCGTCTGGAAGGTCGAGCAGAATGACTTGCCCGGCATCACTCTCGCCTGGGTCACGATGGTGAACCGCCTGCCGAATGGGAATACGCTCTTCGTCAATTGCCACGCGGGTCCGGAGAACCCCCAGATGATCGAGGTCACGAAAGACAAGAAAGTCGTGTGGACTTTCAAGGATTTCAAAAACTTCGGCAATTCCATGCCGGTCGGAACCATTCTGCCGTGACGCTGGCGGAAGTGCGGCCCCGTGGGGCGCGGACGGCCACGTCCGCGCGAACTTGAGCCGGCTTTGGTTGCAGACTCGCGAATGGCTGGTTGTCCGAGCACTCCTACTCGCGTCCTGCTCCACATGACCTCCCACGAGCTTGCTTAATGGGACGGATTGACGACGATGAAGCGGTCAACCGCATGATCCGTCAGAACGAAAAATGTCTCCCGGCCTGAATAGCACCATGACGCAACTGACCATTGCAAGCGCGACCCTGTTAGCCGGCCTTGCCGTTGCAGGCGCCGAACCGGTGGAGGAAGCGAGCAATTTCTTCGAGCGAAAGATCAGGCCCGTCCTGGTGGACAATTGCTTCGAATGCCACGGCGAGAAGAAGCAGAAGGGCGAACTCCGACTCGACTCGATCGAGGCGATTCTAGCCGGAGGGGAGAGCGGTCCAGCGCTTGTTCCAGGGCAGCCGGAACAAAGCCGGCTTATCAAAGGCGTCAGCTACGCGGACCCGGATTTCCAGATGCCTCCCAAAAAGCGGCTCACTGAGAGGCAAGTCGCGGACCTCACTCTATGGATCAAACAAGGCGCGCACTGGCCGTCCAGCCCGGCGGGAAGCGCGGTCGCAAAATCCAGGACGAGCGATCCCGCTGCGAAAGATCAAACATGGTGGTCCTTTCAGCCAATTAAACGCCCGACACTTCCACAACTTCCACAAACATCGACGAATGACACCGCCGCCATTGACGCGTTCGTGCTAGCCGATTTGCAGAAGAGGAACATTGAGCCGAATCCACGCGCCACGAAACGCGAACTCATCCGCCGCGCATACTTTGACCTCATCGGAGTCCCTCCCACTTACGAAGAGGTCACAGCATTCGAGAATGACAAGTCGCCGGATGCATACGAACGATTGCTCGACCGGCTTCTGGCCATGCCTCAATACGGCGAGCGCTGGGGTCGCCATTGGCTGGATGTGGTCCGATTCGCACAAACGACAGGCTACGAGCGCGACGGCGAAAAACCGTTCGCGTGGCGCTATCGCGACTACGTCATCAAAGCCTTTAACGAAGACAAACCTTATGATCAGTTCATCAAAGAGCAGCTCGCAGGCGACGAACTGCCGCAAGTCACGAATGATTCCCTAATCGCAACCGGTTTCTTCCGCCTCGGCGTCTATGACGATGAACCGGCAGACAAGCAGATGGCGATCTTCGATGAGTACGACGATTACATCTCGACGACAGGAGCGGCTTTCCTCGGATTAACTCTTGGATGCGCCCGATGCCACGACCACAAGTTCGATCCGATCCCCCAATCTGATTACTACTCGCTGCTCGCCTTTTTCCGGGGCGTGAGAGGCTACGAAGCGCCAAAGTTCACGCACGACTCAGCCGCTTTCGTTCCGCTGGCTGATCCTGACATCGTCAAGCGATGGCACGCTGAACTGGATGCTCGATTGAAACCGGTTGAAGAGAAACTTGCCGTGGCCAAGGTCACGGTCGAAACCTTCCGCAAGAGCAGAGAGCAGCGCCAGGCGGAGTTGAAGAAGCTGCAAATCGAGCCTGGCACGGCGACCACAGACGAGGCGAGCCGATCCCTGACAAGCAAAGTCGCCAGCCTGAAGGAGGAACTGACCCAGCTTGATGTCGAAACAAAATCCAAAAGCTCCGAACTGCAGAAACTTCAGGAGGAGGCCGACAAGATCCGGAATGACAAGGCACCATGGGAGTGGGCGCTCGCCGTGAAGGAAAAGGAAGGGAAACCCGACCCGACACACATCCTTGTTCGAGGGAATCCACTTTCACCTGCCGCGGAAGTTCAGCCGGCATTTCTCAGCGCGTTCGACAGGCCAAAGCCTCGGATGGAGGAAAAGGCAGGCACACGCCACCGCCTCGCTCTCGCCGAATGGATGGCAAGCGCCGATCATCCTTTGACTGCGCGGGTGATGGCCAACCGCATCTGGAAACATCATTTTGGGAGAGGGCTCGTGCGGACCACCACCGATTTCGGCCACGCCGGAGCGCTCCCAACAAATCAACCATTGCTGGACTGGCTCGCCGCCGAGTTCATTTCCAATGGGTGGTCGATCAAAAATCTGCACAGGATGATCATGCTCTCGGAGACCTATCGCCGTTCGTCACGCGCCGACAATGAACAGGCTGCAAGGATCGATCCGGCAAACGATCTCCTGTGGCGGCAAAACCTCCACCGACTCGAAGCGGAAGCCATCCGCGACACCGTTTTGCATGTCAGCGGCAAGCTCAATCTCAAGCCGGGTGGCCGGGGGTTCTTCCCACGCCTCGCTGGCGAAGTCATCGCGGGAGCGTCCCGACCGGGCCTGGACTGGGAAACCTCCAGCGAAGACGAAGAATCGCGCCGGTCCGTTTATACTTTCATCAAACGCACCATGCTTGCGCCGTCCCTTCAGAGCTTCGACTACAGCACCACAGACTCACCGCTCGGCGAGCGCCCGACGACCACCGTCGCTCCGCAATCCCTCGTCCTGCTCAATGACTCCTTCATGCAGAAGCAGGCCGCCGCCTTCGCGAGACGCCTCACACCTCACGAAGGCGACGGGCTGGCGTTTCAAGTTCGTCGCGCCTACCAGCTCGCACTGGGGCGAAATCCCACCCAGGCCGAACTCAAGCTGGCGTTGGACCTCGTCGAGAAACAGTCCCTTGGATTCGAACAACTCGGGCACCGCATCACCTTCCGTCCGGATGTGCCCGAATCGATCTACAACGCCTACCAGGACAAGCTTCACGCTGAAGATCATCTCGTCGGCCCGCGAGATGGATGGAGTTATTTTCGTGGGGATTGGTCGCGAGACTACGAAGGCATCCGCACCGTGGATCGCGTAAGAGGGCCGTTCGCTTTGTGGACTGGCGGCGTGATCGGCGACGGCGTAATCAGGGCGAAAGTGATGCTGCATCGTGCCGTTGAATTTGCCTCCATTCTCTTTCGGGCAAGCGCCACAAATCACATTCAGTCTGGCTACGAACTCGCGCTGGATGCCCGCCAACAGAAACTCGTCCTGCGCCGCCACACCACGAACGTCACGACACTTGCGGAAGCGCCCGCACCGATCACGGCTGCGTCGCATGATTTGAAGATCGAATTGCTGCGCGGCGAAATCCGGGTCTGGCTCGACGACAACTTGAAGCCATTGATCGTCGCCACGGATATGACCATCAACCAGCCCGGCAGCATCGGGGTTCGCACATGGGGCGCGGCCGTGAGCCTGGACAAACTCTCAATAAACGCCAACGGCGAGACCCTCGACGCGATTCAAACAACTTCAAGAACTCCGGAAGAACTCCGAAAGCAGGCCATCGAATCACTCTGTCTCGCACTGCTCAACTTGAACGAGCTGGTCTATGTTGATTGAAAGACCACGTCCGCATTCTCTCGAAGCGAATCGCGAACCTTTCCAAAAACGACGACTATGAATTTCGGTTTACCCAAACTCCGCTCGGATTACTTGCGCAAGCGATAGAACTTCTGTGGATCACGCGCGGCCAGGTCAGTTTGGCTGCCGCTCAGGGAGGCATCTGTCCACGGGCCCGCAGGGCGGTCCGCCACTTGAAGCACGCCGCCGCCCTGCCATTGAAGACTCACTTTAGGACCGGTGCGGTTGATGGAGAGACGTGTGCAATTAACCGTGATGCTGAAGGAACAGCTAGCGACAATTTCGCCACTCCTCATGGCCTGGCAGGTTATCCGGGTTGTTCCAAAGGGAAAAACGCTCCCAGGCGAAACAATCCGATCGCAACCGTCAGCGCATCTGTAGATGACTTCCAACGGCGTGCATCCGGCCATGGCCGAAACGGCATAGTCAACCACTGCACCGGCGGCACTGTTACACTCGACAGTAATGTTATCCGGGCACTTGATGACGGGTTCAGCCGTCGCTGCGGTCGGATCCACGACGGTGTAAGTGGTTTTGCACGTGCCGGCATTGCCGCTCGCGTCGAGGGCGCTAAGGAAGATGTCGTGAACCCCTGGTCCAACGAGAGTGCCGGGAGCCGGGAGTTGAGTCACGGTGAAGACAGAGGACGTGTCGCACGTGTCGGAAACGACGCTGCCCGTGTAATCGGGAAGCGGCACGACGCAGCTATCTATCCGCCATCCCCCCTGAGTGAATGTGCCGAGGAAAACGCTCGCGGGATCGGGGCATGACAAAACCGGCGGCTTCACATCGCCAAATCCAAAGCACGCCGGCCAGGCGTAGGAATCAAACAGCGCCCAACCATACACGATCACACCGACGGGTTGTGGCGCCGTGACGGTATGAACCAGGTTGAAGAGCGGGAGCGGCGCGCTCGCGCTGGAAAACCCGGTGCCCCCGATGGGCGTAAACGATGCCGCCAGGATCGGCACTCCGTCGAGCAACACCGCGTTCGCGCTGGCGACGGAGGTGGGTGCGATGACGTTCACGTAGTTGCTCGCGAAGTCATCCAGAAAACCGTCGTTGAAGTCGTCTTGCGCGGCCGAAAACTTGTAGGAAGTCGTGAACTGCTCCTTGTGTTGAATCTGCACCATGAAGGGATCCGCCTTCTCCACCAGGTCATGATCCGAACTGTTCGCGTATTGCGTGACGTGAATCGGCTGATTGGCCGTGATCACGGACGGGACGCTCAGGAGAGTCTGGTAAAACTTGCCCTGAGCGAGCGTGGCCACCGGCACGCCATTGATCTGGACAGTGGTCCCGTTCAACGCGGCCATGATTCGGATCGTGTCCCCGCCGGACCGCGTTTGGAGCGGATGGGTAAAATACTACGTGCCCCATCGTTTGATGGGGAGAAGCTGTTCGACCAGATAATCGCAATAGAACGCATCCACGGACTGCACATTGGCGCAGCGATGTCCGCTGAAGACTGCTATCGGCTTGTCGGAATGAACGAAGGTTCCGGACAAATCGCTCGGAGCGCCGTAGGTGTTCCGGAGCTGGTAGGTCTGCCCTTGGGTGAGTGTGATGGAGTAGGGCACGCCGGAATCATGCGCCCCGGTGACGGAGGATGGAGTGATGACGACCAATGTAGCCCCCGGTGCCGTCGCCACGATCGCGAATTGCGAACCATTCAAAGACGGAACGCCCGTCTGAACGTTGGCATAGCTCTGGATGAAGTAACCCGTGCCGAGGGCTTCAGTCGGCAGGGCCAGGAACCCATCACTCGTCTGACGCACGCGACTGAGACCGTACACGTTCACCAGCGCGCCGGCATCCGTCGTAACGTGAACACCGAAGTTTCGAATCCCGTTATCCGGGGCAAGGTCGTTGGCGTCGCCCAGGAGGTCATTTTTCGCGATGATGAACTTCGTGGAGCCGCTCGCTCCGATGGTGAAGGTGACTTCGTCGCCCGGATCAATCGCCGGCAAGGACATTTTCCCAGTGGTTCCCGGCGCGCCTACGATCAGCAGCGTTTGTTCCGCCGGATTATCCGGATCGGGCGCGTAATTGCCCGGAAAGGTGAGCCAGAAATCAGAACCGCCGCAGCCGCCTTCGCAGCCCGGATCGGGCCGCCCCGCGACGGTGACTTGATAATCCTCCACCTCACCCGGACCTCCATCGCCAGTCGGCTCTAAAACGCCTGAAACACTAAATCGGAATCGCGCAAAAGTGATTCGAGGTGAGGCACTCTGGGGAACGAGAAAAGTCAACGGATTCGCCCCCACGTTGAGAGCCTGCGACGAGAAGATCTTTTCTCCCGTCGCCCAGGCCCGGTTGCCATTGAAGTCGATCCACGCATCAAGTTTGCCCTCGGCCGTGGCATAGACCGTGACGTGAGCAGTTTGTCCCGGAATCAGCGCCGAGAGGAACTGAACGCCGTCCTCGTCGTCGAACCCATCCTCCGGATCTGGCTGCAGCACATCGTCGCCTGTGGCATCGGCGTTGGGTTGACCGTCGGCTTCGCCATCGACTTTTTCACCCAGATGGAACCCGGGGAAAACCAGATGGCGCGCGCCCCCGGAGGATTCACGAGTGGGATAGCCCGAGATGGTGACGGATGCCGTGGGCGACTCGGGCGCATCTCCGAAATCGAACTGAGGTTCTCGGATCGTCACCTTGTAGTCCTCAACCTCACCGTTGGTCGCCTCACCCGTGACGTGCAAATCGCCGAGCAAGCTGAAGCGAAAACGCGCGTAAGTAGAACCTTTGACTGCCGTCGGCGGGACAAGAATCACCAACTGATTCACCCCGGCGACGATCGGTCTGGATGAAAGAATTTTCTCCGGTGACGGCGGTGATTCCCAGCTCAGACTCTGGTCAAAATCGATCCATCCATCCAGGCAACCTGCGACCGATGCAGTAACCTGAATGGCGGCGGGCTGCCCGGCAATCAGGTCGGTCAAGAACACCACGCCGTCTTCGTCATCCGCAGTGGTCGGATTGAGGTCGTCGCCGGTGGCATCCAGACCGGGCTGGCCGTCGGGCTCACGATCCACACGTGACCCAAGGTGGATGCCGCTCACGATTCGGTGGCGGGCACCGTTGCTTGAGAGCCACGTCGGGTAGCCCATTGCGGCGGCCGGCCTGTAGTCCGGAGCATCCCCGAAGTCCATCTCCGCAATCGTCACGCGATAATCTTCCACCTCACCGTTCGGACTCGAACCCGTGGGCAGATCGGTGCCAGCGCGACTGAGGCGGACCCGGGCATAGGTGGTCCCAACCTGAGCCGTGGAGGGTACCGCAACCGAGAAGTTCTTGGTGCCCGGGGTGGTCACAGGGAAGGAGAAACGCTCTCCAGCATCGAGCCAGCTACCATTGCGGTTGAAATCAATGAAAATGTCCACTCGGCTGGAGAGGGCCGTTGTGCTGGCATCCCTCACCACGACCGTGACCGTGGTCGTCTGGCCCGGCGCCAAGGTCGGAAAAGTCACGCCGTTCTCGTCGTCGGCACCGGATGGATTCAAATCATCCGCATCGGCGTTCGCGCTGGGCTGCCCGCCACTTTCGGCGTCCACGCTCGCCCCGAGAGTAAAGCCCGAGACGATCTGGTGCCTCGCCCCGCCGCCATTCTGGAGGGTCGGGTAGGGCGCGGGCGCGTCGCCCCAATCCAGGAGGGTCGGAGACTGGGCTTCGGACGTGGCGCACGTGATCAGCAGCATCAAAAGCGGCAGGAGCGAGGCGCAACCACGCAAGCCTGAGCGCGGCGGATTCGAGGCGCGCACCCGGCGCGTCCTGTGCCAGAGCCGTGTAGATTCCGTTTTCATAAAATCGGTTGGGTTCGTTGTCCCCACGCCACGGGCCGGACCGGCGCTGGGAGATTATGCAATTGAGTTCTCTTTCGGGCATCAGGCTGAAGCCCGACACTTTCGCGCTTTCCTAGGGAGTTCAGTTCCAAGCGTTCGCTTGCATCATCGGCGCTCCAATGGGCCGCCAGCATCAGGAGCGGCGCGGCATTGAGAATTGTGAGGGTTTCGATGCCAGAGTACGTGACCGGCTGATACCCGGTAGTGTTCAACACGCCCGCGCCTTGCGTCGTCGGCAGGAACAAGGAGTCGTAATTCAGAACATCACCCGTACCCACGCCGCCATCCAGATGCAGCGTGGCCAGGGACGAGGGCGCGACGAAAAAGAGGTCGTTCAACGCGCCGCCGAGGACGCTCTCGATGGCACTGTTGTTCGACAGGGTCAGGCCAAACTGAGGAGCGACCAGTTGCGGTGCACCAGACCGCAAATCCAACGTGACGCCCACACCGGTGGTTTCCACGAAACTGATCGTATCCACACCGCCGATCCCATCTCCCGCTTCATAAATCGTGTCGCTCGCCAGATTCTTGTCCGCGTCGAAGTAGTAGGTGTCATTTCCAAAGCCACCGGTGAACGCATTGTCGAGCTGGTTGCCGCGAAACACATCGCCCAGCGGAGTGCCGATGACATTCTCGATCCGGTTCGGACCGGAGAGATTGATCGAGAGATTTCCATTAACCACTTGAGTTCCCGTCTCAAACAAATCGATTGCAATTCCCAAGGTTGTGGTGGCGGAGAAGTCCAGAGTATCAACGCCACCGGACGGCAGTTCGTCGATTGTGTCCGTGCCAAGCAACGCGTCCGCGTCGAAGACATAGAGATCATCGCCGGTGTCGCCCTTGAGGGTGTCATCCCCGCCACCACCTTCGAGCGTGTCGTTACCATCGTAGCCGCGAAGGAGATCAGCGCCTCCCCCGCCCTTGAGGACATTGTCCAACGAGTTGCCCAGGATGAAGTCGTTCTGGCCGCCGCCGATTAAGTGCTCGAACGCCGCGCCCGAACTCAGGTCAAGCGAGAGATTCGGATTGGATACGATCTGGAGGAGCCCCGATCCAAGATTCACCGACAGTGCTTGTGTAGTCGTCGCCGAGAAGTCGAGCGTGTCACGTCCACCTTCCACGTCAGCATCCTCATTGAGAGCGTCGGTCCCCAACAAACTGTCCACATCAAACCGGTAGGTATCATCGCCCATGCCGCCGGTGAGAGCGTCGTTGCCGCCCAGACCTTCGAGGAGATTATCGAGCGAGTTTCCATGGAGCGTATCGGCCATGGCTCCACCGATCAGATCTTCGATCGAATGGCAGGTGAGCAGCACCAGCGTCAGATTGGCATTCACCACCTGCGGAATCCCGTGCGACAGGTCGAGCGAAATCTGCCGGGTGGAGGTGGCCGAGAAGTCGAGCTTGTCCCTGCCACCGTCACCGACCGTTTCCGTGATCTTGTCGCTGCCCAGCGACAGATCCGCGTCAAAGAAATAGATGTCATCGCCGTCATCGCCGCTCAGAGTATCGTTGCCTCCCTGACCGGTCAGCCAGTCCCCTCCGGCTCCGCCAACGAGGATATTATCGAGAGCATTGCCGGTGAGTGTGTCTTCCAAGGAGCCGCCGATGACATTTTCGATCACATTACCCGCAGAGAGCGTCAAAACGTGACGAAGCTGGAATGCTGGCGTCTGGGCAGCGACCTGGAATCCTCCTCCAAGTCCGAGGTTGACCGAGATGCGGGCGGTCGAAGTTCCAGAATAATCCAGAGTGTCGGCTCCCTCCCCCGGCAATTCGGTGATCGTGTCCGAATCCAGTGGCGCATCGGCGTCGAAAATGTAGGTGTCGGCTCCCTGTCTGCCGGCAAGTATGTCGTTGCCCGCACCGCCTGTGAGGAGGTCTGCCCCGGGGCCGCCAGTCAATTGATCATTGCCATCACCACCGTCAAGGATGACAGAACCGTTGAAAAGTGAGGTGTCGATGACGTTCCCACCCACGCCACCCGCCAGCAACGCGCTCTCGATTCCTGTGAAGGCATCGGTTTCGGCGCCGATGGTCAGCGTGGAGGCGCTCAACGTGAAGTTGGCATCACGTACTTCAACAATCCGATCGATGAATGGCTTGCCGAACGGGTTCAGCCCAGCCCCACCATTGAACGTATCGTTGCCCAACTTGCCGGTGAGATCATCGTTGCCATTCAATCCATCGATGACATTGGACAGATCATTGCCGGCAAGCGCGTCGTCCTTCTGACTGCCGCGGAGATTCTCGAGGACATCCGGGGCTGAGAGGGTGATGGTCAGGTGCGGGTTGACAAGTTGCATCAAGGGAGAACTCAGGTCCACCGCGACCCCCAGCGTGTCCGTCGGCGAGAAGTCCAGGGTGTCCGTGCCACCACCCGGTAACTCCGTGATCAAATCCGCTCCGAGGTCATGGTCTGCGTCGGCAAAATAAAGATCAGCGCCCTCGCCACCTTGCAGTTGGTCATTGCCCGGACCCAACACCAGAAAATCATCCTGCTTGGACCCAATCAGGACATCATCGCCGGCACCGCCATCCAGGCTCACCCGACTACTGAACGCGGAAGCATCCAATGTATTGTTCCCATCTCCGCCGGTCAGCAGGGAGAATTCGATGTTCAACAAACTGTCCTCGCCAACCCCATTTACTGACAGCTTCGTGTCCGTCAGAGTGAGGTTGGCGTCGCGTTCCTCAATGAGCAGGTCGATGCCAAGCGAGCCATCGATGAAGTCATCTCCAGGCCCGCCCGTGAGGTAGTTCAATCCGGAACCGCCGATCAAGGTATCCGCGCCACCTCGACCATCGAGCCGGACCGTCCCGGTGAAGGCGGAGGCATTCAGAACGTTGTCGGTGTCGTCACCCCGGAGGTTCACTTCATCGAAGTTCGCGTAGGTGTCGATCTCGGCACCGAGAGCGAGGGTGGCATTGGTCAAGTTGAAGTTGCCCGCGCGGGTCTCGAGCATTACATCGCAGCCCGCCACACCGCCGTGGAGACTGTCATTGCCTTCACGACCCTGGATCACGTTGTTCTGAGTGTTGCCGAGGAGAACGTCACCGAGAGCGCCGCCGTATAGGTTCTCGATTCCGGTCTGGCTGGACAGCTTCAGGTTGAGATTGAAATTCACCGCCTGAGACACAACGTCGTCCAGATTGAGGCTGACGGCCGTGGTGGTGGTCGCCCAGAAGTCGATGAGATCCCTGTCCGCGTTCGGGGCTTCGACAATTTCATCCTGCCCGAGGGCGCTGTCGGCGTCGAACGGATAGGTGTCGTTCCCGGTTCCGCCCAGGAGCTTGTCATTGCCCGCCGCGCCGGTGAGGGTGTCATCGCCACCGCGGCCCTCGATCCAGTTGTTCAGCGAGTTGCCGGTAAGCGTATCGTCGCCGGCTCCGCCGATCACATTTTCGATCACTCCCGCCGGAATCGTGAGAGTGAGCGACGGTGTCAGAATCTGCGGCGCGGCATTCCCGAGGTCCAGCGTCAGGCTCCAGTTCGCCGTCGCCGACAAGTCGATGGTATCGGTGCCGCCGCTCAAGCCGATGCCTTCGATGAGGGTGTCGCTACCCTGGGCATGATCGCCGTCGAAGCGATACGAGTCGTTTTCACCACCGCCTTCCAACGTGTCGCCGTCCGCTCCGCCTTCGAGTCGATCATTGCCGCCTTCGCCGTAAAGTTGATCGGCCCCGTTGCCGCCAAACATCGCGTCATTGCCCATGCCGCCCAGGAGCACCGGAACTCCCGCGGTGGTGAAATACCCGAAGTCACCCAGCATGGTGTCGGCGCCGGCAGCTCCGAAAATCGTGTCATCGTCCGGGCAGGGATTGTCGAAGATGAGCAATACCGCGGCCGAGAGGTTTCCGGTGACGGCCCCGCCCGTAGGATTGCGGAGCACGAGGAGCAAGGTTTCATAACCTTCTGGCTGGTTGTCCTCGAACACTGGAACGGTGAAAGCCTTCTCATTCTCGCCCGCGCCAAAGAACAAAGTTCCCTTCACCGCCTGATAATCAGCGGGACTGGTGGCGCTGCCGTTTCGCGTCAAGAAAACTCCCACCGGCTCGAAGCTGTTCGGCGTCCGGAGAACAGTGATGCTCGCGAATCCGTCGGTCTCGCGGACGCTGTAGGCCAGGTGATCGAATTGCAGACTCCACGGGCCGCCTGAACCCGAGGCAACCGGCCCCAGGCCCGCATCAACGTTGGCTTTTGTCGCACCCGCCGCAACCGTGATGAGATCGGTCAAGCCGGTGAGGCCATTGGCATCGCTATCGACGGAATCATCCCCACCTGAATTCTTGAGCGCCAACTTGTATCCCGAGGGTGCCACGAACTGAACGTAGTAGTCACACGCCGCGACGTTCTCGAACTTGTAGGCCCCGAGAACCGGCGACGTCCAAGTCGTCGCGATCAGAGTCCAATCCGAATCGAACAAGTTGACCTGCACGTCACCAGCACCGCCTTCGCCGTCGATGTCGAGATCGTTCAGATTCGAGTCGATCCAAACGCGGCCCTCGACCTTGCCCGCCGCCGGAATGGACGAAGGATCAACCAACAGATGCCCGCCTTCTTCGGCGGTCTGCTTGAGCAAGGTTGCGCTGTAGGCGTCTCCGCTGCACGCGCAACCGGGTCCAAGCCAGTGTCCGCCGACCAGCCAGTCAGGCCCGCCGCCGCCATCCATGAGATCGTTGCCCGGACCTCCGTAGGCTGTATCACCGAAGAAGGCCGCACCGTTTCCGATGGAAGTGACCGGCTGGCCGACCTTGGGCTTGATGGCAAAGCCCACGGCGCTGATCTCCAGGTTCGTCAATGTCGTCTTGACCGTCTGCGGATTATTCCCGGTGGAAACCTCACTGCCGACCGGCGCCATCGATTCATCCACCTGGACCGTGGCGCTGCCGAGATAGACCTGGGCCGTGTAGAGTCCGGTGGCATTCGTGGTGGTGAAATGATCGCCCTGAAAGTCCGTCAACTTTACGTTCACGCCCGCGAGCGGATAATCAAGGGTATCATCGAAGTGGCCGTTGTCGTCGCTGTCAAAGAAGACAAAGCCCTGGACCGTCGCCAGATCATTATCCGCAATGTCGCCGAAGCCTTCATGGCTCTTGACGACGGCATTGACGGGATCACTGAGGCGGGCGTAAAGCCGCTCCATCACTTCCGGCACGTTGTCGTTCACGGTCGTCACCTGCACGGTCTGTGTCTCGGAGCCATTGACGGTTCCAAAGTTCAGCGTAACCGGCCCGATCGGGAAGAAGTCGCCGCCGGCCAGGGCGGTTCCATTGTAGGCAGCCCAATCCACCAAAACCGGCACGGCGGATTTGCCGGTCACAACAACGTCGAAGCTCAACGTCAAGCCGGATCCTTCGAAATTGCCCAGCCCGATGTCCGGACCGATCTGCTCGTGCGCGTTGCCGATGACGACCGTCGGGAGCGGATCGTTGTCGTGGATGGTCAGGATGGCGGCCTTGTTCAAGGCGCGCACCGCTCCACCCGTCGGATTCCTCACAAACAAGACCAACGACTCGTCGCCTTCGTACGTGTCGTCATCAAGAATTGGGATCGTGAAGGTCTTGATGGTTTCGTCGGGGCCGAAGAAGACCTGTCCGCGCGGGCCGTTCGCGCCATTTTCCCATACCCCGACATAGTCCACGCCGTTCGTGGCCGAACCGCCGACACTCCAATAGACCGCCACCGGCTCGGAACTTCCGGCTGCCCGCGCCAGCGTGATGGTTGCCGCCCCCGCATCCTCGTTCACCGAATAGGTCTTGCTGCTGAACTCGACGTACCACGGTCCCGGGTCGCCGCTCTCGTCATTGGTGATCGTGAGCACGGCATGATTGAGATGAGCGTCGGTGGTATCGAGCCGGGCATTGCCCGCGCCCAGGAGGTTCAGGAAGAAGTATTCGTCGGGCTCCATCTGAGTGTCCCCCCTGATCTCCACGGACACGACCTTGTCGGACTGCCCCGGCTTGAAGGTGATCGTCTCGAATTTATAGATGTAGTCCGGTGACTCACCGACCGGCGCCGCACTCACCGCAGTTCCATGGGCGGTGTTCCAGGAAACGCTTACTGGCCGGCCGCTGCCGTTGGGCAGAACATTCCCGAGCTCGTCCGTCAAAAGGATGTGGAACTGGTTTACGGTGGTGTTTCCGGCGTGTCCTTCCGACTGGGCGAAGTCGATTGGATTCCATCGCGCGAACGGCAGTGCGTCGTCGTCGAGAATCACGCCGGTCGCTTCGGCATCGCCGATGTTGGCGGCTCCTGAAGGCGTGGCCGGGGCGAGTGCGATCTTCAGGAGAAACTGTTCATCGTACTCGTCCAAGGCGTCGCCAATGGCCGCTATCGTGAACAACTTCTCCGTCTCGCCCGGCAGGAAGGTCACGAGCCCCGGAACGGACTCGAACGCACTGGTGTAATCTACTCCGGCGCGCGCTCCATCAAACACGGTCAAGCCGCTCGCATCCACCGCCTGGCTCGTCAGGTAGTTCACCTGGATGGATTGCCAGCTTGGATTCGAGAGACGCACGGTGAAAGTCACCGGTGTCGTTTCCGGCGGCAAGATCGCATCGAGGGGATTTGGGTCCACCTGTGCGCCGTCCGCGACCGAGACGACCGGCGTCGCATCGTCGTCGATGATCGTGCCGACTCCCACATCGTTGGCCGGATCGAGCGTGGCGTTCTGCGGATCGCACAGGGTCAAAGTGAAGGTCTCGTCGCGCTCATCAATGTTATCGCTCTGGATCGGCACCAGGATGTCGAGCTGAGTGACGCCCGGCTGGAAGACCAGTGTGTAATCGACGCTGGCATAGTCGGCAATCTTGTCCGCCGTGCCGGGCGCGGTCTTGTAGCAGACAGTCACGATCTGGTCGTTTGGCGCCGACAGGCTGACCGTAAACACAAGGTTCTGCTTCCCGGAATTACCTTCGACAATCGACGGGCTGGTTATCGTGAGGACGGGCGTGGTGCCCATGAGTCCGGCATCGCGACTCAGGTCACTCTCTCCGGCATCAATGTGGAACAAGGCGGTCTGGCCGGTGACCGGATCCACATCGCTGTCGATCTGGTCGTCTGCTCCCGCATTCAGCGTCGTGAAACCGAGGCCGACCGGCAGGCTGAACTTGAGGTAATAGTCACCCGCAACCAGGCCGACGAATTTGAATTGTCCGGCGGCATTGGTCTTGGTGGTGGCAATGAGTTTGGTCGCACTGTCGTAAAGTTCCACCTTGATGTTGGCCACGCCCATTTCGCCCGCGTCGCGAATGCCGTTGCGCTGGCCGTTCTGATCGAGCGAGTCGAACCAAATCACGTCGCCAATGTTCGCCCCGGGGAACGTGGTGGCTGCCTGGCTGTGGGCGTCGTCCGCAAACACAATGTCATCACCGTCACCGCCATCCAGGAAGTCAGCTTGATCCGTCTCGGTAACTTTGACCTGGCCGCTTTCGAGCAATGTGCCGCCAAAGAGCGCATCCTTGCCCCCGGCGCCGAAGACCACGTCCGAGCCCGGGCCGCCGGCGAGAAGATCATTTCCATTGCCCTCAATGCCGTTGACCAGCAACAGGCTGACGATCACTCCCAGATCACCGAGAACCACGTCGTCACCCGAGCCGCCGTCGATCACATCGTCGTCTTCTCCCCCAATGAGGCGGTCGTCGCCGCGCCCACCGTTGATGGTATCGTCTCCAGCCTCACCATGGGCGATGTCCATGCCATCGCCGCCTTCGATGGTATCCACGCCCTCACCACCGAAGATCGTATCGTCACCTTCGTCGCCGGAAAGGTCATCGTTGCCAGCACCGCCATGCAATGTGTCGCCGCCCGCATTGCCGTGCAGCGAATCCGCACCTTCATCGCCAAATAGCTGGTCGTCACCATCCTGGCCGGTCAGCGTGTCCATGCCGCTGCCCCCGTGAAACTCATCATTCGCTCCGATGAAATCTTCGTCCGCTTCTTCACCCATGATCGTGTCGTCGCCCGCGTCGCCGAAATAGGAGCCCAATCCTCGCCCGGCGTAAATTGTATCATGGCCTGGCCCGCCATGAATGCCTTCAGCGGCATGGATCGGAGCGCGCACGCCGCGGAGATCGATGGTGTCATTGCCGATTCCAGCGCGGGCGTAAATTTTCTTCACCCCCCTGTAGGTCTGAGTGATTCCGCCAAAGCTGACCGTGACGGTTTCACCCGCGATGTCAGCGGGGTCGCCATCGGTGTGGGCGACGACAAACGTCTCATTCCCATCCTCGACGTTGCCAACCTCGCGCGCCGAGGCGAAGTCACCCATGTTCAGGCGGAGGATTTCGCTACCTGCGCCCTCGAGCGTGGCGAGGACTGGCTCGGGGCAAGTGATCTCAAACTCGAGCAGAGTCACTTCAGCGAGCCGGAAGCCTTCATCGATCTGAAGCGGGCCCAGGTTCACTTCCAGAAACGCTTCGAAGAACGCCTTGAGTTCACCGTGAATGTCGAAGACGCAGCGGATGTCCTTGACGGCATTGGCATAGATTTCACTCACGCGCACCCGGCCATCCGCGTCCGGATCATTGAGATTGGCGGTGATGGTGGCTTCAATGCCGCCGCGGACACCCGCCTCGGCCGCGACCACGTCTATCGATCCGCTGGCCGTGAGCGCTCCTTCCAAAAGTATTTCCGGAATGTCCACTCCGTCGTCATTGACATCCTTGATGTAAAAGCCGTCGAAGATATGCAACGCATCCCGATCCACGCTGGCGAAGAATTTCTGCAATCCGAACGAGTCGTAGCCGATCGTGAGATCCGCCGCCGCATGGATGCTCCCGCCAAACTTGGCCACGAGCGGGCCGATGATGGGAATGACCAGCTCGAAGCTCGCCTCGAAGTCGAGTTTCGGGAACTTGTATTCGATGAAGCTGATCGGTTTTCCGGAGAAGAGCTTGAAGAGTTCACCGACCGAGAGGAACGGCAACGCAATGCCGATCTTCTTGAGCTCGCCGAAGAAAGCCTGGAACGGGCCGTTGTTGACGGAGCCGAGATCTGCGACCGGACCATCCGACTCGCCCGCCTTGCGCGCCAGCTTGCCAAACTTATCGAGGTCGAAATTGAAGCCGCCCAGGCGCAGCAGAAGGTCGCCGCCATTGGTCACTGAATTGTCGTTGGCGAGTTTGATGATGACCGTGAGCACATCAATGAACTTGCGAGTTTCCGGCGTGATGGAGCCCCAAAGCTCCGCCATGTCGAGGAGTGTAAAGTCCCGGCCGGCCAGATCTGAAATGACTGGCAGACGCTTGGTCAGCACAGCGACAATGGGCTCAAGCGGCCCCGTGACGTCGCGTAATTCCCCCAGGATCGGCTTGATGAAGTCCGATACAAAGGAACCGATGTCGAGGGCGATGTTCGGGATGCCGAACTTGAGCACACCCGCGGCCGGCCCGCTCGGATCCCAATCCCAGTCCACATCCAGTTCCGCAATCAGTCGCGGGAAACGGGCGTCTCCGCCAAAACTCACCGAGACATCCAGGTTTACGTCCGCCTTCGCGCCGAGTTTCGCATCGACAAACTTCTTGAAGTTGAGCCCGCTCTTCATGTCGGCGAACGTCAACTTGTCGCCGCTGCCAACGGGATCTTTGAGATCAACGATGAAGCCGCCGGTGAAGGACGACGTTGCGCGCGGATTGCCCTCCATGTCCTTCCCGTCGGACTCGTCACTGACATCAAGTTGGAGGAATGCAAGCTGGCCCGTGGCATGCAGGCTCGGGATGGTGACCTTGAAGCCGATGCTCAACTCCTGAGGATCGGAGGTGTCGAAGTAGAACCCTTCACTCAAGCTCACCGCGAACTTGAGCTTCAGATCGAAGCCGACCTCAATCTTCACGTTGCCATCGACCTCGAGACCCAGGCCGGGAATGCCGATGTCGAAGGCGATCGGGTCGCCCGTCGTGTCCACCAGTCCGAGCGACTTCTTCAGGCGGAAATTGAACTTGATGGCATTGACCTCGCACTGGATGTCGATCTGCTCGAAGCTCGTGATCGCTGATTCGTCCATCTGGACAAGAATGTCGAGCCCCGGTTTGCCCAGCACTTCGAAGATCGCCTGCTTCACGAGCCCGATGGGATCGCCCACCTCCGCGAGCTTGTTGCGGATGTCAGCAAGGAGGCCGGCGCGGAAATCGCCGATGAAATCCGCCGCTTTGCCGAGTTGCGGGCCAACCAACGGCAGGTTACGGCTCAAAACCTGGCTGCCCAAACCGTCCTGAATCGTGCCGAGCAACGCGTCCAGACCGTCCAGCAAAAGGTCCGCGTGGGTGATCAGGTCGCAAAGGTTGATGTCGTCGAACAACCCGGCGAGGTTCGGAGTGATGAGTTGGATGCCGTTCGTGCTGTCGCCGGTGAACAGCTCGATCAGATCGGGGATTTTAACGACAAGCGTGTTGTCCGGATACGTGTCCCCATTGCCATCATTCGTGCTGCCGATGGGCAGGCTGTCGAGCGCGTAGAGTGGCAGCACCGCACTCGCCCCGGCGGTGAGATCAATGTCGATGTTGTCGAGGTCGAAGAAATCCGGGTCTCGGAAATAGACGCGGCCATCTCCGTCGGGGTCGGCAAACTTCACGACGAAACTCGCATCGTCGTTGGTCGTGGCCGGATTGCCATCGGCATCGAGCGTGACCAAGCCGTTCTTGACCGAGGCGCTGAGCGCGCCGATGCCGACTTTGAAGTTGAGGTTGGTCCCCCGAATGGCCGCCTTGAGCGTCAGACCGGTCGTATCGTAAAGGAACGGAACGAAGTGGCACTCACTGCTGACATCCAGACCGAAATCGAGGGCAAGAGTGGCGCTGGCGGTGACGTTCAGGTTGGCCGAGCCTTCGACCTGGATCAGGTCGGTGACGCCTTCAAGGAAGGCTTTGGCAGTCGGGTCGGAGACGAGATTGACCAGGTCACCGATATTGAGCTGCAACTGAAGGAAGTTCGCGTAGGCGAGGCCGTACTCGAGATGGAACTTGAGGGCGGTTTCAGATATGACGCCTGTGCCGTTGTTGGCCCCATCTGAGGAGGTGGTATCCAAGGCGGCAGTGAAGGGCACAGGCATTCCCGGCGGATCGATCGAATGCGCGTCCATGACCGCTTGCACGACCTTAGCTGCCGTCGTGTAGGTCGCGTTATAGTGGATCGTCAGGATCTTCTTCGCAAAACTGTAGGTGGCAGTGGCTTCATCTGCTCCCGCCGGAAACGATCCGTCGTCCACAAAATCGATCAACACATCGTTGAGATCAGATCCGTTCCCTGTTGCGGTAAAGACAATGGCGTTGTTCTTCCCGGTCGGATTGAACTTGGCCGTCGCCTTGGTGCCCGCACTTCCACCACTGGTCTTCGGCGCGGGTGTGGCATCGACCTTGATCGTGAACTGATTCGCGGAAAGGCCGAGCGCGTTTTCCACATCCGCCTCGAGTTTCGTGATGGTGGCGGCATCGCCGGCAAAGAGTTTCTGGAAGGTCTTGGCCAGGTCACCCGCGAAGTCCAGCACGCCGCCCAGGCTTGTGCCGATGAGCGGCAGCGGCTCATTGAGGAAGCCGAAGCCTCGCAGCCCTTCAAGCTGATCGGACATCGCATCGATGGCGCTGATGATTTCGAGATAATTGGCGCAACTGAAGTCGCCCAATGCGCCGAGCTGCGGATAGGTGACGAAGACTCCGGTGTTCGTGCCGGTGTAGGGCTCAGGGTTGTAGTGCAAATCCCGCACGTCTGGGACAAACACGCGGACCATCGCATCGTTCGGGAAGAGTGGCTCGCCGGACAGGGTGGGAAGGTTCGGCGAAATGGTGATGTTCTTCAGTTGAATGTCCACCGAGCCGGTAACGGGCGCTGGTGACAGCACCACGTAGTCGGAGATGTTGCCCAGATGCTTGAGAAGCACGTCGAGGTCGAGGCGCTTCTCGTGCGACGGAACTTTCGCGTGCGGGTTCTTGAATCGGATCAGCGCATCGACCTGGCCCGTGGCCGTGCCGCCCGAGGTGCTGATTTCGAAGATGGCGAAACGGGCCTTGGCCGCAAGATCAGTGGCCGACACCTTCAAGCCGCCGAGCAGGAAAACGTTGTCGAGGAACAATCCCTTGGTCGTCGCGCGGGCCGTGCGGGAGCTGAAGCCAATTTCGTTGAAGACCGGATCGTTCTCGTCCGCTTCGATCGTAAGCGAGTTCACCTTGTTCAACCAGGAATTGAGCTGGCCGTTGGGCAGCGCCTCGCCCGGAAGTATGATGTCCTCCTCCGCGTCCAGGCGTCCGTCATTGTCCGTGTCCTCGCCGGGATCGAGAATCTTGTTGTGATTTGCATCCTCTTCTTGATCCAGCACTCCGTCGGCATCCAGATCCTCGTTGATGACTTCGAGAATGATCACATTTCCGGACTGCCCCTGAACGAAGCGCACCACCTGCTTGAGTGGCACTCCCTGGTAACTGAATCCATTGAGTAATCCGTTCAACTGACCGACAAGATCAGCCAGCTTGGTGTTCCCCGCCGTGGCCGCCTTCGTCAGCGTCGGCAGGACCAAGCGGGTGCCATCGTTCAAATTCAGCGCGAAGTTTGAATCCGCCGAGAGCCGGCCACTCGAAGGCGGCGGCAAGGAAAACGCCGTGCTCATGCGCGGCGTGCTGAGCGCATTCAGGTCGAAGCCGAGCGTGAAGGCCATGTCCAGGCTGATCTCGAGATTGAATGTGCCGCTCAGTGAAACATCCACGAGATCTCCCAGGCCGATGTTTGGATCGAACTTGAACGGCGCGTTCTTGGTGTAGCCGATCCCGCCCAGGATGACGCGGAGGGTGAACTCATTGTTCGCCTTGTCGTAGTTCGGTTGCAGATCGATGGTCAGCGGTCCTTCTTTTCCATCCGGATCAAGGGCCGAGTTCAGGTATCGGATCAACTGTTCATGGCCCTCGACAAGGAGGGTGGAATGAAGTTTGAGGGCAAGGAGATGGAATGAATTTGGTGGCGCGCCGCTGTGGACTCTGATTGGATTGGCGCATGTCCATCGCGCATGCGGATCAAATGTTGGCAGGATTGCCCG
>SXGS01486983.1_pt1 | contig 23340 bp, 17 predicted proteins | sample 3174681 | NCBI WGS metagenome assembly SXGS01 (sample SAMN11356861, study PRJNA531348) | freshwater metagenome | isolation source: freshwater sample F1-80 | place: China: Fuxian Lake, Yuxi | collected 2017-12-25
AGCAGCGCGTCGCGATCGCGCGCGCGCTTGTCGGAAATCCGGCGATCCTGATGGCCGATGAACCAACCGGAAACCTCGATTCCGCCACCGGGGAAAGCATCCTCCAACTCTTCGAGAATCTCCATCGTGATGGACTGACCCTTGTCATGGTCACGCATGATGATCGCATCGCTGATCGTTGCGAACGCATCGTCCGACTTCGCGATGGACTTATTGAGCTCGACTGCGCAGGCGGCAACAACCGCCCTCGCGGAGCTCCTGCGGAGTACACATGAGTTCCCCGCGCGATTCCTCCGCGCTCATTCTCGGCATTGATCCAGGGAGTTTGATCACTGGTTACGCGATCGTGCAGGCGAGTGGCGCCGGACATGCGGCGCTCGTGGAGGCTGGCGCACTGCGCCTGAAGCGTGCCGATGACCTCGCCGCTCGACTTCACGCGCTCGCCGCGGACATGGACGCGCTACTCGGCGAGCACGAGTTCACCCATATGGCCGTGGAGAGCGTCTTCAGCCATCCCGCACATGTGCAGAGCGCCCTGCAGCTGAGTCATGCGCGCGGAGTTGTTCTCTTGGCTGCCCAGAACCGCGGATTGCAACTCATTGAGTATGCGCCAGCGGAAGTCAAGAAGGCGATCTCTGGGAACGGGCGCGCGACGAAAGCGCAAGTTCAGCGGGCTGTTGCGATGCAATGCGGACTCGAAGCACCACCCACCCCCGCCGATGTCGCTGATGCAATCGCCATCGCCCTCACTGCGGCGCGTCGGCTTCGCGCGCCCTCATCACCAGCACCACTGCCGTGCCCGGAGGCGGAATGACCGACGAATCAACCTCCCATTCGGGCGACGCGAATTCGACGCGGTCTGGAAGGACTTCATCAAACGCAATCACTTCGTCACCAAAGGTCACGACGCCAATGAGTTGACCGGTGTAGTCGGCAACATAATGCTCCCCTGGCTCATTCCACGACCTAGGATTGACTGCGAACCGTGAACCGGAAAAAACCCATGGCTGCGGCGGAAATGCACGAATCCCGTCCGTCCCGCGGATCCACCGTGAGAGCGGAACACACTGCCCACTCGAATTGCGCACATCAATGGCAAGCAACTCGCCGCGCGGCGGCGTGAGCTCCAATCGATCGAATCTGCCGGAAGGAAAATGCACTTCATTCCACGCTCCCGGTGTACCCGGCTTGAATCCCGCAAAAAGTAACGCAGCATGCACGACGCTCGGCATCGTGCGTACGACCACAACCGACTCATGCTCGCGTGTCTTGTTCAGGCATGCTGCAGCTTCGAGCACTCCAACATCAATGGCGACTTCTGCGTCGACTTCGACAATTCCCCGTGCTCGATCGACCCGAACACCTTCCGCAAAAATTGTCATGCCCACATCGCGCGATGATGAGGCACATCCCACGAGTATGCACAACCAGGCAGAAACGAAGACGGCGCGATGGAAAACTCCTCTGAGCACCGAAGGAACCTAACCGGATCGATGCCGATTCGCTCAGCCACTCGCGAGCTCAAAATGGCCTTGAGGGACGACATAAAAAAGGCCCAGGCCGAGCTTTCGCTCAGGCCAGGGCCCTTCCGGGGGCAAATTGATTCGGCTCTCGTACGCGACCGCACAGCAAGCATGCGGAAAGTACCATAGTTTTCGGCAGCATCCAACGACGCACTCAAATAGAACTTCATCCCATCAGAAACAAACTCCGCCGCAAATCTCTTTTGTTGCTCCCTCTGGGGGACGAATCGAATGAACTACCGGTTCGATCCGATTCCAATAGCGTGCCGTACCCATGCTTCTGACTCGAAAAACGCAGGTCCATTCGCGCCTCGGTGCAAAGCCGATGCAGGCGGACTGCACGCTCGCGAGCGTCCACTCCATTTTGGAGTTTGAGACGGGAATCGTCGGAGTCCCCGATCGGAGGACTGGATTCCTGCTCAATATCGTGACTATCGATGAAGCGGTACGCGCGATTGCGCATCCAATCATTGCACGGGCATCGCTCGATGACGAAAGCATCTTTGCGACTGTGAGACGGGCCGCGGTCGCGATCGCGCAGAAACTTGAGCTCGATGCGAGAGTCCGCGTGGCCTACTTCGCGTGCGATCTCAACCCTCACACCCGCGTGACATACAAGCGCGCTGATCCCGCTTTGAGCACCCTCACTCCTCCAGCCATGCCGCAGCCTACCTTCGAGATCACCGCATCCTACGAATTCGCCGCTTCGCATCGATTGCATTGCCCAGGTCTGAGCGACGACGAGAACCGGCGCATCTTTGGGAAGTGCAACAACCCAAACGGGCATGGACACAACTACCGCATCGAAGTGCACTGCACCGTTGCGAGCGAGGACCAAACGGCATTCGCGGCCCTCGACGCCGCGGTCGAAAACGAGATTATGCGTCGCTTCGACCATCGACACCTCAATCTCGATTGTCCGGAGTTCGCCGCGCTCAATCCCTCGGTCGAGAACATCGCAATGGTCTGCTTCGGCTATCTCAAGCAGGCACTCGGCAACGCTGGACTGACGGCTCGCTGCGTACGCGTCTATGAAACGCATAAGACGAGCGCCATATACCCGTCCGGCCACGAACTCGACCACTCTCCACAAGCGAAACCCGCGCTGTGACCGAAGAATGTCTCGTCCTACTGCCCGGCTTGAAACCGAACACTTGACGACCATGATGCATCGCCCCCACTTCCTGCTCCTCACGACTTCTGTGTTCCTCGGCGCATCTGCCCTCGCGCAGGCACCCGGAAATGCGCCGAAGGTTCCGCCTGTCCGCCAGACCGCTCCCACGATTCCGGTCCCAAGTCCGGTTGCGCCTTCCGCGCCCAAGTCGCCTCCACCGAGTGCAATCGAAGGGAGTCCAGCCGCTCATGCATTCGCCGCGCTTGCGTTGACCATGCAGCGCCGCGCTGGTGTCGATGCAACGGTGCGAGAACAGATTGCTGCCGTCCGCTCCGCGCTTGAGGCAGAACTTTCCGCCGACTCGCTCTCACCCGAAGCCCGTGGAAAATTGCTCGCGCTCTCTGCCCAATGCGCCGCATGGAGCAACGACGAAGTCGCAATGGACGCTGCGTATAGCGCGCTCCTTGACTTGTACCCAGCAAACCAAACGATTCGCGTGCGATGGGCGCAGCTGTGCACCGCGGCTGCTCGCTGGCAAAAGGCTGTCGACCTGCTGTATGGAAAGACTTGGGAGCCATCCCTTGGGGTTGACGCGCACTACTGTCTCGCCGAAGGACTCATGGGCATCGCAAAGTTCAACGATGCGCAGGGCGCGCTCAACACCGCGCCTCCGTCTCCCACTCGGACAGGGGTGCAACAGTCTCGCATCAATGCGCTTTCCGCGCGCATTCAAACGCTTTACGCCGAGTACACCAAGGAAATGCTTGCGCAACAACGCGACCTCAGTTTGAATGACCTTCCGGTCGTCGAGATTCTCACGACCAAAGGGCCGATCACCATCAAGCTCTTTGAGCGAGAAGCGCCCAATACCGTGGCTCACTTCATCGAACACATCGACCTTGGCACCTATAACGGGACCCGGTTCCATCGTCCGCAGCGCGGTTGGGGCGTACAGGGCGGGGATCCGCTCTCGAAGGAGGGTGCCGATACCAGCACTGCCCTCGTTGGAACTGGTTCGGGCGGTTGGCTGACAGTCGATGAGTGCACTCGCGCGGATCGGCGCGGACACTTCACCGGATCGATCGGACTCGCCAAGCGTGCTGGCGAGCAGAATGGCGCGGCGCCTCTCACCTGTGGAAGCCAGTTCTACATCGCGTTCGGTCCGGCGGAGTATCTCAACGATGGATTCACGGTCTTTGGCAGCGTGGTCGATGGGCTCGACAACGCGCGCATGCTCACAGCCGAGGATTCCATCCTTCAGGTGAACGTGATGGGCCGGAACCCCCACCCCTACACCGCAACTCGTCTCCCCGACACGCAGAGTCTTCCCTACGAGCATCCCTACGCTTGGGGGATGAAATCGGGTGCGCAAACTTCGGCAAAGCCAAACTCGACGGGGACGCTCGCCCCAGTCGCTCCAGGCGCGCCAAAGATCCCCTGACTGCCTCGCCGCACGCCTCTACGCGAGATCCGCTTCACCGAGCACGCGACAACCCTTGCGGCGCATCACCTGCCCTGCGAAAGTTGGGTCATCGGTGCAGATCACGAAAATGGATCCACCCGTTTGTGATGGCATGAGCGAGTAACTAAAGTGAATATTGATTTCCGCGCGCAGCAAATGTCTGCACACGGACGCGAGCGATTGCGATTCCCCGAGTTCGACGACCAAGACCGCAGTCTCACAGTACGCGCACTTGTGCCGCTCGAGCACGACGCGCGCAGCATTCGCATTGTTGAAAATGAAACGCACGACGGCGTAATCCGAACTGTCGATGATCGACAACCCGCGTAACTCCGCGGTGTTGGATCCATCAATCGACTCAAGCACCTCGAGCAGTTTGCCCACGCGATTGTCGAGAAAGACGCTGAATTGCCTCACCGTTGGTGGCGCGTATCCCTGCTCGGTCTCCTGCTCAGTTGGCTGCATAAGTGCAATCCTATCGGCAGTTTCTTGGAAGGAAACCAAGCCTCCCAGGCTGTTGCGCTCAATCCCCAAAGAACACACGAAGAGCGGGTTCAGCTCCAGGCGTTGAGCAGCATGGCGATGTCGTTTGCGCCGACAACGCCATCGCCGTCAAGGTCTGCGGCTCCTGCGCCGCCCCACTGACTGAGCAAGATGGCGAGATCCGCGGCATCGACAAACCCATCGCCGTTGAGGTCGTTGGGGTTCGCCACTACAAAGGTTCCGCTCATCGAGAACGCTCCCATCGCAGGGGAAATCGTAATCGTCAGCGCGCTCACGCCGGCAGGGAGTTGCGCAGGATCGGGAACGATGGTCATCGGTGCAATCGCCATCTGGTCGAGCTTGAGCGTCTGCTTGGGAAGTGCTTGGACTCTTGATCCGACGCCGGAGTTGACGGTTCCATCCAGTGCGCCACTTGCAGTCGCGACTCCGGTTGTCGCATAGTTACCGACGAGCGCCATTTCCATGCTTGGACAATTGGCGAGTGCATTGACGATGGGCGAGGTGCAGGATCCCACCTGCGCCATCGAGAACTCCGTGACAGCCACATCCAACGGCTGGCAGCCAATGAACGGGAAGCAGTAGAGGTCAAAGTGGAAAGAGACATTCGCAGGATCAACGATCAACTGCGAAATCGTGATGCTCCCAAACGGTGGTGCGTTAGGCGAGCAATGTGCTTGGGCGCTGCCAGAGGTCAAGACCACTTTCGTATCACTGTCCGAACTTGTGCCGAGCGCCGTCGTGATCGTGAGCGTTGCGGTAATCGTGATCGACGCGCCAGGCGGGCTCACGACGAATGCGTCGACATCCGACCAAGCGGGCGTTGTGCTCCACGCCGCGACGAGGATCGGAAAACCTAAAAGGGCGCTTCGCTTGTGCATAGGAGTCCTTCTCTTGATTTGGAATCGACGAGGTCGCGCGGGCGCGAGCTGAGTTCTGATGCGGCCGCACGAAGGTACCCCACATTGCCTCGAAACGGAAGCAGAATGCCCGAAGTTGGCGAGTTTTCCCACCCTCCAAAGCGCGTGTAGCCTTTCAGCCATGCAGGTCTCCGCTTCACTTCGCCCATTCCTCTTCCTTCTCCCGACCGCATTGCTCGCCCCCGCTGCGACTGCGGGTCCCCAAGCGCAGAACACGCCGAGTGCATTTGAAACCGTACTTTCCGATTATGAGGCGTATCGACGCCAAGTAAGCCCCGAGTACGCGATGCGGAAGGGAGACGACACGCGAGCGGGCGAACTTCGAGATGTCTCGCCGCGTGCCCACATCACAGACATCAATGCCACACGCGACTTCTTGGTGCGAATCATGGCGATCGATGCCACGCAAATGAATGCCGCCGACCAGCTCGACTATCGCCTCTTTCGACGGCAACTCGAGATGGCACTCGAAGGTGACAAGTTTGGCGACTGGATGATGCCAATCAACGCACGGAGCGGGCCACACCAAGAGATCCCCCAGATGGGCGATCTCGACCGGTTCCAAACGGAACTTGATTTCATCCATTACGCGAAGCGATTGACTTGCGTTCCGGGGCAACTCCTGCAATTGGAAGAAACGCTGCGCGCGGGAATGGCCGCGGGAAAAGTCCCGCCACGGCTTGTGATCGAAGCGATTCCGCAACAGGTTCGCATCGCGCGAGAAAGTGCGCTCAACCGACTCCAAGCACCACTCGCGAAGTTTCCTGCATCCATGTCGAGCGAGTCTCGAGCGCGGATCACCGAGGAGATTGCGTCCACGATTCCAAAAATCGCCGACCAGATGATGCTCTTCGAGGCCTTCCTCATCACCGACTATCTCCCGGCATGTCGAGCGAGCATCGCCGCGAGCAGCATGGAGGGTGGCGCGGAGTGGTACGCCTTTCAACTGCGTAGCTTTACGACCACGGAGTTGACCGCGCAGGAGATTCACGACATAGGCGTGCGCGAAGTAGCGCGCATCCGCGGCGAAATGCTCGCGGTCATCGCGAAAACTGATTGGTCCTCGGCACAATCTTCCAGCGCCGCGCTTGCGGATGACGATCGGTTCGCCCAATTCATCGAGTACTTGCGCACGGACCCGCGTTTCTACTGCAAGTCTGGCGACGAACTCCTCGCGCGTTATCGAAGTTTCTGCAAAGAAATCGACCCACATCTGCCCGAGTTGTTCGGCACCTGCCCGCGGTTGACCTACGGCATCCGCGAGATTCCGAGATTCATGGCGCCGTCGCAAACCACCGCCTACTACCAACCGGGCAGCATGAAGCGCGGAGAACCCGGTTGGTTCTACGCGAACACCTACCGCCTCGACATGCGGCCAACCTACGAGATCGTCCCACTCTCTCTGCACGAAGCCGTGCCCGGGCATCACTTCCAGATCTCGCTGGCGAATGAACTCGAAGGCTCGCGCGAGTTTCGCAAAGATCTGGACTCCACCGCATTCGTCGAAGGTTGGGCGCTCTACAGCGAACGACTCGGCATTGAGATGGGATTCTACGCCGACCCCTACGACGACTTCGGCCGACTGCTCTACGAGATGTGGCGTGCGACGAGGCTCGTCGTCGACACTGGCCTGCACGCCTTTGGTTGGTCGCGCGACGACGCCATCGCATACATGACGAAGCACACCGCGCTCTCAGCACTGAACATTGAAAACGAAGTCGACCGATACATCGGCTGGCCCGGACAGGCGACTGCTTACAAGATCGGCGAACTCTGCATCCGCGAACTTCGCGCAGAAGCGGAAACCGCACTTGGCAGCGCGTTCGACATTCGCAGATTTCACGACGCGGTCCTTCTGCACGGACCACTCCCACTCGATGTCCTGCGCGCCACCGTGCGCGATTGGATCGCGGCAGAGGTCCATCGCGCACGCACCGCATCCACCACTACCCCCTAAAGATCGCGCCCGCGCGTTTCCCAACGAGCATCGCAGCGGTCGCGAGCGCAAGCGCGAGGAATGCCATCGCCCAAGTGCCCAGCGCGCTCGCGATGTTCGGACCATCCCCAAGGCGCTCGCTCAGCGTGTAAATCGCCTTCGTGATTGGGTAATCCGCTTCGCGCGTGGCGAGGATCAGGCTGTCACTCACTTCGAGCATCGCGAAGCAGAACGCGAGAATCGCTCCCGCTGCGATGTTCGCGCTCAACAATGGAAGCACCACTCGGCGCATGGCGTACAACTTCGTAGCGCCGAGATTCGCTGCAGCCTCCTCCAGCGCGACCGAAGTCTGCTCAAGTCCCGCCGCACACGCCCGCACGACATAGGGGAGCCGTCGGACTGCGTACGCAAGAATCAGAAATGGCACTGGATTGGGTGACGGCCCGAGGATGTCGCCGAGCGCAGCGAGTGGCGCATCCCGCACCCAGGCGAGCCATGTGTCCGGCAGGAAACCGAGCGAACTCGTAAGGAACTCCGGAGCTGCACCTTTGAAGGGCCAACGCAAACTCGCCGCAACAAGGCCAAACGCCATGACAAGCCCAGGCACCGCGAGCGGCAGCATCACCAACGCATCGAGCAGCGCACGCCCCTTCACGGTGCCGCGAACGAGCAATCGCGCGATGAGGACGCCGAGCACAACATCGAAAATTGTGGCGACTCCTGCGTAGGCCAAACTATTCTTCACGGCGCCCGATGCAAGTGGATGCTCGAGCGCGTGCTCGTAATGCTCAAGCGAAAGCGTTGGAGGGAAGATCGTTTCATACCACGCGCCATGCGGAACCAAGCTTGTGCAGACGACGCCGATGTGCGGCAAGAGCGCAATGCCCGCGACGAGCGCGAACGCAGAAGCCGCGGCGAAACCCTTCCATCCGTCCAATCGCTTCGGGCCTGCGCCGGTTGACGCTTTCGCAAGCATCGCGTGCCCCTTGCGACCGAGCGCAAACTTTCCCACGAGGTAGGTGCACGCCGTTGCGAGGAGCAGCACCGCCGTCAGCGCGTACGGCTGCCGAGAGGCTTCCATCTCCTTGATGCCGTTGAATATCTGTACGGGCGTCGTCTGACTGAACTCGAGCATCAGCGGAGTGCCGAGTTCCGTGAAGCTCCACACGAAGACGATCGTGCCGCCTGCGAAGAGTCCGGGGCGAATGAGCGGCAGCGTCACGCGACGAAACCGAGTCCACGCCCCAGCGCCAAGGTTGATGGCCGCCTCCTCCATCGCCGGATCAACATTGGCAATCGCCGCGACAAGATTCAAATAGATGATGGGATAAAGGCTGAAGGCTTCGAGCAACACGACCAACCAGAATCCACCTGCGCCAAGGAAGTCAATCGGTTCGACGATCGCACCGATGTCACAGAGCAGCGCGTTGACGCTGCCGCCCCGACCGAGCAATTGCTTCATTCCAATCGCACCCACAAAGGGCGGAAGGACAAGCGGAGCAAGAATGACCGCGCTCAACCATCCCTTCGCGGGAAAAATCCGCTTCGCACTCAAACTCGCCAGCGGGAGCGCGATGAGCAAGGCAATGGTGGTTGTTGCAGTGGCGATGAGGAATGCGTTGACAAGCCCAGCGCGCGTTGCAGGATCGCGAAACACCAGAAGGACATGATGGAGGGTAAATCCACCTTCCGCGCCGTCTGACACAAACGCCGCCGATACGCTCAGCCACACCGGATAGAGCAGCGGCACGCCAATGACGAAGAGAAGAATGGCGAGCCAAACTCGCTGAGACGATGGGCGCACGCGCGGAAGGTACTCCGACCGTGCTCGTTCGCGCAAACGCGTGGGTCTTCAGCCGCTCAAGTCTCAACTGTTCCAAGCGCCCAGCAGAATCGCGAGATCCGCCGCGCCGACGATCGCGTCACCGTTGAGGTCGCCCATGCCGTTGGCACCCCAATTGTTCAAGAGCATCGAGAGATCGCCGGGACCAACGAGTCCATCGCCGTTGAGGTCTCCGAGAAGAGACGAGGGATCGATGTACCACGCAACGCAGACCGGAAGCGTCGTCTGCGTGCCCGCCTTGCGCGAAACCTGCAGCACATAGTCGCCGGGCGCAACGCCCTTCATGTAGAGATGCTCGGCGTTATCGATGAGCGAGTTGCTCTCACAGTTGCCGCTCGCGAAACTCGTCGCGCCGGCGTCGCCATTGATCGAAACGAGGGTGCTTCCCTCCAGTTTCCACAATCGCAAGTCGCAATCCAAGAGGGTGTAACTCGCAAAGGTGCTGGCAACGAGTCGATTCCAACTCGCCGTCACGCTCAATTCACTCGACACTCCACTGAGATGAAAGGTGTAGTAGACGCTCGTCGCGGCGACGAGCGTCGGCACATAGTCCCAACCAATGCCCGCGGAAAAGGAGGAGGCCTGTGGCGTCGCGAATCCGCTCTGTTCGCCTGCTGTCAGGATGCGATGCGCGCGATCCACATTCAAGAGGTCGGCACCGTAGAGCGCATCCAGCGGCGTCGCTGTCGAGCCGCGATTCACCCCGCTTTGCGGGGCACCATTGCTCCACGAACTACGATGCGTGGTTCCGGCGAGCATGGCAGCCTTGATCGTCAGACCCTTGCTCGCATTTGCGTTGGTCGCGAGGTTCGGGTGATCATTCGCCTCGTCGAACAGCATCGCCGCGCACGACGCGACGACAGGAGTGGAAAAACTCGTGAAGTCCCCTGGCGCAACTAGGTCCGGTTTCCGGCGATTTGGTCCGTCGATGCCCGTCGGCGTAAGACCGTTCGAGTGACCGCCGCTTGCAATGCCCACCGTGAGGCCATTGAAACAATAGGCCATGAGTGGTTGCGCCGCGCTTCCCGCGCCGTTGTTCGTCCCGGAAACAGCGAGGGCGCCATCGCGATTCATTGCCCAATCGAGTCGACGGATGCCGTCGTTGTCGTTTGTCGTGGAACCGAAAGAGCCAATCCAACTGTTGTTCCACACCTTGCAGTGCGTTGCCGGCGCAGCGAGCGGCGGAAGCGCCGAGCCCTGCCCCACACGCAGCCAACTCGACCCAACCCATCCGTTTGCGTTGTAGTTCCACACATTGCTCAGACCTGGTGCCACGCTCGACGCGTCGCCGCAGAGATTGAAGGCCACCGTGTTCGCGTGGCCACTCGTGGCGGATGCGCCATTGAGCAGTGTGAATGTCGTGCCCGCGTAGTAGGGCGCGAGGGTGTCCGGCGCGTAGTTCGCGCCCTCGGGTGCTTCCACTTGACCAATGCCAATGCCAACTCCCGTCGGCACATTGGCAATGCCGAGGCGCGTGACGAGATCGTTGTAGCGAATATCCGTGAGCGTGTCCGCGCACACGATCGATGCGCCGCCCCAGAGGATGACTGCAGTGAGTAGGCACGAGGGGGTGGGGCGAACAGTCATGTGTGGCTCCATGGCGGGTAACAACTCCTTGGATTCTGCCTCCATTCTCACGGAGGACAAGAGTCAGAAGGCGGTTTCGCCCACTCATTCGTTCGGTCTGTGCGGTTTGTTCGGGGCGGATAGGCCGATTCCGCCGTGCAACGCCCTCGCACGAGGGCAGCTCCCGGCATGGGGTCTAGTGCTCGTCGGACGAGGTCGCGGCCATCGGCTTGAGCGGCTCTCGAGGCGCGGCGATCTCATCGAGTACGCGCACTTCGACTCGCGCATTTTTCGCGTCTGCGGCTCGATCCGTAGGAAACTGCTCGACGCGTTCTCCGCTGCCAGCCGCTGAGATTCGGATGCGCCACCAATCCACGCCCGACGCGGCGATGGCTTTCGCCGCGCACATCGCCCGCTCCATCGAGAGTTCCATCGCTTGCTCGGGGGAACCGAATTTCTCGGCAGCACCCACATGCCCACGAATCTCCACGACGGTGGATTGACCTTTGAGATTGCGCGCGATGTCGGTGATCGAAGTCATGCCCTGTTGATCGAGCGTTGGACTGAGCGGCGGAAACTCCACGCTCGTCCCTCGGCCAAAGGTGTCTGCTGGACGAACGGACCGAACATTCTGATCCTTGCCCTTCGTTCCTTCGTCTTTGCTCTCCCCTGCACCGTTCTTCTGTTGCAGCAACAGTCGTTGCACCAGCGCCGCATCCTTGGGATCCGTCGAGGTGATTTCCACATCGTTATGAAATGCTTTGCGCACCGCGATGGCGAAGTCAATCATGTCCGGTTGCGCGGCGACACCTTCGCTCTCCTCGCCCCCGCCGCCCGCGTTGCCGCCCTTTGGCTGCACATTGAGGGCAAAGAGAATCACGAAGAATCCCATCATGAGCATGACCATGTCGGCGAAGGAAATGAGCCACTCGGGCGCGCCCTCATGCTCTTCGTGCGAACCGCCGCCGCCATGCCCACCGCCGCCACCATGCTTCTTGTGTGACTGCCCGTGGGCGTCATCATGCCCCTGTTCTTGCTTGCCCTGAGGTTGGTGCTTCGCGTCTGCCATGGCGTGTTCTCGTGAGCGATCTCCGGTGCAGCAAGCCTCGGCTTACGCGGCAAGCTTCATGTTGCGGCGCACGGTATTGGGAACGAACGCGAGCATCTTTTCCTGCGTGGCGCGCGGATTGTCGCCAGCCTGAATCGAGAGAATTCCTTGCAGCATCATTTCGCGCGAGAGAATCTCTTCTCCCGAACGAAGCGCGAGCTTGTCACCCATCGGACCCGCGACCGCATTCGCAAGGACCGTGCCGTACATCGTTGCCACGACCGCGATCGCGAGCATATGACCGAGCGTCTGGATGTCACCACCGAGATTGCCGAACATGCCGACCTGACCAATGAGTGTCGCGACAAGGCCGTAGCCTGGCGCGTACAACTTGATAAGGTCGAAGAACTTTTTGCCGGCTTTGTGGCGTTCCTGCATTGCCATCACTTCGAGTCGCAGCGTGGTCTCGATGATTTCCTCATCCGTTCCGTCCACTGCCATACGAAGTCCCTTCGATAGGAACGGGTCTTCGATCTTCTCGATTTCGCCCTCGAGCGCGAGAATGCCGTCGCGTCGGGCCTTGTCCGAGAGCGTGCTCATCAATCGCACAGTCTCTGTCGTGGACAATCCCTTGTTGAAGAGGAACCGCTTCACATATCCAGGCACACACTTCAGATTCTCCATCGGCATGGCCATCAGGAGCACTGAGACCGTGCCGCCCCCGACCATGATGAGACCCTTTTCCGAGTAGAACATTTCGAAGTGTCCATGCGACGCCATGTACATGACGAGCACACACGCGACGACTCCGATGATGCTTCCAACAACACTCGCTTTATCCATCTGAAATGCCTCCTCATGCCGGAAACGACTCGCGGCATGCTTCTCACTCCAATTCCTCGAAACCGAGCGACACTTCCGGGACAGTCGCCCGCCTCCACATCGGCAGTCCACTGCGACCGCTCCGCCTGCGCAGGCCATAAGTCGTCGCGCTCCTCTAGGATGAATGCGCTGTGAGGAGGTCGCGCCGTCTGTGCGGGCTCGTTCTCGGAACCTCCGCCGTCCGATTCGCCTATATCCTCCCCCTCCTTAGTACTCGTCAAATCCCCTCTTGCGCCTGCGTTCTGCGACCAGCACCTCCGTTCCATGCGACTTCGCCCCCTCGTCATCATCACCGAACACCTGTCTGATGAGGCGACTGCATGGCTCGAAGAACGCGCCGAAGTCGTGCACTGTGCGGTGACGGACGAGGACTTCAAGGCACTCGCGCCGCGCGTCGCTGCGCTGATTGTGCGGACCTATACCGAAGTCGATGCGGCACTCTTGTCGAATCTGCCTCAATTGCGCGCGGTTGGCCGAGCAGGTGTTGGTCTTGACAATGTCGACGAGCGGGCGTGTGCCTCGCGCGGAGTTCGAGTTTTCAATACCCCTGACGCCAACACGCAGGCCGTTGTGGAGTATGTCCTCGCCCTGCTCTGCGACGCACTTCGACCGCGGCTCTTTCTTGACGCGCCCGTTGCGAAGGAGGAGTGGAATGAGATTCGACAAGAAGTGGTCGGGCTCTGGCAGATGAACGAACTCGTGCTCGGCATTCTTGGATTCGGCCGCGTCGGCAAGCGGGTCACCGAAGTCGCGCGCGCGATCGGTTTTCAAGTGATCTACAACGACCTGCTCGAGGTTCCGGAGTGCGAACGGCGGGGCGCCCAGCCCGTCGCGCTCGAGGCGCTCTTCACCGATGCAGACATCGTGAGCATTCACATCGATGGGCGCAACGAGAACCGCAAGTTCGTCTGTGCCGCGCTCATCGATCTCCTTCGCAGCGATGCGGTGCTCATCAATACCGCACGCGGTATGGTCCTCGATGATACGGCGCTCGCGGGCTTCCTCGCGAGAAACCCCGCCGCGATGGCACTCTTAGATGTCCACGATCCTGAGCCGTTCACGGCGAGCAATCCACTGTTGGGTTTGCCCAACGCGCACCTGGCGCCGCACTTAGCGAGTCGCACGATGAGCGCGATGGACGCGATGAGTTGGGTCGTGAAAGATGTCTGGTCGGCGATCGCGGAGTAATCTCACGCGCGATCGATACGCCCCGCAAAGCATGCACGGCTGCCCAGTTCTTCCGCGATACGCAGGAGCTGATTGTACTTCGCGGTGCGGTCGCTTCGGCATGGTGCGCCGGTCTTGATCTGCCCGCACTTGGTCGCGACGGCGATGTCCGCGATCGTGGCATCTTCGGTTTCGCCTGAACGATGCGAGAGCACTGCGCTGTATCCCGATTCCTGCGCGAGGCGAACCGCGGCGAGCGTTTCACTCAGCGTGCCGATCTGATTCACTTTCACGAGAATCGCGTTGGCGCATCCTTCGCGAATGCCCCTGGCGAGAAACTTCGGATTGGTCACGAAGAGATCATCGCCCACGATTTGGATCTTCGAACCAAGTCGGTCGGTCATGCGCTTCCAACCGCTCCAGTCATCCTCCGCGAGTCCGTCCTCGATCGAGGTGATCGGGTACTTCGCACACCACGATGCCCACAGGTCGATCATCTCGTCGCTCGTCACCGCAACGCCGGGATTTGACTTGAAGAAGCAATAGCCCGTCGTGCCGAGTTTCTTCGCCTCGTTCGCAAGTTCACTCGTCGCCGGATCGAGCGCGATGGTGACCTGCGCACCGAGTTTGTACTTCGCCTTCTCCACCGCAATCACGATCAATTGAAGTGCCTCTTCGTTGGACTTGAGGTTAGGCGCGAAACCACCCTCGTCGCCCACCGCCGTCGAAAGATGCCGGTCATGCAAGACCGCGCGGAGTGCGTGGTAACACTCGACGCCGCATCGAAGCGACTCCTCGAAGCTGTCGAACCCCGAGGGGCGAATCATGAACTCCTGAAAATCGACGGTGTTGTCGGCATGCTTGCCACCGTTGAGAATGTTGAGCATCGGAACCGGCAGCGTCCGCGCCTCAACCCCACCGAGGTAGGCGAAGAGTGATTGTCGCCTTGCGTTCGCGACCGCATGCGCGACGGCCATCGATACCCCAAGCGTCGCATTCGCGCCCACGCGAGCCTTGTTCTCCGTCCCATCGAGTTCGATGAGTCGGCGATCAACGCCCTCCTGATCCCCCGCGTCTACGCCGGCGAGTGCCGCGGCGATCTCTCCGTTCACGAAGCCCACCGCCTTCGTCACTCCCTTCCCCATCCATCGCGACTTGTCGCCATCGCGAAGCTCCACTGCCTCATGCTCGCCGGTGGACGCACCGCTGGGGACCGCGGCGCGTCCAATCGCGCCGCAAGCGAGCGTCACGGTGCACTCGAGCGTTGGGTTTCCGCGCGAATCGAGGATCTGACGAGCGTGGACCAATGAAATCGCGTGGAGCATGGAAGTGATTCCCAGGGATGAAACAAATCAGGCGTACGAATGCAAACCAGTAATGATGAAATTGATGACGATCCAATTGAAGAGCATGACGGCCGCGCCAACCACGGCCAGCCACGCGGTCCACAAGCCCTTGTCTTTCACCTTCACACGAACATGCACGAGGACAGCGAACACGAGGAAAGTGTTGAGCGCGAAGACTTCCTTTGGATCCCAACCCCACGGGCGACCCCACGAGTGATCCGCCCAGATCGCGCCCATCACGAGTCCGGTCCAGAGAAAGACAAACGAAAGTTCCATCAAGAGCATCGTCGTGCCATCGAGCACCTCGCCGAGCGCCGCGCGTTTAGGGCTCATGCGCTCCTCGCCGTGTGCGCCCGCAATGATCATGCTGCCAGCGCCTCCCACACGCGCAAAGGTTGCGGCGCCGCCAACCGCACGATGGACGATGTAGAGCAGCGCGCTGACCGCGGCCATGAAGATTAGGCAGTAGCTAAAGATGATCACATTCGTGTGGATGTAGAGCCACACATCGTGGAGCACCGGCATCATGTTCGAGATACTCGGATTCAGCTGAACGGGCAGGAAGTACGCGGCCATGAGCGCGGCCATCGACGCGCACGCGGCGCCGAGCACAAACATGCCGCGCAGCGCGGTTTTGCGCACGAACACTTCAATCACGACTGCCGCCGCGGCGCCCATCCACGACGCCGTCGTGACGGCTTCGAACATGTTGGAATTGGGCCATCGGTCTGCGATGTACCACCGCAGCAGCAACGCGACGGTTTGCAGCGCGAGTCCGATGCCGAAAATGCTGCACCCGATGATCCGCGCCTTCGGCCACTTCCACACAATGCCGAGCAACAGGAAGATGACACTGGCCATGTAGACGAGCCAAGTGCGCGTCATCTGACCGTTCTTGAAGTACCAGTTCTCCCATCCAAGGCGGGCCTTGTCGGGGTAGTGCGCGGGATCGACTGCTTCGAGCGCGGCGGCGAGCGAGACGGCGGATGCGTTGATTGCTGGTGGATCGGCGCGAAGCCATGCACTGGCGAATGCGCGCCATGCATCGGAAATCGACTTCGTTGCCTCCGCCGAAAGATCCGTCGGCGCTTCCGCTTTCTCCGCAAGCAGCGTCAGCGGCCCCGGCATCGGTTCGGCGCCATCGACGAACATCACTTCGCCGATGGTATGCCATGACTTCGACGCGTCCCCATCACCTCGCGGAACAATCTTCAACCGGTCGAGAAGAAAGCGTGGATCCTTCACACGCAAACCTGTCTTTATGGCGTCCGCGACCTTGGCCGTTCGAATGAGGTCGCTCTCAAGTGCGAGCAGGATTGGACGCAATTCTTCGCGCATGAGCAACGCTTCGGAGATCAGGCCCGTCGATTGAAAGGCCTGCATTCGTGAAACGAGTTTGGCATCCTTGCCTTCACTTGGCTGGAGCAGCGCCTGCGCGATGCGCGCGCGTGTGTCTGCACCCTTCACGAAGATCACATCCGCGTCGCGGTATGCGTCGGGCCGGAAGAGCATGTCGAAGTAGGTGTAAAGCGTCGGCTGTTCGCCGATCTTTCGAGCACCAGAAACGAAGGACATCGTTTCAGTCGCCATGGAACTGAGGCTCTTCACGCGACCCTCAGACTGCACTGCGACGCTCTCAAGCGGCGCTAGATCAATGCCCTTCCAAAACTGGTACTCCTCTGCTTGTGCGGACTGCGGCGCAAGGAGCATTCCGAGCGACGCGAGGAGCACGGCAATGAAGCCGCGGGTGGAAACCACTCGAGCGCCTTCACTTGCGAGGCCCGCAAGCACTTCGCGCTGTCGACGCGCCTTGATGACTGGCTTCACATAGAACGCGAAGATCATTCCTGACACGGCAACACAGCAGCCAAAGAGCTGAATCCAGACGCCGTTGCGATTCCCTACGCCAAGGACGGTGTAGTTGAGACCTTTACTTGCACTCAGCCCGCCTTCCCGCGCTTCGTCAGGCGGGTCCCACTGTGACTGAAAGAACCACAGGCCGTCATGCTCGACTGGTTCATTGACGCTGACGCGCGTCGGGGTGCCCCAGGTGTCCGTTGCCGGATCGAGAAATCGCAGAATGCTCGTGTAGTTCCGAATCGATCCTGTTTCACCCGTGAATCCACCGTCATGCGCGGCCAATTCAAAGTCGTCAAGCGCGACACTCGTCGGAAGCGGCAGCCGCGCACGGGAGAACATCACTTCGATCTCGCGACCATCCGGCAACCGCAAAGTCTGCGGCGCGTAGGGCGAGCGACGCAGTGCCTGCGCCTCGTTGTCAAATGGCCAATGATTGAACTGCAACCACTTCCGCTCGCCGCCTGGCGCTTCAAGCAGCACGAGTGCGAATTGCTCCATCGCTTCTCGTTGTCGCTGAGAACGCGGCACGACCTCCGGCTTCGTGTCAAGCATCGCGCGCGGGAGATACTCCGTCAGTTGGAGGTCCACGCCGCCTGCAAGCGACGCCTTCTTTCCAAGTTCGAGCGGCTGCGTGCTGCTCTTCCCTTCGATCGAAGATATCACGCGCAAGAGATCTGGATTCGGTCCCGCCACGAGTATGACGAATGCGAGTCCATTTCCCCGTTCATAGGAGACCTCGATGCTGTCATCGGCAAGCATTGGCGGCCCATGCGCATCGCTGCCCCGTGGATCGACAACATCACGCGTGAGTCGTGGGTCGTCAAAGACCCAACGGCGAAAACTTCCCTTCGGCGTCGTCAAGGTCACGCTTGCCAGAGACACCTTTCCGCCACCGACGGGAAGATCATCCTGGACACTCATCACGCGGTAGGAGTAACCCGTCTTCTTTCCTTCCTGCTCAATCTCAATCACGGGAGCGCCGGGATTGACCGATGCGACATCGCGAATCTCCGCGCGCACATCGATACCTGCCGATGGAATGCGAAAGCGGAGCGCTGGCGCCCGTTGGAGCGCGGCCACTTCCGACTCGTCCTCGACGAACGCAAATCGAAGGAGACCTCCCTCAGCCTTGTTGCGCTCTGGATCGAGTGCCTCAAGTTCGTACCTCGCCGACGCGCCCTGCGCACTCGACATGCGCAATCGGGCGAACGGATACACGGGGGCGCCGGGACCTCCAGCGAGAAAGCGCGAACGGAGGTGCGCGTAGCGCAGGTACGCCTTGACGCGCAGGTCCACTTCGCGCAGTGGATCATCGGCATCGATGGATGACGAAACAACATCAAGTCCCCGTTCAGGAATCGACTCCCCGCCAACCACCAGTGCTCGGTCGGCAACATAGTCGTTGTAGAGAGGCATTCCTTCCAGCGAACGCTCGTTCCAGGTCGCATTCCCAACCGGTCGCGTGTAGAGCGCCCAGCTCTTCCGTAGCTCATTGCGGAGGTAGAAGGAACTCGTGGGCTCGTACTCAAGCGAGCAGCGAACCGAGTCATCGATGATCGCCTTTCCCGTCGCCTTGATCGCGCGCTGCATTGGTTGATGCGCATCGTCGGTGAACAGAATGTCCTCGGTGTACTCGGGGTGATTGGCGATGAGTTGTCGAAGGAATCGCTTCTCGCCCGATCCCTCGGCATCACCCTCTCGATTCCCAGTGCGTTCCATGAGCAGATTGACGGAGTACGCAATCGTCCCCGCATCGTTGCCGCTTCGAAGTTCCCAGGCTGGATCGACCGACATGACTTCGACACGCAGCGCCGAGTTCCCACTGCCGAGCGTGACTTCCTTCCCAGGCGCGACGGTGAGCGCCTCCCTCTCAACCTGCGCGCTGCCATCGGGCGCGACGGTGTCGAGTTCCACCACCAACCGACGACGAGCAACAGGCGCATCGCCCTCGACCTTTGTCCCGAAGTAGATGAAACTGCCGGCGATGAGAATGAGAATGCCGGTGTGAATGGTCCACACGCCGTAGTTCACGAGTTTGAACGGGATCCGCCGCAGCGTCGTCACGATGATGTTCGCGCTGATCAAGAGAATGAGGAGGTTGAACGGCCACCAGTGAAACCACTCAAACTCGGTCATTTCGAACGATCGCCACTGGCGCAATTGCTCATGGACCCACGACTCACTGCTGAAAACATTCGGATGCACGGGGTAGAGAATGCCCGCCGATCCAATGGTGCAGTAAAAGAACAACAGCGTGAGCAGCACAATGCCAAAGACCACGCTCGAAAACAGATCGAATACGCGCGCCCCGATTCCCCCGAGGCTCGAGGGAGTTGCGGGGGATCCCGTCGTGTTCGGCGCGGTTTGCGAATCGTCCTGCTTCATAGGGTCCTGTTGAAAATCGTCGCGCGTGGCGTGGGTCCTCGCGCGGGCGAGCATAGTAGCGAAGTGCTCTCGCAATCGACGCATCCATCACGGACGAGTTCGCATCGAACCGCGGCGAGGACGGTAGGATTCCGGCACACTGCACCGCACGCGCAGCCGCCCCACAATGACACCTACAATGCCATCCACCATGCATGCTCCAATCGGATTCGTCGCGCGCAGATTGCGTTCGACGATGCAATTGCTCGCGGGAGTCACAGTGCTCTCGCTCAGCGCGCCTGAGCTCTGCGCTCAGACTCTGACCAACAAGCCCGTCCCTCCGGCACCGACCCCTGCGGAGCTCCCCCCGCTCCCCGCCGACGCGGCACCTCCAGCGTTCATCCTCATCACCACCAACTATGGGGACGTGCTGCTCGAACTCGACGCGGCGCGCGCGCCAATCACCGTCCAAAACTTCATCGCGTATGCGAAAAGTGGATTCTACGACGGCACTGCGTTTCACCGAGTGATGCGCATGGGGCCAACCGCCATTGTGCAGGGTGGTGGGTACGCAGTTGATGGCACGCTCAAGTCGACCCAACCACCGATTGCGAATGAGTGGACCAACGGATTGAAGAATGTTCGCGGGACCGTTTCGATGGCTCGGCTTCCCGATCCAAACTCCGCGACGAGTCAGTTCTTCTTCAACCTCGTCGATCAACCGCTCTACGACATCGCCGACCAACGCGGCTCCGGCTATTGCGTCTTTGGCAGGGTTCGCGCGGGGTTGCCGGTCCTTGACGCGATTTCTATGGAGAAGACCGGCGCGCATGTGACGCCGGCATCGGCAGGCGCTCCTGCGCAGTCGCTCCCGCAATGGCCAGTTCGACCGTGCACGATTGAGAAGGTCGAGGTCGTTCCACTCGTCGATGCGCAGATCGTGACCGAGCGCGTGAAAAATACGCAAGTGAAGGACCCCCACTCCACCCCTGCACCCACAACTGCACCGACGTCGGCGCCCGCGTCGAGTGCCACTACCGCGCCATCCGCGCCGACCCCTTCCAAGAAAGCAGCCCCGTAATCATGGATGAGTTTCGTTTCTACGACGGAGACGGCGATCGATTGATGGAGACCGCCTCTGGCCAGCCACAGGTTCGGCTTCTTCCATCTGGTGATCCGCGCACCGCGAGCGGTCGACCTCGCATTCGGCTGCAATTCGGCCAACACTTCCTCGATGATCTCGTCGCGGGTCGCTATCGCACGGTGGTGTGCGGCATCAATGACACTGACAATTCGAAGGGCGTGATCGGAGAAATCCTCCGACTCATTCCCACTTCGCAGTGGACGCTCGCGAGCGTCACAAGTTACGCGCATGTCTTCAGGGACGCGGTCTCGCTGCACGCGAAAGAAGATCGCGAACCATATGTCTTGAAACTCGATCTCGATCGCGTCCTGATCCTCGCGCTCCTTCGCCCACATGGCCGCGATCATTTCACGCTTGAGGATCTCTACCGAGGCTTCAAGACCGTGCGCTCAATGCTCGAGGGTCGGCACGATCGCAAGCCCGTGGCAAGCGTAAGTTTCCTCGGCGCGAAGTCCAACCGAGTGCTGGATCACACGGGACACGAGCCTTCACTCGAAGCACTCCTGAAGGCCATGCACAGCGCAGGATTTGAAGGGGATGTGTATCCGCCACCCGCATCGTGGGAAAACGCGCGCACCGGTGTCTACAGCACCTTCCCATTTCCGGAAATGATCAGCCGCATGCGCGACGGATCAAGTTGATCTCTCGCGCACGACCTTTCGCTCACTCAAATCGGATGCCCTGCGCGAGCGGGAGTTCGCGCGACCAGTTGATCGTGCATGTTTGGCGGCGCATGTACTGCTTCCAGCTATCTGAACCAGACTCGCGACCGCCACCCGTGTCCTTATCCCAGCCGAATGCGCCGCCGATCTCCGCGCCCGAAGTACCAATGTTGACATTCGCGATGCCGCAGTCGGACCCTTCGGTCGAAAGGAAACGCTCCGCACTTCGCATGTTGAGCGTGAAGATCGCGCTTGAGAGACCTTGATCGACTTCGTTCTGCACTTCAATCGCTTCGTCGAGGTCGGCCACCGCATACACATACAGAATCGGCGCGAAGGTCTCTTCCTTGCAGATCTTCGGACGCTTCCCATTGGGTACGCGATACAGCGTGGGCTCTACGAAATGGCCCGCTTTCCCAGCGAACCGATCGATGCCTGCAACGCCGCCGGCCAACAAGACGCAACCTTCGCGCTCCGCTTCGACGCACGCATGCCGCATCTGCGCAACCGCCTGCGCATTCACCAGAGGACCCATCAGTGTGCCCGCGATCGAGGGATCACCAATCGGCACGGACGCATACGCCTTCGTCAGTCTCGCGCAGAGCGCATCGACAATGTCCGCATGGACGAGCAAGCGGCGCGTTGACGTGCATCGCTGCCCTGCCGTTCCAACCGCGCCAAAGAGCACACCGCGCACGACGAGTTCCAGATCCGCGTCGTCCATCACGATGATTGCGTTGTTTCCGCCGAGTTCAAGCAAGCATCGACCGAGTCGCTTCGCAACGACTTCGCCTACACGACGCCCCATGCGACAGGATCCCGTTGCCGAGATCAGCGGCAATCGTCGATCCGCGACCATCGGCTCAGCCACCTCAGCGTCCGTTCCAATGATGAGAGGAAAGAGATCTGCCGGATCGACGCCTTCCGGTCTCCAAATCGTTTGCTCTCGGAGCACCTTCCAACACACTTCACTCGTCGCGATCGCCACCAGTGGCGTGATGAGTGAAGGCTTCCAAATCACCGCATCGCCGCAGACAGCCGCAAGCATCGCGTTCCACGCCCACACGGCGTTGGGGAAATTGAACGCGGTGATCACGCCAATGGTGCCGAGTGGATGCCACTGTTCATACATCCGATGCCCTGGTCGTTCCGAGTGCATCGACAATCCATAAAGTTGGCGCGCGAGACCAACCGCAAAGTCGGCAATGTCGATCGACTCCTGCACTTCGCCTAGTCCCTCCGCCTTCAACTTGCCCATTTCCATGGCAACAAGTTCGCCCAGCGGCTCCTTGCAATCTCGAAATGCGTTGCCCATCAACCGCACAATCTCGCCGCGCTTGGGCGCGGGCAGTTGCCGCCAAGAAACCTGCGCACGCATCGCGCGCACGACTGCACTCTCATACTCCGCGCGCGACTCAAGTCGCACCGCGGCAATGGGAAGCCCCGTTGCTGGATTGTCACTCGTCACGGAATTCGGAGTGCCCGGCGCACAGATACGCGGGTGGGACGCAAGACCAAGTTGAGTGAGGATCGGATGCATGGGTTGCGAAGGATATCCGCTCGATTCGAACTCTCTCGACGCGCACGATGGGCATGATCGAGTCGCGTGCCCTATCATCCCCGCCCTATGCCGCTCGACCGAAATCAGATCGCCAAGCGCGCTGCGCAAGAACTCAAGGACGGGTTCTATGTGAACCTCGGCATTGGCATGCCCACGCTCGTCGCCAATTATGTTCCCGCGGGAATGGAAGTCTGGCTGCAGTCGGAAAACGGGCTCCTTGGCATGGGGGCGTGTCCAACCGAGGCCGAAGTCGACGCCGACCTCATCAATGCGGGCAAGCAAACCGTCACCGGCGTCCCTGGGCACTCATTCTTTTCGAGCGCGGATAGTTTCGGCATGATTCGCGGCGGCCACATCGACCTTGCGATCTTGGGAGCGATGGAACTCTCGCAAGAAGGCGACATCGCGAACTGGATGATCCCTGGCAAATTGGTGAAGGGC
>SXGS01357082.1_pt1 | contig 23333 bp, 17 predicted proteins | sample 3174681 | NCBI WGS metagenome assembly SXGS01 (sample SAMN11356861, study PRJNA531348) | freshwater metagenome | isolation source: freshwater sample F1-80 | place: China: Fuxian Lake, Yuxi | collected 2017-12-25
CATCTTCACTCTCGGCCACGGCATCACCCCCGATGTCCCGCCGGAACATGCGAAGGCGCTGGTCGAGATCGTCCACGAACTCGGCGCGACGTAGCCGTCATCGCTCCGCGTGATGAGCCGAGCGTCTTAAGGCGGCTGGTATTGTCTGGGCAATCATGTTTCTTGAAGCGTTCGGCTCGTCACGCGGAGCGATGACGGCTACGTTGATTCGCCGCACATTCGCAACAACTCCGCCGGCATCCGCTGGAGTGCTCCGCTGCGATCCACACAGGCCAACGTGCTATGCCCGGTGCAAAGCAGCGTCTCCTCGCGGAAGAGTTGGTACTCGTGTTCGAGCTTGGCCTCGGACGCGGCGGTGATGGTCGTCCGCAGCGTCAGCAGATCGTCAAATCGCGCCGGCACGCGATACCTGCAATCGAGCTTCGCGACCACGAGGAATAGGCCACCCTCCTCCATCGCTCGATAGTCGCCCCCTTGCGCGCGGAACAACTCCGTCCGCCCGACCTCGAAGTACGAGAAATAATTCGCGTGGTGCAGAAAGCCCATCGCGTCGGTTTCTGAGTAGCGCACTCGGAATTGAATCTCGTGCTGTCGCATGTGACCTCGGTCTGACGCGAGGCACCATGAACGCGGAACTGCGCTGAGCCTCACGGCTCGAGATCGTGGCGGCGACGGGATGGCTCCGCAAGCGGATCACGGCAGCGCAATCAGTCTGGGTTCGGCTCAATAGCGGAAGATCAAATCGGCCGTCAGACGGTTGTTGAGCAGATCGTGTCGGGGCGAGACCGGGAGTTCCCAAGCTCCACCGAATTCCACATGCCGGTTGATCTTTGCTTTGGCTCCGATGGCGACCGTCACCACGTCGTTCCCCGTCACGCCGCTGGTGCCGAGATTGATCAGGCCGTCACCTTCTCCCAAGGCCGCCGGCAAACCCCGATTGCCGCTGCTGACCCAGTGATACCAGTTGGCTTCGATCATTGGATAGAACCACCCGCCGTATTGGCGATCCACGTGCGTGCTCCAGTAGATGAAGCTACTGTGGGCGTTCCCGTCCACGGGCACCTGATAGCCAACGGTGTTCAGCCAATGGCTCGTGCCGGCGAACTCTTTGCCGGTTGACGCGAAGAAGGAGAAGATCCCGTCGCCGTGATCCTGGAAGACGTCCCCCGAGCCGGTCGGGATCTCGTACATGAAACCGCCGGTCAACAGGAATTGGTTTTCCACATCGCGAATGAATGCGTACTTCAGCCCGACCGCCAAGTTGAGCGCACCGTCTGCATCCGCACCGACGGCGGGACTGATCTTGGCGTAGCCCTCTTTGTCGGCAATCAATGTTAGCCGTTCGGTCAGCGCCAATCGCAATTGCAGGCCATACGCCTGAAAGTCGCCGCTGCCGAACGGATGCTGCGGATCGATCTTATTCTGAACGAACAGGACGCGGGCCTCGGTCAGCGAGCGAGCATCCTTGGAGAGCACGGGGTTGGTCATCGGGCCGATGAAATTGTCGAAACAATGATCGCTCATAAACATCGGCCGCTCACCGCCGTCAAAAATCTGGCTGGCCGGTTCGGAAGGGCCCAAATCGCCGAATGCCTTGGCCAGGACGTTCTCGGAGTCGAACGCTTCTTCCAGGTAGCTCACCGGCTGAACCGCCGGTTCGCCCGCGACGGAAAATGTCGCCGTACCGAGGAACAACATGACCATCCAGGCAAGACTTAACCTCTTCATGACATTCCTCGCGATGCCATCTCCCGTGACGGGAAATGGAGCTTCCAGGGGATTGAAAGAGTGGACCAGCGATCGCGAGCCACAAGTCGAGACTGACCAACTCAGCCGAAGTTCTCGACCTGCCGCTTCGTTCCCGATGTAACGGATCTGCCGAGGGTGATTGCGGACTGGGCATGAAAAGCCGCACACAAAAAATGGCGAGCAATGCCCGCTGGGAATGACCAGTTCTCCCAATCCACAAAGTGACTGATCGACGTCATCCAATCGCACACTCACACCGTGCAGTTCCGCGCGCCTGTGCGGCAACCGTTGGCGATTTGCGAAGGGCACGGGACTGCGATGACAACGGACGCGCACTCACTCGCCAACTCCGAACACCCGCATCCGGAATTCCATTGGACGGAGCAACTCGCTGGCGGTGGTGAACAAGTCTGAGAATAATGCTCGGCGTTCTGTTCCCCACTGGCAGGAGTGCAGCACATGACCGACGTTCGCACGATTCGCGTCTTCATTGCCTCGCCGGGGGATTTGGCGGTGGAGCGAGCGGCGTTCAAGGAGGTGATTGAAGAACTCAACGCGGGCTTCGGCGACGGCGCGGGGGTGACGTTTGAGCCGTTGGCGTGGGAGGCGACTCCGGCGGTGATGACGAGGCGGTCGCAGGGGTTGATCAATCAACTGGTCGATCAGTGCGAGGTGTTTGTGCTGGCGATGCATCGCCGGTGGGGGCAGGAGGCTCCCGATGGCCAGCCGTATTCGTCTTATACGGAAGAGGAGTTTCACCGGGCGGTCGATCGTTGGGTGCGGACCGGTTCGCCGACGATCTTCGTCTTCTTCAAGGAGATCGATCCGGGCCAGATGGCCGATCCGGGCAAACAGCTTCAGCTAGTGCTCGACTTCCGCCGCCAGTTGGAAGAGAAGCGGACGTTGATCTATCGCCCATTCGCGGACATGGATCAGTTCAAAGAGGGAGTGCAGCGGCATCTGCAAGCCTATGTGCGTGGGGAGTTGCCGGCGGCCGATGCGGCGCTGGAGAAAGTGGTGCTGCCGCAGCACGCGATTGACGAATTGAAAAAAGCGCACATGGAGGCAGCGGAGGCATTGGCCCGCGCAGAGCGTGAGCATCAGTTGGCTGAGGCCGCGGCGGCTCGTGCGGAGAAGTTCGCTCTGGAATTCGCCGAGCGGGCGGCGAAGGCGGCACTGGAGGGCCGCGTCGAAGAAGCTCGGCAGGATTTCGCGAAGGCAACCGAGGGGACCGCGAACTTGCAGGTGCTGTACCTGGCCTTTGAGTACTACTTCCGCACGCGAGACTTGGCGACGGCCGAGGAACTGGTCGAGCGCCGTTTAGCCCTCAGCGGCCGAGATGTGAAGACAGCCGATACGGCCAGAGCCCTGGGGAACCTCGGCACGATCTACTGGACTCGGGGCGAGTTGGACCGGGCCGAAGAGATGTACCGGAAGGGACTCAACATCGACGAAAAGCTCAGCAACCAAGAAGGCATCGCCCGGCATTACAGCAACCTCGGACTGATCTACGAGAAGCGGGGCGAGTTGGACAGTGCCGAAGAGATGTACCAGAAATCGCTGGCCATCAAAGATAAGCTTGGCCTTCAGGAGGGGATGGCGAACACATACGGCAACCTCGGACTGATCTACGAGACACGGGGCGAGCTGGACCGCGCCGAAAAGATGCACCGAAAGTCGCTGGCCATTGAGGAGAAGCTCGGCCATCAAGAGGGTATTGCCAACGATTACGTCAACCTCGGCTCGCTCGCAGAAGATCGCGGCGAGTCGGAGCTAGCGCGGGAGCCGTGGACCAAGGCTCGCGACCTGTATGCCAAGATCGGGATGCCAAATGATTTCAAAGACGTGCAGGGATGGCTGGATGGGTTGCCAAAACCCGGGGCCAGGTCCGTGTGAGCGAGCGTTGGGGGTGGACAAGGCCGAGGAAAGCGGAAGAAAGCGTGACCGAGACTTTCGAAGTCTTGAAGACTTCGGAAGTCTGCACTCGTGCGGACGCTGGAAAGACCAGCAGACGACGGATCACGGTGAGAGAAGTCAGCAATGACGTGGTTTCAGTGCGTGAAATGGTGAGTCCACGCCGGAAAATGCCGTGAGTCGCCGGGAAATTTCGATGTCTACCAGAGGAATCAGGATTTGATCGGGTGGAATCGACATTTCATCAAATGGACGAGACATCTTCCGGACTGGAATCACCATTTTATTGGCTGGAATCGTCATTTTACGGACTCTCCGATGTATTTGACGAAATGAAATTGGCGTTGGATTGCGTGACAGCGGCGTTGGGTTGGCTCGATGCCTTCCGCCCCAACGGGGCAGCGTTAAGCCAGCCCAGGGCAAGCGACCAACGGGGGCGTCGCCCTGGGTTGGAGGACCAACAGGATCGAAAGCCCTGAAGGGGCGGCACTCGACATCTGCGAGGGATCGTTTCGCCCCTTCGGGGCTTCGGAATTTTCGCACGACCCAGACCCAGGGCGTTGCCCTGGGCTGGCATAGGGGTGCCCCTTTGGGGCGAAACCGCAAAAGTCAGAAACCAAAACAGACGGATCATCAACCAGCACACACAGCCGGCATGTTGGCCGGAGGATGAGTTGCGGCAGGCGGCTCAGGCAGGATTCCGAGACCAGGGAAGGGGAGTGGGACAGCGAACCGTCGCTACGCTCGCCAGAGCGTGGGCCGAGTCGCCAATCCGCCCACGCTCTGGCGAGCGTGGCGACGAAACCACGAACGAGAAAGACGAGGGTGCTCTCATGCCGATTTCTGGTCCGAGTTCGTATCTGCAAACGATCGATGAATTCTTGACGCACTGGTTGTCCGCGGACACCACGCTGGGGGCCGGGAACGAGGTGGTCCTGCCGGGGCCGTTCGCTCGCGCGGCACTGGAAACTCTGCGGACGACGCTGTCCGACAAACGGACGGCCCTGCAAGGCAAATTCACGGCTCAAGAACTGGCTCGCTTTGAACTGGATACGCTCAAAACGGTGGTGCTGCTGCGGCTCAATCAGTTCAACGAGAAGGTGCGGGCGCTGCATCCCGGCTCCAAGTGGGAGCGGTCACTGCCGCTCGTCCCCGGCATCGGCGAAGGCCAGGGCCACTTTGTCGATCCGCTCGACCGAGCCAACAGCCTCTGGACGCTGATGAACGCCGACGCCGGAATCTCCGACGTCGTCCTGCTGGATGCCTATACGCAGACCCTGTTCGCGACGCATCTCACCGCGCTCAAGGCGGGATACACGGCCTATAACAATGCCGGAGCGATCGTCAGCATCACCATCGAAGAGCGGAATGACATCCAGGACAAGGTCTACGCGATTCTCAAGAGCTATCGCCAGAACCTGCCCACCTACTTCGCCAAGGGTCACGCGCTGCTGGACACCCTGCCTCGTTTGACCCCCGAAGCCGGCTCGACCCCCGACGCGGTCCACGCCGTGGGGACTTGGAACGTCCCCACGCTCCAGGGCAAGATCACCTGGGACGAAAGCACCAATGCGAACCTGGTCCGCTACGAAATCCGCTTCTGCTCCGGCCCCGATTATTCGGGCGACAACGAATCGGTCCTCGGCAGCCTGTTCCCCGAAGACCCCCGCGAGTTCCTCACCGACGCCGGCCTCACCAACCCCGGCAACGTCGCCAGCTTCAAGGTGTATGTCATCACCTCAACCGGCAACGAAAAAGGTAGCAACGCCGTGTCGGTCACGCGACCAGCGGCGTGATCGGACACGCCGCACAGTGCAAAGTGCACAGTGCAAAGTGAAGAGTGCAAAGTGCAGAGTGTTCGCTGCTCTTTCATTTTGCACTTTGCACTCTGCACTCGTCACTTTGCACTGCTCGCTTTCCCCTGAGCCGTCCTCTTTCTCGGAGTCCGACATGGCCAATCCAGAACACGTCGAGATCGTCAAGCAAGGTGCGAATGCGATTGCTGCTTGGCGGCAGAAGATCTCAGCGGAGCGTCTCAACCTGAGCGTCTCAACCTGAGCGTCTCAACCTGAGCGTCTCAACCTGAGCGTCTCAACCTGAGCGTCTCAACCTGAGCGGGGCCAACTTGAGCCATGCCAACCTGTGCGATGCCAACGTCGAAGGGACGGTTTTTGCACAGACTATCTTCGCCAATGTGGACCTTTCCAACGTTCGTGGGCTGGAATCGATCAAGCACTGGGGTCCGAGCGACATCGGCGTGCAGACGCTCTACAAGTCTCACGGCAAGATTCCCGAAGTGTTCCTGCGCGACTGCGGCGTGCCGGAGGATTTCATCACCTAACTGCCGTCGCTCATCGGGACGATGCAGCCGATTCAGTATCAATCGTGCTTCATCAGCTATAGCACCAAGGATGACGAGTTTGCTCGGCGGCTGCATTCGCGGATGCGCGAGGACAAGCTGCGGGTCTGGTTCGCTCCCGAAGATCTCAAAGGGGGCGACAAGCTCTTGCCGCAGATCGACCGGGCCATCCAAGTCCACGACCAGCTGCTGCTGGTCCTCTCCGAACAGAGCCTGAAGAGCGAATGGGTGAAGACCGAAATCCGCAAGGCTCGCCAGGCGGAACACCGCGAACACCGCCGCAAGCTGTTCCCGATCCGGCTGGTGAGCTTCAGCCGCCTGGAAAAATGGCAGTGCCTCGCCAGCGACCCCGACGAAGACCTCGCCGCCGAAGTCCGCTCGTACCACATCCCCGACTTCTCGAACTGGAAAGACCACGACGCCTTCGAGTCCGCCTTCGCCGACCTGCTCCGCGACCTGCGGGCGCAGGCCTGACTTCGTAGGGTGCGATCGAGTCATCGAGACCCACCATCGTTGTGATGATATCGGTGGGTCTCGATGACTCGACCGCACCCTACGGGGTGGTGGGCCGCGATCAATTGCTACCGGCGGACGGTGGCGGGAGTCTTTAGCTCGCGGTTGGCTGAGCGGAACAGGAATGAGGGGTCTTTCGGATCGTTGGTGACTTTCCAAACTTGGCCATTGTGCATGTAGACACGGCGTTGCTCTTCGAGGTTGAACGGTCTCGCTCCGATGCGGCCGAAGACGCTGAGTTGGTTGCCGGCTTCATCGACGGCTCGGTCGCGGTCTACCCCTTCTGAGATGCACACGGCGTGGCCGTCTTTGGGGAGCTTCCGTGTGGCGATGAGCTGCGGCGTCGGCCGAGTGGCAAAGCCCGCTGTGCCGGGAGTGTCCGCATTCGTGAGCTGCACAACGTGCATGCCGTTGTGGCCGTCGGCGAGGTACGCGAATTCGCTGTTGCAGGTGATGCCCAGCTTCACGTCGTTCAAGTCGCCGATGCAGCCGTTGGCGGTGTAGATCTGATCGACCTTCGGTTCCAGCGGATTCTTGACGTCCACGATGATGAGTCCGTCGTGGCCGCCGGAGACGTACGCGTAGGTGCGGGCGACGTAGACGTTACGAGCCTCGTGCAGATGCAGGCTGGCTTTCGGTTCGGGAGACGCGAGATTGGTCACGTCCAGAACCTTGAGTCCGTCGTCGTCGGCGACGAAGGCATATCGGAACTGAACTTGGACGGCCTTCGGATTGTTCAGGAACGGTGCGCCGATGACGGACTCGACACGTGGGTTGGTCGGGTCGTTGAGATCGACGACAACCAGGCCGACGTCAGCACAGATGTAGGCATAGGTGCCGACGATGGTGATGGCTCGTGCTCCGCAGAGGACGCCGTTGGGATTGAAGGTCAGCGCTCGCTCCAGGAAGTTGTTGGTCGGATCACCGTCGAGCAGTGTGCCGGCTCCGACGAGGATCAGGCCCTCCTGGCGATCGGCGACGTAGATGAAGGCGTAGAGCATGTGAACTTTCTGCTCTTCATTCTCCGGGTCTTGTTTGCGTGTCGGATCGGGAGCGGTCGTGGCCGGCGCGGCGATGGCGGCGGCATCTTTGGTGGGGACGTAGAACCGCTGACCGAACGGTGACACGGGAGCGGTGGTGATTCGCTCGGCAAAGCCCTTGTGGTCGATGAAGGCGGCGTCGTAGACGCGGAAGCCAGCCTCACCGCAGGCGGCGTACACATACTCGCCGCGAAGCTGCAGACTCTGGATGTTCGTCTTGCGTCGCGGATGCTTGATACGGTCGGCGACATCGTGACCCGGGTGCTCATGAGCGTGTTCAATTTCGAGACCTCGCTCGATGTGCTCGTGATAGTTCTCCGGGAACGCGAGCTTGTGCAGCGTGCTGCCGATGACGGCTTGTGGCTCGTCACGTTCGGTGACGACGACTGCCTCCATACCGTGTTCGCCGGCCCCGACCCAGCAGTACTGGCCAATCCAGTTCGTGTAGTTGGTCCCGTGCATCAGCAACTGAGCCATGATGGCGTTGTTGTCGTCGGTCTTGCTGAGATGGCAGTCGTTGCACTGCTTGGTGCCGTCCTTGCCGCGGACGGTGTGTGGCACGTTCGTCGAGAACGCGATGCCGCTGAGGCCGTCGGCGGAGATCGTCTGCTGTTGCACGTAGATCGACTCACGGTTGTTGTTGTAGCTGCTGACGTGAACCGCACAGGCCGATCGCACTGGGTTAATGCGGTTGCCGGTGACGGTGCTGTCCTTGGCCAGCATGTAGACGTCGTCTCGCAACGTTTGGAAGTTGTACGAGGTGTAGTTACGGCTGACGTCACCCTCGTTGTGCAGCGCGGGCATCTTCATGTTGGCTCGCTGCTTGAGGTGGCAGCCGTAGCAACTGGGGTTCCAAGACGAATGGCAACTGGCACAAGACATCTTCTTGTTGTCGTGGGCGCAGCTGGCAGGATCCTTGGGACGATCGCCCCAAGTGATCTTGTCATCCTCGAAGCGGACGGTTTTGGCGAGATGCGACTTCTCGTTGTATCTCGGATGACCTGGGGTGATCGTGTCGATGACCTGTGGGACGTCCCACTGGCGCGGTTGGTCGCCGTTCTTCTCCACCATGGCCGTTTGAATGATTTTGCCATTCGGTCCACCGACGCGACGGAATCGCGGTTTACCGGACGGCGTGGAGAGCAGTTCCAGATTCGTGCCCCCGTCCGGAGCGGCGGGACCGCTCGTGCGAAGCGTGGCTCGCTGATACGCGGTGCCGTGGCAGTCTTCGCAGGTGATTTCGATCGCGGCACGGACTTCTCCGTAGAGCTTCGTGTTGCCGTGATTGTCCTGCTTGAAGTGGCAGTCGATGCAGTGCATTCCTTTTTCCAAGTGGATGTCCATGAAATGCACCGGCATGCCATCCTTCTCGACGCGGCAGTCGGGATGCAGCATCGCATAGTTCAGTTTGGCCGTTGTTTCGTCCTCAATGATCTTCCCCTTGTGGTCAAGCAAGTGGCCCTCGCGATCCCGCTTGAAGACGGCTCGGAAGACCCAGCCGTGGCCGTGGAAGTCGGCGAACTGCATGTGCTTGAGCTGCGGATTCAGATCCGCCGTATTCGCGAGGAACTCAGGGTCAGACCATTTGCCGCGCAACGAACCCTCTTCTGGATTGTTCATGGCAGCGCGAACGAACTCCTCGGCCGTCGGTGTCTTCTGATGTTCTGGGTACATCAACTCGCCGTCGGTTTCGTTGTCCCACCACATCATGCCGAGGTAACTCTGCAAGACGGTGGTGCCAGGGTGCATGTGACAGACGACGCACTGGCTGGTCGGGATCGCGGTGGTGAATTCGTGCCGGATGGGATGACCGGGCTCATCCTTGGGAATCGTGGGATCCGGGTTCTGCGTCAGGCTTCGATTGCCCGCGCTGGCATACGGCCCGGAATGGACCGGCGAGCGATCGTTGGCATAGATCACATGACAGGCGGTGCAACCGCTGGAACGGTAGTCGCCGGGATGATCGTTGGTGCCCAAGAAGTTCAGGGTCGGGTCGAGCAAGCGAGTCTTGGACAGTCCGATAAAGACCGGGTCCGTGCGGTTTTCAGTACCGAGGCCACGGTTACTAAGTCGTGTTCGCGGACGACCAGGCTCCTCGTCACGCGTCGGGACACCGACATCGGTTCTGAATCGACCGCCGCGCTCGAAGATACGCAGCACGTTGCCGGGGTGAGAGACTTCAAACCGGGGCAGCGGATCAAGGAACGGGACGACCCCTTTGTGCTTCATCTCCCACTCCGTCGGAGCGGGGACCGTTTGTAAGCGTTGCGGAGTGCCGTTCATCGAGTAGCTCTCGCCATAGCTCGAGCGTTTGTTCGGAATCGCGCCGTTGTTGTAGAGGGCCGCGCCCCACAACATGCAGCCGTGAGTCATCATGCTCTTTTTGACTTCGAGCGTTTCGCGCGGATGACAGCCGGCCGTGCCGCAACTGAGGTGCGCAACGCGCAGGTCACCTGGATTCACGAAGCGGATGAAATCGGGGCACTCGTGGTTCAACACGGTGTAGGAGCGGACGGGATTTCCCGTTGAGGCCCAGACCTCCGGGAAGCGCGGCTGGACATGCGATTGCCACTTGTTGGTCGTGCTCGCGTCACCGCCGTGGCAGTCGACGCAACCGAGGTTCAACGTGTTGGGCTTGTGCATGTCGCCGCAGTTCTTGTGGCACTCGACGCAGCTCCAGCTTTTGGCGTGCGCCTCATCGGCCGTTTGGCGCATCAAGCTGAATTGGTCCAGTCGGGCCAAGTCCGCCGCACGATCGGCCTTCGTGCCATGCGGAGACTTCACCTTTTGCGGCGGATCTTCCGGAGATGGCGGCAGGTCAATCAGCTCTTTGAAGCTGACCGGAGTGACGCCCTCCGTAGGATCGGACTTCGCGGCAGGCGCAGTCTTGGTTGGCTTCGGGGATTCCTTTTGGGCGACGGACACTCCCAGCAGTTCTTTGAAGCTGCTGGGGCGGGAAGTCCGTTCCGGCTTTGGCTCCGCGGCGGTCGCTGTCGTAGCGATGGTGGCGCAAAGAATGGTCAGACAGAAGACAGGAGTTCGAAGCGGCATGATCTCGTCCATGAAATCTCGTGCTTTAGATATGCGTAAAGGCATCAAGCGATCGACAGGTCTTTGCTGACGTAGCCGCGTTCGCCAGAACGCGGGTGGCCCGCACTCTGGCGAGTGCGGCTACGAGAGCATCAGTAGGTGAAGTCAATTTCCAAGAAGCTGGCGAAGAGTCCGCCCGGACTATCGTTGGTGCGGTGGTACAAGTCCTTGAATCCAGCTCCGGGAATCAAGCTGGAGACACCTCCGACGATGACGACGTTGTTGTTCAAGAAGGGGCGGTACTCGAAACCGGTGCTTAAGTCCGTTCCGATGCTGTGACCGATGTGCTCCTGGAAGGTGAACGTCTCCAGAACTGTGGTCTTATCGAACCATAGGAAGTTGCAGTTGTTGATAAACCGCAGCTTGGGGGTGATGTCGAAGTCCATTCCCAAGTTAACCAGGAACAAGCCCGGATTGACGAAGTTCGACTGTCCTTGAAACTTGCTGGACCGCAAATCCGGGACAAGGCTCTGGCGGTTGACCAGGTTCACGCCGAACAGGCCGATGGTCTGACGCTGCCAATAGCTGAATCCGCCGCCGCCGAAGTTCGGGTTGTCGAAGATCGTGTCAAAGCCTCTGGCCTGCGAGTCGTTGATGTTGTTGTCACCGCTGGACCAGAAGAACGACGTGCGGAAGCGCGCCCAGTCTCGGTCGTAAGACAATTCGAGGGCGGCCATCTGCGCGTTGATGTGCTGCTTGGTTCCGGACAGTGGGTTTTGCGAGTCTTGCCCCAACGCCCAATAGAACGCATGACTGATGTTGAAGCGGTTGATGTGCCCGTCACCCGCCCAGCCCAGGTAGTACGACTCGACTCGGTGCGGTTGGAACGAGCCAACTCCGTCCGGGCGAGCCAAGTTTCCGTTCTTGTCCAATTCAAAACTGGGGCCGTCGCGGTTGTAGTGGAAGCTGACTTCCGCCGTGTAACCGGGCCAGATGAAGTCCTGGCGGTAGTAGTTGGCGATGATCGTGTTTTGATGCCGATCGTCCAACGTGTTAAGCAAGCTGTTGGACTGCTTCTCGGTCTGATCGAAGAAGATCAGGTTGAACTGGTCGCGATTGGCGTTGTTCGTGCCGAACAGTCGAACCGCACGGTTGGTGTCGCTGAAGATGAACCCGCGGAAGTCGCTGCTGAAGAATTGCGAACCGGCACGCACCGAAACGAAGTCGTAATACGGACTGGTGTCAGCGAGCTTGGTCTCGAAGAACCATTCTTCCAACGCGCCATCGCCTCGAGATCGCGTCGAACCGTTACTGATGTTTGGACTGGTGATTCCCAGTTCGTTGACGTCGAGGTAGTTGAAGTTGACGATCGGAGTCAGCTTGATACGCCAGTCGGCCGGCTTAAACGCTCCATCGCCGTGTACCAAATCGAACGACATGATGAAGTTCTGCACGTACAGAAATTGATTCGGGTTGCCAAAGAACTCGTTCTGATCCGGGCGACCGGTGCTTTCAAAAGGGGTCGTCGGCGTCGGAACTTGCCGGGCTTCCAGAATCGAAAGGCTCGTCCCAGTGAGAGTCAGAAACGTGTGCTGGCCAATGATCGGGTAGTCCCCTTTGAGCACGTTTTGGTTGTAGGGGTCGATCATGCTGCCTTGAACATACGGGTAATCGTCCACCCAAGGATGACCTTTCCCGTAACGGTCCCAGGCGGGGAAACCCATCCGCCAGCGATCCTCAATCGGAACAAAATGGCTGCTCTCCTGGCCTTCGCTGGGAAGCACGCTGGACGGCCCGCTGAAGCCCAGCGTCGCATCCATGGGATAGCTAAATAAGGCGCCCGGCTCCAACGGCATCTCGGGAACCAACAGCGGATCTGTCTCGGTAAAGGTCGGCGACAATGGTCGCCGCAGAACCGGCGGTTGAATGTTTTCGGAGTCGGGCGACGGCGGGACCGAGTCCTCTGATTCCGTTGCTCCCGTCATCTGGATGTCGGGATCGAATTCGGAGTCCCCGTCTTCAAAGAAAGCCGGTGCGACCTCGTCCGTGTCGAGAGCCGGCGGCTCGGCGAATGAACTCCGCCATGCGACCAGGGACAGCAGGCTCAGCGTGATGCACACACCACTGACACGCCAAACGGGAGAGAAACGAAGTCCTCTCGCAGTCCAACATGTGAGCCGTTCGGGGTTCTTAGTTTGATGCGACACGTCTCGCCTCATTCCCTGAGGACGCGGCCTTTCCCCCCCCATGAGGAAACTGTCGGCGTCCCTGCCACAAACACAAAGTCGTCCCGTGGTCGCCCGAATGACCACGGCTTTTCCGCTCACATCGGTTCTTCCGATGAAAACAAATCAATCTGTTCTCAACGGTTCTAACTTCCGATGAAGGAAATCAGTCCGACGTGCTGGTCCTAGAAAGCACAAAACTCAGGTAGCTTCGGGTGTTCTGGCTGAATAGTTTGTGCGAGTCCTCGCAGTTTTATGGAATCTTCGGGCCAAGGAGTGTTTCGCTCATGTTCTTCCCTTCCTTCCGCCGCCAGCCCCGCCGCCGCCGCCAATCGACACACCAAATCGAACAATTGGAGCCACGCGAACTGCTCGCCGCCGTCGCGCAATTGACGGAAACGGAAGTCACCAAGCTGTTGGATCGAGCCTCAATGGCGACGTCCACGGACGATGCCATTATTGCGGTCGTCGATCGCAGCGGTCACATCCTGGGAGTTCGCGTCGAGCAAGCCGTGCTCGACGGAATCGACGATGACATCGCCAACGGAGGCGACAACAACGGCATGATCGACACCGCAGCGGAAGTGAACACCCTGGTCTATGCCATCGACGGTGCGGTGGCCAAAGCGCGGACGGCCGCCTTCTTCGCCAACGGCACCGCAGACTCTCGAATTGTCCCTGACGAACCCGACCCCACCACCGGAAAGATCACACCCACGGTCGGCCCCTTGACGTCGCGAACCATTCGCAACATCAGCCAGTCCACGATGACGCAACGCGAGGTGCAGTCGAATCCCAACATCACCGACCCCAACTCCACCCTGCGCGGCCCGGGATTCGTCGCTCCGATTGGGATCGGGCAACACTTCCCACCCGGAGTGCCCAACACTCCGCAGGTCGATCTCTTCGCCATCGAGCACACCAATCGCGATAGCATTGTGCATGCCGGCTTGGACAGCATTCGAGGCACCGCCGACGACATCGCTCTCCAGCAACGATTCAACATCGACCCCGCGTTCGTCCCCGAAGGGAAAACCCTTGATGCACCGGAGAGCTATGGGTTCACTTCGGGACTGGCAGTGAATGCTCAAGCCCGCGGCATCGCAACGTTGCCTGGTGGATTGCCGATCTATCGCATCTTCGATCCCACAACGAATGCCCTCGTGGGGCTGGATGTGATTGGTGGCATTGGAGTCTTCTTCCCAGGCACGGCGGACATCGACGGTGCGGGACCAGGTCGCATTGGCGATGCCACGTTCGAGCAAAACTATCCGAATGCCCAAACCGAATTGGAGCGAACAAACGCTCCCAAAGTTTTGGAAGCGGAATACGCGGCGTTGTTTGCCATTGGCGGCGGCGTATTTGGCGGACTCAACATCAATCAAGACCGCTTTGTCGGCGGCGACTTCCCGATTCCGTTTGGACGAATCGACCTCGTGGGCATAACGCTTCAGATCATAGGTCCGACCCCTGGTCTCTCTGGATTCCGCACCATCCGGTCCATCGGCGACACGATTCAACAAGGCGACGTGAAACTCACCGCGCGGATCAATGCCGCCACCACCACGATCACGGTCAACAACTCAGCCTCGCTGCCAGCGGTTGACGCGAACGCGGCATCGGTCGATTTCCGAGTGCTCATCGACAACGAAATCCTGGAGGTGACCAACGTCGTGGGGAATACGCTCACGGTCTTGCGCGGCAAGAACGGCACGACCGCCACCGCGCACGCTGCGGGACGAGCGCTCATCCAGGGAACCGTTCAACTCACGACTGCCGTCAATAACTCGGCGACAACAATCACCGTCACCGATTCCACCGTGCTGCCAGCGTTGGATGCGAACCCGGCCACCGTCGATTTCTTCGTTCGCATCGAGAATGAGATCGTGGGAGTCAAGAATGCGGTTCAGAATCCCAACGGAACAGCAACTCTGACGGTCGATCGCGCTCAGAATGGCAGCGTGGCCAAGGCGCACGCCAAGGGGAAAGAACTCGTCGCTGGCAGCGGGACCAACCAGGCTGTGAAAGTGACTTCCAGTGTCGCGGTCGCACTCGCCACAGGAGCGACAACGCTCGTCGTTCCGGATGGGACCGTGTTTCCTCCTGTCGACGGCAACCCAGCCTCAGTCGACTTCTCAATCACGATTGATAACGAACAGATCGCTGTGACCAATGTTACCGGGAACACATTGACGATCCTCCGCGGGCAGAATGCCACGACCGACGCGCCCCATGCCATTGGCGCGACGATCCGAACCGTGGCTGACTTCACCGCCGTGAAAGGCCGAGTCATCGGCGAGGGCTATCTCGTCACGCCACATGACTCCCCCTTGTTGACGACCACGACCTCCAGTGTGTCCGTCGCATTGGATGCGGTGGCGACAACTATGACGGTGCCAAACGCCTCTGTGTTCCCCACCGTTGATGGAAATGCGGCTTCGATCGACTTCTTCATTCGCATTGAGAACGAAGTGATCGCCGTGACAAACATCACCGGAAACAGTTTGACCATCCTTCGAGCACAACGCGGGACCGTGGCCGCTCCTCACGCCGTCGGGACGACGATCTTCACCGCCGAACTCACCGGGGATCAGGTACGCCAGATTATCGAGCAGGGAATCATTGTCGCTGCCGATACGGAGACACGGCTGGACCTAGACAATAACGGGACGCCGGACCTCACCAGTGACAATCGCCGAGTGCGTGCCGCGATTCGGTTGCAGGTCAAAATCGTCGGCGACCCATCAACGTTGCGAGGCGACACTCAACAGGAAACGAACCGAGTGAAGACCAGCCCCGGTGCTTCCGCGATCATGGTTCTGGCGGTCGCGGATGCCGATGGAAACGTGCTGGGGCTTTATCGCATGCACGACTCGACGATTTTCTCGATTGACGTGGCCGTCGCCAAAGCACGCAACACGGTCTACTACGCTGGACCGGATCTTCAATTGGTTGACCAGGTCGATGACAACAACGACGGGGTCGCCGATGTCCCAACTGGGACCGCCTTCACGAATCGAACGTTCCGCTTCCTGGCCGAACCACGATTCCCTCAAGGCGTCGATGGCAGCCGCCCAGGTGACTTCTCGATCCTCAATGAGACCGTCGGTGGAGTGCCAGTGACTCAGACCGAGTTTCTCAGGTCGAAACAGCCACGGATTGGCGTGCGTGCGGCGGACAATAACCCGTTGCTCGGCCCGGTCGCCGCTTCCGCTTTCCAGACGGTGCTCGGTTTTGATGCGTTTAATCCCGGCAGGAACTTCCGTGACCCGAACAACATCGCCAATCAGAACGGCATCGTCTTCTTCCCCGGTAGCACTCCGGTCTATGCCGGTGTCGGCGCGCTGAACGCTGGCGCTCTCAACGGCGGCTTTGGGATCAGCGGTGACGGCGTCGATCAGGACGACGTCGTCACGTTCTACGGAGCAGCCGGCTTCCTGCCACCCGACTCGAATGTGATTGCCGACGAAGTCAAAGTCCGAAACATCCGCTTGCCGTACCAGAAGTTCAACCGCAATCCGTTTGGGTAACCAATGGTGCCGCCGTTTCGGGCAGACCACTCAACCTCGTTTTGACACATCCGCCTCGCCACGAATCGGCGAGCGAATCAGGAGTTGCCATGATGGTCAAATCTCATCGAACCGCATTCGGAATTCGACTGCTGCTCGCCACCGCTTTGCTGGGAGCGTTCATCGCGCCACTCAGCGCGAGCGATGAGCAATGCCCCAACTGCGAGTTCCAAAACCGCCATGCGTGCGCGGGCTGGCCGCAATGCATTTCGCCGTGGGCACGCCCATCATACGGCTGCCACGAAGGGGGCTACTACGTCGGTGGCGGTGCTCCCGTTCATGGCGACTACCGTTGCGCGCACGAAGGAACGTGGGGCTGGGACTATTACGGCCGCCTCTTCAACAAACGGATCGCACTTGGTTGGCACCACGGACGCCGCGCGCAAGGTGGCTACGGAGCCTACAAGTCCGACGGGCCACACATTCTGCCTGAATAAGTCCATTGAGCCGTCGCTTGCCGCCAACACGCCCCCTGACCAGAATCGCCGCTCGTCTTGTTGTTCGGGCTTCAGATTCTTGTCAGGAAGGTGCATTCATGCCGTCGTGCGTTTTGGCTTATTCCGGTGGACTCGACACGTCCGTGATTCTCTGTTGGCTGCAAGAGCAAGGCTACGACTGCCACGCGGTGTATGTGGACCTCGGTCAGCCCTGCGAGGATCGCGAGGCGATCATGCAGAAGGCCAAGAATTGCGGAGCCAAGTCGGCTCAGATCGTGGACGTGCAGGAAGAGCTCTGCCGCGACTTCGCGTTTCCGATCATGCAGTTTCAAGCCAAGTACGAAGGCTGGTACTTGCTGGGAACGTCGATCGCTCGGCCGCTGATCGCGAAAGAGTGCGTCCGCATCTGCCGCGAAGTCGGGGCCGAAGCGTTCGCTCACGGAGCCACCGGCAAGGGGAACGATCAGTGCCGCTTCCAGCTCGCGGCCGAGGCGCTCAACCCGGCAGTCGAAATCATCGCGCCCTGGCGGATCGAAAAGTACCGAGCCGCATTCCCCGGCCGCACCGCGATGATCGACTACTGCGCCGCGAAGAACATCCCGGTGAAGGCGTCCGTCTCGAAGCCATACTCGTCCGACGAGAACTGCTTGCACATCAGCTATGAAGCGGGCCAGCTCGAAGCGCTGACGACCAACGGCGTCGAACTGGTCGAGTTCGGCATGTGCGTCACGCCGATGGCTGCTCCCGACAAACCGGAGACACTCACGATTCACTTTGAGTCCGGCGTCCCTGTATCGCTCAACGGCCAGAAGAAGTCGGCGCTGGAGATGGTCAAGGAACTCAACACGATCGGCGGCCGGAACGGAGTCGGCATCATCGACATGGTCGAGAACCGCTTCGTCGGTCTGAAGAGCCGCGGTGTGTACGAGGCTCCCGGCATGACGATCCTGTATCACGCTCACCGCGTCATCGAACAACTGACGATGGACCGCGACCTGATGCACCTCCGCGACCGCCTCGCCCCGGAAGTCGCCGAGATGGTGTACTACGGCTTCTGGTATCACGCGAAGATGGACGCGCTGCTGGCGTTCAATCAGAACGCTCAACGCCACGTCACCGGCGACGTCACGCTGAAGCTCTACAAAGGCAACATCATCACCGCCGCTCGCAGCAGCCCCAACAGCCTCTACGACGAAGGCATCGCCACGATGGAAGGTGGCGGCAGCTACAACCAAACCGACGCCGAAGGATTCTTGAGGATTCAAGGTCTGCCCGGCCGCGTGCAAGGCCGCACGACGCCGCGAAGCTACTGAGTTGAAGCCGTACCGCGACCGTCAGGAAGCGGCCCATCGCGATCGTTAGAAGCGGGCCGCTCCCTGACGGTCGCGGTACGGAGACTCAAATGCCAGTTCATCGCATCTTCTTGAAAGGCCCGTGGGAGGTACGGCGGTTGGATCGGGATGAGCCGTCGCGCCGCGTCACGCTGCCCGCGAGTTGGCAAACGATTTTCGACGGGAGCAGTTGCGGTCGCGCTGAGTTTCGCAGGAAATTCAATCAGCCGACAAATCTCGAACCGCACGAGCATGTTTGGGTCGTCTTCCAAGGCGTGCGTGGAGCCGCTTGGGTGGATCTCAACGGCCAGCGACTTGGCGGAATTGAGATCGAAGATACGACCGCAGAGTTTGAAATCACGCCGCATCTCGCGCTGCACAATGAGTTGGTCGTGCAACTCACGTTCTGGATCGGCACGCCACCCGATCAACCGGGTGGATTGTGGGGACTAGTCGCACTCGAAATCCGCTCATAGGTCAGGCTTTCTAGCCTGACAGAGCGTCGTAGCAGAATTCGTCAGAATTCTGACGCAACGCCAGTCGACCCACGGAATTATCACGAATTTCGCTACGGAACCGTGCGTGATCCAGGCGAGAAAGCCTGACCTACTTCAATGGCTGGCGTGGCCGTGGTCAGCGTGTCCGGTGGAGTGAGCGTCATGCCCATGACCGCCGTGGCCGTGATCGCCATGAGCGTGTGGGTCGGGCATCGTCACTTCACACCATTGCTGGCAACACCCAGAGAGTTGGACGCTGCCGCAGAGAAACATCAAGCAGAACAGCGCGGTGACATAAACCAGCTTGCCCACGAAGTTGCTGAGCGTGAGACCAAAGAGGTGATGACTGCCACTCTCCGGCGGAGCAACGACACCCCAAATCAATACCCAAATCGCGCCGATCAGCAGCACTCCCAGCAAACCGCCCTTCGCGATCAAGACCTCGCGCAGCTTGTTCCAATTCACCGCGCACAGCCAGAAGCCGATCCAGACTGCCAACGGAAACCAGGGGAGCAACAAGCCGCTCACGGCCTTCAACAGACTCCAGGCGGCGACCACAAGGTCGCTCAGACTGACCAGTAATTCCGACATTGGACAACTCCCAACACTTCACGGCGACTCAACAAAAAACCGCACCTGCCGGTCAGTGCGGTCTGCAAACTCCTCAACGGGGCAGGACTGTCGCAAGTCGCATTGCGGAAATCAACGGAGCGTTCAGGCACTCGATTCCAATTCCGTCAGTTGCTACCGTGGCCCCATCGAAAGGAACATCGCATGTCTGAGGCACAAGCAACTCCGTCGCCCGAATCTCCCTCGAAAGAGGAACTCAAATTGGCTCTGAAGGCGTTCAAGAAGCGTCTGAAGATGACCCGGCTCGATGATGAGTCGCGGTTGGGTTATGGCCCGATGTCGAGCGGCGGGAAGTCGAGCATCGTCGCCATCTCTCCGCCGAACCAGTATCCGATGCGAGTCTGGGAAGAACTGGTCCGGCAAGGAAAACTGAAATCCGCGGGACACGGAATGTTCGAGTTGACGGAGACGTAACGTAAGTGATGTCGCTCCGCCCCGCCGATTCGATCCGAGTCGCGGAGCGACTCGGCTACGAGACTTGGTTTTCATAGTCGCTTGGCCTGCCTAGACTCCTCGCCGACGTATCGTCAGGCGAGAGGAGCCGCTCACGCCTGTCTGCAAAATACTCGGCTGAATCTCAGCTTTTCGGAGGATGTGTCATGAGCCAAAAACAAACTCGACGTGACTTCATGCAGACCACGCTGGCGGCCGCCGCTGCCAGTTCGATGCCGTATTGGTTCTTCCGCGATCCGGCGGAAGCCAAGGCGTTTCAGTCCCCCAACGAGCGGCCGCTCATCGCCTGCATCGGCACCGGCGACCGCTGGAACGCCGTTGGCCCGAACGCTCTGAAGTTCGGTGATTGCATCGCCGTCTGCGACGTCGATTCCGAGCACGCACAGAAGGGGAAGAAGCGAGTCGAAGAGGCTCAGAACAAGAAAGGCTCGGCCAAAGAGGTCAAAGTTTACGAGAACTACCTCGACCTGCTCGACAAGCACCCGGAGACCCAAATCGTCACCGTCGTCACGCCAGACCACTGGCACTCGAAGATCTCCATCGACGCCATGAAGCATGGCAAAGACGTGTACTGCGAAAAGCCGCTCACGCTCACCATCGACGAAGGCAAGCAGATCATCAAAGTGCTCGACGCCACGAAGCGCGTTTTCCAAGTCGGCACCCAACAGCGCAGCGAAATGTCCGCCAACGGTGGCAAAGTCCAGCAACAGTTCTTGGTTGCGGTCGCGATCGCTCGATCGGGACGGCTCGGAAAAATTCAGAAGGTCGAATGCCGCATCGGCGGTGCACCAACCAGTTCGGATATCCCGAAAGCCGACGTGCCCAAGCACCTCAACTGGGACATGTGGCTGGGCCAAGCCCCAATGACCGACTATCTGCAAGGCGGCTTCGGCAACAACAAGCAGTACCCCGAGAGCCGCACACACTACGAGTTCCGTTGGTGGTACGAGTACTCCGGAGGCAAGATGACCGACTGGGGTGCTCACCACGTCGATATCGCCACCTGGGCAATCGGCATGGAGAACAGCGGCCCGATCAGCGTCGAAGGAACTGCGAAGCATCCGGTCCCGTTCGAAAACGGATTTCCGACCGTGACCAACAGGTACAACGCGGCTCACGAGTTCAAGATCAACGTCACCTATCCGAACGGCGTCGAGATGCTGATCCGCAACGACGAGTCGAATGGCATCTTGATCGAAGGAACCGAAGGCCGCATCTTCGTGAGCCGCGGCTCGCTGACTGGTAAGCCGGTCGAAGACCTCGAAGCCAATCCGCTGCCGGCCGATGCGATCGCGAAGCTCTACAAAGGTAAGAAGCCCGGCGACCACATGCGGAACTTCTTCGAGTGTTGCGTGGACCGCACTCAGCCGATCAGCGACGTCTACACGCATCACCGAGCGATGACGACCTGTCACTTATCGAACATCGCCATCCGCCTGGGACGCAAGCTGACTTGGGATCCCGAAAAACAAGAGCTTGTCGGAGACGCCGACGCCAAGAAGATGCAATCCCGCGAACAACGCAAAGGTTACGAGATCATCGTCTGAGTAATCCTCGATGACTTGATTCAGTGCTTCAAAAGGCAGCCGGCGCAAGCCGGCTGCCTTCTTTGTGGACCCGGCGAGCGGCAGGGCGTCAGCCCTCCGAGTCCGTCCATCGTGTGAGAATTCCAATCTCGGAGGGCTAACGCCCTGCCGCTCGCCGGATGCTTACGACATCACCAGATCGCGTTTGATGCCAGCCACGTTCTGGCAGCCGGAAGCCAACATGGCGCTGACCAGCTCTTCGCGCAGGAGTTCCAGAACTTTCGAGACTCCCGCTTCGCCATCCGCTGCTAATCCCCAGGCATAAGGGCGGCCGATCAGCACTGCTTTGGCTCCGAGTGCAATCGCCTTGAACACGTCAGTGCCCCGTCGAATGCCGCTGTCCAAGAGAATCTCGGCGCGGCCATTCACCGCTTTCACAATCGATGGCAACTGGTCAATGCTCGCCGGGACGCCGTCGAGCCGCCGCCCGCCGTGATTCGACACGATGATTCCGTCGAGTCCGATCGCCACCGCCTTCTTCGCGTCGTCCGCACGAAGAACGCCCTTGATGAGCAACGGCAGCTTTGTGATCGAACGGAGCCAATCGAACTCCTTCCACGACATCGTCAAATCCCACGCTTGATCATTGAACGCCATCATCTGCGCGTAGGTCATTCGATCCGGGATATCAAAACCGATGTCGCGCAAATGTTTTCTCAGCGTACTCTCCGGTAGCGCGAAGCGATTCCGTTTGTCGGCATCTTTACGTTCGCCAAGATCGACCGTCAGCACGATCGCTTTGAAACCGGTACGCTCCGCCCGCTCGACCAACCGCTTCGCGACCGCGCGGTCCTTGGGCATGTAAAGCTGAAACCACTTCGGCCCAGAACTCGCTGCCGCGATCTCTTCGACGCTGTGGCCGACACTGCTGCTGACTCCCATGATCGTCTTCGCCGCAGCCGCCGCGCGAGCGGACGCCAACCCACCATGAGGGTGATACAAACTCTGTCCCGCAACCGGAGCCAGCAAGATCGGCAACGCAATCGGCTGCTTGAGCACCGTCGTCGAGGTATCAACTTCTGCCACACCGGTGAGCAACGGAGGCAGTAACCGCAGCCGTTGAAACGCCGCCACGTTTTCTCGCAGAGTCACTTCGTCCGTCGAACCGGTCGTGATGTAGTCGTAAGTGGCTGGTGGCAGCGCGACCTTCGCCAGCATCTGAAAGTCAGTGACGTTTACCGGCTCGGACTTCCCCCCTGCCCCGCTCTGAATGGCTGGCGACGCTCCGGCCGGCACTTGTGCAGGTTCCTCGTCACCGCGGACGCGGTCTTGCCACAGTCCGAGCGATCCCGCTCCCATTGCCAACAGTTGAGAGAAAAACCGTCGATTCATGGCAGCACCGTTGTCGTGAGTCGATTGAAGACCGTACCGCAACCGTCATGGCTTATTGAAAAACTCTGCCACCCTGCTTGTCCCAGCGGTGAGTACTCCAGCAAGCCCGTCAGAGAGCTGCCTCTAACAGGATCGTCGCTCGTCCGCCCACTTCACAACAGGCGATTGTCGGCAGCATTTATGCGTCTCATCGTCATGCTTGCGGACGCGGATCGCAAGCGCGGCCATTGCCATGATCGCCTCGCGCGACCACGAGTCGCCATGATCGACGCCATTAGCCAGCGCTTAGTATTCTGATCCTCAACGCGCTAGCTTCCATTATTTATGGTTCGGGGAAGAACGGTGGCACGGTGTCGTAGCCGAATTCCTCAGACTTCGGACGCAACTTGGTCAACCGCTCCGAAGCCTGACGAGCTTGTTGAATTTCTCGCCACTTTGGCTTGTCCCAGTGGTCCCCGCGCTTCTGCACTACGAATAACGCCGAGAAATCAGCGTAGTGCAAAAGCGCGGGAACCACCGACGCAAGATCATTGGTATCTACACAATTCATTAAACACGGTATCCATCACAGGATGGAATCGCGATACGGCTGAAGGATCAGCGGTTGGTCACACGTTGTCGAGAACTTGTGCGGCGACATTGTGATGCCGTGCCTAGCGGAGCGGCGG
>SXGS01259807.1_pt1 | contig 23327 bp, 19 predicted proteins | sample 3174681 | NCBI WGS metagenome assembly SXGS01 (sample SAMN11356861, study PRJNA531348) | freshwater metagenome | isolation source: freshwater sample F1-80 | place: China: Fuxian Lake, Yuxi | collected 2017-12-25
GGACGCGAGTTCGGCGGCCTCCGTCTCCGCTTCGCCGAGATCGTAGACCGACTTCACCACCGCGAACCACGTCCCGATTTCCACCTCGCGGGCTGCGTCCCTGACGACGTCGGGTTGCGCGGCATCGTCGCGGATCGCGGTGGCGAGGCGCTCCGCCAGCTCGGGATCGAGGGCCGCGAGAAGCCGCACAGCCAGGACACGTTCCTCGGGATCGGGCGACAAGATCCGGTGCACGTGAAGTTCGAGAGCCTTGAGTCTTTGCTCGCCTCGGGCCGTTTCCTGAGCACTCTCAATCTGTGCTGCCGCGACCCGCTCCGCGCTGGCGAGCTCTGCCTCGCTAAGAATTTCCGAGTGCCTTGCCTGGAGGTGGGCGAGCACCATGGAGGCAACCGCCGTCAGCACTGCCAGCGTCAACGGCATTGTGACGAGTTCCAGGTAGGACTTCTCTTCGAGCTTTGCGAGGCGCTCCTCCAGCCTCGCCCTACCTCGGTTGAGGTCGGTACTCGGCTCTGGATCCGGCTCGCTCACATCCCCCCCTGCCCCACATCAACCGCCTCCCACCCATTGTCCCCATACGCCCAGAAGAACGCTGGCTTCTCGGGCACTTTCCAGGCCACCCGACCGTCGGCCGCGATCACCAGCTCAACCGGATCGGGCCCGTCCGCGCTGGTGGAATACACCGCCGCGCCGAGGTCGTGCAGCGCGTTGTAGGCCTCCTCCCGGGGGAGGCGGTGGCTGTCCTTGCGCTCGTGCGCGGCAGACACCACCGCCCAGCGGGGGTTCACCGCCTTCAGGAAGTCCGTGCTGAAGTGGCGCGAACCGTGGTGTGGCACCTTCAGCACGTCGGAACGGAGCGCGGGGCAGTCACCCGGCCCCTGGGGGCAGTATCGGGCCACGAGCGCGTCGCCGCCGTCCTCCTCGATGTCGCCGGTGAGCAGCAGGGTCCTACCGCCGAAGGTGGCACGCAGGACCACCGAGTCGTTGTTGATGTCGCTCCCGTCGGCAGTGTCCGGGAACTCGCCGCCCGCCGCGAGGACGGCCACCAGGAGGCCACCATCGTCGACCAGCGCCTGCCCCGCCACTGCCGCCTCGATGGCCCGGCCGGGCTTCTTGCCCACCTCCGCCTCGAGCTCGTTCCACGAGGCTACCGCCTTGTCGTCACGCGGGGGGCCGCGCCGCTCGCCATTGCTCAACACTCGGGTGACATCGACGTTGTTCAGGAGCGTGGCCACGCCGCCATAGTGGTCGATGTGGGGGTGACTCAAGACGAGGCGCTCCAGCGGAGCGGTCACGCCGGCAAGGATGGGTTCGAGGTACCGGCTGAAGTCGGTGGAGCGTCCGGCGTCGACGAGCAACTCCTGGTCGCCGAGTTGCAGCAAGACCGCGTCGCCCTCGTCTACGTCACCGAAACGCACCCGTAGCGGTTCAGGCGTGGAGGTGAGGAGCCCCTCGAAGTTCGGTGACTCCGCGGCGATGGCGCCGTCTGGCGGCACCACCGCCAGTCGACCGGCGAGGTCGGCGCGCACCACCACGTCGCCGTCCCAGGCCGTGGCGTAGATCGCCTCCTCCACCCGCCGCGAGGTGAAGCGCTCCACGCCGGTGGCCACGCGCGCGTCGAGCGGCGTCCGGCGCCCAGACACGTGCTGCTGGAGCAACGAGACCGTCGACTGGCGCGGGTGACCGTAGTCCCATGCTGTCCAGTCGGCGTGGCGCGTGTCCCGCCCCGCCGAGATGAGGGCCATCTCCGGCGTCACCGCCGCCAGCAGGGCGGGCGTGGTGGCGTTGTAGGAGCCGTGGTGACCCACTTGGAGGATGTCGACGTCGGTCGACCCGAGCGTCCGCGCGGCCAGCATGCCGCGGATACCGGGCTCCTCGAGGTCGCCGGTGACAAGCAGGCTGCTCTCGCCGAAGTCGACGCGCACCACCACGCTGTGATTGTTGTCGTTGTCGAAGCGGCGCTTGCCGTAGTTGTCGGTGCCCCAGCCCGGGTCGGTGGCCACGCCACCCCAGAGGAGGCGCACCGAGGGGTTGGCGCCGCCGCAGTTGCCGAAGGGATCGACAGCCGCGCCACCCATCGGCTTTTCGCTCGCGAATCGCTCGGTGCGGACAGCCAGGTACTTGCTCCCGGGCGTTGACTTGGCGTGTGCCCGGGCCGCCTGCACGGCCAAGGTGGCCTCGTCCACCGAGCCATCGCGGCCGTCGTCCACGACGTTACGCACCTTGAAGGCGGAGAGCACACGTGGCACGGCGCGCACGTGGTCGATGTGTGCATGGGTGAGCACGAGGACGTCGAGCGTGTCTTTCAGATCGGCGCGACGGTCGAAGAAGGCGCGGAGGTAGGCCTCGAGGTGACCCACGCTGTCGTAGCCTGGCTCGGTCTCGCCCTCCCCGCCGGCGTCGATGAGCATCGCGCCGCACGGGAACTCCACCAGCGTGGCGGCGCCCTGCCCCACGTCGACCAGGTGCACCTGCATCGCGGGACCAGCCTCGCTGCTCGCGGCCGACGGCGGCGCCTCGCTCGAGTTGGCGAGCGCAAGCACGGCGGCGGGGATGGCGGGGATCGCGGGGACCAGTGCCGCCCACGAGAGGCCCGGGGGCGGCGTGCTCACGCCCACGACGCCCGCCCCACGTGCACATAGTGCCGGCCGTCGAAGGTCATCGCCTGGCCACACTTCTCGCGCGCCCGGTAGCCCTGGCCGAGTGACAGGTGGATCCACGAGGGTTGCCCGGCCGACCAGCCCTCGAGGATCGCCTGGCCGAAAGGCAGTCCGCTCTGACGCCAGATCCAGTTCCACACGTCTTCGAAGGGCACCGAGCCCACGTGGAAGTCCGCCGCCTCGAACTTCACGTGCTGTGAACTGACGGAGCCGCCGATCGCCTTGTTGAGCGCCGCGCAGCGGTAGCCAGAGTGAATGAACACCGGCTGCCCGAAGTGCTCGCGGATGGGCTCGAGCAAGCTCTCGCAGAGCGCGAGCCCGGAGGCCAGCCGATCAGGCGGGACATGGCGATTTTCCTGGAGATACCGGCCGTTGGTGGTGATCGTCATCTCGCCGAGAGTGAAATGCGGGCTCAGGTGATGTCCGAGATCCATGGTCAGTCACCCTCCGGGGCGTAGACGGTGGATGGTGCCGCCTCTGGCTCGGCCGGCGCCGGGGCGGCGGCGAGGGCGGGGGTGCTCCCGGACTGGTCGGCGGACTTGCCCGCGAGGTAGCCCGCGTGGCTCAGGCCAAGGATCCAGGCGAGGCCCTCCGACACGGCGGGCAAGGCGTCGTGCTCGGCCGCTTCCAACGAGCGGAAGACGGCCACGGCGTAGGCGATCACCGCGATCACGGTGAGCATGAACATCTGCAGCTTGGTGATCTCCACGTGGGCGGCGTTGCCCACCTCGTCGCCCTCGAACATGTCGGTCCACCGGGCGTCGGCGAACGTGCTGTTGGCGTAGGCGGTGCCCCGTCGCGACTCGTGAATCGCCTCGGGATCCTCGCCCAGCTCGGCGGCGGCGCAGTGCAGGTCGCGCTCCGAGGGCTCCCGTGCCCGCTTGCGTGCCGACACGAGTTTGCTCAGACCGAGCGACCCCGACGCGATGCCGCAGAGGCCCAGCACCTCGGTGGGGATATCGACCAGGAGCGGATCGTCGAGCCCCTCCTGCATGCGCGCGATCACCATGGCGGCGAAGCCACCGATCACCGCGATGGTCCACAGGAGCGCCTGGAACTGGGCGAGGCTCACGAGGTTACGGGCGTTGATGAGCGCCCCGTCCCAGCGACCCCGCGCGGCCCCGGCGGCCACGGCGATCACGAGGATGGCGCCCATCGTCCCGAGGTAGGCGAACTGCGGCTGGCCCTCGGAAGCGAGGATCCAGCTGGCGCCCAGCGACGCCAGCACCAGCAGGGCGGGAAGCGCGGCGAGGGCTTTTGGCATGGGGGCTCCTGCGAGCCCCGAGGGTGGCGCCGGCCGCGTGACGGCGTCAAACCGTGTCGGTGGACCGGCGCCTACATATTAGGTTCGACGGGTGCTATTCAGGATCTTCTCCACCCGAGCGTGCGCGCACTATTTCCGCCGAGGAAATCCTCAGCCGGTGTTTCCACGTGGAAACACCGGACGCTTACTCGCAAAACACGTCAATCAGCTCGGCCTCGTTGTTGTCCTCGTGACACTCGTCGACCTGCGACAGCATGCTGTGGCGCCACCGTCGACCATCGCCATCACGCCGAAGAGCGGGGAGGGGACCCCCGTCATGTGGATCTCCAGCGCGTCGGACTTCGTCCCCTGGGTGACGGTCGTCGACCAGGACTCCGTGTGCAAGAGCACCCAGCCGCTGTCGGTGTCACCCCAGATCTCCAGGTCGAAGGGGTCTTCCACGTCGTTGTAGCCCTGGTTGGCCACCTGCACCCACACCCAGAGGTTGCCCTGGTCGCACTCCACGTCGCACACGTCCACCACCTCGGCGAAGAGGTCGGGGCCGGAGTAGCCCTCGCCGGGGGTCAGGTCGCCCGAGCGGTAGTTGTTGTAGGTGAGCCAGTTCGTCTCCTCGTACTGGGGGATCGAGCCGTCGTCTTCCACGTTGGTGATGCTGTAGCCGTGCTGGTTCCAGATGCGGCGGCCCGGGCGCCAGCTCGCGTCGGCGTCGCCGTAGACGGTCACGCCGGTGTAGGAGCCCCAGGAGCCGGGCGTGTGACACGCCGCGATGTCGGCGGAGCCGTCGCCGGTGATGTCGGCGATCGTGGGGTACTCGAGCCAGGTGTTGTTGGAGTGGTACGCCTCCTGCATCTTCACGTCGCCGTCTTCCCCGTCGAACACCCACACCCAGTGCTCGTCGGCGTACACCACGTCCGCCACGCCGTCGCCTTCGAAGTCGAACACGGACGAGCCAGTGTTGCCCGACGAGGGGTCGGTCGTGCCGGTGTACTGCCACAGCACGTCGCAGTTACTCTCGAAAACCGTGTAGGTGGAGTTGGCCGCCACGCCGATCTCGGCCTCGCCGTCGCCGTCGAAGTCGGCCACCGTGGGGGGGCCGCCGTAGCTGCCACTCGCGGAGGGGATCGAGGTGCTGCAGAGCACGGTGCCGTCGTCGTCGATCACCCGCATCGCAGCGTCGCCGGTGACGACGATCTCGCCGTAGTTGTCGCTGTCGAAGTTGCCGACCGCCGGGTAGCCATCGGCCTGCCCGTTTGACCACAACGCGTTGCCGTCGATGTCGTAGATGGCGTTGCCGGCCACGACCTCGAGCTCGCCGTCCTGGTTGATGTCGGCGGCCACCCCGGCCGAGCCCACGTTGGAGGAGGAGCCAGTGCCGTAGGAGCCCTGGCCGATCACGTCGCCGTCGTTGTCGATGATGCAGTTGCCGATGATGATCTCGGGCTCCCCGTCGGCGTCGAGGTCGTGGATCGAGGGCGCGTCGCTGGTGGCGTCCATGTGGCCCGAGCAGCCGCTGCTTGACCACAGGTCGTTGCCCTCGTTGTCGAACACCTCCACGCCCGACGAGGTGGCGGCGATCACCTCCACGCGGCCGTCGTCGTCGAGGTCGCCACAGGCGGCGCCGCCGGTGATCTGGATTCCGCCGCTCCCGGCGTTGCCCCAGAGCTCGGTGCCGTCTTCGCCCGAGAGCGCGCGGAGCACGCCGGGCGAGTAAGTGATGATGACCACGTCGGCGATGTCGTTCTCGTCGATGTCGCCGTCGCTGTCGTCGTCGGTGAGCGGGCAGACGATGGGCTGCATCATGCAGCTACTGGAGGAGCCGTTGTAGCTGAAGGTCTGGGCGTCCCAGAGCACCACCGGCGTGAAGGTGCCGGGGGTGGGCGCCTCCTGGTAGCACTCCTCCACCTGGGGCACCGCCTCGCCGGGGAAGAACTGCGACTCGCAGGCGGGCGGGTTCTCCACGGTGCCGCCCCCGCTGTCGTCGCCGTCGCCCGTGTCTTCGGTGTCGACCGGGGGCTGCCAGTCGCTACCCGAGTCGAAGGGCGCTTCCTTGTTCTCGTCGGCCCCGAGGTCGTTGTCGATGTTGCAAGCGAGCAGAAGCGTGAGCGGGAGGTAGCGCATGGGTCGGGCCTCGGGCGGAGTCTATACGCGTTCCCGGGTGCGGGTGTGACCGCTGAAGAAGGCCCTGAGCGCGTCTCCGGGGCGACTCGTGGCCTCCGGCACCCACTCTTGCGGGAAGTAGGCCTGGAAGGCGTGCTGCTGGAAACGACGGCACACCAGGACCACCGCGCCGCGATCCTCGGGCCCGCGCACCACGCGCCCGGCGGCCTGGACCACTCGGGTCATGCCGGCGTGGATGGAGGCAAGGCCGAAACCATCGGAGAAACGTCGCTCGTAGTACTCCTGGAGCAAGGACTGCTCGATGCCTGGGGGCGGCAGGGCCGGGCCCACGATGATGGCGGCGTCGAGCGCGCCGGGGGGCAGGTCGATCGACTCGGCCAGCGCACCGCCGATGACGGCGCACAGCGCCTTGTCGCGACCGGTCACGCTCGCCGCGAGCGCGGCGCGATCCGCGTGACTCATGTCGCGACGCTGCACCAGTCGGTCGCGACCCGCGAGCGTGGCTCGCCCGAGCAGGTCGTCGAGCTGCTCGAAGCTACTGAAGAAAAGCGCCACGTTGCCGGGCACGGCGGCCGCGCAGTCGTCGAGCAGGGTGGCGATGCGGTCGGCCTCGGCCCGGCGGTCGCGGAAGGCGGTCGACACGCCCCGGGCGATGATGACGGCGCGATTCTGGGGGGGGAAACCCGAGGGCAAGCGCAGGGCGGTGAATCGCGAGTCCTCGACGCCGCAGCGCGCGCGCCAGAACCACGGCGGCTCGAGCGTGGCCGACATCGCCACCAGCGCGGTGACAGCCTCGATCCGAGGCGCGAGCAGGAACGACGGGTCGCGACAATAGAGCACTCTGGCGCTGCCGTCGTGCAGCACCACCACTTCCTCGCCGTCGCGGTCGGCGTAGGTGGCGAAGCGCATGACCGCCCGGGCGAGCTCGAACCAGGGATCGCCGTCCACGGGGCGCCCGAGGCGAGCGTGCGCCACGGCGATCTCGTCGAAACTGGCGAGTAGATCGCGCCAGGGGGGCGAGTCGTCGATCGCGGCGAGTCGGACCGACTCGGCCAGCTCCCGAAACGGCGTGTGCAGGTCGCCCGGGTAGGCGGCGAGCACGCGGTCGACCAGGGCGTCGTCGATGCGCGCGGAGGCCCAGTCCCGGGCGCGCTCGGGCAGCTGGTGCGCCTCGTCGAGCAAGACGGCCCACGGCCGCGCGGCGCCCTTGCCAAAGAGCGGCCGGAGGAAACTATCTGGGTCAAAGGCGTAGTTCAGGTCGCCGATCACCACGTCGGCGAGCTGGGCGGCGAACTCGACCGCGAGTGCCCAGGGACAGGCGCTTTGCCGCGTGGCCTCGGCCTGCACGAGCTCGCGGGGCACCCGACCGGCCGCCGCGAGGCGCGAGAGATCGACGATCTCGGCGGTGCCCTCGCACCCCCCCGCGGCGCAAGCCTCGCAAGCCTGGGCGCGAGCCTCCACCACCACGGTGCGCAGCGGCAGGCCGAGGTCGGCGAGAGTGCGCTCCACGATCCACCGCTGCGTGGTGCGCGCGGTGGCCCAGAAGAGGCCGAGATCCTGGGCGACGGCGGCGCGGATCGCCCCCACGAGTACCGGGGCGGTCTTGCCGAGGCCGGTGGGCGCCTCAAGCGCCGTGACCGTCCCCCGGTGAATCGCGGACTCGCTGGCCTCGAGCAGCTCGGCCTGCCCCGGTCGCAGCTCGGCAAAAGGAAAGGCAATGGCCCACCGTTTGCGCTCCTGTGCATGCGCGATCCACTGCTCGCGAGCATGCACTCGCGCGGCGAGCCAGCGGTGCAACCAGTCGGCGAAGCCGGGATCGCGGGGTACGGGCACCACGCGCTGGCTGCCGTCGAGGATGGACACCAGGCGCAGGTGGGCGACCGGACCGGGGCGGCGCAGGCCCTCGGCCACGTGGAGGTAGGCCTGCACTTGGCGCGTCCACGAGGTCGGGATGGGGATCTCGTCGAGCGCGCGCTCGGGGACGGCCACCGATTTTATCTCCTCGATCACCGTGTAGTCGTCGAGCTCCTCCACCACGCCATCGACACGCGCATTCACGACGCAGTGCCAGTCGTCCACCAGGACGACATGCCGCCAGCTCACCTCGTCGGCCGGCTGGTGCACCGCCATGCCCAGGCGCGCACGTGCCCCGGGCGACAGCGCGATCTGTCCCGTGCTGCCGCCTCTCCCGGCGAGGTCGCGCACCGCGAGTTCCAGCGTTCGTGTCTCGTCCGACCAGCGCAGCACGCCTCCGCGTTAAACCGCCCGGCTTCCGGAGGCCGACATGCAAGCCTGGGACGACCTGACCACTCGCATCCGCGAGCTCGACGCGCTGGGCAGCGCCAACGCGCTCCTGGAGTGGGACCAGCAAACCTACATGCCGCCCCGCGCCGCCGACGCGCGCGGCGACCAGCTCGCGCTTTTACAGAGGCTGTACCACGAACGTTTCACCGACCCGGCCGTGGGCGCCTGGCTCGACCAGCTCGAGGCGACCGAGCTCGACCCCACCCAGCGGGTGGCGGTGCACAACCTGCGTCGCAAGTACCGGCGCGCGGTGTGCCTGCCCACGCGGCTGGTGGAAGACCTCGCCAAGGCCCGCAACGACGGCTTCGGCGCGTGGGTGGCCGCGAAGCAGGCCGATGACTTCTCGGGCTTCGAGGCGCCGCTCCAGCGCCTTCTCGACCTCGCCCGCGAGCAGGTCGAGTTCTATCGCACCCCGGAGCATGCCCATCCTTACGACGCGTTGCTCGAGGACTACGATCCCGGCAGCACCGTGGCGGAGCTGCGCCCGATGTTCGACCGGCTCGCTGGCGAGCTCGGCACCTTCCTCGCGGCGGTCGACGGTCGGGCCCACGCCGAGGGCTTCGACGCGCGCCTCGACATCGACGGCCAGAAGCGGCTCAGCCAGCGCGTCTTGCGCGACATGGGCTACGACATGCAGGGCGGGCGCCTCGACCTCGCCGCGCACCCCTTCTCCACCGGCATCGCCCACGGCGACGTGCGCCTCACCACCCGCTACGAGGAAGACAACCTCCTGAGCGGCCTCGGCAGCACCATCCACGAGGGCGGTCACGGGCTCTACGAGCAGGGACTACCGTCGCGACTGGCTGGCACCTGGCTCAACAGCGCGGCGAGCTACGGCCTGCACGAGTCGCAGTCGCGATTCTGGGAGAACTTCGTCGGTCGTTCCTTGCCCTTCTACCGATACCTCGTGCCGCGGATGCAGGCGATCTGGCCGGATCTCGCGGTCACGCCCGAGCAGCTCTACGGCGCGGCCAACCGCGTGGAGCGCACCCTCATCCGAGTGGAGGCCGACGAGGCCACCTACAACCTCCACATCATCGTGCGCTTCTCGCTGGAAGTGGAGATTTTCGGCGGCAAGTTGCAGGCGCGTGACCTGCCGGAGGCCTGGACCGAGGCTTACCGCCGCATCGTGGGCGTGGTGCCGCCCTCGCCGAAGACGGGGGTGCTCCAGGACGTGCACTGGTCGAGTGGGCTCCTTGGCTACTTCCCGAGCTACACGCTGGGCAACCTCTACGCTGCCAGCCTCGCTCAGTGCCTCTTGCGCGACCTGCCCGACCTCTGGCACCGGGTGGAGCACGGCGACTTCGCGCCCATCCTGGGCTGGCTGCGCACCCGCATCCACGACCGGGGTCACACCGCCGACGCGCCCGTGATCGTCCGCGACGTCATCGGTGATCGCGACCCCGTGGCCGATCTCGTGGCGCACTTGTGGTCGCGACATGGGGCAGTGTACGGGGTCGCGCGGCCCTCATAGAACAACCGGTGACGACACGCCCGCGCGCGCGGGGATATGCGCGGCGCGATGGCAGGAGTCGCCATGTTCGCGTTTGGCATGCCCGGGACGACCGAGTGGATCGTCATCCTCGTGATCGTCCTCATCTTCTTCGGCGCGGGCAAGCTGCCCGACGTCTTCCGGCAGGCCGGGAAGGGCATCAAGGCCTTCAAGGATGCGTCGGAAGGCAAGGACGACGAGGCCGAGGAAGGCGAGCCGAAGAAGAAGGAGAAGAAACAGATCGAGGCGAAAGACGATCTCGACGACGAGCCGGAGGCCGAGAAACAAGCCTCCAGCTCGAAGAAGAAGGCCTCAGGGGGCGAGGAGTAGGTTCAGGTCGGCGCGTAGATCGGGGGACAAGACGCCCGAGTCGCGCAGCGCGGCGAGGTCTTGTCGCAGGAGCGTGCGCAGGAGCTGGCGCGCCAGGGGCGTGGGCGAGCAGGGATTGAAGGCCAGCGCCTTTCGCACCCGGTAGTTCTGCGACCAGCGGGCGTGCGCCGCCACGGCCTCCAGCACTTCCGGCGCGGTGGGACGCATCGCCGCGATCTTGATGGCGTCGCGCTCCACCACCCTCGGGTTGCTCAAGAGCGCACTGATCACGCGCGGATCGCGATCGTGGAGCAGGCGGTCGAGCAGGAGGCGGTCGTGGGTCTTGGCGGCGGCCGTTCGCTCGCCGGCGCTGCGGTCGACGTGGGGGTTATCGACCGGCTTCTCCGCCATGGGCGACCGGCGGGAGCCGAGAAACCGTGCGGCAACGTCACGGAAGCCGGCGTCGCGGGCCGCAACGTAGAGGTCGGTCAGCCGCTCGTAGTCGAGCTCGGTGAGCACGGAGGGGTTCACCGCCAGCTCGGCGAGCATCCAGCGGGCGCGCTCGTGACCCTGTCGCGACATCCATTCCAGGCGGTCGAGGGTGCCGATCAGCGAGGCGTCGTCGAAGCTCTCGAGGCCCTCGCGCAGCACGGTGCGACGGAGCGCGCGGTCGGACACCGCCACGAAGCGGCGGAGCCAGAGCTCCAGGAGCGGATCGATCTCCGCCGGCTGCTCGCGGTGCGCCGCGAGTGAAGCGAGCACGGCCGGGTGGGCCAGCGACATGCGTTCCCGCCTAACTGCGCGTCACGATAGCAGCGGGGCCATGTGGTTGTCTCTCCTGTTCGCCTGTGCCCCCGAGAACCCCACCTCCGCCGACGAGTGCAGCTGGGTACTGGGCGACGGCGCCCAGAAGGACTGCATGGCGCAGGTGGCGATCAACACCTTCCGCGTGAGCCCGTCAGAAGGGATCGCCTTCACCGAGGCGGAGATCGACGACGCGCTCCAGCGCGACTTTGTCTACCTCCAGGTGACCATGCAGATCGACGCGAGCACCAACAAGTACTGCGACCGCATCAACGACCCCGTCTTCAAGGAGCGCTGCACCACCCGGGTACAGCGACCCCACCTCAACCGCGCCGAGTCCGGTGGGCCGAGGAAGTAGACGATCACGGGGTTTCGGAAAGCCCCCCCCGCCTAGCCCTCACCGCAAGAGATGGAGGAGACGCTTGATGTTGCCGGTTGATAGCGGGGTCGGGGGGGACCGGATCCGAAATACAGCCGGAGTGTAGGCGGTCGGGTGGCCGTCCGCAAGAAAATGTGACCCATGAAGATGCGCAGGGGGCGAATGTCGCGCACCACCGCCCTCCCGCCCGGGGTGACCTAGCGCTCCGTCCCCGGTGGCACCAGCGCGGCCACGCGGAGCGCCAGCGCCCTCAGCGTGAAGGGCTTGCGCAACACCGGCACGCCCTCGCTGTTGTCGCGCAGGATGTCCACGCCATGGCCGCTCGTGAGCAGCACGCGACACCGGGGCTGGCGCGCCTCGAGCCGCTCGATCAGGCCCCGCGCCGTGGAGCCGCCGATCACCCAGTCGATCACGGCCACGTCGAACTGCCCGCTCTTGTCGATCAAGCGCTCAGCTTCCGCCACGCTGGCAGCGCACTTCGCGTCCCAGCCGAGCGACGAGAAGTACTCGGCGGCCAGCTGGGCGATCTCCAACTCGTCGTCGACGAGCAGTAGGCGTCTCACGCCCATTACCTACCACGAGCCGGAATCGGAGCGATCCGTCAACTCGCGTAGGGCCGCCGAAAACAGGCTTTGCATCGACTCGCCGCCTTCCTCGGGTGTGAGCCATCCCGCTGGGTTTGACAAGCCAAAGGCCTCGCCCGGCTCATTTTCGTCTTCGAACGCGGTCCAATCGGCACCGGGGTTTAATCGCACCCAGAGCCCCTCGGCGCGCAGGCGCTCGTAGAGACCGTACACGTGGGGGTGGTCGAGCAGGCCCACCAGGACGTGATCTTCCTCGGTGGCGAGGAACACCGTCGGCACCGGGCTGTGCCGAGCCATCGCGGGGGCCAGCTGCGCGGCGTCGCGCTCCGCCCAGTAGTCGCGGGCGGCCACCACGCTGTCGAAGCCCGGCGCGTCGACGCCGGCATCGTCGAGCATCGCGCGCAGCTGCGGGGAGAGCGCGCGAAGGCCGGTCACCGGGTCGGTGCTCCCGCCGACGGCGGCCTCCGGTGGCGCGCAGACACCGTCGGCGTCGAGGTCGGCGCAGGCCTTCTGGCCCTCGGCGTCGAGCGCGGCGGTGGGGGCCGTGAAGGGGCAATCGATACCACCCTCGCCCAGCGTGCAGCTCCCCTCCAGGTAGGCCGCGCCGCCGGCGCCGTACTCGACGTTGACGAAGCTCGCCCCGGCGGGCGTCTCGTAGGTGACGAGGCCCGCGACCGGAGGCAGGTCGAGCGCGGAGTCGCCGAGCGTGGCCACGGCGAGGTTTCCGCCGTTGCTGTGGCCCACGAGCAGGGTGAGGTCGCTGCGGGCGCCCACGCGGTCTCTGGGGCAGAGGCCGTCGCTGTCCTTCGCGTCGCAGGCGGCGTAGCGCAAGGCCAGGGCCACCGCCTCGCGCGCGACCTCGCCGCGGCGGTCGTCGATGCCGTCGGCCCAGCCGTCGCCGGCGAGATCGACGTGCACCGTCACGACGGCCTGCTCGAGGTCGGCCTGCGGCGTGCCGGCCCCCACGGGCACCACCGAGGCGTGGAAGGAGCCAGGGATGAACACCGCGACCGGCGCGCCATCGCCGCCCGACTCCGGCCATCGCAGCTCGGCGGGCAGGCTGCCGAGGTCGCCCTCGAGGTTCACGCGGGTGCGGCAACCCGGCACGTTGTCGATGAGCTCGCCCCCCGGGCAGGGATCGACGTCCTCGGTGCAGGCGAGCAGGAAGATCAAGGGACGGCGCCGGGGAAGAGCGAGGTGAACGAGGGCGGGGGCGGCGACTCGATGCGCAGGCAGTCACCGCGACCGGGCCAGGGGAGCTCTATCCACCAGGCGTGGAGGGCCACCCGGGGGGCCGGGAGACCGCCGTAGGCCTCGTCGCCGATGAGCGCGCAGCCGCTCGCTGAGAGGTGGGCGCGCACCTGGTGGGTGCGACCCGTGACTGGGTGGGCCTCGACGAGGATGCGTCCCTCGGCGCGCGCGCGGACGGTCCAGCGGGTGAGCGCGTCGCGTCCCCGGCCAATCGCTACGCGCCCACGCTGCCACTCGCCGAGCGGCAGGCAGCACTCGCCCTGGTCGGCGAGATCCCCGGTCCCCACGGCGAGGTAGCCCTTCTTCACCTGTCGCGACTCGAATGCGGCCGACAGCATGCGCTGACCCGCTGTCGTCCTCGCCATCACCAGCACGCCGCTGGTGCCCTCGTCGAGGCGGTGCACCACGAGAAAGCCCGTCTGCGTGACGATGCTGTCGCCCTGGTCGCGACCCGGGATGACCGGAAGCCCGGGGGGCTTGTCGATCACCACGAGGTGACGGTCCTGGTGCAGTACCGGTAGCACGGCCGTTACATAGCCCAGGACCATGCCCGTCCGTCCATTGCCTGCAGACCGCCTCTCCTGGCGGCTCCCCGACGGCGCCCTGCCCTTCGCGACCACCGCCTCCGTCCACCCGCTGAGCAGCTTCATCGGGCAAGACCAGGCGCTTTCCGCGATTCGCCGCGCCGTTTCCATCAAGGGCCCCGGCTTCAACGTCTTCGTGGCCGGCCCTCGCGCCGCGGGACGCCTCGGGAGCATCGAGCGCATCCTCCGGGAGCTCGAACCGCCGCGCCGTAGCACTCACGACTACGTGTACGTGAAGAACTTCATCGACCCAGGGCGCCCCAAGCTGCTGGTCTTCCCGCCTGGTCGCGGCATCGCCTTTCGCAAGGAGCTCGTGCGCGTGGCCTCGATGCTCATCGAGGAAGTGCCGGCGCTCCTCAATCGCGACGAGGTTCGTCGGGTGCGCGAGGGCAAACGGCAGGCCGCCGAGGTGGAACAGCACAAGTCGATGGCGCGGCTGGAAGCCCACGCCGACGAGCTCGGCTTCGTGATTGGCGCGCTCGGCGACGAGGAAGGCGGGCAGTCGGGGCCGATGCCCTTGTACCGGGTGCCAAGCGGGGCCGATCTCGAGGACGGCACAGACGACGAGGAGGCCGAGCCGCAGGTGCTGAGCCGGGCCGAGGTGCAGGTGCTGGCCGATCACGGCGACGACCACCTCGACCGGCCCCTCGCCGAGATCATGGGGGGTTTCGACGCGCTCGAGGCCGAGCTGGCCAAGCTGATCGACGTGTCGCGACAGACGACGATCGAGACGCTCAAGGCCGTGTCGGTCACCGAGGCGAAGGCCATCGGCGAGGGCGTGGCGCCCACCTTCCGCGACCTCTCGCGGCGCTTCCCGGCGGCCCGATCGTGGCTCGCCGAGCTGATGGAAGAGCTGGTGGAATGCCCCGAGTGGTTCGACACCGAGGAGCCCGACCACGACTCCCTGTTCGCGGCCTTCGCGGTGAACCTCCTCCACGTGGGCGAGAAGAAGCGCAAGGCGCCGATCGTAAAGGTCACCAACCCCACGTGGTCCCAGCTGCTCGGCGGCCTGGAGGGCGAGCCGGGTGCCTACGACCACCGCAGCATCCGAGCGGGCGCACTTGTCGACGCCAACGGTGGCTGGCTGGTGATCAACGCCGCCGACCTCCTGCAGGAGCCGGGCGTCTGGAAGGTGCTCAAGCGCGCGCTGGTGAGCGACGAGCTCGACGTGAGTAACCCCGAGGGACCGGGCGGCGGCCCCGCCGTCTTGCGCCCGGATGCGGTGCCGATCGACGTGAAGGTGGTGCTCGCGGGCGACGTGGGCGTGTACGCCGCGATGTACTACGGCGACCCCGAGTTTCGGAACTTGTTCAAGATCAAGGCGGAGTTCGAGGAAGACGCGCCGGTGACGCCCGCGGTGCTCGAGTCTTACGCCGCGTTCTGCGCTCGCGTGGTGCAGAACGAGGGGCTGCCGCACTTCACCCGCAGCGCCGTGGGCGACTGCATCCGCTGGATGGTGCGCAGCGGGGGGCGCGGCGGTCGCATCTCCACGCAGATGAGCGTGCTCTCCGACCTCTTGCGGGAGGCCGCCTGCGAGTCGGGCGACACCCTCGTGCACGGGCGACACGTCTGGGCGGCCCTGCGCGCGCGTCGCCTACGCGACGGGTTGGCCGAGCGCCGCACGCTGGAGCTCATCGAGCGCGGCGTGGTGCGCGTGCAGACCACGGGCCGGGTGCCGGGACTCATCAACGCTCTAGTGGTGTACCACGTGGGCGGACACGACTTCGGGCGTCCAATGCGGATCACGGCCACCGTGGGCGCCGGTCGCGCCGGGATCGCGAGCGTGGAACGCGAGGTGGGCCTCTCGGGGAAAAGCCACGACAAGGGCGTGCAGATCCTCACCGGGTGGCTGCGCGACAAGCTCGGCCAGACCCGCACGCTGGCGGTGACGGCCACGCTGTGTTTCGAGCAAAGCTACGGCCGGGTCGACGGCGACTCGGCCACTGTCACTGAGCTCCTCGCGCTCATGTCGGCCTTGTCAGGGCTCGGCGTCGACCAGGGGACCGCGGTCACCGGCTCGGTCAACCAGCTCGGCGAGATCCAGTCCGTCGGCGGAATCAACGAGAAGATCGAGGGCTTCTACGCCACCTGCAAGCTCCAGGGGCTCACCGGCGAGCAGGGCGTGTGTATTCCTGCCACCAACGTGCCGGACCTCTGCCTGGAAGACGAGGTGGTGGAGGCTTGCGCGCGTGGCCAATTCCACGTGTGGCCCATTGCCAGCATCGAGGAGGCCGCCGAGCGCGTGATGGGCCGGAGCCTGGGTGGCGACGACGGCCTGCTCGCTCTCTGCGGTCGGGCGCTCGACCGCTACCAGGACGTGGTCCGCCTGCAGGGCAAGAAGGAAAAGACCTAGTCGACCTTCCTCCTCCCGCTGCCCTCGTGGCTACTCGCAGGCGACGGCGGACAGGTAGGCGATCGTCACCCGGGCGCCGAGCGAGGGCGCCGACTGGGTGACGAAGACGACGGTGTTGGCTCCCTCGTCGTAGGTCCAGCCGGTGTAGTTGGCGCCGTCCACCGTCACCTCGATGCTGTTGGGAACCGGCCACTCCGCGAGCGGGTAGGTCACCGCCGCCTCGATGGCCGGCAGCGTGGCGAAGGACTCGAAGACGTCGGTCCAGTCCTCGTCGCAGAGGTCGCCGATGGCACCACCGTAGGCCTGTGCCAGCTCAGCGTAGGCCTCGGCGTTCGCTGCGCAGGCTCCACCACGGGGCACGAGCGCGGACACCCGCAGGGCGCCCGGGTCGTCGACGAGCGCGGCGAGGTCGGCGGCGGCGAGCTCGACGTCGTTGGTGGGCGCTTGCTCGGCGACGATCACCAGGTCGAGGTCGGCTCCCGCCCGTCGAAAGCCATGGAGGCAGCCGCCGTCGAGCGTCTCGTCCATGGCGGCCAGCGCCAGGCCGAGCAGGTTGCCGTCCCAGGCGCCCGCGGCGTCGTCGAAGGCGCGGTCGAGCACCCGTAGCGTGCCCAGGTCGGTGTCGCTGGTCGTCGCGAAGGCCGGCTCGTCGAGTGGGCAGTCGCTCGCCGTGCCAAGCGCGGTGAGCTGGAAATCTACGTTCGTCGCGGCGAGCGTCTCGACGTAGGCTTCCAGCGCCGGCGCGAGCCGTGCGTCGCCATCGGTGGCGCTCGGCTCCACCACGAAGAGCACGTCGGTGGGCTGCGTCGGTCGGTAGTCGAAGCTCTCCTCGACCCGCTCGCCCTCGTAGCCGAGGCCCTCCAGCGTGACGGGGAAGTCGGGCCAGAGCGGGTCGTTGCTGCTCACCGTGAGCACCGCGCCGCGATCGCCGCTGCCGCCGGGCGTGAAGCTCAGCTCGATGACCTCGCTGCTGCCTGGGGCCACCTCGGCGTTCCAACCGGTGACAAGGTAGTCGCTGCCGTCGAGCGCGATCTCGTCGATGTCGAGCGTCTCGCTGCCCTCGTTCCGAAGGACAACGGTCGCGACACCGCTACAGCCGACGACCGTGGCGGGCACGTCGATCGACTCGAGGACCAGGACCGGAGCTAGCCCCACACCGAACAGCTCCACCAGCTCGCCGCCCGGGTCGACTCGGAGCTGGGCGAAGGCCGTCGACTCGGTGACCGGGGCAAACCGCACCGCCACGTCGGCCGATTCGCCCACGCCGAGGGTGAAGAAGGGCTCGGCGAGGACCTCGAAGCCCTCGTTCCCGATGGGCTCGTCGTGACCGGAGACGGTGACGTCATCGTCACCAAGATTCTGCACGGCGAAGGAGAGTGTACTCTCGCCGATGTTGTTTACGGATACGCTGCCGAAGTCGAGGGTCAGCGGCGTGACGGCGACACGAGACTCGGGCGTGCCGACCGGGTCGTCTTCGACCGGCCAGTCACGCAGCGGGGCACACGCAACGAGCGCGAGCAGCACCCGCGCATGCTACCGCGGAGCGGGGCCTCGTGTCTGCGAAAGGGGTGCGCCGAAGCCCACGCTGAGGGTGCCGCCATACGCCTCGGTCCAGGCCTCGTTCCACTGGTAGCCCCCGGCCCAACCTTCCAGCCGGGTGGCGACGAAGCCGGTGCCGACGGGCAAGTCGAGGCCGAGTGCCAGGCCGCCCGCGAAACCCGGCGTTGATTGCCGCTCGTAGCCGCTCCATCGGTAGGGAAGCCGCAGGTCGGCGTAGGCGCCCGCCCAGCCGGGCCCGAGGCTCGGGCCAAGCGTGGCGCCGAGGGACAGGTCGCCGGTGGTCTGGGGCACGCCATCGACCGGATTGGCGCCGTCGGCGAGCGAGGCGCCAACGTGCAGATCGGTGCGCCAGGGGCCGGAAAGGCGGACCGGGTTGGCCAGCACCAGCCGCGCGCTGCTCGCCACGGGGAAGAGGGCGTCGTTGCCGCCGCTCACGGCCACGCCGCCAAGCACGGACAGGGTGGACGCCTTTCGCGCCACGAGATTCTCGAGGGACAAGGTCTCGCCGGCCTCCACACGCACGCGATCATGGAGCAGAGTGCGGCCATCTTCGGTCTGCACCTCGATGGTGGCCACGCCCGGATCGACCGCATACAAACCGGGCAGCTCGCCGCGCGGGGTGCCGTTCACAAACAGCCGGGCGCGGGCGAGGATCGCGTCGCAGGCGGCGATGAGCGCGCGCTCCGCGGCGTCGCGGAGCGAGTCGGCGCCGGCGAGGAAGATCTCTTCTCGTCCCACGATGCGGTACTCGGCGCGGGGCACCTGCAGGCCGCCCGTCCATGCCATCGTCCGGTCGCGCGCGTGCTGGTGGGCCTCGGCCACGTCGACGAGGCCGTCCTCGTCGAGGTCGGCGCTATCGCGCGACTTGGTCAGCGCGTCGATCAGAAAGTGCGTGTACACGCCGTTCTCGAGCGTCGGGTCTTCCATGGCAGGCTGCCAGTACTGGGCGGCATACAAACGAGCTTCCGACTCGGAGATGTCGCGCACCTCGCGGGGGGCCGGCACCTCGCCTCGGAACCCGGACAAGAGCTGCTGAGTCGGCGCGGAGACGGCAGAGCGGCTGCCGGTGCGACCGTTGTGGCAGGTGTCGAGGATCAGGACGCGGCGGCGCGCCGGGAGTTCATGAACGAGCGCCTCGATCTCGCGAACAGCGAGACCGGTCGCCTCGGGACGATCGAGGCGCCCGTCGGAAGGGAGAAACCAGAGTTGGCTGCCCTCGAGGGGGTCGAGGGTCAGCGTGCCATGGCCCGACAGGTAGAGCACGAAGGTGTCGTCACGCTGAAGGTCGGCGGTCGCGACGCTGAGCGAGCGAAGCAGGCCCTCGCGGGTCGTGGCGTCGTGGCCGGAGATCACGAAGACGCGGTCGAAGCCGCCGACGTCGGCCGAGCCCAGCACGGTGCCGAGGTCGCGCGCGTCCTTCTCGGGGAACTTCAGGCCTTTGAGCGCGGGATCGTTGTAGTCCTGCACGCCGACGAGCACCGCCACCCGCCGGGGCCGGTAGGCGACTTCGAGCTCGGGGCTCGACGTCGTTTCGACGACGCCCGCATGGGCCTGCAGGGCAAACAGGAACGCGATCATGGGGCGACCGCCCGCACGGGGAATCGCAGGGCCTCGGCGCCCCCTTCGAGGGTGAAGATCGCCGCGGCCTCGCCCGCTTCGAGCGTGTAGCCCACCGGCAGGTCGACGGTTCCCGTGCCGACGGGGCCCGACCAGATGACGGCCTCGTCGCGACGCAAGCTGAGGGTCGTGGGGGCGGTGCTGGTCACGCGGAACCGGAGGGTGGTCCCGGCAGTATAGGTGTGGCCGGACACGAAGCGCGCCACTTCGCCGGAGGGACTCACCACCGCCACCTTGAGATCCACTGCCGGGAGGATCGGCCCGGCGCCTCGCTCGATCATCGCGGACGGGTTGCCGGTGACCTCGCCCTCGCGCACCACCAGCATCGCCATCGCCGCCATGCCGAGCATGCCGGCCACGGCGAAGCCGCGCACCCGGAATGCATCGTGACGCCGTTGTCTTTTGTAGGCGGTGAGGGTGCGCGACACCACCTGGGCCGAGGGCTCAATCGGCCCGAGGACGCGGAACTGGGCGTCGAAGGCGTCGTCGGTCACGACACCTCCAGGAGCTCGCGCAGGCGCGCACGCCCGCGGGAAATCCGGGCGCGAGCGTTGTCGGGCGTGACGCCGAGAACCGCCGCCACCTCGTTGTGGTCGAGGCCCACGACGGCGCCGAGCAAGAACGCGTCGCGCAGGTTCTCTGGCAAGGCGGCGAGGGCACGCTCCAGCGCGATTCGGTCGTCCGGTGCGCTCCGATGCGCGGGCTCCCACTCGTCGCCGAGCAGCTCAGGTCGCCGGGCAGCCGCCCGAGCGCGGTCGCGGATGGTGTTCACCGCGATGCGGTAGAGCCACGAACGGAAGGTGCCGTCGTGATGCGACCAGGTGGACCGGGCGCGGTGAACGCGGAGGAAGGTCTCCTGGAAAACGTCGTCGGCGGTCTCGCCCTGGCGGGTCATCCGCAGGGCGAAACCGTAGAGCGGCGCGCGGTAACGCTCGAACAGCGTGCCGTAGGCGTCTTCGCTGCCGTCACGAACCGCGTCCATCAAGTCCTCGTCGGTAGGCGGGTTCTTCACCCGATCTCCGGCTCGAACTACGCCGCGGGGGGCGCGGGTGTGACAGCGCGCTTTCGGGTCATCGCGAGAACCAGGGCGGCGACGACTGCGCAGGCCCAGGGGAAGTACCGCCCCCAGCTTCGGTAGGGCGTGTCGAACTTGGCAAGTCGAAGCTCCACGACCTCCGTCACCTCGGTGTAGGGCCGCGTCTCGTGCTTGATCACCCCGTGCGGCTCCACCACCATCGAGATGCCAGTGTAGGCGATGCGCAGCATCGGGCGGCCCATCTCGACCGCGAGCGCGGCCGAGAGCATCGCGTGCTGGTGGGGGGCCGACGTGTCGCCAAACCACCCGTCGTTGGTGATGTTGACGTAGGCGTCGGCGTCGGAGAGCACCCGCATCTGCTTCTCGAGGATGGCCTCGTAGCAGATGGGCGTCGTGAAGGTGAACTTGCCCGAGTCGAAAACGGTGGGGCTGGTGCCCGCGCGGAAGTGACCCACGCCCTCGATCCAGCGGTCGAGGTAGCTGAAGGGCCACGGCAGGTACTCGCCGAAGGGCATCGGCACCATCTTGTCGTAGCGACCGGTGATCTTGCCATCGCGACTGAACAGGTAGGCGGAGTTCCAGCTTGCACGTTTGCTTGGATCCTCCGGGTCGGCCTCGCGGGTGCCACCGCCGACGAGGAAAGCAAAACCGTACTCGCTGGTCATCTTCTCGAAGACGGGCAGCACGCGCTTGTCGGTGGGGTTGTAGTAGATCGAGCCCTCGGGCCACACGACGAGATCGGGCTTCTGGTCGACCACCTTGCCGGTGAGCTCCATCCAGCTCTTGAACACCTCGGAGCCGCGGTCCTGGATGCGCTGGACCATCGTGACGCCCTGCTGCAGGATGCTCACCCGGGCGACGGGTGCCCCGGCGAGCGCGGCCTCCACGGCGTGGAATCGCCGGTAGCCGAAGCCGATGTTGCCGAGAAACAAGGCCAGGACGATGCCGAAGGGGATCAGCGAACGCTTCGAGGCTCGCGACAAGACCAGCTCCGCGACCGCCGCGTTCGTGGCGATGACCAGCCAGGACACGCCCATGGCGCCAAACACCGACGCGAGCTGCCAGGTGTACGGGGTGCGGTACTGGCCCACGCCCTGGTAGTAGGGGAACAACGCGGGTTGAAGGAACTCCCCGGCCACCCACACGCAGGGGTAGGCGAGCACCCACCAGGCGCCGAAGCGGCGGCGGAGGGGGTGGATGGCCATCGCGAGGAGCCCGTAGGGCAGTCCCCACACCGCCGCGAAGAGCCCGATGATCAGGGCCGCCAGTGCGAGCGGAATGTTGCTGAAGAGGTCGATGGTCTGCGCGAGCCAGAAGAACAGGGTCCAGACCGCGAAGAAGCCGGAGAGATAGCCGAGCTTGAAGTTTCGTTTCCGGTCGTCGCTGGCCACGGCGACGAACAGGGGGACGAAGGTGAGCCAGTGGATGAAGGCGAGGCCGTAGGGCGGCGACACGAGCTTCAGGATCAAGCCTGAGAAGAGCGCACCGGCGATCAGGGGCGCGTGTGCGCGGGAGAAGAAACGGGGGGCGGCGGTCATCGTGATCTGGGCCTACCAGCGGGGGGCGCGGCGTTCGCGGAAGGCGTTGATACCCTCGCGGGCCTCGCCGCTGGTCAGCGCCAGGGCGCCGTGGTTGGTCTCGACTGAGAGCGCCTCGTCGAGGCCAAGGTCGGCCGACACCCGCACGGCGGCAAGGGCCAGGCGCACCGCCTGCGGCCCGTTCTCGCACACGGCGCGGGCCGCAGCGAGCGCCGTTGGCAGCGCCTGCCCGGTGTCACACAGCCGCTCGACCAGCCCAAGGTTGAAGGCCTCCTCGCCGCCGAGGCGCCGGCCCGTACAGATGAGATCGGCGGCTCGGCCGGGGCCGATGAGGCGCGCGAGTCGGGTGCACCCACCCACGTCGGGGATCATCCCGAAGCGCACCTCAGGCAAGGAGAGGAGGGAAGAGCGAGCGGCGATGCGAACGTCGCAAGCGAGAGCGATCTCCAGGCCGCCGCCGATGCAGGCGCCCTCGATGGCGGCGAAGGTGGGCACCTCTAGCTCCGCGAGCGCCGCCACGCAGTCCTTCAGCTCGCCGATCACCCGGCGAGCCACCCCGTCGTCGCCCCTGTCGACCGCCGGTGCGATGTCGCGGAGCAGCGAGTTGTCGACCGAGAGATCGAGTCCCGCTGAGAAGTCATGGCCGTCGCCGGTCACCACCACCGCGCGAACCTCGGGCAAGCCGCGGGCGGCCTCGCGCAGCTGCTGGAAAGCCTGCCCGTCGAGAGCGTTCTTGCGGGCGAGTTGGCTGAGGGTGATGACGCCGATGGCGCCATCGACGCGGGAGAGGACAGGCATCCTCGCCGCGTATCTCACGACGAGGTCGGCCCGCGCTCTGGCATGGCCCTCCCCCGTCCCTCCGGGTCGGTCCTGCCCGTCCCTCTGTCGCGACGCGGGGCCCCCTATCTCCAGGCGATCCGGCGCCCGGAAGCTAGCTTACCGGCCTGCGGCCGACGGGTCCTGCCGTCCCTGGCGTCCCCATCGGCTGCGCTGCGCTGCGCTCCGCTCCGCGACGGGGCGCGCCAGGAACGTCACCCGTCTCCTCGACTTGGCTTCCGGGCGCCTCGATCACGTCGGCTGGACCCCACTGCGACCAGGCCGAGCAGGGCCTCGATCCGTGCCTGAGGGGGGCGCTGCCGGGGCGAAGTGGCGGCGAAGCTGCGGGCCAACGGGGACGGACTCAACCGCAGGCGACCGGTCCACCATGCCGAACGGAGACGCCGGGGCGGAGCCTCCGGCCCATCCCGAGGGGGAAGCACACGAGACTCGCGCCAAGTGGAGGAGCCAGGTGCGATCTACGACGCGGAAGGACCCCTGGGCGCGTGGCGCCGAGGGGTCCTGGAGTGTCGGAGATCGGGCCATTCGCCGACGCCGCGAGGCGTCGCCGCGCGATGTCAGCGGTGGGCGAGCGTTTACGACAGCCGCGAAGCGGCCGTCGTAAACGCTAGAAGTCCATGTCGCCCATGCCGCCCATGCC
>SXGS01181752.1_pt1 | contig 23325 bp, 20 predicted proteins | sample 3174681 | NCBI WGS metagenome assembly SXGS01 (sample SAMN11356861, study PRJNA531348) | freshwater metagenome | isolation source: freshwater sample F1-80 | place: China: Fuxian Lake, Yuxi | collected 2017-12-25
CAAAGCTGTGTTGCGCGAAGGCAGCAAGCACTCTCCGTACGGCGTTCCCGGCGACTGGTACGCTGATCCTTCGCGATTGGCTGAGCTGGGCTTTAAGACGCGGGAGCTTCAGGAATGGATGCCGAGCTTGGTGCGGGAGCTATGGGCTCAAAACAAAACATGTTTGAAGGGTGTTCTCTAACTTAAGAAGAGAATCCATAGCGACCTATAATAGTTTCCATCAATCGCGGTTTAAGTCCGTTTTATTATATTCTACGAGCGCTACTAGCGGCATCGACGTTGCAAGTCCATTAGCCGGAACGATTGGACTAAAATCCGACCGTGAGGGAGTGCAAATGTCGTCGTGCAAGAGCGAACTCGAAAAACTTGAATCAGTCCTTCATAATACTGAACCCCGAGAAACGACGATCTTTTTAGATAGTTGCGGCCCCTCGTTAGCGCGGCACTATATTTTTCTCCAGAGAGTCGGATTCGAGCGTTTGAAGACGTTCAAGCAGATCCATGCTGTGTCGGGCGGGATTTTCTCGTTAGTGGGTTTCTGGGCGTTTTCTAACAGTCAGACTCGCCAAAGCGTCGACTACTACGTAGAACACTTCGATAAAGATTACCGCAAATTACTCCACAAATCGCCATTCTCGAAACTGGCATTTGCTGGCAAGATGATCATTCGTCGTCCAATTTTTGAGGGTGTTCCGCTTCTTGAAAATCTCGTCGACTACTGTTTCGCCGAGGAACTGAGCTCCCTCCCCATTCAAAAGTTTCCGCTGCCATTTACTGCCTACACGACGCAGTCAGGAACTCGCGATTTGCTGAAAATTGCCGTCGGTGATCCGAATGAACCAACGCAGCTCACGATCGGCCAATTGATCTCCGAAGCCGTTCGAATCCCTTCGGTATACGGAGAAGGAACAAGAGCAGGAGCCCTGGGAGATGCGGCCTTCCATCCCGACTACCGGAAACTCGTACGCAGTCTCGAAGCGGAAGGACATCGCCTCATCATCTCGACACCTTGGAAACATGGTTCTCGCGGGCAGGCCACTTACATCAATGTGTTCTCTGAGGGAGACGCAAAGATGAAGATGTTCAGCGACTTCGCAAAGCTCGTACTGAACGTGAAGAATCACTCGTTTGCCGAAGATCTTCAGCTTGCGTTTCGATCCTAACCTTGGTTTTGCTCGCAAATCATGAAAACCTTTTTCAACCTGCTTTGAAAGATAAGGGCCGCGATGGTGACCTACGATTACTCTTCAAAAAATGTGCTTATTATTGGTTGCGCAAGCGGCATTGGACGAGCTACGGCACTCGCTTTTGCCAAGTCAAAAGCAAGATTGTTCATCGCCGATAAACAGGATGATGGACTTCAAGAAATCAAAGAAGAAGCAGCTAAATACACGCACGTTAACTCGGCGGTAGTCGATGTCCGCGATGAAAAGCGCCTAATAGAAATTCACGAGCAGGCAGTAAGTCTGATGGGTTCGATCGATTGTGCTATCAACAATGCCGGCATATCCGGCTCCTTCACGAACTTAGTCGAGTCTGAAACTTCCGAGTGGAACAATGTCTTGGATACCAATCTTAAATCTATCTACATCAGCACTCGTTCGCAGCTGAAGCAAATGATACAGCAAAAATCGGGATCGATAATTAACATTGGATCCGTTCTTTCATTCAAAGGTGGATACGGGCTAAGCCCCTATTGCTCTTCAAAAGCCGGCGTTATTCAGCTCACGCGAACAGCAGCCATAGAAAGCGCTAAACACGGCATTCGTGTTAATGCGATATGCCCCGGCGGAATTGAAACGCCCCTATTACGAAAACACTTCTCAGAAATTCCGAATTACGAGCAAAACCTCCTTAAAACCATTCCCATGCGCCGGCTCGGAAAACCGCAAGAAGTTGCTGAGGCCGCTCTATGGCTCGGCTCTCAAGCTGCCTCTTATGTGACTGGACAATCAATCGTGATCGACGGCGGATTTAGCGCTTAATTCTGAAAAAACTTCCTTCGCCTTTGAATAAAATACGAATGACACGCTCTTCGGTCGAGTACGCAGCGATTTAAACAGAGTCATCTAGCAAACTTCTTGGAATGGTAATTGCTGACTTACTACATTTCAAAAACTCCTTATCGCTGATTTTAGGAGGGACAATGTCCCAAGAAAAGAAATTTAGAACACGAGCGAACCTGCGATTTTCAGATTTTGACCTACAAGGTGTTCTGAACTCCCGGCAATATATCGACCTGGTTGCAGAAGCCCGCATCGATCAAATGCGAGATTGCTACAAGTTTCCGATGGACGAATTTACCAACCGAGGTCAGACGTTCATCCTATCGCAATTCACGATTGAGTATGTGAAGCCGGTCGTCTTCGGCACCGCAGTAGAAGTTGAGACACAAATCACGTCAATCGAAGGTCCCATCGCAAACATTGCATTTTCATTTCTGTCGAAGAACGGAGAAAAGCTTCATGCAAAAGGAAGCGTAAAATACGTCTTGTTCGACATGAAAAATCAAAAGACGGTTGCTTTCACCGAAGAAGATAAAGCTGCATTCATTTGAATAAAGGTAGTGCCATGGTGCTGGATAACGATCTCATCGTAGCCAATCTGATGAAACAGACGCAGTTTGGCGAAAGCGCAGGCATGCCGGTGTTAAAATCGATCCATAACGCGATAGAAGAACGCGGTGGAAGCCAAACTCTATTAGAGGAAGTCTCTCGCCAACTTGACGATGAAGCAAGGCACATCCTTGTTTACGCGGGAGTGCTTGAGAATGAACGCTTCAACGTAAAAAAGGCTGTGTCACCGCAATGGCGTGCCTTCATGGAATACGCGCGTAGTAACAAATCCTCTCTAGGATCATCAGTAGCGGCCATTTATGGCGTTATTGAGCCGTTCAATAAGCTTGCCTTAGAGGACCTGATTCTTCCTAAGCTCGATCGCACTGAATTGAGACTCGTCAACGAAGTGCTGAATGACGAGAAAAGGCACCTAGAAATTCTAGAGGCCTTCGAAGATTCGTGCGGCTCGACTCTCACTGAGCAGGATCGGAGTAGCGCTCTTCAAACTGTCTTTTTCTTCGTTGAGACTTTCAAAGACGGTGTCGATATTGATGGAGTTGGAAAGGTTCATTTTTCTACGAGTGCAAAGTGGGAGTTCCTACGCGACGTTCGAAAAACGATTCGTCGCATTGAAAGCTGGGCATGAAGAACCTTCCGCTTATTCAAAGGCTTCAACAGTTCTTCACGGTTATCTCTGCATCTCAATCGCACGCGGAACTCAGACACACCCTCGTCACCGCTCTCGTCGACTGTGACTTGAAAGAATATCTAGAAGTCTTGAATGCGGTTTGTATGGATTCGAAATACTCCATTCATACCGACGAGGTATTCACTCGGATCATTGCAACCGACGATTCAAATCGCAATCAAGCCGCCCCACCGTGGCTAAGAAGTCGATACTCTAAGCTCCTCAAAAAGCATTTACAAAATTGGAAGAACGAAAAAGGCCAGTCGCTCGACCTCCATCATCTACTTGATATCTGGCCTGCTCGCCTAGCTGACGTAGACTCAGAGAGCTGGGACCCCCCGACAAAGCTTCTACTCATTGAAGCCTTAAACTTTGCTGGTCGACATCTCTGGGCATTTCAACTCATTCAGAACACTGAGATTTCCGAAACTCAGACCTCCCATTCAGTCGAACAGTGGGCAAAACTCCGAGGCATTTATAAGGATTCCAGGCCGACCCCCCTACTCACTGCCATAGAGGCGTCGGATCGGGACCAAATTGCGACGATTGTATGTTCGCGTCCCGATATTCAGCTTCCACCGATCTACAGCATTTTCGCGGATATCATTCGTGGATTCCTCTTCCTGTTTTGGCGGCGAGCAACAAGTGAGAACAAGCAGGCGATTCTTGATTTCAATCAATTAGCTGACGACGACGAACACTGGAATCTCACCGCGAAAGCGCTTGCGTGGTACTGGTTTAGAATCGATCACAGTGTCGCTTATGCGTCTGCCCTTCTAAAGCTTTCACTAAGTAAAAGAAATAGCGCTGCTGTAGTTCGCGGACTCGATTGGACTCTATTTTGCCTTGCACATACGACAACAGCACGAACCGGCAAACTTGGTTTAGCAATTCTTGCGCGTTTTACACGCAGATTCCACCCGGCGCTTGCTCCTGATGTCCACATGCATCTCGCGATTTGTTCTTACTATCGTGGCGACCTAGACTCTGCATTGAAGAATCACGGCTGGGCAGACTACGAACTTCGCCATGGCGATCATCCATTTAATAAACTGATAAATCTCTCCAGCGCACTGCGCACCACACTCACAATGCGACTGCCTTTAATTACGAATATACTTTTGAAGAAAGTGCGTAGCTTGTCCGCGTTCTCCACCGGAACTCTCGCACTCAGAACTGGTCTGCTTGAGAAGCTAAATTCGTTCCGGGAAGATGGTGTGCAATCTGATATCATCACCGCGCTACAAACTTGCCAGGCGCAAATATCTCAGACGGTACCCATCGCAAAAGGGACACTCCAACTCCTATGCTCACTCGCATACTATGATCTTGGGGATTTGAAGCTAGCAAACAGCTTCATGTCGGAAGCTGAAGCTAACATCAAAAGGGCGAAATGTGACGCAGCTTACTTGCCGATTATTGCCATTTTAAGGACAGGTCTCGCTGGGAAATCGAGTGCGAATTTAACGCTCCCGCAGTGGATTTCAATCCTCACTTCAGGATGGCGCCGGTATTTGTTTGCATCTGCATACCGCACAAATATCGATAGCCGCAAGTTCGGCAGAATGCTTTCAGAGGCGAGTTTTAGATTCCAATGGACCTCCTTCGACACGTTTCGAATGAAGCAAAGCGAATTCCATACTGCTTCGACGGCTCCGAACCTGGAGTCTTCTCGCACGGGCTTGTTCCAGTCACTGCTTGCTGAAGGAGTCAGGAATTATCCGGAGTTTAGGTTGAAGATCATCAACTGCACTGAGCATGAAGATTCCATACCTGGTTGCCCGAGCGATCTTTATCTGCCCCACTTAGCGGAAGCTTTGAAACAGCGCTCTACTCTCATGAGAGTACGCGCCGCTAACGGCAGCCTCTGGTACTTGGTTATTCAAAAGATCGAGTGGAAATCTGAAATTCCAAGCCTCTTGATAATGGCTGCACCAGACCAAGCAAAACAACTTTCTCTCTCAAGAGCTCTTCAGGCGCAGCAACTGCTTGCATCAATCGAATCCACAGCACTTAGATTAGAGGCAGAAGAGTTACAGCTCGCGAGTGCTTTGCGAGAGAAAGATCTGAGAGCTACTGCCGCATTGGGCGAAGTCGCAACCCAAGTCGCCCATGATATTCGTAGTCCTTTGACAGCCCTTGAAGTTTTGATGGCTAACCGATCAATCGATGAGGATACGCGTTCTCTTCTGACGGCCGCTTCCCAACGCATTAAGGGAATCGCGAACTCACTGCTGACCAGATATAAGAACACTCAATCTGTTGATTGCCTAATTGCAACTCCAATCGCCGGTCTGACCCGTGCGATCGCTTCGGAAAAGCGCCTTCAGCTTGCTGCAAACGATCGGATTACAATTCTCGAACGGATTGAACCGAACGCGCTCGATGGATTTGCCTCGGCAGATCCGCAAATGTTCAGCAGAATTCTTTCAAATTTGTTAAACAACAGCATTGAGGCAATCGACGATTTTGGTTTGGTAACAGTGTCGCTCCAAGCTTCCAACAGCTCGCTTCAGCTTCGTGTCACCGATACCGGCAGAGGAATTCCCGACAACGTGCTTCGTCGGCTCGGGAAAAAAGGTTTCTCGACTAAACAAGATGCCGATGCTGGCAGCGGATTAGGACTATGGCATGCGATCGAAACGGTCAGAAAATGGGGCGGCCAACTTGGTATTGAAACCAAAGTGGATTCAGGCACAACCGTCACGATTGAATTGCCTTCTTGCTCAACTCCATCTTGGTATATCAACGAACTCAAACTGGATAGTTCAACTAAGATCGTTGTCGTCGATGACGAGCCCTACGTTGCGAGACTCTGGCAGAGAAAATTTGACCACCTAGGCGATTCGGGAATATCGATCAAACACTTTGTTTCATCGTCAGAAGCAGCTGAGTTCTTTGCATCCGATAAAAACGAATCTTATTTATACCTCATTGATCACGACCTCGGGTCATCGAGCCTAACAGGTCTTCAACTCATCCAAAGTTGTGGAATCATCAACGCTCATTTAGTGACGAATCGCTGGGATGACCCTGCGATTCAAGCTGCCTGCTCAAAAATGCAAATCAAACTGATCCCCAAGGACCGAATCGGCAACCTACCCATCTGCGTAGCAGCGAATAAGGCGACTGCTACCGCTTTCGTCCCTTCAGAAACCTAAATTGGTCTCATAAAAATACGTCTCAATTTGAAACGCTATCCTATCGAATTCATTGGTCTTTTCCCTGCAATACCTAACTGCGTAGGCGCGCACGTTTGTTGAGATCGGCCTCAAATCGAACCTGAAAGCTTTAAGACGAAACACGGGCGAACTCGGAGCCCTAAATCGGCAAGGCGGAGCGCAAAAATGGTCCTCAACACAGTCTTCAAAATCGCAGCAGTTCTCGTCCTCACTCTGATCAGCATGGATCAAGCGGCGGCGATCCCGATGGCTTCGAAAGCTCAGCTCACAGGCGACCGTGTTGAACAGAAAGACTGCGATACTAAAGGCGTTCGCAGCCAGTCGACTCTCGGAATGTTGGGTGGTTTGATTCAGAAGGTGAACCTCCACTCACCGACTGGACAAGATCCTCTCGAGAAAATTTCTCGAACTGGCGAGTTCCAAGCGTTAGCAGCAATCGGAACAATTATGCCAAATCAAGCGATCAACGTGAAAGATGCCAAGGGTAACACATTTAATACGAAGAACTATCGTGGAACAGCGACTCTCATTTCGCCATGCTATGCATTCACGGCCTACCATGTGGCGTTCGGCATCTCTAAAGATCCCTCGAAGCTTTCCAAAAAGCTCACTCAATCACTGCAGTTCGTTTCCAACGGAAAGGTTGTTACCGAGAAGAACGCGTCTGTAGCAGCCTTCGGGCAATATCACAAGACAGGAAACTTAGCAGATGACTGGGCTCTTATTCGACTGCCATCGTGCCCCGGAACTCAAATCGAGCCATTGCAGATCGATGACAGCATCAACGCAAAGACTTTTGCTAGCTCAGACCTTCTAATCGCTGGATACCCAACTGATAGGAGTTCTGACACTCTTTGGGCACACAAAGATTGTTCAGCTAAAGATGATGACACTTTAAACCCAGGAACACGGCAATCTTTCTGCGCATCAATTGCGGGCCTTTCTGGAGCTCCGCTCATGAAGAAGATTGGCGGCCGCTATAAAATGGTTGCAATGAACGTCGGCGACTACAACTACTCTCCAGGCGTCAAAACTGAGAAGTCCACTTCTAACGCGAACATCGCTATCGATATGCGTTCAATGCGATACGAAGTTGCTAAGTTCACGAAACCTGATTTTGACCAAGCCAAAGGTCTGAACCCTAAAGCTCCAGGAACAATCATCGTCGGACAGAAGTAATCGACTCGACGCTAGCCTTGCTTATGAGTGTCTTTGATATTGAATAACTTCACTCATTTGCCATTCCTTCCGAGAAGTTAGCTGGATTGAATACCTTCAACTAGCGAACTTCATGAGCAGCAATTGTGCTTTTCAGAAAACCATAACACTCTTGGTGGCATTTGCAGCTGCCTCGTTCCCTTTCGTTTCGTTTGCAAAAAACAGTTTTGAATTAGAAAGCCAAAGAATCGGTAGTAGGAAAATTACATGGGCATCACTGCCAAACCAGAGGCTAGTGAATCACCTTTCGACTCTCATAATTACCGACGAAAATGGATACGTTACTTTTTTCGATTTTGATGACGACGGTGAGTTCGACAAACAATCTATTGTCTCTGGTGACTTAGTCATAGTTAAGAGCTGGCCTAGGCGTGGCACGTTCCGGAAGATGGAGATTACGCGAACCGATGGTAACGGCCTTTTAAGCGCTACCTACTTCCTTTCAAGTGACTCCCAACGCTACGAGCTTTGGCGCGTCGACAACGAAAATCGTCGGATACAATTTGCGGAAGATCAGCCAAATATTCCTGATTCAAAAACTGCAGAATGCAAACCGATCAATTCGTCAAATTTGAAATCACAAGTAGATCAGTCCGAAGATTTAAAATCAAAAACGGAAAATCAGGCAACAAGCGCGAGCATCAGCGATCTATGCGGCTCCCGAAAAGAACAAATTACGTTAGGATTACAGCGAGTATTTCAGGAGCGTGATCAGAATCCGAGACATGTCGCCTGTCTGTCAAAAATTTCAAAGTATAGCCAGATTGCTAGAGAGCTAAAAGCGTCATCTGTTGCGCTGATGATAAGTTCACCGAAGAATACTTATCTATGTTCTGAGGATTTTCCTCCGGGCAAAATTGGTGCTCTTCAACCAGATGGCAAAATAAGGCTTCGCACCTCTTGGTTAGCAAAGACTACCAATCCAGAAGAAGTGGCTCGCGTACTCTTTCATGAACTCCTGCATAAAGGAGGCATAACAGATGAGGCCGAGATCACGAAGATTGCAGCCTGCTGCGATCGAGGATTTGATCAAACGAATCGCGCCTGCGCGTTCGACGGAACTTCGATTCACGCAACTAAACCAGATAATGATGCATCTAAGGACTCTAAGACCGCTGAACATCAGAAAAAACTGGAAGCTTTGGATGCCCAGGCGCGAGAGTCAATAGATGACGGTATCAACTTTCTGGTTAACAAAGACAAACGCCGCTTTTCGTGCGTGAACAACTCAAGCTCCAGTTTAGCCGAATCTTGCGCGAAAGAAGTTCGCAAGTATTTTACTGAACTTAAAGCTAACATCGATTCCGATATCTGCGGCAAGGACACCACCACTCCTGAAGTTTGTGAAGCAACTAAGGTTTATACTGCTGGCATGGTGAACATAAAGGCAGAAGAATGCGGAGTTAAGAATTCTAAAGAATGTGTGTTCCGTGATGATCGCCCAAAGCCAATAAATACAATCATTTTAGGAACTGAAACTTCGGCAGTAAAGATGAAAGCAAGTCAGTGGGGAGGCGTACTTACTGATGGTTCCTTACTTTTAGCAGGTGAAAACGCGAGATCCCAAAAACAATCAGGGAAGAAACCAGGTGCAGAGGAGAAGTTCAAAGAAGGTGATTTCTCAAAGTTGAGCGCTATGCAAGATTCGAAAAGAAACGAACTTTCGCCAATCGCTCGGGCTGCTAAGGAAGGCCAAAAGGCGTTGACTGAAGCAGCAACCAAAGTCGCAAAACAAATCACCGTAATCGACAAAGCCCAAGCTGAAACGAAAACTCCGACAGCGAAAGCAGCACCCGAAGCCCAACGCGCCACGAAACCGGAGCGGAGTGCGAAGGCCGAAGCTCCGCCGGAAGAACGCCCGAAGCCGCAAGCGAAAGGCCGATCTGCGCAGGCAGCTGCCCCCGTCTATGTGGCAGCAGCACGGACACAACAAACTTCGGATACGCGCACGCCCGCAACGAAACAAGAAGAGCAAACCACGGTACGCTCCACCACCCCGCGCGGCTCGAGCGAGTCTACCACTGGAAACACCGGCTCAAGCGCAAGCTCCACCGGCGGAGCACCAATGCGCGCCACGGCTTCATCGATGACATCGCAAGGGCCGAAGCTCAAGGCAGGCAACGTCGAGATCTCGCCGATCTCGGTGAGTGCCGCTGCATTTGGCGGATCGCTCGGTGGCGAGACGTCTGGATCGCGAAGCGGTGCAGCTCCGGCCGCGCAAATCAATCCAGCCAACTTCGTTCGTGGAACAACTCCGACGATGACCGCATCCGCATCAATGCGTGTCTCAGGCGCAACTGATGGCGGCGGCGGAGCCAGCGCGCCGATCTCATCAGGTGGCGGTGGTGGCGGCGGCGGAAGCTCCGGCTTCCTCTCCAGCGGTGGCGGCTCAAGCGGATCTGCGGCAGCATCATCACGCGCAGGAAGCGATGAAAGATCGCGGCCCGCCGAGCAGCAAGCCGACACGCAAGTCATCATGAATCGATTCGCGAAACGCAATGTAAGCAGCGCCGGTGAGTTGAAAGCGCTTATTCGTGATGTCGCGAAGGAGATCGATCCTGCGACGTTACTTGAGCAAGCGTGGTTTGAATCGCACTGCCAAAGCCTGAACCTCCACATCGTAGGCGACGGCAAATCGTGCGGAAAGCCCAACTTACCCAGACGCAGTATTAAATCTTTCTTACTCGGAAACTGAAGACATGAAACGCTCGGTGTTTCTCAAAATCTCGCTCACCTTCGTACTGCTCTACTCGCTGTACGTCGTGGTGTGGTTTACGCTCCAGCTAGAGAAAGACTACGAGCGTCTTTCTACGCGCAAGCGAGCCCAGACATCGAACTACTTGAGCATAGGTAAGATTCTGCTTCGCCACGGGCAATTTGATGATCTTCTTCTCCGCCTTGATGACGGGATGAAGGCTGCATCGTTTGATTTCTACCGCGTTTCGAAAAATGGCGATGAGCTCGCCTTCGCGAGTGCGGCAGGATCGGATGATCCGATTCAATTTCCGCAATCGAATGAAGAAGGTGAATACGACAATGTGGAGTATGGAATCCGCCACTTCCTCGTGAAAGAAGGCGACTACACGCTCGTTCTCGGTCACAAGACTTCGTTCTGGGTGCTAGCTAAGTACTATTTTCTGCTTGAGAAAGAATATCTTCTCAAAGACTTTCTATTCGTATGTTCCATGGTGGCGGCGCTCGTTGTCTATTCTTTCCGCGACCTCATTTCGCTGCTTTCGACTCTTCGTCGACGCGGATCCAAGAAAATGCGCGTGAATCAAGCGCAGTCGAAGGAGACTTTGACGCTAGTTCAAGCAATCAAAGGTTATCAGTCGGAGTCGGAATCGCTTGCGCAGGAAAATTCGCTTCTCAAGGGTCAGGTCCTTCCGGCTCTGCAGAAAGAATTGAAATCTGGCCAAACGCCTCCTTATGAATTTGATTGCACGCTTGTCAGAACCGACATCAACGGCTTCACGACGATTTTCGCTAGCCGGGATCGTTCGGAGTTCATGAGAATCATCAATGAGTTCTTTATTGGCGTGGCGCACATCGCCTCTCGTTACAATGGCTACGTTTATGAATTCATCGGCGATGAGGTGATCTTTTACTTCAAAGACGCTGAGCACTCGAATTCATCGGCGATCGCGCTTTCGGCCGTTCGCGATGTCAATGCGCTCGCTGACCAGTTTAACGAACGCACGCAGGCCGAAAACGGCTATCCGTTCCGGGTGAAGTCGAGCCTCTCCTGGGGCAAGCTGCGCTTTGGTCCTCTTGTAAATGGATTCTCGCTTGCAGGTAATCCTCTGATCGAATCGGTCCGCATGCTCTCGCATGTTCACGAGAAGTCGTCGAACACCGTCCTCTTTGATCAGGTCCTTCTTGACCGTGTAGGCTTTCTTTGCACGACTCGCGACCTTGGTGTCGCGATGTTGAAAGGTTTCTCGAATTCGCGCAGGCTTCACGTCTACGAAGGCCACGTTCCTTTGATTCATCATCTTCGTCAGGAGCGCTCGGAGTTTTATAACTTCGCTTTTTTCTATCGCTCCGATGATGACATTTGCGAGATGCTTGAATTCATCCGCACGCATCACAAGACTCTGGCGCTCCCCGACCTGCAGACTCTTTACAGCGCATTGCGCGCCTGCCGCCTCACGCAGCTTTCGGTAAATATCCGCCAGGCTTACCTGAAGCTTGTTGATGAACTCAAAGAGCGCTGTCGCGTGGAGCCCAATGATCGCGCGATCTGTTTCACGGCACTCTGCTCGACAATTAGTCTTGCGAGTCGCCTCTTCCCTCTAGAGGAATTCAAAGGTCGCCTGAGAGACACGCTTCTTTCGTGCGTCGAGCTCGATCACAAACGTGTCATTGCAAACGTCGTTGATATCTTTACCGAACTCGACCCCGAAGCGAGCGAAGAGATCTTCGATAAGCTTCTGGGGCACGATGACCATCGTATTTCGGCAAACGCTCTGATTAAGTCCGCGAAGATGAATTGGAACTTCCGTATGCATCGTCGCTTGAAAGCGATGCTGCGAACGCAAGAGCCTTATCGCCGCGCCAGTGGTCTTTACGCGCTCGGTGAAATTGCGCATTACTTCCGAAAGACCGACGAAGTCGCTTTCCGTGCGGATCTGAAATTACAAGCTCTCGTTGAAGAAGGCCTCATGCTCGTAGCGAGCACGAATGAGATGACTCAGAGGCAAGCCTTTAAAGCCATGATCAAAGCCGGACGCCAAGAAGAACTCTTGGCCTTAGCTCCGCGACTCGCCTTCATTGGACCTGAGTTGCGCCAAGCCTTAAATGAACTTCGCGGCGAGACTCAAGCCCCACAAGATCAGGCCAAGCCGCAGCTTCGCCTGGTCGGGTAAAAGGTCACTCAGCTCCGACGATCGTGACCGAGCCCATCTGGAACTCAGTGCCGTAAAGATAACCTTTGATCGTGATGTAGTGTACGTTCGGCATCGGCGTGCCCTCGTCGTCGTACTGATTGCAAGTGACTACCGTCTCGACGGCGCCTTCACCATCAACCTTCGTCAACGTGTCGCGAACGCCGTCGCATTCCTGATTACGATTTTTTTCAAACGCTGCAATCACGCTTTTAACTTCGAGATCATCGCGAATGGCTTCAACCTGCTGAGATTTATTCGAAGCCGCAAAAGCCGTGACCGATGCCCCAACGAGAAACACGGAAAACAGAGACGCCAAAGTTCTCATACTCACCTGCCTATAATTTGAGATCGTGAACATACAAGCGGGACACTTAAACCAATGCGGTTCAAAGCGTAAAGAAGAGAAAAGTCATGATAACTATCGAGCAACGGAATAGATTAAACTCACATCCGCGATATCAAGCGTAGCAATCGATCTGCAGCCGATCGCCTTCATGAAGCGTCACGCGCACAAGTCTCGCGCCCGATCCCGCTTTACGCATTTCGTCCTGCAAACTCGTGAAGCAATAGCTCACGATTCGCTCAGAGGTCGGTGAGACGCCGGCAAACGGCGCAAGCGTGTTGAGATCTTTATGATCAAGATTTTCGGTGACCGCTTTTAACCAACGATCGATATCGACAAGATTCACGATCATACCGGTTAGAGGATCGATCGGGCCTTCGAAGTAAGCATCGAGAAGAAAATTATGACCGAAGCCTTCGTCTCGATAAAAACTTCCGTAAAGCTTCCTATTTTCTTCCGCCGATAATTTTGGATTGAAGTTCCGGTGGGCCGCGGAAAAGCTCGTCTGTCGTACGATGCGAACAATTGGTTGGCTCATCCTTCAACTCCACCGTTAAATTCTCTGAGCCAACCCTACCCGATTCAATTTCGAAAATCGAGCGCTTAACCAACGGAGCCGAGCCGCTCCTCCGCTGGTCGTCGCGCCGCCACGGGCTGCGCATCCTGAGCCGCGATTTCCTCGGGGCGTACGTACGGTACGATACGCTCGCGAGATTCGCGCGCTCGCTCGATAGCGATACTCTCCGCCGCGCGATCAAACAAAATCATCGTCAAGAGTCTTGCGGCTGAAGACAGTCCAAAGAGCAGGAAGTACGTGGAAGACGACTCACCAAGATCCGAGAGGATTCTTCCGCCGATTGTCGTTCCCAATAGAACCATCAACGCCGTAAGGAAGTTGAACACACTCAACACGCTGGTACGTTCTTCATCTTTCACGACCCCAAAAAGCACGAGCGTCATACCGAGCTCATACACGGCCCAAACGATGCCGCTCACGATCTGGGCGAAAAGCAAGAACGTGTAATCACCAGAGAAGATCCAAAGCGCAGGCGCGATTGCAACACCGACGAGTCCGACACGCATCAACTTAAACGGATCGATGTTGTGTGCGGCCTTGCTCAAGAAAGAGAATGCCGCGATTTTTGCAACAAAGCTCATTCCGATGAGCCCCATGTAACCCGCATACGACAAGCTCAGTTGCTTGAGCATGAAAGGGTTAAAGAATGGGCTTGAGATATTCACCGCGGCCGAGAGAATCAAAAGGAAGTAAAATAAATGCGCTTCTCCACCGCCGCGAACTTTCTTGGCTACGCACTTTAACGACAAACGTCTCTGCGCACGTACCGAACCCGGCCGTTCGCTTTGTTTGTGCATCGAAAATGAACTTCCGATGCGGGCCGCACCCGAGATCAAGAATAAAACCGCAAAGGCTGCGTGCTCATATCCAGCTTGCTTTGAAAAATGAAGAAGACACCCACCCGCCACCAATCCGATCACGAGACCTAGTTGGCCCAAGTGATTCCGACGAGCGAGATACTTCGGCCGCATCTTTGAGGGCAACAGCGTTGCCATCCAAGAGTTCCACGCAGGGCCCGACGACAAACCGCAAGCCCAATAGAGCGTAACGATCGCAAAGACCCACGTGATCGGGACACCAGGTCCCCAGAGCGCCATGCCTATCAACGGGAAAAAGCAAAGAGCCTGGATCATGCCGAGCAAAACCATCCAGCGGCGGTAAGAGCCAATACGCTCAAGCAAGTAAGGAGCGGCGAGTTGAACAGAAGAGCCGATCAAAAACGGCAACGCCGTAACCATCGCCGTCGTGACTTGGCTTGCGCCCAACGCCAACGCGAAGGCTGGAAAGAAAGTTTCCCCCGCGCCGATCATGGCATTCGAGAGAAATGAGTCGATCGAGGAGAAACGGAGATCTTTGCGGAGCGACTTCGCGCACATCATGTGACGCCGAATCCTTCTGGTACTTGCGACCCAGGCCGACCTTGGTCTGGGCGGGCTAGAAATAAGAAAAGCGATCGGCTTGCGTGCGCGCGAACGCACTCAGGCCCATCGCTTTTCGTTTGTTGAAACTGAAAGCTGAGAAATCGAGATCTAAAACGGTGCCGAAATTTACTGATTCATTCTCGACGAGATTTGTCGCGCGGCCGAGTCGAGATTTTCAACTCGGGCCACGCTCGCAGAGACAAACTTACTGACCTGCGGGAGCGTCAGTTGCCGGAGCTGCTGCATCCGCAGCTGGTGCTGCAGGAGCTTGCTCAGCGGGAGCTGCTTCTTTTTTCTTCGCTTTCTTTCCGTGCTTACCTTTTTTGCCTTTGCCAGCAACTTTCGTCGCAGTTGCCATTTCGGTTTCGTTTGCTTGAGCAAGTACAGGCGCGCCAAGAGCTGCTACGATAGCGAGCGTGATGAAGAGTTTCATTACATCCTCCAGTGATGTGATTGAAGTCGTTCGTTGGTGTTTTGGAACTGGAGATATTTTTAAAAGCAATCAAGCTGATTGCAAATGAAACTTTGTAATTTTCTGCAAAGATGTTGGGTTAATGAAACAAATCCGAACTGGAGCTGAGCGTGGCGTTTCTCTATCGCATCTTTCTTAAAGGACTTCTGACACTCTTACCGATTCTGCTCACGATCTACCTTCTGCTTTGGGCCTTCAACCAGGCCGAGAGAACGCTCGCCAGCCCGATACAAAGATTCGCTCCTGAACTCTCGAACGTGCCAGGTGCCGGCGTTCTCATCGGGATCCTCATCATTTTTGCTGTCGGGCTTCTCGTAAACAACTACGTCACGCGCAGGCTGGTGTCGTGGTTTGAGAGACGTCTCGAAACGCTCCCCGTTTTTCGCTCGATCTACAGCCCAATTCGCGACGTGACAAAGCTCTTTTCGAAAGAGGAAAGCGCCGGTCGTGGGCAAAGTGTGGTGATGGTTCAAATCGGAAACGGAATCGAAATGATGGGCTTGGTGACAAGAGATGCTTTTCACGATCTTCCGGCAGGAGCGATTGCTGATTCGACCGTCGCCGTCTTCTTACCTTTTAGTTATGGCGTCGGCGGGATGACGATCCTCGTGCCCAGATCTTCGATGCGCGAAACCCAGATTCCAGCTGAGCGCGCGATGCAACTCGCCGTCACGGGCTGGATCAAAAGTTCAAAATAGTTACAGCGACATCTCCGGCTCAACCATTCTTGAAACTGCGTTCACGAGTTTATTCACGGTACCCTCGAGATCATCAAGGGCTTCGTCCGTCGTGCGATCACTCACCGCTTCATCACTTGTAAGACCTAGAGTTTGTTCAGCCAGGTCGACGAGCACCGGCTCAATCCACGCGGACTGTTCCGGCCCCATCTGAAGCGTTACTTGTGCAACTTGATCTAACGTCACGAGAATCTTCTCGATTCTCATGCGGCGATTGATGATTTGATCGCCTGCCTCTTTTTTGACTTTGGGAGAAAGGCGCGCTGTTTTCTTAGCCTCAACCGGGGGCGCTGCCGGCTTCGCATCAGCACTCGGTACAGACGGCGGAACAAGTGGATCAACCGGCACCTGCGGTTGCGCCAAAGGGTCTGATGGCAAAGTGGCGGCGGATTCAAGATCCGCGATTCCGTGGGGATGCGGATCCGCTCGAACAATCCATAAACCCGAAACGACCGCCGGAATGATCATGACCGTCTTGAGTACTGATACAGATATTGACATCGAGCCACCCTCCAACCAGACGTGATCCTCCCCCCTGATGAAATATTCCGCACGTGATTTACCGGTCGTCTCAAAGGTTTCACGGAACGAGACCTTTCATCCCGATTTTCTAAACATTCTCTCCACGCCATCGACAAGCATGCTTTGTTCGGTGAGGCCAAACTGAGACTGTTTGAACCGCCGTGGTTCCGGACCGATTCACTCGGCAATCACACTCGTCAAAGAGAGGTTCACATGAGATCTGAAGCATACGTATTTGAAGCAGATTCGAAGCAGATTGAACGTTGATCACTGAAGATCATCGACCGGTTAAAGCAACATGCCTCAAGGAAAGAGGCTGAAGAACGGAGAAGAGAGTCATGATTCGAGCTGGAGTCGACCTACACAACTTGACGCTTACAGATTCAATCCGCGCCAACACAGTTCATGCTAACTCGATCCAGGACCGAGCTCTCATGGATGAGCAAAAATTCGAGAACATGAAACCACGTGATCTCGTCCGCTTGGCGCTTGTTCTCATTGCGAGCGTTCTCCTTGCGTCTATCGGCGTATTCGCGGAAGCCAGCACCGGCACAAGTGATAATGGCGCGGTCACTTCGAAAGCAAAAAAGAACGAACTGAAATTCACCCTCCAGCAAATTCAGCGTTACGAGACGCTCTCGGGCGATCTCCACGAACGCGCACAGAATGAACTTGATGAAGCCAATCAGATTAAGATGAAAGTTGCGATCGAGAAGCTGGATCAACGCATCGACGAGACGCGAGAAAGCCTTGAACAAGCCAGCCAGCGAGGCTCGTGCGGAAAACAGAAAAACGCGATCGCTTGCGAGCATTTGCGCGGAAGTTTGAACCTTCTACAAGAAGCCGGCAGTCGCGCTGTCGGCGTCGTCATCGACGTCGACAACGGCCTTGCGCAAAGCCCCTTTAAGATTTCAGCGTCAACACGACGGGACAGTGATCTGACCCCATGACCTCGGGCCGATGAACGGTCGCCTTCAAGCGATCCTTCATCTCCGGATTCGTGACGAAGTAATCCAGTCGCCAGCCGATGTTTTTCTCCCGCACTCCGGGGCGGTAACTCCACCAGGTGTAATGCCCCGGCCCTTTTTCAAAACTCCGGAACGCGTCGACCCAGCCGGCTTGATTTAGAAATTGATCCATCCATGCGCGCTCCTCCGGCAGGAAGCCCGCGTTCTTCAAATTCGTTTTTGGATTTTTCAAATCGATCTCGGTGTGCGCGATATTGAAGTCGCCACAGAGATAAACCTCTCGTCCTTGCGCGCGCAAAGCTTCGAGACGGAGCTGAGCCGATTTGCAGAAAGCCAATTTGTACGGGAGCCGCGCATGATCACGCTGACTATTTGGAAAATAACTATTGATGACCGTCACGCGCCCGAAATCCGCCTCGAGCCACCGACCCTCGCGATCGATATCAAGGACCCCGAGTCCCGGTCGTAAATCATCAGGCTCTTTTTTCGAGTAAATCACCAAACCCGAATAGCCGGCCTTTTCTGCGCAATGCCAACTCGAGGCGTAGCTAAGAGGATGAGCTAATGCTTCATCTTCTCGCGCCATCTCTTCGGAAATCTTGATCTCTTGGAGACAGACAACATCGGCCTTCTCACTCCCGAACCACTTTAGAAAATCCTTCTTATGAACAGCTCTCAAACCGTTCACGTTCCAACTCACCATTTTCATAGGGCACGACTCTACCCTAGGGAACTCGCGACGTTGAAGTCGAATTTTGCGGGAATTCAGGCGGATTTGGAAAGTTCGGTATCTTTTTGAAGGAGCTTTCGCAGTTGCGAAATGAGTTCAGGATTGATCGAGCCCGTTTTGCGAATGGCTTCGAGCGCATCGAGCGGGGTCAGACGCACGCGACCTTCTTCAAATCGCGTGAGGTAATCAAATTGATCGGCGAACGATAAGATCTGCGCTTCTTCCGAAAGGCGCGCAGCCGGCATCTGCTTTGGCCAGCCACGGCCATGCCAGCCTTCATGATGCAGCAGAATCGCTTTCTCGACCGAATCAGGAATGATGATCCGCTTGTTCTTGATCATGTTCACGCTTTTTTCGGGATGCGTGTAGTAGATCTGCTTTTGCTCGTTAGTCAGCTCATGCTCGCGGACATTCTGGAGTTCATCCGGAATTTGCGTCATGCCCAAGTCGTGAAAGAGACCGGCCATCGCGAGATCTTCGGGGGCTTTATGGCCAATTCCGATCGCAAACAAAGCCGCGAACGTCGAGACGTTCGATGCGTGATTGTAGGTATCGCCCGCTTCACCAACTGCGCCCATCAACTTTTTATACCAGTTCGATGAGACGCCTTTAGTGATGTAGTTAGAAATGATGTTTTCACATTGCTTGATCGTCTCGCGACCGACGTCGAAATCCGCTTTTACCGACGAATCGAAGATGTCGGTAAAGAGCGTGCGCACGCAGTCCTTCAGCTTTTCTTGGCGCTCGGTCGAACTCACGCCTTCGTCACCGAGCTGGCGAAGCTTTTTCGCCGTATGCTGATAAAACTTATTCATGTCGCGGTGATCAACCCAAAGCTGAGTCATCTGTCGCGCCTGCATCTTCTCGATCTTTGCCGGCTCTACCGGTTGATTCGCTGCCGTGTAACGAATGTGCTTATTGTTCTTTGGCAGAAACAAGAACGTTTCGAATTGCAGCTGATCGCCGCCCGAAATGTCGAGAAGCTTCACCGTTCGGAAGGAGCGCTCTTTTCTTTTTCCCGAAAGCACATTCTCTTGAATGGCCTTCTTCACGAGCGGAGCATCCATCGGAAGAACAAAAGCCGCGGTGAACCCGTTTTTCACGAGAAGCCGTGGCTCATATCTATCGGTAGTGATGGTGACGTAGTATTTGATCGTCCCAGGCGCTTGATTCAAAAGCACCTGGGCCAATTCGATTCCCGCCATCCCTTCGATTCCGGGTCCGCAGAAAATCGCGTTGAAAGCTTCATCGTCCCAATGCTCGAAGCTTTGGGCGAATTCTTCAACGTTGTGAACACGAGTGAACTCGACTCCGTCGCAGGCGGCTTCCACCGTCTGTTGCGCTTTCGGCTCGAGGCCGATCGTCAGAATGCGAAGAGGAGCGAAATCACTCATGCCCAACTAAATCCAAACTTCAGCGTGCGGAAGTTTTTTTGAATGTCTCCTCAAGCTTTCTCTGCAGAAGCTCGGGAGTGAACGGTTTTACGATGTAGTTATCAACGCCGGTTTTCACGGCCTCAGCCACCTGGTGACCTTCGCTTTCCGCGGTCAACAAGATGAACGGAACTTTTTTGAATCGACCATCAGCGCGCACGCGCTTGAGAAGATCGAGCCCCGTGCAATTCGGCATATTCCAGTCCGAGATCACGAGACCAATCGCCGGAGATGCGGATTGAATCGCATCCCAAGCTTTCTGACCGTCAGCCGCTTCAACGATGTCGGCGAAGCCGATATCTTTGCACGCTTTCGCAACGATCTTACGCATTGTCATCATGTCATCGACAACCAGGACACGGGTGGTGGGATCAAACATGCTCACTCCTTAAGTAGCCAGCCTTCAGTGATCGTTATCGGAAACTTCGGCGATAACACAGAGGGCCTATCTCAAATCTTCAACAATTTTCCGCTTCTACCTTCACTCGCGCGAATCGATCGAGCTCTTTCGACACACTTCTTAGAGCTCGGCGATTTCCTCAACGCTCGACGACGATCTCAAGGTGAAACGCCCCGTGGGGGGTTTCGAAGGGAATCACGATGGAAGGACCGCGACCTTGGTACTGAATGCGGATCTTATCGCCCGTCAGAACCGTCGGCAGAGCGCGATCCAACGTGTAGCCCTTCTGATCATTCAACACCGTTTTCGCCTGTCCGAAGATCATGTTCAGAAGCTCAGCCGCAGCATCTTCGATCTCAGGAGTGATGGCGGAATGCTTCTCGCCCGTGAGACCTTCGTAGATCTTCAGAAACACGTCTTGCTTAAAACAAAGACTGATCGAACCCGTGAACTCCGCACAAGAGAGCGCGATGACACCGGCGATTTCCATCGGAATCTTGTCGTCAGGTTTTTTCAGCGTCGCTTTTCCGGGTGTGAGCGCAAGATTCGCCTGCGTCTCGAGAACGTTGCGCGCAGCCGCGATGAACGGATTGAGAAATTCGACATCGACCGACATCTTCGCCGGCTGACCTTTTTTCTTCGCTTCTTCGATCGACGCAACAGGAACAAAAACGCTCGAGAGTCCGTCTTCGTTGAACTGCCCCATCATCTTCGGATTGATGTTGATAACGAAGAGACTCTTGCCGTTTTGCTTCAACGCTTGGTTGAAGAGCACGAAAGCGCGATAAGCCATCGGCTTGAATTCGGTCGTCGCTTTAAAATCAATGACGTGGACTTTCGATTGCGAAAGCAACCACGTCTTCGTGTTGGCTTCCATCACTGCCGGATCCGCGCCGTCAATGACCGCCGGACAAGTGATCAAATGGATGCCGTCTTTATCAATCGATTGAAACTGAGACATTCCTGGAGGCCTTCCCGGGTCAAAGCTGATGAAATCTCAAAGGCACATTCAAGTGGAGCGAATAGAATCAGGATGCAGGGAGCAGTGGAAAAAATCCACCAGATCTTAACCCGCCTCTGAAGGCCCAGACTGAGGTCGTGCTTCCCTCGTAAAAGTTAAAGCGACACGACTTAAATTCGAAAAACGATGGAGGTGTTTAATCTCTGAACAAAGGGCTCAAAAAACGGCGCTGATGACTTCGATTCTCCTGATTCTAAATTCCTACTCAAAAATATTTTGATCTATGAATCGCAAGCGATTCAGCAGGCTTAGAAGAAACTCCGAAGACATCCGTTCTGGCCGCGTTGACAAGGCAATGGGTGACCTCATCTTCGAAGGAAGACGGAGGCGCAAACAATGGAGCCGGTCATGCCCTTATTTCCCCCTCGGAGTACGGATCAAAGCCCTCGCGTCTACGAAGTCGTCCGTGAGACTTGGCTGACGCAAAAACCAAAACCAGCCAGCGCGCTCGTTGCGGCCGCTTCCACGATCATTCTCGCGCTCGGGGCACTGATCTACCTTCAGGACATCGGAGGCGCCTCCAAGTGGATGGCCGCATCTTACGAGAGCGTTTACGTCAAAGGTGAATGGTGGCGACTTTGGACAACGCTCTTTGCTCACGGTGACGCTGGTCACTTAGCCGCGAATACGTTTCTATTTTTCATCTTGGGCTTTTTCTTGTACGGCTATTTCGGCGCAAGACTCTTCCCCTGGGCCGCATTGTTTTGGGGGGGCTTGATCAACCTCGCCGTTCTTCCCACCTACCCTCACCAAACAAATTTGATTGGGATGAGCGGCGTCGTCTATTGGCTTGGTGGCGCATGGCTTGTGCTCTACTTCGGACTCAGTCGACAAAAAAATCTGACGCAGCGGTGGTTGAGAACTTTAGGTGTAGCGATCCTGATCTTCATGCCGGCCGAAACTTTTGAAGTCACCACCAGCTACCGTACGCACTTTGCGGGTTTTGCGCTCGGACTCGTTGCGGGAGGATGGCATTTCTTTGCGCATCGGAAACTTTTCCGTACGAAAGAAGTACGGGAAACAATCGTTGAAGAAGTCGACCCTGGCGATGATCTTCCGCCGCCAGAAGGCTTTCACTAAGAAAGCCTTCTCTTCTTAAAAACGGGCTTGCGCTTAAATCTCGATTTGCATTCCGACTTCGATCACCTGATCGACCGGAATGTTGAAGAACGCGGTCGCGCGCTGCGCGTTTCGCGACATGAACGAGAAGAGATGTTCACGCCAGATCGCCATGCCAGGGTTGTCGCTCGCGATTAGGGTCTCGCGACCGAGGAAGAAAGTGATCTTCTTCATCTCGATGTCGAGACCTTTCTCGCGCATGCAATCGATCACATCCACGACATCGGGCGAATCACTGAAACCGTAATTCGCGATCACGCGATAGATTTGCCCGTCCACTCGCTCTAGCTGCACTCGCTCATCGCGTGGAACGGTTGGAATTTCCTTCGTCAGTACGGTCAGGATCACAACGAGGTCGTGAATAACTTTGTTGTGTTTCACGTTGTGGACCATCGCAGGCGGTGTGGTGTTCGGATCTCCCACCATGAAGACCGCCACGCCCGGAACCTTCGCGAGGTTTGAAGCGCGAAGTTGATCTAAGAAATCTTTAAGCTGGATGACGGAGACTCGCAGGCGATCCGCAAGGATCTGACGTCCGCGGCGCCACGTCGCCATGAACGTGTACATGGTGATTCCGATCATGATCGGCACCCAACCACCCTGCTCAATCTTGATGGCGTTAGCGCTTAAGAAAACAAGATCGATGATGATGAATCCAAGCGATGCCGCAACCGTTGCTCCAAGGCTCCACTTCCACAAGCGTCGCTGGACGACGGCGAGCAAGATTGTCGTGATGACCATCGTGGCCGAAACCGAAATACCGTACGCAGCCGCAAGATTTGAGGAGCTTTTAAACGTCACGACAAGCCACAAACAACCGAGCAAAAGCGCCCAATTCACTTGCGGCAGATAGATCTGGCCAATCTCGCGATTTGACGTGTGGATGATTTGAAGACGCGGCACGAGGCCAAGCTGAATCGCTTGGCGCGTCAGCGAGAATACTCCCGAGATCAAAGCTTGCGAGGCAATGACCGAGGCCGCAGCCGCAAGGGCGACGAGCGGATAGAGCGCCCACTCTGGTGCCATTAAAAAGAACGGATTTTCCGC